>Ga0209723_1001307_pt1 | contig 39273 bp, 39 predicted proteins | sample BiotimSIPDNA_2_FD_185750 | JGI IMG/M metagenome (GOLD analysis project Ga0209723, IMG submission 185750) | Anaerobic biogas reactor microbial communites from Washington, USA - Biogas_R2 time_0 SIP DNA (SPAdes) (version 2) | ecosystem: Engineered > Bioreactor > Anaerobic > Unclassified | place... | reverse complement strand
CAGGCGCTTTGTTTCTTCGAGAATCTTGTCGCCATGGCGGCTGTTTCGCGGACTGTAATAAAACTTTTCTATATCATAGGGGTTCTTTGAAAGATTTTCAAGGAAGGAAATAACGCGCCCCGGGCGGGGAAAGGAATGGATGTAGAGTTCTCCCCAGTTGTTCAGAGTGAGAATGCGAAGAGAGGCAAGCGAGCGAGTGTCCGGGTCCTCGGCAAAATTGCTGACCAGAAGCATTTTTTCCGTATGTTCCGGCTGAAGAAAATTCTGAAACTCGATGGAGCTGACATCATAGGTCCCGAAGGTTTTCTTGATCTTTTTGCTGAGAGTGATCATTTCAGGCATCGTGGCAAAGGTGCGATTGGGAAGCATGCGTATCAGCTCCGGGAAATAGAGGCCGTTCCAGACGAGATAGGCAAGGCAGTAGGTGAGATCGGACTTCTCGCAGATGATCGTCTCGGATTCATTTCCGGGAAAGATCTGCCAGCCCCCCTCACAGAAACGAACCGTCAGCGATGGAAGGTTATGCGTGTCCAGAGGCCTGAGAAGAATGGGAATTTTGTTGGGTTTCTTTTTCAGGGAAGAGGAGAGCTTGCGGCCGAGAATCGTCAAATCCTGGGGAGCGACATCCCCCGCCACATTGCGGGCCAGCTCGCTTATGTCCTTGTATATCTGAACGAGAAGCATGAAAATGGTTTTTCCGAACTGGACCTGCGCTGAATAGCTCCAGTCGGTAAAGCGGTTGAGATCGTAGATCGTTTTCCTGTCCAGGTCGTATGTCTTGAAAAGAGGAAGGGTCTTTTCCTCCCTCAAGGTTATCCGCCGGGAATAAAGCTTCACCTCATACCTCAGGTAAAAGCATTGCATGATCAGGTGGTACGTATCCCTGTCCAGGTTCCGTGTATGATCCAGGACGGCAATGAGCGTAAAAATGCTCGGATCGACAAAGTCATAAGGCTTTCTGTCCTGGCTGAGAATCCGGCTGCGGAACCGGTGGCAGAGAAGGTCGCCTTCAGGAGATTCGAGGAACATCTTCAACAGCAGCATTTTTATGATGGACTTGAGCGGGTGGGTCAGGGACTTGTTCAACTGCCAGAGGGCTGCACCGAAGGATTCCTCCTTGTCGATGAAATCAAGATCTCCCATGTCGATGAGATCGTAGTAAACGGAGGGAGATGACTGGAATTCCTCGGCGACGCCATCATAGGTCAAAGGGGAATGCGGATCGTAGGAAGCCCACCAGAGGGGAACCTTGCCGGCGATGAGAATGGTGGTGCGGTAAAACTCTTCCTTGAGGACCTTCTTCTGCGTGCTTCCGCAGCTTTCACAGTCCACATCCCCAAAACTGCATCGCCTGATATCTTCAATATCGCTCACAAAGAAGTGGACAGGCATTTTCAGGTTGTCATCCATCCAGTTCTGGATTCGATGAACCTTTTTAAGAAACTGGGCATAGGACGCGCTGTCATAATCGGCTCTGTTGATGCAGATCCAGATGTCGCAGTCCGAAGAAGGGGTCTGGCTGATCGTCCCGGCGCTCCCGATGGTGTAAATGCCCTCTATGAGCAGGTCATTGCTCGTCATGGTCAGGATGGGCGCAGCACTCTGGATATTGAAGTATTTTTTAAACATGGGTTCTTTATTCCGGATTTCATGATCTGTTTCAATGTTGAAAACACGGAAATTATGCTTTATAGAATCCATGTAGCCTGGGACGGATTCGTGATTGACACTGATCATCCAGGGAAGAAGATAGAGAATGGACTCGCTGTCTCTCGGGGCGAGCTGGGAAAATATTTTTTTCCGGAACCTGTTGTATTCCAGAAAGATATTTTTGTTGCTGGTGATAATTCTGTATAAGGCCACTCGATGCCTCGTCATGCAGAGCGGTTCAGAGACTCTGTCATCATGCGGTTACTCTTTGCAGGAATACAAGAGACGTCTGCCGGAGCAATCTCGATAAAATAATTCAGCGAAAGACTTGCAAAAAACGATCACACGAAAAAGGACCAGGACAGAAATTTATTCGGACAGGAAGAGCGCCCGGCTGAAAAACCGCCCCGAAGTGACGTACCCGGCGGACTTGCCGATCTGTTCCCGGAAGGACGATATCGTCCAGGCCATTGTCCGCCATCCGGTGGTGATTATCACGGGAGAAACCGGGTCCGGCAAGACGACACAACTTCCCAAGATGTGCCTGGAGGCGGGAAGGGGCATGTCCGGCATCATTGGCTGTACGCAGCCCAGGCGGGTGGCTGCGGTAACCGTGGCGGAGCGGATTGCCGAGGAACTCGGACAGACCGTCGGGCAGGCGGTAGGCTACAAGATTCGTTTTGAAGATCGTTCCGGCCCGTCACCTTTCATCCGGCTCATGACCGACGGAATTCTCCTCATGGAAAGCCAGAGGGATCCGCTTCTGCGAGCCTACGATACCATCATCGTCGATGAAGCCCACGAGCGGAATCTGAATATCGACTTCCTGCTCGGATATCTCAAAACCCTTCTGCAAAGAAGACGTGATCTCAAAATCGTCATTACCTCGGCAACAATCGATACGGAGAAATTTTCGTCTGCTTTCGGCGGAGCGCCGGTCGTTGAGGTTACAGGCCGGGTTTACCCCGTGGAAGTCCTTTACCGGCCCATTGAGCCCGAGGATGAAGATTCGGAGGACCTTTCCCCCGTCGACGCCGCCGTCCGTGCCGTCGATGAACTGCGAACAGGGCAGTACCATCGCGGGGACATCCTGATCTTTATGCCCACGGAACAGGATATCCGTGATACCTGCGAACTCCTGGAAGGGCGGAGCTACGATAACCTGGTAGTCCTCCCCCTGTTCGCACGCCTTTCCTGGTCCGAGCAGAGGCGTGTTTTTTCGCCGGCAAACGCCCGGAAAATTGTCGTAGCCACCAACATTGCAGAAACCTCGCTCACCATTCCCGGAATCCGCTATGTCATCGACAGCGGTACCGCGCGAATTTCCCGCTACAATCCCAGAACAAGGACGATCAGCCTGGCCGTTCAGGCGATATCCCGAAGCAGCGCCGATCAGCGCAAGGGGCGATGCGGGCGCGTACAGAACGGCGTCTGCATCCGCCTTTATTCGGAGGAGGATTATCTCCGGCGCCCCTTGTACACCGTGCCGGAAATCCTGAGATCCAATCTGGCGGAAGTCATTCTGCGCATGCTGAAGCTGGGCCTCGGCCACCCGTCTTCCTTCCCATTCATTGACGCCCCGAATCTCAAAAGCATCCGCGATGGTTTTGATGTCCTCAAGGAACTCGGCGCCGTAACGATCGAAAAAAAAAGGAAAGGCGACAACACGGAGGATGAAGGATTCGGAGTCGGACTTACGGAAAAGGGCCGTCGCATGGCCCGCATGCCGATGGACCCGCGGATTTCCAGGATTCTTTTAGAAGCGAAAAAAGAGGGGTGCCTCAAGGAGGCAACGATTATCGCATCGGGACTCTGTGTCCAGGATCCAAGGGAACGGCCTGCTGACGATGAAGGTCGCGCAGATCTGGCTCATCGCCGCTTTGTCGATCCGGCCTCTGATTTTTTGACGCTGCTGCGCATCTGGCAAGCCTATGAGAACAATCTGGAACGTCTCAAAAGCAGCACGAAGATGCGCAAATTTTGCCGCACTCACTATCTTTCCTGGAGAAGAATGCGCGAGTGGAAGGAGATCTACGAACAGGTCCGTACCATCCTCAAGGAGGGAGGTGAAGAAAAGGGCGAAAACGAAATCGACGTGGAGTCCGGACAGAAAGATCTCTACGCCGCTCTTCATCGCTCCATCCTCAGCGGCTATCTCTCAGGCATTGCCTGCCGGCGCGAAAAAAATTTTTATGCGGCGACCCGGGGACGGGAGGTTATGCTCTATCCGGGCTCGGGTCTGTTCCATCATGGAGGCGACTGGATTGTCGCCGCCGAAATGGTGGAAACATCCCGGCTATTTGCCCGCACCGCCGCAAATATCGACAGCTCATGGATTGAGCAGATTGCCGGAGAGCTCTGCACCTCCACCTATTCCGAACCGCACTGGGAGAAGCGCCGCGAAGAGGTGGTCGCCTTCGAACAGGTTTCCCTGTTCGGCCTGGTGATTGTCCCTCGGCGCAGGGTTTCCTACGCTGCCGTCGATCCGGAGGAATCGAACAGAATTTTCATCCGCAGTGCCCTTGTAGACGGCGAGCTGAAAACGCTCCCTCCCTTTCTTCATGCCAACTGCCAGCTCATTGCCGAGGTCATGCAGATGGAGGATAAGATTCGCCGCCGGAATCTTCTTCAAGACGATGCGGTGCTGGAGAGCTTCTATGCATCGCGGCTCCCGGGAGTCTGTGATATGCGAACCCTCAAGAGCAGGATCCGTGATCAGGGCGGGGACGCGTTCCTCAGGATGAGCCTTGCGGACGTCCTGTCCCAGGTGCCTGACGAGGACGAACTGTCCCTCTATCCGGACCAGGTGGATGTAGAGGGCCGCAAGTACCGTTGTGTGTACCGCTTTGATCCGGGAAGAGAGGATGACGGGGTGACCATCCAGATCCCCGATGCCCTTCTGCCGGGCATTCCCCCTGGTTCAGCCGACTGGATGATCCCGGGAATGCTGAAAAATCGCGTACTGGCCCTGCTTCGGGGGCTTCCGAAGGAATACCGGAAAAAGCTGCATCCCCTTGGACCGACGGCGGACAGTCTCATCCGAAATCTGACCGAACCATCCGGCCCTCTCATTCCCGAACTGGCCGGTTTGATCCGCACAACGCTTTCGCTGGACATTCCCGCCGCGGCCTGGTCGAAATCGGAAGTGCCCGATTACCTGCGGGTCCGCTTTGCCGTACTGGACGGCAAGAATCATGAAAAAGCTTCCGGACGCGATCTTGCCGTGCTTCAGCAGAGCGTCAATGCCGGGAAGGATTCGAAAGCCCTTGAACGGACCCGCCGAATCTGGGAAAAAACCGGTTTCACCGCCTGGAACTTCGGCGATCTGCCGGATTCCGTCGAGGTCTCCCACGATGGATCGCCCGCAGGCCTTGCCTGGCCTGCGCTGACGCCCGCGGAAGGCTGCGTCGATCTCTGCCTTTACAAAACCCGAAAAGAGGCGGCAATGGTCCACCCGAAAGGCGTAGCGGCCCTCTACTCGATTTATTTTTCCCGGGAGCTTAAGGATCTCCGGAAGGCTCTTCAACTGCCGAAACCGCTGAAAAGCTGGGCTGAGGATTTCGGGGGAGCCCGGAAGGTGGAAAGCCTGTTCCTGGATAAAGTGAAAAAAGATCTCTTCGAGCTGGAAATAAGGAAGGAAGGAGAGTTTCTCGACCATGCTCGGAAGATCCGGGAGAAACTCCTCATGTACGGCCAGGAATTGATCAAGGCGGTGGAACCGCTGCTGAAGGCCTATTCCGAAACGGCCGCTGATCTGCGCCAACTGGAGCTTTCGGTGCGGGGAAACTGCGAAGGACAGGCATTTCTGAAGCAGCTCCGTTGTGAACTGGAGGAGCTGCTTCCCGGGGATTTTCTCCTCCGCTGGGAAGAAAAGCGGTTGAAGCACATACCCCGCTACCTCAAAGCGCTTAAAATACGTGCAGACCGTGGTTTTCTGAACCGGGAGAAGGACCGCCGCAGGGAGGAAGAACTGCAGCCCTTTATCCACCGGCTGAAGGAAGCGTTAGACGGGCTTTCGGAGCATGCATCGGACAAAAAGAGGCAGGCCCTGGACGATTTTTCCCAGATGGTTGAAGAGTACAAAGTTTCGCTTTTTGCCCAGGAGCTTAAAACGGCGTTCCCCGTATCCGCCCGTCGCCTCGAGGAAAAGCTGAACGAAATCGACCGTATGTTTTAATTCTTATCCCGGACATCCGCTGTTTCTTCTCAGGTGTTCGCGAATGTACCGTTCGACCTCCTCCCAGGGCTGATAGATGCCGAAATGGCCCTCACAGAGCAGATCCGCCCTGAGATCGAGGAGTTTTTCCATGGATCGTCGCCAGGCCGCAAGATCTGCACCAAGCCTGGGAAAGAAAGGACCGTGGATATCCTGTCCGAAGAGGATGCGACGCCCGTCGCGATCCAGATAAAGGGACAGGGAACCCGGCGTATGGCCCGGGGTGTGCAGAAGAGACAGAGATTCCCCGCCGAACAACAGGGTTCCACCATCGCCTGAAATGCGGATATCGACGGGAGTGGGGGGAAAGGCTGTCTGGTACCAGTCGGCCACGGTCTGGACGCGGTCACCCGTCTCAACGGCCTCTGCGTCATCTTCATGCATGAGAATCCGGCATCCGAATTGTTTGCGGAAATACGGGGCCCCGCCGATATGGTCAATATGCCTGTGGGTCAGGATCAGCGTGGAGATGCCCCGGGGATCGAGGCCCAAATCCAGAATGTTCCGCTCCAGGCGCTCCGCAGACCCACCGGCGCCCGAATCGATCATGACCTGTTCCTTCCCGAAATCGATCAGATAGGCGGCCGCGTCTTCCGACCGGGTAATGTCAGGCCCCCCGATGAGATAAACTCCCTCGACGATGGTTACCGCGCGTCCCATAAGTCCTCCGAATTTTATCCCAGGCGTATTCTGGCATCCAGAACGACGAGGCGTTCCGGTTGCGCCAGCAGCGGGTTGATGTCCACCTCCTGGATGGTGGGAAAATCCGTAACGAGCGCTGAGAAGGACTGGATCGCCTTGACAAGTCCCGAAATGTCTGCCGCGGGCACGTTGCGGTAGCCCTTCAGAATCCGGCTGACCTTCGTTTCGTCGATCATTGCCAGGATTTCATCCCTGTCCAGGGGCGGTATCCTCAGCGCGATGTCCGCGTAGATTTCCGTAAAGACCCCACCACTGCCGAAGGCAATGACGGGACCAAACTGGCTGTCCCTCTTGCACCCCAGAAGGAGTTCCGTCCCCCCGTTGAGGTGCTCCTGAACGAGGAACCCTTCCAGGCGCGCCATCGGGCATTGCTTTCCTGCCGAGGCAAGCATCTCTTCGCAGGCTTTTTTCAATGCGTCCGCGTTTGGAATATTCAGCCGAATCCCTCCCACATCGGACTTGTGGATGATGTCCGGACTGGAAATCTTCAGGACAACGGGATAGCCGATCCTTTCCGCCGCAGCGACGGCGGCTTCCGCATTCTCAGCTTTTTCCCGCCTGGCCCCGGCAAGGCCATAGGCCTCCAGAAGGGCAAGGGCGCGCTCCTGGCTCATAAATCCAGGGGATGACGCGGCAACCAGGCGTTCCCCCTCTTTCTGCGCCGCAGGGAGTGAAAAGGGGGGGGTGAACGAAGACGATTCCGAGAGGAACTTCACGGCGCGAGGCTGGAGAATGTGACCGTAGCGGTACAGGGCAGCCAGAGATGCGGCGGCCCGGTCGAGGGAAGAAAAGGCCACGACATTCTTTTCTTTTTCCAGCTCGGCAATGTACTCCAGCCAGCGGCCTCCGTAAGTCCAGGCCACGATGGGCTTTTCGGGATGCTCGGCGGCGGCGGCGTGAAGAATGCCGGTGACATCGAGGAAGTCCTTTTCCTTTTCCAGGAAAGAGCCGGTGACGCAGACCACGGCATCCACCCCGGGGTCATTCATCATGGCCGCCAAGGTCCTCCGGTAGACTTCCGGGTATCCGTATTTCATGGCGGCTGGCCAGACGTCAATGGGGTTGTGCACACGAAACCAGCCTGGAGACAGTTCAGCAATCGTATTCCTGGTCTCCTCGCTCAGCTCCGCCACCTGGAGGCCGCATCGGGCGAAGGCATCGACGGCATTGATGCCGGCACCGCCTGAAATGGTCATGACCCCGATCCGGTTTCCCCCGATTCCCTTGAAGGTCTGGAACGTCCTGTTCAAATCCATCACGTCATCCGTCGTCTCAGCCCGGATGAGGCCGCTCTGCCGGAAAGCTGCCTCATAGATCCGATCCTCGCCGGTCATGGAGCCGGTATGCGATCCGGCGGCAAGCGCCCCTGCCGGACTGGATCCGATCTTGAAAATGACCACCGGCTTATGGGCAACGGCATCCCGGGCGGCCTCCATGAAGCGGGCCCCGTCCCGCACGCCTTCCATGTAGATGTTGATGACGGAAAGTTTCGGATCCCGGGCCATATGCCCGATCAGTTCCGCATATTCCACATCGGCGGTATTGCCGGTATCGATGCACAGGCCCGTACCGCCCATCAAGCCGGCATTGCCCACCACGTAAATGCCGGACTGGCCGAGGATCCCTACCGGGGCAAGGGGATTGATGAAACGCATGAAGGAGGTGCAGAAGGAGTTGAAATTGTTTACGACACCCAGGGTGTTCGGACCGATGATGCGGATGCCTTTTTCACCGGCCAGTTTCATGATTTCATTGTGCATCGCCACCCCGTCTCCATCGCCGTCCGTAAAGCCCTGAGCCACGATAATCACGATGCGGACCCCTTTTTCCGCGCACTGACGGAAAAATTCCGGCACCGTGTCTCTCGGGGAGCAGATGACGGCAAGGTCGGGAACCTCCGGGGCGTCCAGCAGTGAGGTATAGGCGGGATAGCCCAGGATTTCACCCCCTGCAATATTGACGGGATAAATCTTTCCCCGATACCCCCATTCCAGGAGAACCTCCAGTGGGTTGTTGCTGCCTTTTCCTGTGCGGCGAGTGACTCCCAGGAGGGCAACCGATTCGGGGGCAGTCAACTTTCGATAATCCCCCTCCGGCAGCATAAAGTGAGGAGGTGTCAGATTTTGTGCAGTCCTATTGGCTTTGGTATCGTCCACTTTCGGAAATTCTCCTTCAAAATGAAAATTGTCTGATTAATTACTTCAAGGTCTCTCGAGGGTTCCGATCAGGTCCCCGATATCGGAAATGGAATGCTCACGAAGATACGTTTCGATTCCCTCCAGAATGTTCATGGTGGCATGGGGATTCAGAAAACTGGCCGTTCCCACCTCAACGGCCCTTGCCCCGACAATGAGAAATTCCAGGGCATCGTTCGGGCACATGATGCCGCCCAGACCGATGACCGGAATGTTCACCCTGTTTACGACCTGCCAGACCATCCGCAGAGCGACCGGTTTGATGGCCGGCCCTGAAAGACCGCCGGTCACATTGTACAGGACGGGCTTGCGATGTTCCACGTCCACAGCCATCCCGGCCAGGGTGTTGATGAGCGACACGGCATCGGCACCGGCGGACTCCACACTTTCCGCAATGTGTGAAATGTCGGTCACATTGGGTGACAGCTTCATGATCACGGGAAGATCCGTTGCCTCCCGGACTCTTTTTGTCACCTCGGCGGCCATTTCGGGAGATGACCCGAAAGCAATCCCCCCCTTCTTGACATTGGGGCAGGAGATGTTCACTTCCAATGCGGACAGGCCGTCGGCCATCCCGAGAATTTCCGCGACCTTTCCGTACTCATCGACGGTTTCGCCGAAGATGTTGGCGATAATCGCCGTTGAATATTCCTTCAAAAAGGGAAGCTTTTCCTTGACGAAAGCCTTGACGCCGATATTCTGCAACCCGACGGCGTTGAGCAGGCCCGACGGCGTTTCGGCCAGGCGCGGGGGAGGGTTTCCTGCCCTCGGCTCAAGGGACAATCCCTTGACGATCAGTGCCCCCAGGCGGTTCAAGTCGACAAAGGGAGCGTATTCCTCACCATATCCGAAGGTCCCGGATGCCGTCATAACGGGATTCCGGAGGGAAAGCGGACCAATGTCGACACTCAGCGAGGGCTGTAAAGAAGATGGCCGCACTCAATTCTCCTTTCCATTTTGCAGGAACTTACTGTATGGAGTGCCGTTGTCACGGCACTCCATACCAGCCATGATGGTCATAAAGGACAATCCTTCCTGAAGACAAGCGGGCATGGCGCTCCGTGATGGAACACTCCCGGTGCCTTCGGCCCAAAGTGTCTTTCACTTCAGCCCGTTCCGGATGGATCACCAGTCGATCCGGCGGATGTCGAAAACGGGTCCATCCTTGCATGCCCGCATGAACGCCACGTCTCCCCCCGGCGTTCGCACGGCTACGGCACAGCCCAGGCAGGCGCCAAGGCCGCAGGCCATCCTTTCCTCGACGGATACCTGACAGGGAAGGGGATGCTTCTCCAGCAGCTCCGCGAGGCGCTTCATCATGGCGCGGGGTCCACAGGCATAGACAGCGCAGCCCTGCGGGTCGAAAGCGTCAAGCTCCCGTTCGAAAAGCTCGGTGACTCTCCCGCCATATCCCATACTGCCATCATCGGTACAGATCCTTATGTCCGGGCATACCGCCGAAAGTCGATCCAGTCCAGCCAGGGCCTCTTTGCGCTGCGCCCCGACATAGGCCGTCATCTCGACGGGGAAAGGCTCCCGGATAGGGCTCAGGGAGGCGGCAAGAAACGTCAGAGGAGAAATGCCGATCCCGCCCGCAATGAGGATAGCGCGTCTGGCCTCCTGGTTTCCTGAAAAACCATTTCCCAGCGGGCCGAGAAGAGAGAGCTCGTCGCCTGGTTTGAGACCTGAGAGAATCCTTGTACCAGCACCGGCCACCCGGTAGAAAATTTCCAGGACCGAGTGCCCCGCTCCTTTTTCAAAGGCGTAAATGCTCATCGGTCGCGCAAGCAGAGGCGTCTGCGATTCCGTGACCCGGATCATGACGAACTGACCCGGCACGGGGTGATGAAAGGTCGGCGGAAGCTTCAGCCGAAGAAGAAAATGTCCGCGGACAGCTTCCAGGTTATCGAGAATCCTGCCCTTTATAAACAATGGAACGGGGTGCATGATGGCGGCCGTCATCCTCCCTGATGGTGAACTTCATGTCCAGGCGCTGAAAAAAAGCCGGTTTTCAGTCAGGCCCCTCCTCAGATATCCGGAGATATCCGGGCTTCATCCCGCCAGCGCCTCTTCAGCCTGGCGTTGCATAGCATTTTTGCGGCGAAATTGGAATACGATCTCCTGCAAAATTTCTTCGCACCGTCAACATTCCTTCAGATCCGCTCCCATGATCAGGGCGTCCTCTCCTTCCTCGGGATAGTAGGAACTCCGGATGCCCTTTACGGTAAGTCCGAACTTCTCATAGAGCTTCCGTGCCGCCGTATTCGACCGGCGCACTTCCAGGATAACGGTCCGGCACCGCTCTTCACGCGCTGTTTGCAGCAGCGCCTTCATCAAGCAGTCTGCCGCATGTCGGCGCCGGCATTCCGGTCTTACGGCAATCTTCTGGAGGTGCGCCTCCTGTGCAAACATCCAGTAAATCATATAGCCCGCAAGCCTCATGCCTTCCCCCTCCGGATCCCGGAGGGTAACGCATCTCGAGATGGGTGTCGAAAGCTCCTGGAGAAACATGGCCCTTGTCCAAGGGGCTTGAAAGCTGGCCTTTTCGACGGCCATGACCTCGTCCAGATCTTCCTGATCCATCGCGCGGAGAATGCCGTGATCGCCCCTGCGGAAATCAGAGAACATGCCCGATCTCCAAGATCATGCTGGCCAGAAGAAAAATGCAGCAGAAGACGGGAACCATGCCCCTCAGGTGGATCGTGTTCAACGCGACGGCAATCCCCAGGAGGGGAAAGAAAAAAAAGATGATATTCAGGGCTTCTAATACGGACGGGGAAAATAGAGGAAAGAGAAAAGCGGTTGCGGCGATTCCCGGCCACAGAAAGAAGAAAAGGAAGCAAACGGACAGGCACAGATAGATGAGAAGAGACAGAAGGTGCAGGGCCTGGACCCCATGAAGATCGGCTTTTTCGGCGCTTCGAAGAGCTGCCCTGGCCAGGCGGTCATTCAGGGAAACGAAAAAGACGTCCATCTTCTGGCCGATATAACCGCAGGGGAGATAGATCAGGAGGGAAAAGGCCATGATCTGCCGTGACGAATGGCCGACAAGCCCGCTGGAAATGATGCAGGACGCCGTCACCAGAATCGCCGCCAGAGAATCGTTGGGAGGAATCAGGGTGCCGATGGGCAATCGATCTATCCAGAACAACTCGATGACAGCGCCGATCATCAGGCCGGTGTAAGGATCGCCTAAAAAAAAGCCCATAAGTGGAGCCGCCACGACAGGCCTGGCGATCATGCTTTGAATCACGATTCTGTCAAGGCAGATCACTCCCCCAAGCAGTGAAATCATAAGGCATTGGAGAACCATCGGGAAGCCAGTCCATTCCTTGAAATCTTTAAGGCCTCTGCGCCGTTAAGAAATTTTTGAAATCGAAGGATCTCTCCCTTGGAACGCGCTGTACTTGGATGGTGACATTGTCTCTGACAAGATCCTTCAGGAAATCCATATCCTGAGAACCCAAGAGAACGGAAGGGGAACAGATCCTTTCTCCGTTCTCGTTATAGACGTTGCCTATATTGAGCTGTGAAAAACGGAAGCCGGATTCATAGGCACGTACCGCGTCGGAAATGCATGAAAAAAGAACGAGCGTCCGTTTGCCGTTTTCGGGTTTGCAGCGATAATTTCCCGACAAGTCATTTATGGATCGGAAAAGGACTTCCGTTTCATTGGGAACCGCCATTCTCATCACCGTTTCGCGAAAAAAATCAGCGGCTACCCCGTCATCGGCCACAATGATGCATGAGGCCTTTAAAAAGGGGAGCCATGCTTCAAGGATTTGTCCATGAATAAGGCGGTCATCCACTCGCACAAGGACTATGTCATAATCGTTCTGCATGGTCTTATTCGGCAATTTTCTTGTCTAATACCTCGCTGGCCAGGTAGATGTTCTTTCTGCCGTATTCCGTCACATGGGCGGCAAAATCCCGAAGACTCATATCCTGGCGAATGTCGGATACCTTCAGTAGCATCGGGAGATTCACTCCCGTCACCACTTCCACCCTGTCCTTTTTCAAAAATGAAAGAGACAGGTTGGATGGCGTTCCGCCGAAAAGATCTGTGAGAATCAACACGCCTTGACCCGCATCGATCTTTTTGATGGATGAGCTGATTTCTTTCTTCAGGGATTCAACGCTGTTGAACGTGTCGACAGATACGTGAAGAAGGGATTTCAAGGGGCCTTTGATAATCTCCGCCGCCTTGATTAACTCACCGCCGACATTCCCGTGTGTTACAATTAAAACCCCAATCATACTTGTGTTCCTCCCTGGTACAACACCACATGGCAGGGTGACGCTAATAAATTCATCAAGAGATGTCAAGAATTATGAGAAAACCATCCTTTCTTGAGCAACGGAACACACGGATCTCCGGTTGAAGGGAAGAAACTTCCAGCTCATGAATAACGGGACGGGAGGATTGGGAACAAATTTCCCCAATTCTGCCCCATTGCAGGGAGATAAGTTGGTATCTTATTGTAATATCTGGTTTATTTATATGGCATGGTCTCTGCTAACACGATGATAAAACGGAGACATGAGGTAAACATCATGCATGCAATAGCGTCCAGAATTCTACTGTCTGGCGGAAAGAAGACGCTGACGGACGGCGTTCGTCAGGAAAACAGGTCATCGCCTTCTTCGGACATCCGGGACACAATGAGGAGGAAGCCTTCAGATGACAACCAATGTTCCGACTTGCCGGGGCTTTCTTTTAATAAAACCCTTGAAGAGGTAAAGAAAGGAGAAGAGGTCGTTTCTCAGGATCGAAAAGGGATATTCGATTCTTCTTCAAAGGAGGAAAGGGATCTTGACCCTGGAAAGCCTGGGAATGACGCAGCATCTGCGGATTCGATTCAGATCGAAGCGGGCTCTTCTGAAGGAGAGCGCTCATACGCTGCGGTGATGAATGCGGAAGAATATCCCGCCGTAGATCCAGACGACAGTCTTATCCCTGTCATCACGGCCGGTATCGATACGGATGTCCCGGAGAGTTCGGAACTCCCGTATATGGCGTCATCTGCACCCCGCCTATCCGCATCGGGTGGCGGATTTCAAAATACTCCGCCAGCCTCTTTTTTGAGTGTCGACCGGGACGGAGAAGTTCATCCCTTTCCTTCAAGCCGAAGCCCTTCCATCGTTCCACGAGGCGGAATCACCCCTTCCAGCGGAACGGCATCTGAAGGATATGCACCGGAGCATGCTGCACAACATCCTGGAGATGCCCCGGATCTCACCGTGGATTCCCCTTCCGGGGCGGCGAAGATTCCTGTTCAAGGAGGGATCGAGGAGCCCCTGGGCAAAGCGGGGGCGGAAACGCCCTTGAACGGACCATGGAAGCCATCAACATCAGATAAGGTTTCGACACCATCGTCTCAAGATTCAAACGGTCATGCAGGCTATGGTCATACGTCGGAACGGGAGGGAGTGGCACCAACCGGACACCAGGGAAAAAACCTGGATCACAATGCGTTCGGTTCCAAATCAGGATACACGGAAGCGTCACTTGAACAGCTTGCGGAAAAATCCTCCACACCGACGGGCGATTCCGGGAATGCCATGGAAGCCATGGTTCGCCAGGACAGGATTTCCCCCTTGGAAGGTTCAAGCCATGGGCCCATCGATATCGTTCGAAACCCTCACGGTGATTCGACTACATGGACTCGGATGCCGGGAGAACCACGAGGCCTTTCTCCTCAAACGCTCATCAATACGATTATCGAAGAGAATTCACAGATTTTCATCAAGGGCGGACGGGTGAAAATGACCCTCAATCCTCCGCATCTCGGTTCCCTTGACCTGGACATCCGGATCAGGAACAACAAAGTAAACGTCCTTTTTGTGGCGGATTCTCCTGAAGTTCAACAGTCGCTTCAGGCAGGGACGGATCTTCTGAAGACGGCGTTGTCCCAGCAGGGATACAAGATGGATGGATACAGCGTTCTTCTCCAGGGAAATACGGATTCAAACATGGAGTATTTTTCGGGAGACGGCGGTCCATGGCGCCATACAAGAAACGAATACGATCACGGTCAGACGGATCGTGAGGAGCCGATCCAGTTAAATCTCACGCCGGATGCAGAAGGGGGAAATCAGAAAGGAGCCGTCCGCTCCAATTCGATCAGTGTGTTCGTTTGACAGATGGCCGCACAGGGACTGTTCCAGGCGTTTCCTTTCCCTGAAGCCGGGAAAGATGTGCCGATAACTTGACACCCACGCCCTGGATTGCAGTGCTCAAGACGGGGCATTCGACGGTATCCCGGAACCTGCACAAAAGACAATCTTTACAGAAACCGATCATTATTCGAGGGGATGGAGAAAAACCATCCCCGTTTTTGTTTGTGCAAGGACATTCCATGGGGAAATTCGATGAAAAGAAATGTGAATTTCTTCACTGGTGCGCAAATTGCTAAGTCCTGAGAAAAGATGGGCAGGATCAAGACTCGCTTTCGGTCTGATACATCTCGAAAGCGTGTATTTGGAGGAACGCTCCAGCTTTACCTGGAAGAAGGGGGTATCGGATGGCAAAGGAGGAACAGTCTCAGCAGGATGTCACAGAAGTGACCAAGAAAAAAAAGGGGCCATTCATGAAATGGCTGATAATAGGCGTTGCCGGAGTCATCGTTATCGGCGGGTGCATTGCCGGGGGCTTCTTTTATTTCAAGCACGCCGGATCGGGAAAGGAACATCAAAAAAGCGAAAAGGCCACAGCGGGAATGTTGTGGGCAATGGATCCATTCATCGTGAACCTGGCGGATAACTCGAGTGAAAGATATTTAAAGGTGGCGATGCAGTTTGAAGTGGCCGGCCAGAATGACCCCAAGGCCCTTGACGAACTCAAGCCGAAACTCAGAGACTCCATCCTCGATATCCTTACAGCCAAGTCTTCGGGAGAACTGATGGACATCAACGGTAAGCAGCGGCTGCGTGACGACATCGCCACCAAGCTGAATTCCCTTCTCTCGACAGGCAAGGTAAAACGGGTTTACTTCACGGAATTTGTCATTCAGTAAGAGAACGTCATGTCACAGGTTTTAACACAGGAAGAAGTTGACGCTCTGTTGCGCGGAATTTCAGGCGGCCAGATCGAGACGGAAATTGAGGAGGACATAGATCCTTCCGGCGTCGTCCGCTATGACCTTGCCAGCCAGGACCGGATTATCCGGGGCAGGATGCCCACCCTGGAAATGACGAACGAGAAATTCGCCCGCATGTTCCGGGCCACTCTGTCTTCCATGCTGCGAAAAGTTGTGACGGTGAATTCCATGTCGGTCGATATGATTAAATTCGGGGAGTTTCTGAAGACGCTTCCCGTTCCGACCAGCCTGCACATATTCCGGATGGAGCCGCTGAGGGGAAATGCCATTTTTGTCATGGAGTCGAAAGTCATTTTTACCCTCGTGGATGTCCTCTTTGGCGGGGCGGGGAAGGAACTCTTCAAGGTTGAAGGGCGTGAATTCACGGCCATAGAAACAAATCTGATCAAGAAGGTCATCCTCAGCGCCCTGTGTGATCTCGAAAAAGCCTGGAAGCCTCTTCACGACGTTCAGGTTGTCTATCAGCGCTCCGAAATCAATCCGCAATTTGCACAGATCGTCCCCCCTACCGACCTGGTCTTTGTCATCGATTTTGAAATCGAGGTTGAGTACATCACGGGCATCCTGAAGCTCTGCATCCCCTATTCAACCGTGGAGCCCATTAGAGAAAAATTGCAGGCTGGATTTCAAAGCGAACAGATGGAAGTGGATAAAGTGTGGATGAACCGTTTTCGCAGCAACCTGATGTTCGCGGGTCTGGATCTCTTGATTGAACTTGGAAACACGCGCATATCCGCCAAGGACGTCGTGAATCTCAAGGTGGGCGATGTGATAACCCTGGATCAGTATTCCACGGATCCCGTTAAAGTTTTTGTGGAAGGCGTCTTGAAGTTCAAGGGCCATCCGGGAAACTTTAAAGGAAATCAGGCAGTCAAAATAACAGCGATACTTCAGGATAAATTGGGGATTGACCATGGAACAGAATGAGATTGATGAACTGCTCAAAGGAATTGATTTAAACGATAAATCCGATTCGAACCTGGATCCGGTCGAAGATGAAAATCTGGGCTGGGACGACGTCCAGGAAGAGCTGATGCAATCACAGGCGCCACCGAAAAAGGTTGAGGTCAGTCCGGTAAATTTTGACGAAATGCCATCGGCTCCTTCCGTTGATGCCCAGCTCAACCTCGATTTCATTCTCGACATACCGCTGACTCTGAGCGTCGAACTGGGACGCTGCCAGATGCTGATCAGCGAACTGCTTCAACTGGGGCAGGGTTCCATCATCGAGCTTGCCAAGCTGGCGGGAGAACCGATGGATGTTTATGTCAATCAGCGTTTGATCGCCCGCGGCGAGGTTGTCGTGGTGAACGAAAAATTCGGAATCAGGCTGACCGATATTGTTTCCCAGGCGGAACGGGTGAAAAAGCTGAGATGATGTCCTAACAGGACAGGAATGTTATCACAATGGTCAGGATGGGACTGTGGAAACCGTTTCTTTTTTTCCTTCTCTGATAAAAATGATTTTTTCCCTGGCGCTGGTTCTGGGGCTGATGATCGGGGCCATGTATCTAACCAGGAAAATTCTGCATGCGACCACTCCGGCCATGGATCGGGGATCCCTGATCCGGATTCTTGCCAGCCGCTATATGGGCCCCAAGAGCAGTATCCTCGTGGTAGACATTGCCGGGGAAATTATTGCGGTGGGGATTTCCAATTCACAAATAACCATGTTGACGAAAATATCCGACAGGGAGGCTCTGGACACGCTCCGGAACCTGAAGATTCACGAGGAGCCCCCCTCATTTCCCGGCACGCGTCAGTTTGCCCGGTATAAGAAAATCATTGCTTCCGCCATGGATGATATCCGAAGATGAAATATTACAGAACCTCCGCCGATTGGAAGACGCTGCTCGTGAAGGCCTTTCCTCTGGCGCTTCTTTTTGTCCTGGGATTGACGAACCTATCCTGGGGCGAGCCTCTTTCTCTGCCGAACATCAGTTTAAGCATCGGAGGAAAAGCCGACCAGCCGGACAAGGTGGCGACAGTCATTCAGCTGCTGTTTCTTCTGACGGTTCTGTCCCTGGCGCCTGCCATCCTGTTGATGCTGACCTCCTTTACCCGGATTGTCGTTGTTCTGTCCCTGCTGAGACAGGCCATCGGCAGTCAGCAGATGCCGTCCAATCAGATCATCATCGGATTGTCCCTTTTTCTGACCTTTTTCGTCATGTCCCCCGTCTGGCAGAACATTTCCACACAAGCCATCAAGCCTTACTACGATGAGGAGATATCGGGGGATCAAGCCGTTGAAAAGGCCATCGTTCCCATCAAAGCCTTCATGCTCAAGCAGACCCGGGAAAAGGACATCGCGCTTTTTGTCAAGATATCCAAGGCGAAAAGGCCGGAGCGGCCGGACGACCTGTCTCTCTCCGTTCTGGTTCCGGCATTCGTCATCAGTGAATTGAAAACGGCCTTTCAGATCGGATTTCTCCTTTTTCTTCCCTTTATAATTATCGATATGGTTGTTGCAAGCGTTCTGCTGTCCATGGGGATGATGATGCTTCCCCCGATCATGATGAGCCTGCCTTTCAAGCTGCTCTTGTTCGTCCTGGTGGACGGCTGGTATTTGATTATCGGATCTCTGGTACAGAGCTTCCATTGAGAAGGGTTTTGGAGTGAGGAGAATATGAGCACGGCACTTGTTGTTGGAATCATGGCGGAAGCCATCAAAGTGATTTTGTTTGTTTCCGGACCGGTTTTAATCGTCGCTCTTGTGGTCGGTGTGGCGATCAGCTTGTTTCAGGCCGTCACGCAGGTACAGGAGATGACCCTGTCCTTTGTCCCCAAGATCGTAGCCGTTCTTGTTGCACTGGTGGCCTCACTGCCCTGGATGATCAATGTCCTCCTCAATTTTACCTCTAACCTCTATTCCAATATTCCGAATTACGTCCGATAGGATGCGGGCCGTAAAAAAAGCCTTCGTAGATGCCGGGATTATCCTATGAACCTGCCTGTCATAACACAGGAACAGATCGACACTCTCATTTTCATCTTTCTGAGAGTCAGTGCCATGATAGCCGTGATGCCCGTCTTTGGAGGGGACAGGGCTGTCCCTGTCCTGGTCAAGGGAGGACTGTCTCTCCTCATCACGCTTTTATTGTTTCCCTTCGTGAAAATCAACCTCGGTGCCACTTCTGCAGGTCTCTTTCCAATGGCGGCCGCCATGGTCGGCGAAATTCTTATTGGCTGCGTGATTGGCTTTGTCGCCCGCTTCCTCTTCGCAGGAATTCAGTTTGCCGGGGAACTGATCGGTTTTGAAATGGGGTTTTCCATGGCCAATGTCATCGATCCCGTAACAAGCACCCAGATACCCTTGATATCCCAGTTTCAGTACATAATCGCCATCGTGATCTTCCTGACCCTGAATGCCCATCACGTATTCTTTTCAGCCATGGCGGAAAGTTTCGAACGGATAGCCCCTTTGCAGTTTCATCTTTCGGGGCAACTCACCCAAACTCTCTGCCTCTACTCGAAGGACGTATTTCTCATTGCCGTAAAGGTCAGCGCCCCGGTGGTCGCCGTCCTCATCTTTACAAACATTGCCCTGGGCATCGTGGCCAGGACGGTACCTCAATTCAATATTTTCATCATCGGATTTCCGCTTCAGATCGCATTGGGGTTTATTTTTCTCGGTTTGACCGCCCCCATGTTTGTCAGTTTTACCTCAGCCCTTTTCTTGAATCTGGAGAAACAGATCCATGTGCTTCTCAGAATGATGTGATGTAAATCGATGTGGGAATCTTATGGCTGAACAGGATAAAGACCAGGAACGAACCGAAGAAGCTACCCCAAAGCGCAGAGAAGACGCCCGCAAGGAAGGTCAGGTCGCCAGAAGCCGTGATCTGGCCTCGGTGGCCATACTGGGGTCATGCCTGATCTATTTCTATTTCGGCTCCGGACACTTCGTCTCTTCGTTGATGGATCTGATGAAAAACTCCTTTTCTCATATGAATTCCCGCATTGTCACCGTCGAAAACATTCAGCCCATTTTTTTTTCGGCCTTTTTCAAATCGATTTCTTTAATGGCGCCGTTTCTGCTGACGGTCTGCATCGCCGCCTTTCTGGCCAATGTCATGCAGGTCGGCTTGAAGATTTCAACAAAAGCCATTCAGCCGAAATGGTCGAAAATAGACCCTCTTAAAGGGTTTGCAAGACTCTTTTCCATGCAATCCCTTGTTGAATTTGTCAAGAGTGTCCTGAAAATGGCCATCGTTGGATTCATAGCCTATCTGACCGTCAGGAATGAACTGACGGAAATCCTCCCGCTGGCCCACCAGAGCGTTTGGGCCATTGTCGTTTACATCGGCAAAACGTCCTTCAAGATACTTCTGACAACCTGCTGGGTTTTGATCGTCCTTGCCCTGATGGATTATCTGTATCAGCGGTGGGAGTTTGAAAGGAACCTGAAAATGACGCGCCAGGAGATCAAGGAAGAAAACAAATCGACGGAAGGGGATCCGATCATCAAGGCCAGGATTAGAAGGCTTCAACGGGAAATGGCGAAAAAGCGCATGATGGCGAATGTGCCCAAAGCCGATGTAATCATTACCAATCCCACCCATCTTGCCATTGCCCTGAAATATGATCAGAGCTCGATGGCTGCGCCGGCAGTCGTCGCCAAGGGAGCAGGATATATCGCTGAAAAGATTAAAGAAATAGCTATGGAACATGGAATACCGACCTTTGAGAACAAGCCGGTGGCACAGGTATTGTATAAAACGGTAGAGCTCAATGGAGCGATTCCCGACAGCTTATACAGGGCCGTAGCTGAAATTCTGGCCTATGTCTATTCGTTGAAACAGCAATAACTCATCAGGATTGAAATTCATGACTCTATCCGGCGGCAAAGGAATCCTCTCGGAAATGGCTGGGAGCAGCAGCGCAATGATGGCCCTGGGCGTCATCGGGATTCTCATGGTCATGATGATCCCATTGCCGACGTTTCTTCTGGATATTCTGCTGTCTTTGAGCATCACCATTTCGATCATCATCCTTCTCATGGCGATGTATGTCCTGAAACCGTTGGATTTCTCGATTTTTCCTTCCGTTCTTCTCATTGTCACCCTGTTGAGACTTTCCCTCAATGTCGCCTCGACCCGCATGATTCTTCTGCACGGCAATGAAGGAACGACAGCGGCCGGACAGGTGATCCACGCCTTTGGAACCTTCGTGGTTGGGGGAAATTACGTGGTCGGCTTCATCGTATTCGCGGTACTTGTGCTGATCAATTTCATCGTCATCACGAAAGGATCCACAAGGATCGCCGAAGTTGCCGCCCGATTCACCCTTGACGCCATGCCGGGCAAACAGATGAGCATTGACGCCGACCTCAATGCCGGATTGATTTCAGACGCCGAAGCCCGGAGCAGGAGAAGCGACCTCGAAAAAGAAACCAACTTTTACGGAGCCATGGATGGCGCCAGCAAATTCGTCCGGGGAGATGCCGTAGCGGGAATTGTCATAACGCTCATCAATGTCATCGGCGGACTCATCGTCGGTGTGATGCAAAAGGGGATGCCTGCCATGGACGCCGCCAGAAATTATACCCTGCTGACGGTGGGAGACGGCCTGGTGACTCAGATCCCGGCGCTCATCGTTTCCACCGCGGCCGGTATGCTGGTGACGAGATCAGCGGCCTCTTCAGACCTCGGTGAGGAATTGCGTCATCAACTGAAGGTGCAGCCGAAAGCCATCGCAACGGCGGCAAGCATCATCCTGGTGTTCGCGCTCATTCCCGGCATGCCTAAGATTTCCTTTTTGCTGGTATCGGCGCTGATTGGTTACCTGGCCTATACGTTTTACCGGTCTGCGGAGACATCCCAGGAAAGCGATGATGACCTGCTGCCCGCCGTTCCCGCGGAGGAGGAGCCGGAAGACCTGCTGACTCCCCTGGATCTCCTGGCGCTTGAAGTGGGCTACGGCCTGATTCCCCTGGTAGACACGAACCAGGGAGGAGAACTGCTGGGAAGAATCAAGACGATGCGAAAACAGCTGGCCCTTGAGTTGGGGTTCATCGTGCCATCGATCCACATAAGAGACAATCTGCAATTGAACGCCAACCATTATTCCTTCATTCTCAAGGGCGTCGAAATTGCACGTGGTGAACTGATGCTGGGCCATTTCATGGCCATCAAGACGGATGATCAAAACGTCAAGATCAAGGGAATTGAAACGAAAGAGCCGGCGTTCGGCCTTCCTGCGGTGTGGATATCCGACCGGGAAAAGGAAAGCGTCACCTCAAGGGGCTACGTCGTCGTCGATTCTCCGACGGTAATCACCACACACCTAATGGAAATCATCAAGACGCACGCCGACGAATTGATGGGAAGGAAAGAAGTGCAGGCCCTTGTCGAAAATCTGAGCAAGTCATACCCCAAGGTCATCGATGATCTCGTACCGAAAACCGTCCCCTACGGAATCCTCCAGAAAGTGATTCAACGGCTGCTCAAGGAGCGGGTTTCCATTCGGGATCTTTATACCATTGTTGAAACATTGGCAGATTATGTGCCGATGACCAAGAATGTGGACCTCCTGACCGGCTATGTCCGCCAGGCTTTAGCCAGGACCATCACCAGGCAGTATCTGGATCAGAATGGCGGGCTGACGGTCTTGATGCTTTCTCCGGATATTGAAGATACGATCAGCCAGGCCGTTCAGCACACGGAACATGAATCTTACATCAATCCAGATCCGGTCATGATCCGGAAGCTTGTGAACAACGTGCAGAAGCTGATCAGCCCCTTCACGACAAAAGGGCTTCAGCCGATTATTCTCTGCTCGCCTTCGATAAGAATCCATCTCAGGAACATCATGGACAAATTCTTCCCGAATATCGTTGTTATCGCGCATAACGAAGTGATGCGCGAAACATCCATCAAATCCTTAGGCATGGTGGAGCTGTAAGATGCAGATTAAACGTTATGAGGTCCCCAGCGTTCAGGAAGCCATTGCCAGGATCAAAAAGGACCTCGGCCCAGATGCCATTATCCTGTCGACAAAAAAGATAAAATCGGCCTGCGGACCCATGATGGAAGTTCTGGCGGCAAGAGAACTGGACGTTACCGAGGCGGCTGCCGATTCTCGTTCCGCTGAAGCCCCAAAAGACATACATATGGTTTCAGGAAGTCCGTCTTTCCGCCCTTCCCTTGACCTTGAAAAGAACGTTGAGGAGCTAAAAGGGCTTATCCGGGAGTTGAAAAATACTCGAGACTTACGAGCTGAAATTGAAGAGGTCAAAGACTCCATCAACACATTTTTTGATGTGCTCGGATTAAAGAGGAGCAAGACAGGCCAAAATGGAACGGACGCAGTTTATTACACTTTGATTTCAAAGGGTATTTCCAAAGATAAAGCCTGGAGAGCCGTTGAGCGGATCAAAGAGGAATCCTCAAGCGGAACCATGGTCAATGAAGAGGCCTGCTTGGCGGCCGTCGAAAACTTTATTCAAAATTCGCTTCCGGCTGCAGATAATTCCGACAACGGCCAGCGAGTCAAGGTTCTCATTGGACCTACTGGTGTTGGAAAAACGACGACCCTGGCCAAGCTGTCCGCTTATCACGCCCTCAGCGAAAAGAAGTCTGTCGGGTTGATCACGACCGATACCTATCGGATCGCGGCGGTCGATCAGTTGAAAACTTACGCCAGAATCATCGGTATTCCTCTCGAGATCGCATCAGGAAGCAGGGAGTTCAAAAATTCTCTCAGCCGGCTTGCCGACAAAGACGTGATCTTTGTCGATACGCCGGGAACCAGCAGGAACGACATGGTCAATTTGAAAAAGCTCCGTGAAACACTGGGCTCGGAAACCCCCTTCGAGCCAAACCTTCTCATAAGCCTGACATCCAGCAAGGATTGCATGCTGGACGTCGCATCGCGTTACAGAATGTTTGATTACAGCCGGATTATTTTGACCAGGGCAGATGAGTGCATGCGCATCGGATTTCTTTGGGACATTCTTGATCGAATCGCCAGGCCGGTTTCCTACATCACAAATGGGCAGAATGTCCCTGAGGATATTGAAGAAGCAGATCCCCGGAAAATTGCACGATTGATCGTGGGCAGCGATTTGCATTAACGATTTCTAACTCGCGGACGGGAAATAAAGATTGAACAGAACCCCGAAGGGTAACTTTTCTGAAACAATTGAAAAGTCAAAGGTTGTGAGAGGTATCTAGTGGATCAGGCTGAATCTCTTAGAGAGTTGATGCGAGAGAAGAGTGCGGGAGAAGCCGCAACGCCTTCGGAAATCGTGTCTACGAAAATGTTCTTCAGGAGAATAATTTCCGAGCGCGTCAGGACCATTGCCATCACAAGCGGCAAAGGCGGGGTGGGCAAAACGAACATCACGGCGAATCTTGCATGCACCCTGGCTGGAATGAACAAAAAAACCCTTGTTCTTGATGCAGATGCCGGATTGGCCAATATTGACGTTGTCCTGGGGCTTACCCCCAAATATAACCTCTACCACGTCCTGTCTGGAGAGCGTTCCTTGTCTGAAGTCCTCGTCTCCGGCCCCTGCGGCGTTAAGATATTGCCGGCCTCTTCCGGCATACAGGAAATGACGGATCTGTCGCGTGGCCAGAAGTTAACACTGCTGGAAGACCTGGATTCCATTGAAGAAAAACACGATTTCATGCTGATTGACACAGCGGCCGGGATTGCAAACAACGTCATGTACTTCAACATGGCGGCGCGGGAGATCATCGTTGTCGCCACTCCTGAACCTACCTCTCTGACGGATGCCTATGCCTTGATAAAAGTTCTCCAGCAGAGGTATGCGAAAAAGCGGTTCCGAATAGTGATCAACATGGTCAGCAGTGCCGCGGAAGCCCGGTGTGTCTATCTGCGGTTGAGCCATGCAACGGAGCATTTCCTGAATGTCACCATCGAATATCTGGGATACATTCTTTACGATAAACGACTCCAGGAGGCTGTAAGGATGCAGAGGGCCTTTGTGGAACTTTATCCCCGCTCCGCGGCGAGCCTCTGCATAAAAAAGGTGGCTGAAAAGATCTGTAGCGAAAATCCTGAATACGACGAAAACGGAAACATCAGTTTTTTCGGAGATAAAAGTTTAGGAAATGAACGTAGAGCAAAAAGAACGTGACGCCTTGATACTGAAATATCTTCCCTTCGCCAAAGCGGTGGTGGGGAGAATCGTATCGAGGCTGCCCATTGATGCCGGGGACAAGGAAGATCTGTTCAATGTGGGGATCATGGGACTCATGTCCGCCATAGAACATTTTGATGACGAGAGAAATGTCCGATTTGAGACCTATGCCGGCATTAGAATTCGAGGCGCCGTTCTGGACGAATTGCGGGCAAGAGACTGGGTCCCCAGGAATGTGCGTAGCAGGGATCATGAAATAGCAAGGGCAATCTCAGAATTGCAGAAGAAGTTGGGACGCCATCCGGAAGATCAGGAAATATCGGATCATATGGGGCTATCTCTTGAGGAATACTTTAAATATCTGGATGAATCACGTTGTCTTTCCCTGATCAGCAGCGAGGATTTGCCGGGGGATTATCTGGAGAAGTATTCCCGTTCCGATGTCATGAGAGCAGTCGATCAAGGCAGCGTTCTTGATTTAATCACAGATCGGGAATTTAAAATCCAACTTAAGGAAGCCATCGAAAAGCTTCCGAATAAAGAACGCGTCGTCTTGACTTTGTATTATTACGAAGAGCTGACGATGAAGGAGATCGGCAGCGTCCTTGAATTAACGGAATCGAGGGTCTGCCAGCTTCATTCTCAGGCCATAATCCGGCTTAAGGCGGCGGTCAAAAAAATAAGCGGGTGAAGGCATGGCCCGGTCAGTCCCGGATCCTCTGTACAACGCCATGGAACAGGGACAGGGGATGCCATGAACGTTTATCCTGATGCAGTCACATGAAACAGAAAGTTCAAATCGACGTTCTTGATGTAAGCCTCTTTGAGAGGGCAAACGATCTGGATTCCACCGGCGAATCCCCCTCCGGGGATCCGCCGGAGGGGAGCCCCGGAGGGAAGTGGCCAACATCGAAGAAGATCCTGATCGGCCTTTGCCTGATCCTAGTTTCTGCATCCCTGACGGCGGCGTTGTTTATTTTCGCATGGCCTACAAAAAAGCCGGATGGCCATGCCATCGGAAGGCAGGCCCTTTCGACTCAACAGGATCGCGAGCGATCCGCGGCGCTGCAGGACATGATCATCAGCTTCAAAGACCACAGCGGAAAGGACAGACTGTTGGTCTGCTCTCTGGTGCTCGATGCGGGCTCTGACGACAGGTTTTTATCTCGGCAGCAGGTTGTCGATTTGAGAAAATTTGTTTATAAAATAGTTCTTGAGAAGCAAACAAAAGATCCGGCGGCGATGAGAGACAAAAACAGATTGAAGGATCACATAGTCCAGGAAATGAATCAGCGATTCGGCAACAGGTTCTTATCCGGGATTTATTTTACTAAATTTGTTATTTTGTAAGACGCAAGCAGCAAGCTGGATTTTTTGTCAAACTGAACAAGAACTATGACCGTGGGGGAATCGATTTTGAGCAACGAAAAAACGAAGCTGGAAGTTGCCCGCCAAGCGCTGGAAAGAGAATTTGAGTCTACCTTCATCAATGACCTGATGCCGGGCATTCTGCATAATTTTGCAAACCCTCTCAATGGAATCATGGGGCGATCGAGGCTGCTGGAAAGAAGGCTCAATGACTATCTCAAGAAAACAAATCCGCACGATCCGGAATGGATGGATCCGCTTGGGGCCGAGCAGACGAGACTGTTAAGCGACATCGCTTCCATCTGTAAGGAATCCGACCGTTTTTTTTATATGTTCCAGGATCTGGCATCAAAGTTCTATGCCGTTGCGGACAGAAGACTTGATCAGATTAACCTGGAAGATCTTATAAGAAACGAAATTCGCTTTCTGGATTTTTATCTGGATTTCAAACATGAAGTAAAAAAAACCGTTAAGCCTGCAGGCGATCTGCCATTCGTATATGGGGTTTTGTCGGACTATTCCTATTGTTTTTCCGCCCTGTTCCGGGATGCCATGGGCAGGATGAAAAGGGGAGACAGAAAGGAATTGTCCATTGAAATGGTCCATACCAATCCCTTGATTTCAGTGTCGATTGAGGATACCGGTGCAGGGATCGACAATCCTGCGGACGATGCCGATTCCGCTCCGAGCTCAATGCCCCGACGTTCGGATGGAAATTTTGCATACATTAAAACCATCTTCGATGAATATGGAATAAACTGCCTTTTTGAAGGCATGGAGGACAGGAACAGGATAACGATTGAATTCCCTGTGACAAAAAAATAGCTTACTGAACAGGGGACTGCCTTTTCCTGATTCCAATGAATCTCCAGGGCCGTTTCTGGCTTTGAGCGCCTCTTGGACCACGGGAGCCTTTCCATGGTAAGACCCATTGATATCCAGCAAATCGTATCGCAAGTGGAGGCCATTGAAAAGATCCATCATGTCCAAAAACAGCAATCCAGCATCCAGCAAAACTACATCGAGACGCAGCTTAAGGAAGAGCAGAAGCTGGCCAGAGAGAAGGTCCAGGACTCTTCAAAAACAGAAAGGGCCCTGATCCGGGATAGAGAAGAGTCAACGAAACACAATATGCCCCAGCGGAAGAGCCCCAGGACCCAAAAACAGGATGAGGATACGGAAAACGAAGAAGACGGGAAATCGGCAGGGAAGGGGAAGTTCGTTAATATCAAGATTTAACGCCGGGATTTAACATGAATATCCAGTATTTGTTCGGATTCCAGATCGCAACGGACATCATGATATGCGCGGGGATCCTTGTGTTGTTGTTCAGGTTCCGTAAATACTTCAAGCCGGGTTCCACGGGGCTCTCTGAAGACTCCATCAGTGAATTAAAGCAAATGCTTGCTGAGTCAAAACGGTTTTCCGATCAGTTTCTTCAGGAACTGGAGCGGGGGAAGCGTGAAATGAAAGAACTCGCTTCATCGTTGGAGGAAAGGGAAAAAAAGCTGGATGATCTTCTGAAACAGGCCATGCGTTTCGACCATCTATCCATCACAGGGAATGCAAAAAAAACAGACCATAAAGAGAACGGAGATTGTTCTTCTGAGGAGCCCTATCGTAAAATTCTTGATCTGGCAGGACAAGGTTTGAATGAAGGGCAGATATCTCAGCAACTGGGACTTCCGGAAGGTGAAATCGAGCTGATCCTCAGTCTTTCCCGTGCCAGAAGCCGATAAGGTCCATGTATCCAATTCACAAGCTGCCCCCAGGCAGTCCCGACTCTCCGGTCTTGACTCATTCGAGGCAAGCAGCAGAGGAGACACTCTCCCTGTCGAAGGGGGACGTCTTCCGGGCCCAGGTCGTACGAAAATTAAGCAGTCACGAAATCCTCATCGAGACCGGCAGGGGGATGTTGTCTGCCCAATCCAACCATTCCTTTAACCGGGGAGACAGCATGCTTCTTAAAGTGGAAGAACTCCAGCCACAGATTCTGCTGAGCCTGGTTCAATCCTCCGAAGAGGCCTTCCACCCTGCCAAAAGCAACCTGGCAATGTTCCGATCCAGCCCCGATTCCCTGTTCAACGTGATAAGAAATGGCCTTGCGTTATGCGACGGCGATTTGCATTCCCTCCTCCCCTTCCTTGAAAAAGCAGAAGCGGACTCTCTTCAACGAATGCTTTCTTCTCTTGTGTATTCAGAGAAAAGCCTGAACGACCCCCTTTTTATCAAGCAGTTTATCATCAACCTGGGCTTCCTGGTTGAGAAATCCCTGAGAAGATTCTCATCCGGTTACACGGAAAAGGAGGATGACCTCCGGAATTCTTCGGCAAAAACCTTAAAAGACCTTTTGTCTCGCCTTTCTGTAAGAATGCGCCCGCTTCTGTCCGGCGCAACGGGTTCCGAGTTGAATCCCGGCCTCCTGAAGGCCCTTGAAAATCTGGTCACCTATGCCGACGATGCGCTGGAGGCAATTTACAACCACCAGGTGATCAATGTCATTGGCCAGGAGGAGGAACAGGGCTATTACTTCCAGATTCCCGTAAAATCTTCGGAGCATTTGACCATGGCCGATCTGTTCGTAGACCTGAAGGGTCAAAAATCAAAGAACCTTCCTGATCGGTTTCGCTTTGTCGTGTTCGTGACCATGGACGCATTAGGCGACCTGATGGTGGATGTCAACTGCAGGCAGAAAAAGGTATGGGGCACCTTTAAATGCAGCCATGTCGATTCGGATCGTTTTCTACAAAAGTCTTTGGAGATTCTGAACGACCGGATGACCTCTGCGGGATACAGTCAGGCTAACTTTACGGTCTGCCGATGCAGCCATCTTGCTGAAGAGAAACTCGATTTTATCAACAATCGGGTCATCTATTCAAAAAAAATCATTAACTGTTTTGCCTGATCCAATGGAAGAAACAAAAAAAAGAAGGGTTGCCGCAGCGATAAGATATGACGGTTCCCGTGATGCGGCGCCACGAGTAACGGCCAGGGGGCAGGGGATAATCGCCGATAACATCATAGAATTGGCTATGAAAAACGGCGTTCCCATCAAAAATGACCCCGAGCTTGTTCAGATCCTCAGCAAGCTGGACATTGATGAACAAATCCCGGAAGAATTGTATCGAGCCGTAGCAGAAATTCTTTCGTTCATCTATGCGGTAAACTCCGATTATCGTGATCATTCCCAAGGGTTATCCTAAGGGGAAAATATTTCCAGGCTATCCCCCAAAAAAGGGAGAAAATCTTTCACCTCTTTCCCCTCCAGATCCAAATCTGCTATCCAGGTGATCCATCCGCTTCCAGAACCGCAAAATCGTGCAGAATTCACATTGTAATAACCATTTATTATAAGCTACTTAGCGAGTTACCGCCCATGGATTCGCCCTGTTAATTCTATCTGGTTCACATATTGCAATTCTCCATCGAAAACAGTTACGGAGCGGGGCTTATGACCTCTTATGATGTTTCTGATGTAGGAAAAGCATGTGTCCGAACCCTGGCAAAACTGGATCACTCTTCCAACAATGTGGCCAATGTCGCCACCCCGGGGTTCAAGGCCGAATATTTGAGCTATATCATGAATACGCCAGCTCCAGACCTTCGAGATCAGGTGCCCCCCTATACGGAATCCGTCTTTACGGATTATTCACAGGGCACCCTCCAGAAAACGGATAATCCCCTGGATTTTGCCCTTCAAGGAGACGGCTTTTTTACCCTGCAAACCGATCAGGGCATCGTGTACACAAGAAAGGGAGATTTCACCATCAATTCACGGAGTGAACTGGTTACAAAGTCCGGTGATTATGTTCTGGGCAGAACAGGAAAAATCATTCTCGAGGGCAAAGACATCCGGGTTGATGAATCGGGAAACATCATGATGGATGGAAACCAGGCGGACATGCTGAGCATCGTCAGTTTCGAGAATCCGGAAGCCCTGGTTCATGTGGGAGGCGGCGCTTTTAAGGACAATGGAAACGGAGTGCTCAAAAAGGATTTCGCCCCGCATGTTGTGAATGAATCGCTTGAAAGTTCAAATGTCAGTGCGATCAAGGAAATGATTCAAATGATTGACCTTCAGAGAACCTTCGAAACCTACCAAAAGCTTATCCACACCATGAGCGATCAGGATAAACTTTCAACAGGCCGAATTGGGAAACTCGTCTAAACTTAACGTAAGGAGGAATTCGCGATGATCAGATCGCTTTGGACCGCAGCGACTGGAATGCAGGCTCAGCAGCTCGAACAGGATGTAGTGGCGAACAATCTTGCCAATGTCAACACCGTCGGATTCAAGAAATCCAGAGCGGATTTCCAGGATCTCATGTATCAGCTCTCATCAAAGGCAGGATCGGAAACATCATCGGGAAATCAAATGACCGTTGGCATAGAAGTGGGAATGGGCGTCAAACCCGTTGCAACGCAAAAAATGTTTTCTCAGGGCGATTATCAATCCACCGGCAATCCCTTCGACTGGGCCATTGAAGGGGACGGTTTTTTCCAATTGGATAACAACGGGGAAACGGTTTACACACGGGCCGGCAATTTCAAGATCAACAAGGACGGGGTCGTCTGCACCACCGAAGGGCTGAAATTGATTCCTGAGGTCAGCGTCCCGGCGGACACCGTAACCTTCACCCTGGACAGCGGTGGAACCTGGACCGCCTCTGATGCAAACGGAAAAGCCCTGGCCACCGGTAGGCTTGAACTGGCAAAATTCATTAATCCTGCAGGCTTGACGGGCATGGGGCGGAACCTTTTCGCCCAGACGGAAGCCTCCGGCGAAGCGGTGACAGGCAATCCGGGAGAGAATGGCATGGGAACCACTTCCCAGAGTTTTCTTGAAATGTCCAATGTGAATGTGGTCGATGAGATGGTCAAGATGATCGTCGGGCAGAGGGCCTACGAAATCAACTCAAAAGCGATTACGACGGCGGACAACATGCTTGAAGTAACGAACAACCTCAAGAGATAACGCAATGAAGAGAAAGATACTTTGGACCCCTCTCTTTCAGATGCTTCTTTTTTGCGGCTTTTTTCTCCTGTTAGCCGCTGCCTCCCTTTATGCCTCTGATCCGACAATTCTTGAGAAGTCACTCGTTGAAGCTGCCGTAAGATGCCATATCGAAAAACATATGCCATGGCCAAAGGGGGCGGTCAGGGTGTTTTTTCCATCCGATCTCAAGGAAATGGTCCTTCCTTCCAGGAATTTCAAATTGGAGGTCAAGGAAAACAAAAACGACGAATATATCGGCCATAAGCTTTATCGCGTAAACGTACGGCATAAAGATCATGATTACAAACAGATCTTCGTTCCAGTTCGGATCGAGGTCTTCATGGAAGTCGCCCTGAGCGCAAAACTTCTCAGAAAAGGGGAAACTGTCTCTGCACAGGACATTGCCCTTTCGGAAAAATGGTTCAGCCGGTTGCCTAAAGACCTCATTGACGATCCGCAGACCGTCATAGGAAGGAGAATGCTTCGCTCCGTTAATGCCCAGACGCCATTGACGTCGAGTATGATCGGCGATCCCGTCATGTTTAAGAAAGGGAAGATCGTCAAAATCGTCTGCATTCATGATACGCTGAATATCTCGACGCTTGGCGTTGCCGAGGAAGAGGGGATCTTCGGGACCACGGTAAAAGTCAGAAACATTTCCTCGAACAAGGTCATTCATGGCAGGGTCATCGGCGATTCCATCGTGAAGGTTGACATATGACGGATCATCAAACAAAGGCAGAAGAATTTCAGAAAAATATTGTAAATGATCGAGCGTAACGAACGGGAGAAACGGGTATGTATCGTCGACTTTCAATATTATGCACATTTTGGGTGATTGTTTTGCTGTTCCCGGGCTGTATGAGCAAACCGGATTATTTTCCGCCAGGGCCGCCTCTTCAGACACCGACTCCCCCAAGAGAAGAGCCGGCAAGGGGCTCCATCTGGCCTGGTGAAAGTTCGGCCAACATGCTCTTTTCCGACAAAAAAGCCAGGTTTGTCAATGATATCGTGACGATTCTCATTAGTGAATCCTCTCTCGGAACCAATAAAGCCACGACAAACACCAGCAGAGATTCAAGTGCCTCGGCCGGAATCGACGCCTTTCTGGGTCTGGATCATTCGATTTTGAGCCGCAACGCCGGCATGGGGTCAAAAATAGAAATCGGGGGAAGCGCGGTTTCCAATCTGAAGGGGGAGGGGAATACCTCCCGCGGTGGTCAGCTTGTGGCCACTTTAAGCGCGCGTGTTACGAAAGTGCTGGACAACGGCAATCTCGTTATTGAAGGGAAGCGTCAGCTATCCGTAAACAACGAGGATCAGTATATCATTCTCACCGGGATCGTCCGGCCCGAAGATATCAGATCGGACAACAGCATCTATTCACAGTATATCGCCGATGCCAGAATGGTCTATACCGGCCATGGAGTCATCAACGACAAGATGAAGCCCGGTTGGATGACGAGAGTTGTCGATTGGGTATGGCCATTTTAAGCTCTCCTTCAAAATGGGTCTTTAAGGAATGTTTCCTGCTTGAGGAACGTTATGAAAAGTATAAAGGCAATGACACTCATAATCCTTATGGTGATCGCCCTGACCGGCATGTTTACCCGGCCGGGATTTTCCGCCCGATTGAAGGATATTGCCTCCATCAGCGGGGTGAGAGACAACCAGCTCATCGGGTATGGCCTTGTTGTCGGGCTGGCCGGAACGGGTGACGATATCAAAAACGGATTCACCAGCGAGTCTCTATCCAACATGCTCCACAGGCAGGGCATATTCATGAAGGGCAAGACTCTGAAATCCGACAATGTGGCCGCTGTGATGGTTACGGCAACACTGCCCGCCTTCGCAAAAACCGGCTCAAAGATCGATGCCATTGTTTCATCCATCGGGGACGCAACAAGCCTTCATGGCGGGACTCTGCTGATGACCCCACTGAAAGGGGCGGATGGAGCCATCTATGCCGTTGCGCAAGGTCCGGTAATTCTAGGCGGATACGCCTTCGGCGGAGCAAACAGCAATGCCGGGAAAAATCATGCCAGCGCAGGCAGGATCGTCAACGGTGCCCTCGTTGAAAGGGAGCTCAACTACGATTTAGGCCAGCTCCGTTCATTGACGCTTAATCTCTTGCACCCCGATTTTTCAACCTCCAGTCATTTGACCCACGTCGTTAATAAGGAATTGGGAAAATATGTCCAGGCGAGCCAGGTAGACGCCTTCTCTGTAAACGTCAGGATGAGAGAAACAGACCCTATGAATATGATGCAGCTTATTTCATTAATGGAGAATCTTGAAGTTCCAGTAGATTCGAGGGCTGTGGTGGTCATGAACGAAAAAACCGGAACGATCGTCATGGGTGAGAATGTCCGGATCGCAACCGTGGCCGTGGCGCATGGCAATTTAAGTATTCAGATCAAGGAGGATGTGTTGGTTTCTCAGCCCCTTCCTTTCTCGCCTCCTCCGACGAAAGGAGACTCTCCCGTCAAGGATCGTAAAAGCGGAACGATCCTGGCCCCGGGGGGGCACACGGTTGTAACCAAGGATACCAATGTCGGCGTGTCGGAGGAGAAAAACAAGGTCATGGTCGTATCCAAGGGGGTAACGATTCAGGATGTCGTCAGGGCGCTCAACGCGATCGGGGTATCGCCCCGAGACCTTATCACCATCATGCAGACGATCAAGGCGGCGGGGGCATTGCAGGCCGAGCTGAAAATCATCTGACATTTCACATCGAATTTTTTTCGATGGATCGGGGGTTACACAGATGAATGACAACGGGATGAACATCAGCACGCCGCATAGAAAATTCACCTCTCCAACGAATGCCGAAAACCAGATGAAGAATAAAGAGGACCATCAGCTTAAAAAAGTATGTGCTGACTTCGAATCCCTTTTTGTCTATAATTTGCTGCAGACGATGAGAAAAACAATACCTGCGGGAAGTCCTGTCACGCACTCCTTCGGCAAAGATACCTACAACATGATGTTCGATCAGAAGATCGCCGAAGAATTATCCCACAAGGGAAGCGGAATGGGCCTGCAGACGATCCTGTATCATCAACTGAAAAAACAGGATATCAAGAATAAATAGAGCAGCTTTTTATGTTTCCTGAGCCGGATTTTTTTTGTAAATTCAGATTTGGGGAGAACAATCATTAAAGACTTTGTAGATTATACCGATGAATAATAATAAACAAAGCCAATGATGGAGACGCACGATGAACATCAACAATTCGAATGGAATATCACCGAAAGATATTCAACAGTATCTGTTGAATGAGACACTTGGGAAAGGCAGGGAGTTGCCTGAAGAAAAATCCTCGGCCATTCCGCAAGAAAAAGTGGATATTTCCAATAAGGCGAGAGAAATACAGCAAATAAGCAGCGCAATGACTGACGTTCAGAGCATTCGGGAGGATAAGGTCGCGGCAATAAAATCACAGATTGAAGATGGGACCTACAACGTAAGCGGTGAAGAAGTGGCTAATAAAATGTTAGGCGAATACTTCCTGGATATTTTTGCCTGATCCCCGAATTTAGGGTCATTTCAAGATTGCCGTTGCGTGATTATTTACGTTCTCAAGAGATAGGCACCGCTCTTTTTGTGCGTCGGGCTTTTTGGGAACACACAAAGCTGGAGTCCATTCACCGAACTTAATCAACTTTACTCATCAGAAGATCCCGGAATACTTTTCAGGATATGAACAACGCGAGAATAACACCTCCCTTTGCCGAACTTTCAGCCACTGCATTCAATGCCCCTGTCCACTCTTTCATAAAGAATCTTCAGGCTGAAACGAATTTTTACAGGGAATTAGTTCAACTGATCGAACGGGAACGAGAGATCTTACGACACCCCTCTCTTGTAGATTTACGCACCAACCATTCGAGAATGGAAGCATGTCTTCTCAACGTCCAGATCTGCAGAAACGAGAAGGAGAAAATTCTTAAATCGTTCAATAAAACGGTTTATCCCGGCTGTGACGATGAACAGACACTTTATTCCATCGCCGAACATGCGGATGACCATCTCAGGAATCAACTACTGGAATGCCTGGACAAACGCTGCCGACTGATCGAGGCCGTCAAGAACCGTATCTCAAGAAATGTGACCCTGCTGGGGAGTTCCCTGTCACAAATCGGATCAACGTTGATGTTTTTGCAGAAAACGATCTCCGGCTCAACGAACTATATGCCGTCAGGCCGCATGTGTACGACAATGTCCAACGGAACGTTTTTCAACAGACGAGGATAGAGAGAATGCTCATGAGATGATCCCGAATGCCTTCAGCTGCCATCCTGCGGCGGATGAAGACCATCGATTTCACTTTCGTGCATTCTCTTTTTTTGACGGGAAAGCGGATGTCTCTTCCTTAAATAGATTAAAAGCCCAAACCTGCCCCTTTTCTGAAATCAGGATAACACTTCACTCAATTTATAGGATTTCTCAAGAAACCTGTTATAGACTTCATGGGATAGACCGTCAAAATCAGCAGATTCGATCCCATTTTCTTCAAATTCCCTGAGCATGTCTGGTACCGAATAATATTCCCTCACGACGGGTTCAACTTCGCCTATTTTTACGACAAATCGATCCGTGTTAAAGGTAATTTTCACGTAATTTATCTGTTCTTCCGTTAACTTCAGCAACACTTTTTATTCTCCTTCTTTTTTGGATCAAGCTTGTACCCTTTATTTTTCCAATTATTAAACATTTCTTTTCTAAAATGTCCATCCAAAACAGAATATCCCGTTCATTACCAAACAGAGATTTTTTGCACGGCGGAGGCTTCCTGACTCGGATGTGACCAGCATAAGCAATACCGCAAAATCTTTGGATACTGAGGACTACCGCTGTTTACAAAACAGATTGCTCGGTAGAGGCTCATATGCTGAAAAGCCAGGCAAAAGACAGAAACAGTTATCTGTTACCAGTGAACCATATCACGCAGAGCGCATGACTTCTTCCCCCTTCTCATCCTCGTTTCCCAAATACTGCTTGGCTAAGAACCTGCAGGCCTTTTCGTCTCCAGCCATTGCAGCATTCCATATCCTTTTCCGGTTTTCCAGTTCACGAAGCATCTCTTTTTGTCGTTCTTCCATCCGCTTCATTTTTCTTTCTTTGGACTTCATCTTATTCCTCTATAGTTGTCATTCGATTTTTCCAGCAGCTCGATCTCTAGATTCACAAAGCTTTTGTTTGAATCGGATTGTTGATCGTCTTCTTAATAATAATGCCTCTTTCGTAATAAGCAATACGGCCTGGGTACTGAATATATACCAGATAATATCTGATATCATCGGCGGAAGAAACGGACTGGCCTTCTCAACGATGTTTTATCTATTTTCGATCTGTATTGGAGGCACTCCAGAGATTCTAAAAATTCGGAAGGGAAGGGAAGTTGGAGATTATTTCTGAATGAAATGTCTTCTTCTGATGAAATCCGTCATTTTTCAAGGGTGGGGGGGTGATGCCCCATTCCCCCCCACCTCTTTGAGCTTTACACCGTCGGTTTTTCCTTGCCGGCATTGACGCCTGCGATGCGCCCGAAGACTACGCAATCGGTTGTCGCGTTTGTGCCAAGTCTGTTCGACCCATGTATTCCTCCCGTAACCTCACCCGCAGCATACAATTTCGGAACAACGGCTCCGAACACATCGATGACCTGGGCATTCGTGTTAATTCTTAGACCGCCCATGGTGTGATGGACCGCAGGCCACTGCGGGAGGGCATAGAAGGGGCCCTTGTCCAGGGGTAGCATGGCTTTTGATATCGGCTTGTTGAATTCAGGATCCTTTCCCTCCTGAAGATAGCGATTGTGGTCGGTGACTGTCTTCACAAGGGCATCGGCCGGAATGCCGATCTTTTCTGCAAGGCTGGCTATTGTATCCGCCTCTGTAAACCGGCCTTTTTTCAGCCCGGCATTCAGGCTTTCCTGCGTTTCCCCGATAAGAGGAACCATGGCGGCATTGAAAATGGTGTAGGTAGGCTTCATCTTGTCACCCATATTGATCTGGGCAAAGGCACAGACATCCCTGCGCTCCAATTCGCTTACAAAGCGCTTACCAAGTTTGTTGACATAAATGCATCCGCGACCCGGAGCGCTGAAAGCATAAACGGCCGGATTGTCCAGAGTTCCCGATGCTGGCTCCGCAAACGGGTACAGTTGGATGAAATTCATCTGAACCGTATCGGCTCCGATGGCCTGGGCGTAGCGAATCATCTCCCCGGTGGCGCCTTTGTGGTTGGTGCAGTTAAACTCTGCCACCAGCTTCGGATAATGGGCCATCCGCATCTTTACGTCTCTGCTGAAGCCTCCCGATGCAACCACGACGGCTTTGCTGGCCTTGATATTTAAAACCCTTCTGCCCCGCTTGATTTCCAATCCAAGCACCGGGCTTTTCGGGTCCGCATCCTTCCGCCACATCCAGGTCACTTCAGAATTGAGAACAATTTTAGCGCCGTATTTCTCGGCGATTTTTCTGAGGGCTTCCGTGTAGTCGCGCCCCCAACTGGTTTTTGAAAAATGTGCCCGATAGGCGCTATGCCCGCCAGCTCTGTTCACCGCCTGGCGAATCTCAAGGCCGCCCTCATCCATCATCCAGTTCAGGGCATCCGGGGCACCGTTGACAAGAACCTCAACCAGCTCGGGAATGTTGTAGTAATCGCCCCCTTTTAGGGTGTCTTCCAGATGCTGCTTCGGACTGTCATTCCCAAGATTAAGTTTTTCCCGGAGATTCAGCTTATCGTTCCAGGCTGCATATCCGCCGCCATTTATAGTGGAATTGCCGCCATATGTAGGCATTTTCTCGAGAATAACCACCTTGGCCCCTGCCTTCGCCGCCTCCGCCGCTGCGGCCAGCCCGGCAAATCCGGAGCCGATAATCACGACGTCCCATGTCTCGTCCCATTTTTGTGGAAGTTTTCGAGCCATGGCCTCCGCGGTTCCCGGTGTGGCCATGTTGAGAGCCAGGCCGCTTCCCATGGCCGCACCCATGGCAATGGCCCCTTTGAGCACGGAACGCCTACTCATACCACTGCATGACAACGGATCTTTTTCTGTTTTCATGGAGCACCTCCTTAAGATGATCGATAGTGACTAAAGATTTGTCGAAACAAAGACCACATTTCTGGTTCAAACAAAAAGCTCTTCCTGAAAACAAAAAAATCTTGCCCCCTTAATTAGAAGCAACATTTTAATCATCTCTCCAAGGGATGCCTTTTCAAAATAAGATAAAAGGATGATATTCTTCAAACGCTTGAAACTATCTAATTTGTCTGCAATTTTCTGCCTTTAATTTATTTGAATGTCAAGAAATAATTTATTTGAGGGCCAATACATGCCATCGTCCAACCTGATACAGGTCTTCTGACCTATCCGATGAACCATCATGGGCCTCATGACGGCTCTCATACGCAGTGCCTCTCTCGGCATACTGAAAGAACAGCCGCCTATCCCGCCAGCTCGAAGAACACATTAATCCTCAGGCTGATCCGGATAGGGTCATTATTATTCCGCCATCAGGATTTGGATGATTACCCGTCATGAATAGACCGGATTGTAAGACAAGACATCCTGGTGTATGTTAGTTCCAGGTAATATCTGATTGACAACAGATCGGCCTGTTACTCAAAGATCCGTAAATAGTTTGACCGGATGTCATCAATAAGGATGACTATTTCGGGATCAGCATCGATTTTAACCCTATTTTTTCAATGCTTTAATCGGTGTTCCCGATATGGGTCATGTAATCGCCGAATCGTTCATCTTAACAATAACGTTAAATATTCTTCTGCTTGTAAGAAGGGGGTGAAGCCTCACCAATCAATCCATGGGCACTATTGATCAAAAGGCGGGCAAAACATCTTGAAAGGATCTCATTTACGGCAGCTAAGCTGGGAAGTATCCTTAATAAAGAGGTACCAAAAGTCG
>Ga0209723_1001306_pt1 | contig 39301 bp, 32 predicted proteins | sample BiotimSIPDNA_2_FD_185750 | JGI IMG/M metagenome (GOLD analysis project Ga0209723, IMG submission 185750) | Anaerobic biogas reactor microbial communites from Washington, USA - Biogas_R2 time_0 SIP DNA (SPAdes) (version 2) | ecosystem: Engineered > Bioreactor > Anaerobic > Unclassified | place... | reverse complement strand
GTTTTTTTATGTCAATATATCGTCCAATTTAGGTCTGATATATATCAGAGAAGAACTGCTGGGGATGTTTATAGAAAGTACAATTACTGATCGTGAAAATAGTGAAAGAAAAATAGAAACATTTAATAAAGCATTTAGAGATGAAATGATGGAAGTAAAAAAATCTACCTTTAATGAAGAAGGAAAAATGCTCATTCAGAAGGTAGAAAATTTATATGAAGATTATTTTAAAAACATGGAAAATCTTGTTAGTATCATTAAAAAACAGGAATTATCAAAAGCAGATAATGCCTTAATGGATAAATTAGCGATTGTACGAAAAATAGGAGATGATACAGATAAAGCCATGATCGAACTGGAGAAATATAAGGAAAGAAGAGGCAAGGAAATGTTCGATGAAAGTCATAGCATTTACGATAATATGCGTTATCTGCTAATCACACTCGTAATCATCGCAACAATGGCAGGAATAGCTCTTGGTATTTTTCTAACTTTTTCCATTACTCGTCCGGTGAATAAAATCGTCAATACTGCCAAAAAAATAGCAGAAGAGGATCTGGCAAATCTTTCTGAAAATTTGATTGCTGGATCAAACGGAGACCTTTCGAAATCTGTTGAAATAAAAGCAGAAGAGCTGGATGTAAATTCAGAAGATGAGATTGGAATTCTTGGGCGGGCATTTAATAAGATGATCGAAAAAATCAAGATCTCAGGAAAAGCTTTTGCTCAACTTAAAAAAAGCCTTGACATGGTATCCGATGAAACTATAATGCTGGCTAATGAAGCATTGGAAGGCCATCTTTCAGCTCGTGGTGATATTAAAAAGTTCAACGGCGTTTATAAGGATATGGTCGATGGTTTCAATAAGACTCTGGATGCGGTTATAGAACCGATAAATGAAACCAGCGATGTTTTGCAAAAAGTTGCTGAACGAGATTTAACTGCCAGGATCATGGGTGATTACAAAGGCGATATGGAAAAACTGAAAAATGTCTGCAACATTTCAATAAACAACCTCAATGATGCGCTGCAGCAGGTAAGCCAGGGTACTGAACAGGTCGCTTCTGCAAGTCAGCAGATTTCTGCAGGTAGTCAATCGTTGGCTCAGGGTGCAAATCAACAGGCCTCAAGCCTTGAAGAAATATCCAGTAGTCTTGAAGAGATGGCCTCTATGACAAAACAGAATGCGGAAAATGCCGAAAGGGCAAAAACATTAGCCAGTGAAGCAAATCATAATGCAACTCAGGGCAAAATGGCGATGGAGCGCATGAGTGAATCTATAAACAAGATTAAAGAATCATCGGATCAAACCGCCAAAATTGTCAAAACTATTGATGAAATTGCTATGCAGACAAACCTTCTGGCATTAAACGCTGCGGTGGAGGCTGCACGTGCAGGGGAAGCCGGAAGAGGATTTGCCGTAGTAGCAGAAGAGGTACGAAATCTGGCGCAGAGGTCGGCCGAAGCAGCTAAAAATACCGCAAACATGATCGAAGATTCGGTAAAGAATGCCGATGAAGGGGTAAGAATTGTGGATGAAGTAGCAAAGTCTTTTGAAGAAATAACAGAAGGTAGTGCTAAAGTGGATAACATTATTGGCGAGATCGCAGATGCATCAAAGGAGCAGACTCAGGGCATCGATCAGATAAACACCGCTATAGCTCAGATGGACAAAGTAACACAACAGAATGCTGCTAACAGTGAAGAATCCGCCAGCGCTGCTGAAGAACTGAGTTCACAGGCAGAAGAATTGCAAAATATGGTTTCGCAATTTATTCTGACCAATGAAGGACACAGGGTTGCCATCAAAAGAGTAGCTCATTACGATTCTGGAAAAATGACTAATACAAAAACCGGTTCTAATCAGAGCAGAGCAAGCAATTCGGGAAATAAAATGCCAGCCTACAGCTCTAATAGTGCTGGGGATTCAAGATCAGTGATTCACCAGGACGATGATGCGATACTTAAAGAGTTCTGAAACCTGAATCGATGATACTGGTACCGCAGGGATTGGCTTTCCATAAGCCATCCCACCGGTAATCAGATTAATTTTATGAAGATTTTACATGATAGTTCTACTTATGAAAAGGAAGATGAGTCAAAGGAGGCAAAGCGAATCAATTTTCCTTATCTGATTTTTTCCATCTTTATCCACCATCCTATTTTTCCAAAAATCTATATTCCTTTTATTCATTAATCTTTCGACTCTTTTCTGCTTTAATATTTTCCATTTCTCTGAATTTCAGTTCTTAAGTTGATTGCCCGGTTTCAAAAACTTAATCGTTTGAAGGGAAAAAATGTTAGCCAAAGTTTATTCTATGGCAGTATTAGGTATCGATGCGTTTTTAATCGGTATCGAGGCAGATCTCAGTGAGATGCTTCCGGGTTTAACCATCGTGGGGCTTCCGGACGGAGCGGTACGGGAGTCAAGAGAACGGGTGATGTCAGCTATAAAAAACTGTGGATTCGAGTTTCCAAACCGCAAAGTAACCATCAACATGGCACCTGCAGACATGAAAAAAGAGGGTTCCGGCTATGATCTTCCTATAGCGATTGGGCTGTTGATGGCATCAGAGCAGGTTAAAAACATACCATTGGAAGCGTATATAGTTCTTGGGGAATTGTCTCTCGATGGTACGGTAAAACCAGTGAAAGGTGTACTGGCGATGGCTATAAAGGCCAGGGAGATGGGGATAAAAAAGATGGTTGTGCCCTCTGAAAATGCTATGGAGGCTTCTGTTGCCGAAGGGGTAAAGATTTATCCGGTTCATACTTTGAGTGAGGCTCTGGAATTTTTTACCGGTGATTCGAATATTGAACCATTTACAACCGATCTATCCGGTCTTTTTAATCAGGCTCGTCACTATGCGATCGATTTCAAGGATGTTAAGGGGCAGGATCATATAAAACGCGCTCTGCTGGTTGCAGCAGCCGGAAGTCATAATATCCTCATGGTCGGTCCGCCAGGATCAGGTAAAACCATGCTGGCAAGGAGGTTACCGACAATTCTGCCGGATCTTTCTCTTGACGAAGCACTCGAGACCACCAAGATTCATTCTGTTGCCGGGCTTTTAGATAGCAACACACCGCTTTTGGCGATTCGTCCCTTTCGCTCACCTCATCATACTATCTCTGATGCAGGTCTCATTGGTGGAGGTTCCTACCCCAGACCAGGTGAAGTCAGCCTGAGTCATCATGGGGTGCTATTCCTGGATGAGCTTCCGGAATTCAGCAAAAATGTGCTGGAAAACCTGCGTCAACCACTGGAAGACGGCAAAGTGACTATCTCCAGGGCACTAATGTCTCTTTCTTATCCGGCAAGATTTATGCTGGCAGTTGCATTAAATCCTTGTCCATGCGGCTATTATACTGACACTCGACACAAATGTTCCTGTAAACCGGAACAGATTCAGAAATATATGGCCAGAATATCGGGGCCGCTTCTGGACAGAATCGATATCCATGTGGAGGTTCCGGCTTTAACTTATGATGAACTCTCGCAGAAAACTTCCGGCCAGGATAGCGCTTCTTTACGCAAAGAGGTCTCTAGGGCCAGAGAGATTCAGCTTAGCAGATTTAAATCCGACAGGAAGCTCTTCTGTAATGCACACATGGAATCCAGACACATAAGAAAGTATTGTGAATTAAACGAAGATTGTCAGGGACTTCTGAAAAACGCCATCGAGAAGCTGGGCTTGTCAGCCAGAGCTTACGACAGGATATTGAAAGTAGCACGCACAGTAGCTGATATCGAAGGAAAAGAATTTATCGAATCTGCTCATATCTCGGAGGCGATTCAGTACAGGAGTCTGGACAGGAAATTGTGGATGGCGAATTGAGAGCCATATCGACATAAACAGGCTCATAAGGTTTAGCGACCTGCTTACTGCATAAAATGGGTTGCGACTGCGAGAAATGGTGGGGTGTCATTAACGATATGCTCATTATGCATCCACAATGAAATATGTATGACCATCAATTGGAATATCACCTTTTTTATAACGACCAAACACCCAGGTCTCAGTGCAATTCATCATTCACTCAGTATAAAGCTCAAAAAACATTTCCTGCCTCTTCCAGATTTCCTCCACATGCTTTTGAATAGATTGGTTCGTAAACTGTATTCTTCCAAACAGAATCTGGAATCCGGCTTTTGGTCGGATGCGATAAGTGACTGGGTAACCTGGTTGAGCGTTGATATGTTAAAACAAGAACAATACAGATGTGAAGAGAATATTAACTGATCAAGGATGTGCATTAAGAAATAAAAACAATCTGTCCAACTTATACGGTAATTATATTACTGCTACTTAACATATCAATCGTATAGCTAACAACTAACAGGCTTGGAGGCCTTTATGAAAAAAAGTGATCTTGTTATACGGCTCTTTTTGACGGCGTTAGCTGGAATCATACTGTATTGCACAACACCTGTGGACGAGGGGGAGAATACCACCAAAGTGGATGATATCACCAATTTTAATGACCATGTTGTGTCTCTGGACTATCTTATTCAACCCGAGCAGTTAGAGGAGCCGGTCCTTACCGCTGCTATCGATTCCTCAGAGCCATCCGACAATTACGTATGCAGTATTAAAAGGTACAAGGCTGCACCCGGTTATAGTGAACTCTTTCTCATGGACCCTACAACTGATGTCATCTATCCCGGAGCATTGCTTAAGGGAGAGAGTATTATCACCGGTGAATATATTCCTATAATAGCCAAACGTAAACCGTTGACTATTTCCGTATCGTTGCAGAACATATCAGGAAGTCCCAGCCGGAATGTTGAGGACCCGAAATTATCAACAATAAGGGAATCCATTAACGATATACTGAGTAGCGAGTTAACCGGCGCAACACCTGCCAGGATTTCATTTGAAATTCAGGAAGTGCATTCAGCCGAACAATTAAAACTTGCCGTACAGGGCAATTACAAGAGCTCTAAAGTTAACATTTCCACAGGTTTTAATTTTAACAAGCAGGACGTCAGAAGTCGCTTTGTGGTTAAGTTCCTGCAAATCTATTACACCATAGATATTGACCTGCCCAAACAGCCCAGCGATCTTTTTGAAGAAATGCCCGATTTGGGAAAATTAGGATCTTCATCTCCAGTATATATATCGACAGTAACATACGGGCGGATGGCGCTTTTCACAGTTGAATCGAATTACTCAAGTAACGAGATGAATGCTGCGCTGAATGCGACATTCTCATCGGTTGTGAAATCCGGTTCTATTTCAATCGAATCACAATATTCCAGAATGATCAATAACTCCACACTTTCGTAACACTCGAGTATAAAGCACAAAAAAATTCCCTGCCTCTTCCAGATTCACTTCACATGCTTTTGAATAGATTGGCTCGTAAACTTTCAACCGGTTTTAATTTATTCCCAAGGAAATCTTTGAAGCGAACATTGCTGCTTTTTAGGTGAGATTCTTAGGATGTTTTGTAACACAATACATAACCGGAGATTAAAGCACATACATATATTATATGTATTGGGGGGGTTAACATGATCAGAACAAATAGATTAATACTTGCTCCAATCAGCATGGAACACTCTGAAGATTTATTTGAATTATGGAGTGACTTTGAAGTTATTAAATACACAAATGCCCAGTTGATTACAAAATTATCCGAGAGTCGTGAAAAAATAACGCTTTGGTTAGAGAAGTATATCGACCCCAAATGTCCCAGTCACTTCGCTGTTATGCTTGATAAAAAGGCAATTGGAATTACAGGCTTTCCTATCATAAACCATGATGATTTCCAATGTGGATTTTATTATCACTTTGCCAGAAAATACTGGGGTAAAGGGTATGGTTCAGAGGCTGCAGAAGCTTTATTAGGGTATATATTTGAAAGTTATCCAAATGCGACTATATTTGCTGATACTGTATCTGTTAACACAGCAAGTATTGCAATACTTAAAAAAATTGGATTCATTCAGACATATATAGAAGAAGGTGTTTTTAACAACAATGGGATGAAATTAGATCTGGTCCATTTTAAAATGGAGAGAATAAGTTAGGTTTTGACGGAGTAGTTGTCATGGCACAATAGGGAGTCGAAGTAAAAGACCTCTTTTATGGAGAATTTGAAATTTGATGAAAACTGAAAAAATCATTAGTATTCCACATAAAACATGTGATTACAATTGTATGTGGAACGGAATCGAAGATCAGTTCGAATGGAAAACAAAAAATCGTGTTCCTGATTATCTTTTCTTCGGAATAAGTGCATTTTGCAGTGTGATTTACCTGAAACAAAGTAAACCCAAACCATTAAGAATAATTTATTGGAGTAATGGATTGCCAAAGAAAATGTATGATTTTATGCAGGACATTATTGGGTACAATTATAAAGTATATGAAAATAAAACATTTGAGAAAGCTTTGTCATCTATCAAAAAGAGTATCGATAATGGCGTTCCTGTTATTTTAGGTGCATTGGATATGTATTATCTCGCATATTACAAAAAGTATTATAACAAGTTGCATATACCAATCCATTATGTTCAGATGGTTGGCTATGATGAAAGTAACCAGGAAATAGTAGTTGCAGATAATGGAAAAGAAAAATTCCAGAAAATAACTTATTCCGACTTACAGTTGGCCTGGGGTATTAATGTACCTGGATTTTCAAAGCCATACACATATTATACTTTCACTTTTAAAGCCATAAGCTCCATTGAAAACATTGTACACAGAGGTCTGAAGAAAAAATGTATCCATAATCTTTACCCATCTGTTTCTTTTATTGGGATTAATGGGATAAGAAAAATAGCGAAAGAATTTCCTGATTGGTCAAAAGAACTGTCACACCAATCATACATTGATTCATTAATGCATTTTGTTGAATATACAGGATTTCCGCCATCACTACCTGAGGCATTGACTGATCGTTCTGTTGGCTTTAGTATTAGTCATAAGGCATCAAGAGATAAGTTCGCAGAAATATTATTATGGGGTAGCCAGAATTTTAATAAACCAGAATGGGAAAGATCTGCTGATTTGTTTAATGAATCTGGAGAGATATTTGAAAAAATAACAGATATAATTACCAAACACATTAAGAACGAATCGGAGCAGTTGACTGAGATTCCATCTATGTTAAACAGAGTTGCATTGTTGGAGGAACAAGCATATAAATTGATCGACGGATCGATTAATATTTAATACGAATGAAGCTTAAGGGAGTAGACAAGAAGTAATATGAGCAATAGCATTCAACACATTAATCCGGACGGACTTTCCAGAAATCGGGCATTTTCGCAAATCGTGATAGCGCAAGGAAGCGGGAAGACTGTTTATATCGGCGGGCAGGATGCTGTCAATTCAAATGGAGAGATTGTTGGAAAAGGTGATATTATCAAGCAGACAGAACAGGTGATGGAGAATTTACAGATTGCTCTGAGTGCTTCAGGAGCAACTTTTGAAAATCTGGTTAAACTTAACATCTACTTAGTTCAGGGGCAGGATCTGTATGGCGCATTTCAGGCTTCGCAGAAGTATTTAGGCAATTTGGTAAACCCTCCGGCAATTAGTGTGCTAGTAGTTGTGGGACTGGCAAATCCTGACTATTTGATTGAAATTGATGCAACTGCATTTATACCGGATAAAAAGGCTTAAAATATGAAAGACAAAGAAAAACCAAAGATGTTGGATGGCAGTTTGGACTCAGAAAGACAACCAGGGAAGGCCCCATTATTGTTTCAAATTCTCTTTTGGGCCGATTTCAGAAGAAAGGAGAGAATAGAAGAATGAAGATAATGAAATTGATTAGTTTCATTTCATCTTTTTTGATAGCATCTTGTTCAGACCCGTTATCGGGTAACAATAATCTAAGGAAAAGTGAAATCATAGGGAATTGGGGATTATTCATGACCGTTGCGAATATCGGGATTGGTCCTGTTTGGGACGAATCCAGTGGAACATGGATAGGCAACGACACTACTACCTACTGTGACACATGCATAAATACAATCTACATTTTCAATGATAAAGAGTTCTCTTTGTATTCGAGTCAAAGTTCAAATGGCAGTCCGAAGCATTACCTGTTTGTTTCAACATATTCTCTTGTCAGCAATAGAATTGAATCTGCAATGGACACTTACAAAATTGAAGCAATACAGAATGATGTGATGCATTTGACAAAAATCTGATGGATATCAAAACCGGTTCCGGATAGACATTTGATGCTTGGAATAATGTTTTAGCCACTATTAGTTCAATTCCCGACAGCATTGTTTTTCCCGCTATTAAGGTACTGCTTTGCTCATAACAGCGTTCATATCCCTATTCGTCCTCTTCAAATTCTATACGAAAATTGAGACATATCGATTGATGATTGATTTGAAACATAGTTAGTTCGATCGGCAAAAGCCTTAAGGAAATAAAGATTGTTGATAGTCCAGGAATGAATGATCCTGTCAAGTCGCGGGAAATTCGTACCATAAGTCTTCTTAAGGAATGTGATGCAATATTTGTAATTATCCCTGCAGGACAGTTTCTTAGCAATAATGATCTTGACATGATGGATATGATAACCAGGAAGGAAGGCATTAGTGAACTATACGTTATCAGCAGTTTAGTTGATGATCAACTATTCGGGAGCGAAATCAACAGAAAAGCAGGTTCTCTGCCTGATGTATTGAAGGATATAACCGAAAAACTCGCCCGCCAGATGAAAAAAACCTTATCAAATTTGAAGGTGAAAAATGAGGAAGTCGATACAATGTTTGATCAGCTAATTGAACAAAGTGACGACCGATTGATACTTGTATCTTCAATTTGTCATACTATCAGCAATTTATTCCAGAAGCGAGAGTGTTGGGATGATAGTATGCAAACAGTTTGGAATAATCTTATTGATAATTATCCGGATTATTTTTCTGAGAATGACTCTGCTCTTTCTCGAGCCAGCCTTTTACAGATAAGTAATATTTCAAAGATAAAAGAGGTATTAAAGAGCGTCAGAAATAAAAAAGATGAAATATTGGCAAAGAAACTTGATGAATATATCGAATCAAAAAAAAGGTGCCTTTCTGATTATCTAGAAAGTTTGATCAAGATTGCTGATCACCAAATAAAAATGATTGAAGAAGGTGATAGTGCTACAATTAATGAACAAAAAACAGCACTGGAAAAAATCGAAAAAATTGGATCGAATACCATTAATGATGAATACATAGAACTGATTGAATCCATGGAAATTGAAGTAGAATCGAAGCTAATTGGGGTAATACAATCGGAATTTCAAAAGTATAGAAATGAAATAGATAATGCAGAAAGACAAAAGATTGAAGAATGGACCACAGGTTGGTGGATTTGGGAAAAATTACACTCTCGGGAAGTGACAACGGTTAAAGCTGGCGCAGTACGAAATTTCCTTGAAAATTTAATTACCGACATTGAGTATAAAATTTCAGAAGAATCAAATAAATTTTATAATGAATGGCGTAAAAAATTGAGTTCAGAATTGTTGAAAAGCCTGCGCAGTAAAATTGATGATGAATATATAGATGATTACATTTTACGAAATGCTATAAAAACAATTTTTAATAAAACTGAAAAGCCCAAAATTGAATTTGACAATGAATTACCTGAAGAATTGAATTGCAGTGGCACTCTCGAAGGTGAAAGTGCTGAAGATTTTTTAAGCGAAGCACGTGATTATTTGACAAAGACCAAAAAAAAGTGCCTAAAGGCGATTAAGAAATATGGAATAAATCTGGTAACTGAATTACGTTCGATTGTTCCTTCCGATACACTATTCTCTTCCATCAGAGAACAAATACTAAACCTGGAAGAGCAGATCCGGCATAGAGCAGCTTCTATAGACAGCTACAAGCGTTTTATTGATAAAATCAGAGATCTGTTGAATGAGTAATGGTAAACTGCCTTTACTGGAAAAGGTTCGGCCTTTTCTTAAAAAGATAATACGTTTTTTTCAATTTAGGCGAAAAAAACTTAGTCTGGAAATCGAAAGAATAATAAGCGATTTCCAGATATCTCATGATCAATTACTTCAAGAGAATGAACGATTAAAGGCAGAAGAAATAAAGGCACATGAGTTATCTGTTCTGCTTGAAGCACAGATAGAAGAGATGAACCGAGTAAAAGCATTAGAATCACAAGCTCGCAATCAGATTATAGAGTTGAATAAAAAGAATGAGATGTTAAGTAAAGTAAAATGTGAAATGGAACAAAAATGGGGATTTATTAAAACAATTTTATCGACAGAAATAAAGAAAAACAGTGCCATGGAATATTTCTCTAACCTTATGCAAAATGACTTTATGGAATTTGCAAACAATGAATCATCACTTGCAGCTGAAGCAGAAGCTGTTATTACCATGCAAAGTGTAGAAAAAGAACTTGAGATGATTACCGGTTTTCCGGATATTTTTGGAAAATGCATTATCGCACTGGCAGGGGGATTCAGTTGTGGCAAATCGAGTTTTATTAACAGTTTTTTTTCCAATGATATGATTAAGCTTCCGGTTGGCATCAACCCTGTTACCGCCATCCCAACCTATGTTATTGCAGGGAAAAAGCCTAGAATCAGAGGATATTCTAACTGTGGTGGATCTTTTGAGATTTTACCCGAAATGTTTCAACAGCTATCGTATGATATCGAGAATGAGTTTCAGTACAGCATAAGAAAAATAGTTCCTTATTTAGCTTTAAGTGCAGAGCTAAACGGATTGGATAATATCTGTTTCATTGATACTCCTGGTTACAATTCGCAAGGGGAGGGGGAGAAGAAAAGCGACTGGTCCTCTACAGTAGAGGCTATACTTCAAGCGGATTCGCTACTGTGGTTTGTTTCTGTTGATAGTGGAGGAACACTAAGCATGTCTGACATAGAATTTATCGAAGGGATTGATATACAAAACAAAAACATATACATTGTCATTAACAAAGTTGATTTGAGACCGGAGAGAGAAATTAATAGTATAATGGATCAGGTAGGTGAATCTCTTGTTAGCTTTGGGATAAATTATCGCGGGATTAGTGCCTATAGTACCGCGAGAAAGAAAGAATACGTATATGCAAATCTTTCTTTGCAAGATTTTTTAAAAGAGCAATGCGAATGTAAATGCATGACCCAGAAAAAGATCATTAATAAAATCGACTCAGTTCTGGACAACTATCAAGAAGCTATTACAAACAACATTGGAATTCTCAAGGAACGCAAAAAGATAATTCACTCCATTAAACTTGACCTTATTGAACTTGCAGTTGAAACTACTGAAACAAATCTTGATTACAGGCTGGCAGATCTTCAGAAGTCTTGTGATTACAGTTTGTTGGAGCAGCAGTTACTTGCACTGAAAAAAATAAGAAATAATATGTCTATGGCTGTCAGTGATATTTTTTCATCTCTTAATGAGTGCAAAGCAGATTAATAAGCAACATTGATCATAATACATTGTAAAGCGAGTGTTAACAAAGAAAAATCGGCTGAGTAAAATACATAACAATTCAGTTAAAAGACTCACAAACCAGACAGAATTCAGCAGACATGGTATGAGGGAAGAAATTACCTGCTTTCAAAATTGCCGAGATGGTTCCTTTTAGCGTATCACCTGCACGTGATGGAAATGATGTGAATGTGATAGTTCCTTCAATTCCAGCATAGGCATCGCCTTTACGATCATGGAGTAACAGTCTGAAAGTGCTGTTATCGAGAAGCAGATTCCTAACTGTTCAGTTCGAAAGCTTGGTGAGTGGTTAGGTCTGGATACCTCAATGGATGCACAGGCAGTCATGGAAGAGATGCTTCGGAGAAAAGCAAAACGATAAGGAATAGTGGCTGATGCTTATCCTTTGTGACATCTCTTCCATACTTATGCTTTTGATGTAGATTTGTAAGCCCCTTAAATTCCCCAAAGGGAGACTTAAGATCATCAAGCAGCTATACTTATGCGGAAGTATCCATTCTCAAAATGACAGATCATTCTCCATGTCTCATGTGCATGTATATCAGTTTAGTGGTGGTTAATAAAACGCCGGCACGGTATTCTTCAAACAGCTTCCGGTAATCCTCTTTTGTAGCCAAATCTTTCCGTTCTGCAGATTCTATTCCCAATGAAAGTATCTGATATCAACATATGATGCCCAGGCAGGATCTGTAAACGATGCAGGTGGATGGTGTTGCTTTATGCTATAGTAGCTACTTGCAAATTTCCTCTGAGGGTTCACTGAGTTTTGGTGATCCTTTCGGCAAGATCAGAGCGTGCAGATTGTCCTGTGAGCTAGCAGCAGAAGAAACAATGACTAGATCCAGTCCATACCTCTTAAATCTTTTAGAGAACAATTAATCACCTTCGCATTTTTTGGATAACGCTTTCCCGGAAAAGCAAAATGCTTTGGTTTGAGACCAAAAACCTTTGGGTTAAGACCAGAATACTTTGGCCTAAAAGATTAATACATTGATTCAAAACACTTATACGTTCACTCAAAACGCAGATACGTTAGCTTAAAAAACAGATACGGATACTTTAAAGATACGGTTGCTAAGAAATACAGATACGGTTGCTAAGAAATACAGATACGGTTGCTAATAAATACAGATACGGTTGCTAATAAATACAGATACGGTTGCTAAGAAATACAGATACGGTTGCTAAGAAATACAGATACGGTTGCTAAGAAATACAGATACGGTTGCTAAGAAATACAGATACGGTTGCTAAGAAATACAGATACGGTTGCTAAAAACACAAATACGGTTACTAAAAACACAAATACGATTGCTTAAAAATATAGATACGTTGGCTTAAAACATTGATACGTTGGAATTAAGATCCAAATGCGTTGGAATTAAACCCAAAATGGTTAGCGCTTAAAGGAAACGCCTGAAGTTAACAGGAGAAAGCTCCACCCTAAGCAGGTGGATACAGGCAGAGAACAAGGCCTCTCATTTTTTAAGATGCTTTGATTTATCCGGGAGATATGGCCCTAACAGCAACCAAAACCGGTTTTGCAATACACTATAGCAGAAAAGGAGAATGAAACGAAAAAATCATAGTTTTCCGGTGAAGTTTTTACAGAGTAGTGAAAAATTAATTTTCAGGTGCTTGTTGTTCTTTAACTGTGTTTTTCTTTTTTTTGCTTTCCTTCCATCTATAACTAACTAATCTCTGAAAAAAATCGTTAAAGAAAAGCTCCTGAGTTTTAGGGTCATCACAAAACGCATGCCGCCCGACAGTATAGATCTCTTTTATCGCTTCCCAAAGATGTGTCCAGGCTTTTGCACAAATCAGTTTTGAATCATCGGTTTTTTGGGGATCAATATCAATAAGTGAAGCCAGATTGGACAGCTCAGTATAATGCTGCAACAACATATCGATATGCGATTTGTCAATATCTGTTTTAAGTATAAGCGTCAGATTGTTTTCACACAACTGGTGAAGAGTATTCAGGTCCTTTATCATTTCAAGATCACCTCTACCCCTCTTAATGTTTTTAAGTGCACATAGTTTCGTATCATCGAACCGGAATACAAATTCCAGAGATTTAAGAAACCGTTTTCTGAGTTTATATCCCTCTTTCTTCTTTCCCTTGTAAATTTCCTTATGACTTTTGCCGTCTTTTACGAAAGTTTCGACAAGTGCCACACAACAGGCAAATGCACCAACCCGTTCGTAAATTGTATTCAAAATAAGCTGATCGATACCGGATCTGATGAGCTTGTCATGGTATTTATCCGCTAACATACATGCCCGTGTCCCTTCCTGCATTGCTTCCTCATAAGGGATTGTCCTGCGGACGACCACATCGTCATCGATCGCTAAAATCACATTTTTCAACTCTTCATAGCATTGTTGGGGTGTTTTTGATCTGTCCACAAAGAACTCCTTTGAAAAAAACAGATATGTGGATTAGCATGGCATATCCATGCATTATTATCGATCAGAGAAAAATGAACTATATATGGAATGAACCGTTTTTATTCAATATGTAGAGCGAAATATTATGATAACAGACAGAAAATCATAAACCTGAATGTTAATTCAATATAGTGGATTATCGAAATGGTGTCAATAGGAGAGAAAAGGGGAGAAGAATGTTGAGTATTGAATAACGGTAAACCTGGCAACGAGCCAGCTTCAAGAAAGCAAGGAGGTTTTCCGATGTGAGGTTTAGCCTAATCACTCCGTAGTGATGGGATTCAATTAAAGAAGGACTCTTGAAACAACATGAGTTTCACGAGGTCAAGGGTGTAGCACTGAATCAGACACGTAGCCCGAAAGGTTAGGATGGTGGAGAACTTCCGAACCTCTCGATACAGGCGAACGCGAAATGCGGCAAAGCGTTATGGTGAGTGATGCTGCAAGCTCCTGGGGTCTGGAGACTGCATAGAGTTAAACGCAACAAGTATAGATAGAATATTCGCATTTACAAAGTTCCGTTTATATGATTTGAATTCCGGGCAACGATCCTGTGCAGGTTTGAAGGTACTCTGTTCTGCCGTTTCCAGATAAAGAAAAATTAATTTCAGTTAATAGTGTTGAGCATTTCCGTGAATTTGGATGGATAACAGTCTGGCAAGGAAGAGAAAGAAAGCAAGCCTCAAGGGCTGCTGTTTGGCTATCGAGGAATTTGTCTTGAATTCGACAGCAACAGCGCTCGCATTCTTATGTTCTAACGCTATGGCTAGCTGTAACCAATAAAGGGCGCATGCCTTACCAGAAAAAGGAAAATTGAATAACGGATATTGAATATCGAACTTCGAATTTCGAAGTAGAAGAGGCAAGGAATGAGAAATGCGAAAAGATGCCCCCCTGCTTAAAAGTCACCTTGCCAGCCCTGAAAGGGGATGATGTTGTTGCACATGGCAACTCTCGGTGCTGCCAAATTTTGCATCATTTTTTGTTTTGCGATATTGATACAGGTCAATTAAAGTGGTACATTTATATGTTGAGGTAAACATAATGGATTCCATCTACACCTATTTTGATTATAGACAATATTTAAACGATTTGATTCAGGAAAAGCGTCTTCGTAACAAGATGCTCTCTCTGAGGGCGATTGCTGCCAGGATCGGAATAAACTCCGGTACTCTGGTTCGCATTCTCAATAATGAAAGAAATATCAGTAAAAAATTAATTCCGGCATTTGCCAGTTTTCTGAGACTGAAAAACAAGGAAAGTCAGTATTTTTCCATATTGGTAGAGTTTAATCAAGCCAGGGACAATGAGAAAAGACGGAATCTATACGATCAACTGATAATATTTCGAAACGAGTACAGAAAACCGGTAAATCCGGATGCATATGAATTCTATGAACAATGGTACTATACAGTTATCAGGGAATTGCTCCAATTTTTCCCTTTTACCGATGATTTTGATGGTCTGGCAAAAATGGTTCAACCTGAAATTACGGCTACTCAAGCGAAAAAGGCAATTGCCGTACTTCAGAGAATCGGGTTCATAAAAAAAACGGGAGACGGGTATTTTAAACCGGATCAGAGTTTTATTACCACCGGAAAGACATGGCGCAGCGTTGCTATAGAGATTTTTCAGAAAACGATGATGGAGATTGGTGTTACCGCATTGGATCGTTTCCCCAGAGAGACAAGGGACTTTTCGACAATGACGATGCGTTTTTCAAATGAGGGTTATAAAAAGGTACGTCAAATATTAAAAAGAACACGTGAGGAGATCGCTCATATCGAGGAAGAAGACAGGGCTGCAAATCAGGTTTTCCAAATTAACATGCAAGTATTCCCGGTTTCAAAAGAATGGCCCAGGGGTGTTGAATGAAAATTATCATGCTGCTATCTGGCTTATTCACAATGTTTTTCTGTCTATGTGGTAACAATGTCGCAGGATCAGAAACGACCAATGGCGATCAGATAATAGTTATTGCATCTAAGGGCAGTATCTACGGAACAGCCCCGGTTGGCCACACGATCTATTTGTTCTCAAGCGATTATTGTCCATACAATGATTCCGGTTTTTCAAGCACTGCCATCGCAGACAGTTCCGGTGCATTCTCGTTTAATAACCTTGAAATTGGTGAATATGCGGTTTATTGCAAACTTGCTGATTCTGATTTATCTGTATTTGTTAAATTAATGCTTAATAGGTCAGATGGTTGGGGTATTGCTGATACTGTTTTTGCATTCGGTGAAAATGGGTCTTTTTCGGGGAAGTTAACCGATGCAACAGGCGTTCCCTTGTCGCTATACGATGTATATATCCCAGGTTCACCTTTCTTTACCGTCACTGATTCTTCGGGGGGCTTTGTCATTGACAGTGTACCTGAAGGTAATTACAGGGTCTATTTTTCAAAAAGTTCAAATGATATTAATTCGCCAACAAAAAGTAGAAAAATAATCGAAGTAACCATAGAAGCCGGCAAAAAGACGGTGGTTGATCCGGTTACCTTTTAATCTTAAACGGACCATTAATGCCTGATGGTCAAGGTGAAAGGATGGTTTGTATGAAGTGTAAAACAAAAAACAGCCTGCTGCTTGTGGGTTTATTAAGCGTTTATTTACCAGTTTCAGCCTGTTTCGGTCCATCAAATATTGAAGGCGTGGCATTTACCAATGACGAACAGTTACACCTGGAGTCATTATCGGTGCTCGGGGATTCCGGGGTTCATTACAAGGTGATGTTAAATGAGAACGGTGGCAAAACGGTTTGTTATCCCAGTCATTATAATGTAGATGGAACGGTTTTCATCGGAAATGTCGGTCTGGTGTACACGACAGAGATGACACTTAATTGTATGGGAATTATTGTTCCGCAGGCAGAAAGTTTAACGAACAACGCTTCCATCACTGTGGAAGAATATGATTTCCCAATGGCAGTGAAAGTTGAACTGGAATGGTTAGTTGAACATGGGATAATGGATATCAGTCAAAACCTGATTGATACAATATATAAGAAGCTTGGTGAGCAGCAAAATGGCGGTGTTCAATACTGGACCAAACAATCCACGACACTTCAATATAACAAATGGTTCGATTACGATAAGATACAAGGGTCTTGGGGAGGTGAAGTCGATGGAGTTAATGGCGTTAAAGGTGTCAGGGGGTGTTTAGCGATTCAACTTCCTGAAATTGAAAAGTTTAATGATGTGTCGGCAAGAGAGCAAATGAACAAATCTGTCGCCATGAACGATATCGTGATTAATGTACAGGGAAGAACGATTACAGTAAATGGCGGCAATAATTTTACTGCAGACAATATTAGTGTGATCTCTGTTTCGGGCAGAATAATGAGAGTTTTCAAAAACACTCATACCGGTAAAAATCAATTGACTCTGAATGATATTGCCCCGGGAGCCTATGTTATTTCGTGTAAATATAGGGGAGTGACGGTTAACAGATCGGTTTTTATTCAGTGAATTGGAATGGGGGAGGGGATAGGAGAGATAGGGAATATCGAAATAAGAAGAAAGGATAAAAAGCGGAGATTCAGAGAAGAAAAATGACGAGGCCTGAGAAATGAAAACAATACCCCTTTTAATGGTCTCCTTACCAGCCCTGAAAGGGCGCACTATTTTAGCACAGGGCAACGCCCTGTGGCGGATTCGGATATTATACATACGTGGGATTCGGATATGATGTGGATGTCGGATTGAATATGATACAGATAGTTCCGGTATGATTTTAGAAATGTCAGAAGGCAGCGGAATGAAAAAAGAAAAAGTCATCCTGACAATCTATCCCTTGTAATGAATAGTACGTTCTGAATTCGTTCCCAACTATTTTGAGCAGATATTTTATGATATCGGTACTTTTTCTCTGACTGGTTATTGTCTGGTTTTTTTTGATCAGACCAGCAATATTATCGTTTAATGTTTACAAGTTCTCTGAATATAGATTCCTGATGGGTGTCATCAGGGCCGGTCTGGAGTTCGAAAATGTGTTTGCCTTTTGGAACGCCGGTTAGAATTCCTTCTACTCCATAGAGAATCTGCTCATCAGAAGTACATTGGTCTGCATCGGGAGAGCTTCTTTGCACCAGCAGTTTATTTGCTCTGATCATAAACTTATAGTAAAAGTCGCTGCAGACATCATCCACATAAAACAGTCGGAATTTTACGGTATCTGCAGAAACGGTTACATCCGAGTTTTCTACAGTTTCGGGGTAAAGAATGGTGTAGGAGAACCCTATTGAGTCATTCTGGGCAAAGGACAGGGTAAAAGTGCAGATGAATATAAAAAAGGTATAGCGAAGTAGAGACATAAAAAAACTCCTGTTCAGAAATATCAGATGTTTTTCAAAATATACCAGAAATTCATATTGAACAAGATAATACTTAAAACGGGCCGATTGTGGAACTGTTCTTTGGAAAACATCTGAAAAAGTGGTTTTTGGAACTTTATGTGGAGAAGTATCAGGAATATACTGGATTTTTAAGGGGACAGAGGAAAATCATGGGTTTTATTTCTGATGGTCTGCTAATGAGGTGGGAGTAAGCGTTTTCAATTTTATAATGAAAAAGAGATGGGGATTTCTGAGAAATGGGAGATGCCACGCCCGGTTCTGGGGCGTGGTAGTTTATGGCTATATTGCAGAAATCATTCTCCTGGCATAGGAGGTGTACCTTCGTCAGGAGTCGGTGGTACGGGTGGTTCATCCGGAGATGGTGGTGTCGTGTCTGCAGTATCCTGTGGTGTCCCTCCGTTTGCGGTAGCAGGTTCGATAAGAGTAGCCACATTCCTATCTGCTTCAGTTACATACTTCACCCGCAGCTCTGCATTTAAACGAAGGATCTGATCAGCATTCTCAGCAGAAAAATCGGTCTCAGAATTAAAATAGATGGTATCAGTTCCTTCCTGGGTATTGATGACAAACATACTGTCCTGTAAGTTAACAGATTGGACAGTACCCACTACTTCCATGGTGTCAGTCATCATTCCATTGCCAGCGGTATCCTGGCCGTTTGAAGGATCGTTTCCCTGTGCAGATACAATGAGGCACATGGAAAGAATCAGAAATGAGATATTTCGGAAAATCATAATAGACTCCTTTAATAACTTCCATGTTACAAAACACACACGCCCTTCTTAATGGTACACCGTTTGCGGACATCTATGTATAGAATAGTCAGCAATTACCAAAATCCCTCTACTTAATAATTCGGGCGTTGGGTGAAAAAGTTTTGAGATTCCGCTTTAATACCCACTTACCAAGGGGTGAGTTTCCAGGGAGAGGATTTTGCTGAGAAGCATCTGTGAACTTGTGGATTTCAGAGATTTGAGGGACAGAGGAGAAAGCCCTTGATTTTGCTTTACTGTACCCCAGAGATGCTTCTTTTCCGCGTTGAGGCTTCACCTCTGGGGAACAACGCCCCAGAGAAGCTTGCTTTTCGCGTTGAGGTTTCACCTCTGGGGAACAAGTGTTGCTTTCAGCGAAGGAAATTTTGAGAACAAGTATCTGTGAATTTGTGAAATTCAGAAACCTGAGGGGCAGGGAAAAGGATTCCCCTTATGAAAAACAGAATGGATCTAGGTGGAAAGCTGTGGCTGCTGTTTTTGATCCCACCATACGTAAATAACAAACCCTATGATACTTACTACCGATACAACGATAAAGCCATTCCAGAGTCGTTCATTGGTTTCACCAAGAAATGCGATTAATATTACAAGTGGGCTTGTTCCGACCACAGAAGCCAGGAAGAAACGGGGGAAGCTCATTGAGACCAGGCCAGCAGCATAACTTATGATATCGTTGGAGAGAAACGGGGCCAGCTTGAAAATAACCACTACCCAGAAACCGTATCGCTGCAGATAAACTCTCATTTTTTTTTCGGACTTCTGTTTGAGAATCTTCTTTATGGTAAATTCGCTGAATAAGCGTCCGATCCAGTATGCAACCGATGCGGCAAGCACAGTTCCGGCCAAAGCCACAATTCCTCCGATCAGCGGACCATAGGCCAGCACACTTACCACCACAAGAGCCCATGATGGAATAACAAAGGCAAACATTTGGACCAGAAAGAAAAAAAGCAGAACTATTACTCCAGCTTCACCAAACTGAGAGACCCAGTCTCGTAGTAGTTCCCGATTTCCGCTTTGTAAGATGCTCCATGCTTCATTTGACAGACTTTGCACCCTGGGGGAGAGAAACCAGCTCAAAATGAGAGTGCCAATAATAAGAACGGTGATAATTATTGGCAGCAGATGCAGCCAGTTGAATTTTTTCAATACAGGTCCCGAATACTTATTGTTAATGGGAAGTGATTGGTTGAATTTTCAAGGGATAGCAAAAAGCAAAAGAAGAGCCAGTTTCAGGGGATAGGAGAGTAGATCGGATAGGTGTGGGGTCAGTCGGGAGAGAAGAGGGGAGTTGAGATGAGGGGAGGTAGTTTAAAGATAGATTACCAGAAGAGAGGTATTGTTTGTAAGAGTTGGGTGGGAATTTGGCGGGCGGCACTGTTTCCCCAGAGGTGAATTATAGATTGTAAAAGTTTCATCTCTGGGGTTCAATTCTGGAATGGAATTTGCAGCTTTATTCCCTAAAATCGCATCACCCTAAAAAGGAGAAATTCCCCATGAGCACAAAGCCCAGAATCGTCGCTCCAGGCGTTATCTATCATGTCTATTCTGTTGGTGTTCATGAACTTCAAATGTTTAAAAAAGATGAGATTAAAACCTTCTTTCTTGAGCAGTTAGCCAAGACTATAAAGAAATACTGTTTCACCTGTCATGCATTTTCGATCTCTTTGAATCAGTACAGCCTGGTTCTTCAGTCCAATGATCAATCTATCTCCCTTGCCATGCAGCATTTTAATTCCATTCTTGCTAAAAAGGTTAATAAAGTGTTAAACCGTGAGGGCACTGCATTCTCCTCCCGCTTTAAATCGTCTATTGTAGAGGATGATCGACTTAAGGAACTTATACGCGCTGTTCATCTGGAAGGGGTACAATTGGGTGAAATGAGCCTGGATGAACTTGACCATTATAAGTTCTGCAGCCATTCGGTTTTTATGGGAAACTGCACAACTGAGCTGATTGATAAAGAAGCTGTACTGAAAAAGATAGGAATCGAATCCAAAGAGGAATATTTACAGTTTATAAAAGATATAGGTTGTAATGATGATATCACCTCTAAATTAAAAGAAATAAAGCGTGCAAAGCAGGGATTTCTGGATCCGCAGTTATATGTGATAGGGAAAGCGGATTTTGTTAAAAAAGTGATAGCGCTAGATCGTTGCAGGCGCTTACATATTGCCAATCATATCAGTGAAAACGTAAGAATGGAAACTATCCATGAAAAGGTAGCCCGGTTACTGATTATGGAAGATGAAGATCTTTATCGTGCCGGACAGTCCAATGTTCGCTCTACCGGTAGAGAACTTTTTGTTTTCATCTGCAAGAGCAGGTACGAATTCAGCGGTGCAGATGCTGCCCGATATCTGAGAGTAACGGAATCGGCGGTTTCCAGAATGCTTACCAGATTTAAAAATGTGGAGAATAAGGAGTACCTTATAGAGAAAGTATTAGAAGAGATGACCTGAATAAAATGCCAGGTGAAATATTTTCAGGAAGGATTTATTTTTAATCTGCTTAAAAAGTAGACGTTTGCTCTACCTTAGAAATATGTAATGACTTCTTAAGGGAGCGGAGGTTTTTTCTGGCATATAAATCTCAATAATTAAAATTGAGGGCTATCCTGAAATAGCTGATTTGAATAGATGTCTATTGGTAAAGAAAAATTATCTATACCTTTTTCCGATTATTTTTCCCAAAATGGGAAATTTCCACGAACAGAAAATCCAGAATTGTTCTTCAGATCGTTACAGCCCTTTGCATATTACCAAGTCCTGCTCATGACTCAAAAAAATGCTGCGGCAAAGAATTTATTGACGAAAGATTGAGTGGCGGCATTCTTCCCCATCCCCCAGAGATGCCTTCTTTTCCCGTTGAGGCTTCACCTCTGGGGAACCCACCTGGAATGGAAATTGCACCTCTATCCCCTCAAAAACCATCCCCTCAAATGAGAACCCCCCATGATCATGATCAGAAAACCCAGAATCGTTCCTATCTAAAGTTGTATAAGCCGTTTCAGACCTTTGCATATTACCAAGCCCTCTCATGACTCAAAAAAACACAGCCGTAATTTGATTATTGACGAATAGACGACGTAACCAGTTGATTCCCAGCCTCCCCAGAGATGCTTCCCTTTTGCATTAAAGCTTCATCTCTGGGGAGCATGCCTGGAACCCAAATCCCCCCTTCCCTCAATAATGAATTACTATCTTCACCCTAATTGTATATTCAAAAGCCCAATCAGCTATTTTTTATCCGCTGGTTTTTTCAAAACCCTCTAACCAATTAATACTTATGCCTCTGGAAGTAATGATTGCCTTTTCGGTTGCCTCCCTGCTCCTGGCGCTTTCCCCCGGACCGGACAATTTATTTGTACTGGTTCATTCTGCCTTGTATGGTCCTAAATCCGGGATAATTGTAATAGCAGGATTGTGCACTGGTTTACTTTTCCATACCACAATAGTTGCATTGGGCATTACAACTCTTTTTAAAAATTATCCGATGGCATTTGTGCTTTTAAAGGTGACCGGCGCACTTTACCTGCTTTTTTTATCCTGGAACTCCTTCAGGGCTTCTGTAAAAAGAACAGAAAATCAGCAGCAGAGAAAAATCACCGGTTTTCATCTGTATCGAAGAGGGGTTATAATGAACGTGACTAACCCCAAAGTATCCATCTTTTTTCTGGCATTCCTGCCTCAATTTACCAGTGATGATTATGGTCCGTTATTATCCCAGTTTTTTATTCTGGGTGCTCTATTCATCTTTTCAACATTTCTGGTCTTCGGAGCTATTTCTTTGTTTTCCAGTCTTCTGTGCAAATTGATAAATGGTTCAGAGCTAGCCCAGAAAATAATGAACTGGATTGCTGGTACCGTGTTTGCGGGTATCGCTTTAAAACTGGTAGTAACAGGACTGTAGCAGCCGTTTTTATAGCAACTGCGCGGAAACGGTAGGCTTACACATCCCCCAGAGATGCCTTCTTTTCCCGTTGAGACTTCACCTCTGGGGAACGGTTTTTATAACGGCTACTGCTGCCCAAAAAACTAAGATTATTTCATTGATATCTGGAATATTGGTGACAGTACCACTGATCTCATTTGTGATGATTAGAAGTGGCTTCTACCTTGTTATGGAAGCATATTCAGCTCTTCTTTACTTCGATATCGATTTCTCCACTCCTCTATCATCTACTCACATATCCGCCTTTTTTTCTTTCCTCCTCTGCTGGGGGCGCTTCCAGCGGGGACTCCTCTGAACCCGAATTCGCTTTTACACCGTCTTTCCATTTGTCACTTATAGATGATTGTACTCTTTGAAGATATTCGGTTATGGCTTCAGAAGGAGCTCTTAGAAAATTCAGGCCGGCAATACTCTCTTTGCTTTTGGCAAAACTGAGCAGGTCGGGAAATGATTCCAGGGCCAGGATCCCTGCAATCAGAGTTGCATAATGATTGCGGAAAAGCACACCTAATACAGAGAAAAAAGTCTCATGAAACCGAAACTGTGTAAGTAGAAATCCAGCTTCTATCCATATCCACACTCTTAAGATCTGTAAACCAGCCATGTTTAATCCTTCATAGGTCAGAAAAGAGACTACTGGAAGCCGTTTCCCATAGGAAAAAAACAGATACATAGAGAGTATGAATAGAAAAAGAGGCCAGAATTTTAATGGATAGGTTATCATTTTCCATGAACGACGGATTAGGGTAATCATAATGGTAAAGATCACTGCAATAGTTGAAATGACAAGAATATTGTTTATAGCAAAAAGAGAAAAACAAAACAGAAGTACCAGACTGCATATTATCGCGTTTTTTACAGTTAATGAATTTCTGCCGGTAGAAAAATTACGTGTCACTTCTGGTAATTCCATACGGTTCAGGATATTCCATACCGGTGGAACGATCAGTCCAGCGAATGTGCCAAAAACTATCGATGCAGCTCCCATAAAGGGAAGTTGGTAAAAAACTGAAGCATTATGTGTAAGCAGGAAATAAACAACAAGCAATTGAGCACTGTTATGGAAAAATGCCCCTGTAATACTTAGACCGATTGTACCTAACAATCCACGTTTTCCCAGAACATTCCATGCCATTCCCATAGCTGCAGTGGCTACAATACCTCCTGAGAGCGAAAGGGAAAGGGTAAGAAGAGAAAATCCAAAATAAAAACCGGAAATCCAGGAGCGAAGAAGTGTGAATAGTATTGCATCCTTAACTCCAAAACGGATTATCCATACAACCGTAATGCAGTTTGCCAGACCAGGTTTAAGCCATGGCAGAAATGGGATCCGGGGCAAAAACAACTCCAGTGCATTCAAGGAGATCGCCAGCAGAAGCCAAATGGTTTTTATCGAAAACAGATTTCTCTCATCGTGCGATTGCATCAAGCATATCACCTTTTTTGGCATCGATAGTAATCAGGATATGGTTGGGGATACAGACAATCTGGCTGGTAGTCTTACTTATATGGCCCTGACGTATGCAGAGCTGATGAGGACAGGGGGAGCTACAAACAGAAACAGACCGGTTTTGGACTTTAACTTTCATTATTCCAATTTTCCCCTTAACATCAAATATCCGGTTTTGATCCACCGGATATTCTGCAATGATCCGGTTATCCTCGAAAACCAACACTGTTTGGGGAGAAAGAGACCTGATTGCTGGAATCGTGAGAAAAATTCCAATTAAAATGATGGAAATAATCACAACATCACACCAGGAAAACCGATGTAATACCGGATAGTCGAACTTGTTGATTTGGTCTGCCATTATGATATAATCAGATACGTTTTAGTGTTAAACTCATTTTCAAGATATGCGATTTATATGGAATCTTTAATATATAAGGCATCACGAAAAGAGAACTGTTCAGAAAGCAAAATTCCTGTGATAGGACGGATTTTAGCAGATATAACCATTCTGGCTATCTTGTTGTATTTAGTGAACAGTATCTTTTTGCATCTCGTTTGATTTGGACTTTGCTTGAACTATTAATTTGGCATAGTACCTGTAATTACTGGTTGCCAGACCTGCATACACAGAAGCTTCCGAAAAAGCCCATAATTTCAGTATAGCCAACCTCCCCTGAGTTATGTCAAATCTTCCCACGCGATAAGAGTGATCAGCAGGTCTTCCGATTTTTCGCTGCATATAAACAGCCATCGAATCTGCCTGTGGTCTTATCCATGAGTCTAAGGAATCTAAAGGAGCGGTTTCGCTTTCCAGTTCATATTGGGTCAATAACCCGTTTTTATCAAAATGAAATGCACCTTTTAACACCACTGATCCCAGAAGGATAGAATCCACAATAATTGAATTTCCTTCATCAGTTAAATTTCGGAACTGGCCTGCCAGAACCATAAACCCTTTTTTTGAGATTCCAAATGGGATGTTTTCAAACTGATAAGGTTTTGCCGGGTTTTTCGACAGTTCCTGATGAAGGTAGAGAGAATCAGCTCTTTTTTTTAGAATCTCTCTTTTACTCTGCTCCAGAAGAACCGCAGTTTCTTCTTTATCACGAAGCCGTTGGATAGACCAGTTGATTATTTGACAGGGGTGTACATCGATAGGATTGAGTCCGGTTTCGGTTGCATACATCTTAACAAGCTCAGGATACTCCTGAGATTCGGTTATAAGACTGATGTCAGATTTCCATTTTAACAGAGCCTTACGGGAAGGCAGGGAATCACCGGTACAAAGCTTATACTTCTGGAGCAGTTTTTCCTCCAGTTCTGAAAAAAACAGGCTGTCAGAATCTTCCTGAGAGAAAAGATTAGAAAATATAGCGCTTAAAAAAATGATGAAAAACCGGAGTTTATGATTCATTAGTCACCAATAAACCTTCCTGCCCAACTGCGTACAGTTTTCCCGTTAAGAATATGGAATTTGCGTAAGCGCCGCAGTGTCTCATTAGAAAATGTGTTAATGGGAATCCACAGGAGATGTTTTTTATATTTTGATGCCAGATTTCTAAGAAAAACACCTGGCTTTTTCTGTGCAATGTAGGCGATAACCCGTTCCTGGCTAAAAAGAAGTGAACCAATGGTCAGGCGTGCTGCCAGATTGGGTAGTTGCATATCTTTGGTGATTTCAAAGACATTGGGAATCTGTTTGGGGGGATAAAGAAGTGCCAGACCTCCATAATTGCATTGCGCGATTCCCGGACCGATTAGATTATCAAACGGGTCGGTGGCATAGAAGCTAAGGGTAGATTCCTCCTGATGTTCAGCATACCATGTGGCGCAATGGGGATAATCCTGATCGTGGGAATCATCAAAGATTATAATCACTGTATCGATCTTGCCCCTTGATGGTGGTATCTCCTTTACGTAAATGTCTCCGGTATGCCAGTTTCTCAATGTTTCTCTGATATCGATTCCGTCTTTAACAGAAGAACTGAACTTCTCGTTTTTGATGAAATCTTCTACCATTATTTTCAGACTTTTCTTTCTGATATAGGCATTGAACCGTTCGATGCGTACGTCTTCAGGAATATGGGAACACATTCCAAATGGATTCCAGGTAAAACGGTATTTTTTTTTGCGCTCAAGGGAAGGATCTGGTTTTATGGAAATTGTCCGCCACTGAAGATCAAAGTCACGGAAAAGATTAACTGCATCAGCTACTCCCCATTGCGGGGTACTGATCCGGTTTATTCCTATTCCGATATAATCAGAGTCCTCTTCTATTGAAATGTATGGATAATAGCGGGCGCTCTTTAGAATTCTGAGTGCAAATGAGTTGCCTCCTACCCCCTTGGCCGATTCTACTATATCAAAAAGAGACGGCATCAACCTTCCTGAGGATACGGTAAGATTCCGCAGAAAGGTAAGTGCGGCTTGAATACGTACAGGAGAAAGGGAGATGATTTCTTCTTTTTGGGTGTAATAATCATCTCTGGTTTCCCGGAAGAGGTCTTTTATGGTCTCGATCTCATCAAAGGGTTCCGCGAAAAGATCATGGCGCTCCTTTTCGTATTTACCGGTAATAAAAGGGAGCTCTCCCAGGGCAAAATAGAGATGGTCAGGGTTGATCAGTGAAGAAATTATGGAACAGTCATCATGATCTTCAAATTTCAGATTGCAGCTTTTTTCCTGGAAAAAATGGAAAACGGTACGGATAAAGGTTCTGAAGTGAACCAGAACTAAAATATTGCTGAATCTAGTCCTGAGTTGGTGAATCTGTGAAGCAATGTACTGCCCTTCATGATCATTGCCGGAGCCTTTTTCAGGGTTTTCCAGTGCTTTTAGACAAAGAGCACAGAAAAGATCAAAGCCCAGTCTGGAAGCTGCATAGGGATCGGGCAGTGCAGGAAGCGGTGTAGGTGGCTTCAAATATGGTGAACCGATACAGAAAAATGGTTTGTAATTCTGCATGGATTGCCTGACTGCTTCAATGGATGCATCGCAGGGGTCAATTGGGAAATAGAAGATAGAGTCGGAAACCGTTCTTGCTGCCAGAACACTGACAAGAGGCAGTTTGTCAATCGCACTCCCGAGGGATTGCTGGAAAACAGATGGTATATCAACTGCAATGCAGTCGAAGCTTTGCTTGAGAAAAAGCGATCTCACATATCTGGCAAAAAAAATACTGCCGTGAAGATATGGGATAATTGTTATTCCTGGGTTCAGAATCACAGATCAGTCCTCATTGCTGTCGGGATTGAGCGAGTCATCATCTGAGAAAAAGAAGTCTCCCAGGTTCATTGATGGAATGTGCTCACCGGAGAGTTTCCTTTTTGCTGCCAGACTCTCCATGTCCAATGCATCTTCTCCCAGTATCTGCACAACAGCATTCTTGAAGAGCTGTTCGGTGTCATTTGAATCACCTGAATTCTTTAATTTCAGGGAATATCTGAGCGCACTGATTCCATCACGTACAGAGTAGGGAAGATCCAGATTGTGAGCTTTCTGCAGAAAATCCACACACATCTGCAGCAGTTCTTCATCTGAAAAGGGCAGATTATACTGCAGGATTTTAAGTTCATCCTCACGGTTGGGAAAAGGAATCTGGATTCCGGGCTGAAGCCGTGACATAATGTAGTCGGGGATTTCGAATGTAGAGGAATCCTCATTCATGGTAACAGCAGCTCTGAATTCTTTATGGGCAGTAACAGTGATACCTGCGATAATGGATTCCACAGTTCTCCGATTGTCAAAGAGCCCGGCCAGTGAGGCCCATGATTTTTCGGACATACGGTTTCCTTCATCCAGGATCGCAACACCACCGGTGATTACAGCCGAAAGAAGGGGACTGGCATGGTAGGTGATTTTGCCATTTTCCGACAGCACAGGAGTTACCAGAAGATCCTCCGGTCTTGTGTCACTTGTGCACTGCATAATGTAAACATCCTGATTGCGTTCACGGGCTGCAGCTATGGCCATGGTTGTTTTACCTATACCGGGGTGTCCAATGATCCGGGGTGTTAATGGTAAATCATCTTTATCTATTACCATCCAGCAGGCATGAAGCTGGCGCAGAGGTTCATTCTGTCCTATCCACTGGACCTGACTGGTCAGAGGATGAGAAAGCACCAGTTCAATGTTATCTATCACTTTTTTCATCATTAATCCTCAGGGCTAATGTGTATTGGCAAAACACAAAAAGAGCAGGTGAGTAGGAAATTCGTTTGCTTTTCCTTAATATTTAAGGATTGCTATCTTTATGATTTAAAAATATATAATAATCCCCAAATTTGGGAATGGATCATCTCTATCGTTGAAATTTGCTCAAATAAGCCATAATTGGACAATTTGCCTCGGTTTTTCACGTACTGTTTTTATATCCTTCCGCAGAATGTAATTTATCCACTCCTAAAATTAACCTGTAAATTATGCCGGATCGTCATAGAAGAGGGTCCGGATGAAGAACTGTTAAAAGATGAGTTTAGATAGACTTAAAATCAGAAATATTGCAATTATTGCTCATGTTGACCATGGTAAAACGACTCTGGTAGATCAGTTATTCAAACAGAGCGGAATGTTCCGGGAAAATCAAAGTGTTGTGTCACGGATGATGGATTCGATGGATTTGGAAAGAGAACGAGGCATAACCATTGCCGCCAAGAACGGATCATTTCGTTACCAGGGACACCATATTAATGTTATAGATACTCCGGGGCATGCCGATTTCGGAGGCCAGGTGGAGAGAATTTTAAAGATGGCGGATGGTGCGCTATTGTTGGTGGATGCCAAAGAAGGCCCTATGCCTCAAACTTATTTTGTTTTGAAGAAAGCTCTGGCTCTGTCTCTTCCCATTATTGTGGTGGTCAACAAAATAGATAAACCTGCTGCCCGTCCTTCCTGGGCAGTAGATCAGGTGTTTGACCTTTTTGTAAAATTAAATGCACCGGATCACATTCTGGATTTTCCTGTGGTTTACTCCTCTGCCAAGGCCGGTTATGCCCGTAATAATCCTGATGATGATGGGATGACCTTGGAACCATTGCTGGAAAAGATCATCTCCTACATCCCTGCACCCCAGGGCAATTCTGAAGAACCTTTGCAGATGTTAGTAAGTTCAATCGATTACTCTCCTTATCTGGGCCGACTTGGAATCGGCAAGATTACTGCCGGTACTCTAAATGTTAATAAGGAGATCGCGGTGGTACTGCGCAATGGGGAACTTGTACCAGCCCGTATTACTAAAGTATACAGATTTGATGGTGTGCAGAAAGTGCCAGTGGAAATGGCAGGTGTAGGAGAGATTGTGGCAGTAGCAGGCATGGATGAAGTGACGGTAGGGGTTAGCTTTACCGATCCGCTACAACCCAATCCTTTGCCGCCAACGGTTATCGATCCGCCAACCATTTCGATGAACTTTATTCCCAATGATTCTCCTTTTGCCGGTAAAGATGGCCGGTTTGTGACTTCCAGACACATCCAGGAAAGGCTTCAGCGGGAAGTACTTTCTGATGTAGCCCTGGTGGTTGAGGAACTTCCGGATTCTATCGGCTACAAGGTGTCTGGACGCGGTGAATTACATCTGTCTATCCTCATAGAGCGTATGCGCAGGGAAGGATATGAATTTCAGGTGACTCGTCCACAGGTGATAATGAGGGAGGAAAAGGGGGTGAAGCTCGAACCTTATGAGGAGCTTACTATCGATGTGGATGAGAAGTACATGGGTTCTGTTATCGATAAGCTAAGCATGCGCAAGGGTATACTCATGCAGATGCACCAGGAAAACGGACTTGCCCGTATGGTTTTCAAGATTCCTACCAGAGGATTGCTGGGGTATCGTTCGGAGTTTTTAACCGATACCAGAGGCATGGGTACCATGAATTATGTGTTTCTGGAATATGGACCGTATGCCGGGGAGATCAGGACTCGTGTCAACGGGGTGCTAGTGTCAAAGGAGACATGCACAACTGTTGCTTATGCTCTGTTTGGACTTCAGGACCGGGGGATAATGTTTATGGGTCCTGGAGTAAACGTTTATAAGGGACAGATTGTTGGTGAGCACTGTCGTTCCAATGATCTGGTGGTAAATCCTGGTAAAGAGAAGAAACTGACCAATATGCGTGCCGCTGGTTCGGATGAGAATGTGATTCTTACACCTGCCTCTGAGATGAGTCTGGAAGACTGTATCTCTTATATCAACGATGATGAACTGGTGGAAGTGACTCCCAAAGCTATACGTTTAAGAAAAAAGGGATAAACCTTAAGGTTTCTGGCCTGCTTTTTGCTCTGGTTTATAGTATAAATATAAAAAACCGTTTAATTCAACCGGAAACCAGGGGTTAAAGCGTGAGAAACCCGAAAGTACTTTTAATAGAAGATGACGAGACTACACTTTTAGGCTATTCAAAATATTTATCCCTCAAGGGGTATTACATCAAGACTGCCAACTCTCTGGCTATGGGCAGGCAGTTGCTTGCAGCGGAAAATTTTAACGCTGTACTTCTGGATTTAAAATTACCGGATGGCTGTTCTTTGCATCTGATTAGAGAGATCAGCTTGTCCAGTGAGTCTACAGCCATAATAGTGATCTCAGGGATAAGCGATATTTCAACTGCGGTGGAGGCTATGCAGTATGGGGCTTTTAATTTTCTTACCAAACCGGTGGAGATGGAAGCCTTGGAGCTCAGCCTTCAGAACAGTTTACAGGTAGAAGAACTTAAAAGGCGTGAACAGATTCATAAGCGTTTACTTCCAGAAAATCCTCGTATTTACTTTGGTATAAGCCCGGAAATCGAGAAAACAATTGAATATGCAAGAGTTGCGGCACTTAACGACTCTGTTGTCTTGTTACTGGGAGAAACCGGAACTGGTAAAGGGGTTCTGGCCAGATGGATTCATGATCACAGCTCCCGCAGAAATGGTAACTATGTAGAGCTTAACTGCTCCAGTTTACGTGGCGAACTTCTTAGAAGTGAACTTTACGGGCATACCAAAGGTGCCTTTACATCGGCTATAAAGGACAGAGATGGTCTGATTGAGATAGCCGATGGAGGAACGTTGTTTCTCGATGAGATCGGTGATATGGATCCTGAAGTGCAGGCAGAACTTTTGAAAACCATCGAAGAGAAAACTTTTCGCAGAATCGGAGAAAATAAAACCAGAAACAGTAATTTCCGGCTTATCTGTGCAACTAACCGCAATCTCAAACAGGCTTCACTGGAAGGTGCTTTCCGTTCCGATCTTTATTATCGAATCTGTGTTTTCCCTATTGAACTTCCTTCTCTGCGAAACAGGAAAGAAGATCTGCCTGGCCTAATTGCTCACATTTTGAGTGGCTTCGGCTTAAATTATCAATCCATAGATGATTCGGTTATCAAATTGCTTTCTGCCTACTCCTGGCCAGGAAACTTGAGAGAACTAAAAAATATGCTGGAGCGGGCAGTGCTATTATCTCAGGGCAAACCTCTGACTGTTGAGCACTTTCCAGGCTTACTTAATGTCAATAATTCTTCTACACAACAGTCCCCTCATCTGTGGAGTCTGGAGCTTCTGGAAAAAAAACATATCCTTAAAGCTCTCAAGCACTTTGGGGATAAAACCGAAGCCAGCAGAGCTTTGGGTATTTCACTTTCGTCTCTTTACAGAAAACTGGAAAGTTATAAGGACCCGATCGTTGTCTGAAAGAATCACTCCATAACCACTTTACCTCTTTTTGCCCTCCTGGACCACAATCCGGGAGACTTAAAAAAATTTTTTTATTCTTATTTTTTTGAGAGGGGAAAGTTTTATATTAAGATTCCGTTATCTCTTTTCTCATTTTTCCCATTTCAATTCTCGTTTTTTAGAAAAACACCCATGTCAGCCTTAGATGATTCTGTGGCAGACTATGTGTTTGTTCCTATAGTAACCATTTATCTGGAGTAAAGAAATATGGAATGCATTCTTCGTGTTTTAATGGTGGAGAATTCGGATGAGGATGTCGCGAAAATGGAGGCTGTATTATCCAAAGATGGATTTGATCTTTATTCAGAACGTGTTGAGACCGCGCAGATGTTGAAGAGTCTGAAGCAGAAATACTGGGATTTGGTTCTTTTCAGCAATGAGATAGAAAATATTACTTTGGAAAATGGTATAAAGCTGGTCAGAGAAATAAATCCTGATCTACCTTTTGTGGTAATTTCATCTGAAACGGATGAAGAGCTGATAGTTTACGCCATGCGTCTGGGGGCTAGTGACTTTGTGAGCAGGAAAAAATACTCAAGGCTGCTTTCGGTGGTGCGAAGAGATGTTTCAGAATTTCAGATGATACCACGAATCAAATCAAACCAGTTGCAGATTGCTAAAAATGAGGAGCGTTACAGACGGATAACTGAGAGTATAACCGATGTTTTAATTGTATTGGACTCCAATTTAAAATGTGTTTATTGGAACAGGGCTGCGGAAAAGCTAACCGGAGTAACTGCCAGATCTGCCCTTACTCGTCCTTTCTATGAGCTTTTTCCGGAAAATCCAGGACTGGAGATTCAGGATATGTTAAAAAGTGTTCTGGAGCAGCCTAAAACAACCATCTCAACATTCATCATGACCAGAGAGGAAAAGGAGTATCAATATGAGATCTGTGCTTATCCCAATGAATGCGGTTTAACTCTAATTATCAGGGAAATTCCACAGTACCAATTTACTCAGGATCTTATTAATCCTCAGGTGGAGAAGGAAAATCAGTTGACTCAGAGTCAGAAACTTCGCATACTGGGTTTACTGACATCTGGAGTGGCCCATGAGGTGCGAAATCCCCTGAATGCTATTTCTGTGGTGTTGGAAGCTCTCTTTCAGGAGTTAGGGGATAAGCCTGATTATCTTCTTTATAAAGACCACGTCTTTACCCATGTAGAGAGGCTAACCCGTTTAATGCAGGATCTGCTGGAACTTGGTAAACCCATAGAACGCTCCAAGGTGGTTATCGTCAACTTTTACGATCTTGTAAAAGAGTCGGTGGCTTTGTGGAAAAGTTCAGGAGATCATAGCGACTACACCATAGAGATAAAAAAGGCAGAAACAGAGGAGGAGTTAAAAATAAAATGTGATCCACTGAAACTTCAGCAGGTTTTCATGAATATCCTGGAGAATGCTTCTCAGCACAGTCCCAAAGGAACCGTTATCTCCATCTGCGTACAAAAAGAGGGCAAGTATGTGAAGGTAAATATTTGTGATCAGGGGACTGGAATTAAAGAAGATAATCTCAAAAGGATGTTCGAGCCGTTTTTCACCACCAGAAAGAAAGGAACCGGTTTGGGACTGGCTATAGTAAAGCATATTCTGGAAGTTCATAATGGGACAGTTTCGATTCGAAACAGTAATCCCGGTCCCGGTTGCACTGTGGATTTTGAACTCCCTTTATATCAGGTCAGAAAACCGGGAAAGTTTAACACCATTGAGCCGATAAAGATGGCTGCAGTATGATGTGATGCGGAGGAGAAAGTTGGGCGATCAACCGATCGCCCCGGATTTTATGCGCGGGGTGCTGCTCCTCCCCTGGGTCTGGCTGCTCCACCCTGAGCACCTGTTCGGGCGGCCCACCAGATTGCAATACCTACTATCAGTAAAAGCATTACTACCCAAAACCACCACCATCCTGTAGACGCCGCTCCATCTGCAGCTCCATTATACGCTCCGGTATCCTGCATGGTATCGGTAATTTGCCCCAAAATGGTAGCGGGTAGAAGTGTTAGCGCAATCATAAAATTCTTGATCCATTGCCAAAACATAGTTCCTCCTTGGCAAATTAAGGACAGTCATTCCTTAGAAACTGCAATTATCAGGCCGCTCTTTCAGGCTGCTTTCTTTAAACTACTCTCCTTCTTCTGAAGCTTTTTTTCCAGCAATGCCTGGTAGTCTCCCAAGTTACGCAATTTAAGAAGCTCCTCTTCCCCAAATTCGATTCCAAAGTGTTTTTCCAATTCAAAAGTAAAAACAATCCGGTCATGTGCTGTTCTCTCCAGTGCTTCTATCCGGGTTTTTTTGTTGATCAATTTCTTTTCTACAGAGAAGTATTCAGAAACAAAACTCAGGAAAGCATCATTCATAACAGGATACCTTAACAGCTTTAGTCACAGTTCTTGCATCTAAAAAGGATTCGGGCAGATTATGGAAAAATTGCTCCACCTGCTTCTCCGGTGTGATAATAGCCATCAATACTTTCACCGTATTATATTCTGATCCATGCAACGCATCATTTTTCATGTGGATATGGATGCATTCTTTGCCGCGGTTGAGCAAAGGGATAATCCTCAATACAGGGGAAAACCGCTTATTGTGGGCGCCAAACCGGGAAACCGGGGTGTGGTGTCCACTGCCAGCTATGAAGCCCGTAAATTTGGTATTCATTCTGCCATGCCCATCAACGAGGCATTCAGCAGATGTCCCCAGGGCATTTTCATTACTCCAAGGATGGAGGTGTATGAAAGAGTTTCCGGGCAAATAATGAGAATTTTAGAGCAGTTCTCTCCTCAGATCGAACAAGTATCGGTAGATGAAGCTTTCATTGATATGAGCGGAACCGAAAAACTGTTCGGTGAACCATTGAATGCTGCAAAACAGATCTCCCAGCAAATTAAAAAGCAACAGGGCCTGACTGCTTCCATAGGAATCGCTTCCAGCAAATTTGTAGCAAAAATCGCTTCTGATATAAATAAACCAGATGGAATAACCTGTGCCCCATTTGAAGGTGAACAATTGGAAAAATGGCTTGCCCCCTTGCCTCTGAGACGGATGTGGGGGGTTGGAAGCAGAAGTGAAGAAATTTTTAACCGCTGTTCTGTAAATACCATAGGAGATATGCAGAAACTTTCAATGGATTGCCTCTGTAAAAGATTCGGTAAACAGGGGGTGGCTTTCTACTATTTGTGCAGAGGTATTGACAATAGACAGGTGGAGCAGGAGGACTCTGTAAAATCAATCTCCAGAGAACACACCTTTAATGTTGATTGCTTTGACAGGCAGGAGTGGAAAAAAACTTTACATCGATTGTCTCAGGATGTGGCACGGCAGGCAAGAAATAACGGGGTGAAAGCAAGCACTGTATTTCTAACCTACCGCAGACCCGATTTCAGCCGTCATACAAAGCGAAAGTCACTGGCAGAACCGACCAACCTGGCCAAAACCATCTATGACACAGTAATCGGTATACTTGAGGAGCTGGATGAGAGATGTTTCCGGCTCATCGGGGTAGGTATTACCGGGTTGGATCAGCAGATTCAACTCAATCTTTTCGCTGCGCCCGACTCAAGCGATCCTCTGGAAACCTGTGAACGTACGGTGGATAAAATTAATGCCAGATTCGGATCAGAGGTGATTAAAAAAGGGCTGGAAGTGCCGTCACAGGCAATCAAAAGAAGGATATAGGCAAAAACAAGAAAAATTATTATAATTTACTCCCATCACTGGAACTCTCTATCAAAAAAATTATGAGGATACTATGATTAGCGTGATTACCTGCTGGGCCAAACCTGCTGAAGAGACTATTCAGGAGAGAAATATTGCTAAGACCATCGGTGTAGATCATCAATTTATAATGGTTGATGGTAGTGGCGGAATTGGACTGGCTGAGGCATATAACCAGGGAATTGAACATGCTACTGGTGATATCCTGGTATTTGTTCCTGAGGACGTGCTTTTCATGAAACCGGGATGGGGAATGGTTCTGGAGAAAAAATTTGCTGCTGACCCCTGGTTAGGTGCCATCGGTGTAGCTGGAACACAATACCTCTTTGCAGAAAAGTATTCCTGGACCGCAGCAGGCAGACCCTTTATTAAAGGGCGTGTGGTTCACCATCTGGAAAATGGTGATTTCTTCGCTGTGGTCTTCTCTCAGGAGAAAGGTGATTTCCCGGTTGTGGCAATAGATGGGGTGTTTATGGCAGTAAAGAGACCGGTTCTACAGAATGCTGCCTTTGATCAGCAGTGTTTCAAGGGCAACTGTTTTCATGATCTTGATTTCTGCATGCAAATTAACCACGATTATCGCTTGATTGTCACAACTGAGATTGTATTGAAAAGGCGTCATATCACTACCTTTGATAAAGTCTGGAACAACTACGGTCAGCAGTTTTTAGCTAAGCATGCAAACAATCTTCCACTCAGTTGTGTAAATGCAATTCCTGATCCGGAAAAATTCTTATCCAGCCAGGTCGTAGATCTAAAAGGCAAGGTTCCGATTGAGACGATCTGTTGATTGATTTTATTGTGTCTGTTCAGTAGTGTCCGGTTAATTTTACAAAAGATCACTGTATCCAAAGAGAATCACAAATCACAAAATCCAAATTACAATGCTTTAAATTCCAAACCGGAAAAGGAGTAAGAAATTTTGGAATGCGAGATCCGAAATTCGGCAGCAACTGAATTCTTTTCTTGTTTGGAATTTGAATGATTGGTTATTGGGATTTGTTTAAGATTGGTTACTTGAGATTTGGTTTGTATTTGTATACTTAAGCTGATTTAAGAAGTATCCGTTTGTTTAATCAAACCGGACACTGCTTGTCTCTGGTATTTAAACAGCTAATCCTGGTTACTCGAAAAGATCTAAGAACCGGTTCTCATACAATTCGAACAGATTCCATCGGTCCAGCTCTTTTTTCAGTTGGGATGCCAGGCTTTTATCCTTTAATGCCTGCTGAAACATCTTCTCGATCTTCTCCATTATGTAATGAGGCACTTTTTCCTCTTCAATCTCTGAAATTTCATCATTTTCCTCTTTGTTGATAGATGGAATGTAGTCCTTTATCCTTTCCTCAATCAGTTCATACTGATGCTCCATCAGGTGCACACTTTCCTCGAGATCTGATAGATCGATATTGAATTTAAGGATATTACAGATGGATCTGACCTGCTCGAGTGAAGCTTTAGGGTAATCAAGATTCATGGCATAACCAGGAATTGTGCCCAGAAGGCAGGCAGAATCGATTTTATGTGATGCCGCCACACCCAGAAGTAAGCCGTTCTGACCCGCTATATAGCCATCGGGCATGGGATTTAAGCCCAACGCGATCATCTTCTCCAGCATCGATGAAGAATTACAACTGACCAGAATCTGTGACTGGCTACGGTGAGAAGTGGGCTGGGCAAATGCTGCAAAAGTAAAAATCTGCTTGGTCTGGAACTGAAGAATTACCTCGAGAATCATTTTGATTATCATGATACCTTCACGACCATTAATCTGTGCATTGCTCTGGAAAATGATCAGATTCGGGTTATGGGTATAATAAAAAATGCTGCTGGGGATTTCTGGAAAGTCGGCGATACCGTTTTTTACCAGTATAGAATCGGGAATAAAAAAGGGGCTCATATCGATCTCGGCAAATGCTTTAGCATCTAATTTACGTCGCAGGTAATCTACCGTAATGAGTCCGACATTTCCCATTCCCGGCCAGGCAGCAAGCATGGCAGGTGAACTATCAAACTGTATCTGCTCATAACTTTTCATGACTGATTCTCTCTTGGGGCCCGTATTCTTTTTCCTGCTTACTCCCGGAATAATTCCAATTCTATCGGATCTGGTCCGATTTTGATCAAATTATACTTATAGATTATTTTACAGTCTATGGATTTTCTGAATAATAAAGTAATACTTGCGCCCATGGCAGGGATAACGGAAAAAGTGTTCCGTTCCATTTGCAAAGAACAGGGCGCTGATGTGGTTATCTCTGAAATGGTAAGTGCAGAGGGACTCTTTTACGGTGCAAAAGCTACCATGGATCTGATGAAGTTCAGTGAATATGAACGCCCAATAGGTATTCAGCTTTTCGGTTCTGACCCGGATCATTTGGCAAGAGCTGCTGCATTTGTACAGAAACATGTAAGACCTGATTTCATCGATCTGAACTCAGGATGCCCTGTGCCCAAAGTAGTAAAGAAAAACGGAGGATCTGCACTATTGCAGAATGCATCTCTTTTCCAAAAAATTCTCAAAGCAATGAAAAAAGAGCTCTCCATTCCTCTAACGGTCAAGATTCGTTCCGGTTGGCATAAGCATGAATGGGTGGATACCGAATTTGCCCGAATCGCTCAGGATTGTGGAGCCGCAGCCCTGACTGTTCATCCCCGATCACAAACTATGGGTTTTTCGGGGCACTCTTTCTGGGAAAGGATTGCAGAGGTAAAAAAAACGGTTTCGATTCCGGTGATCGGAAATGGGGATATCAACACTCCCTCCGATGCGCTAAAAATGATTGAAGAAACCGGATGCGATTCGGTGATGATTGGAAGGGGAGCGTATGGAAATCCCTGGATTTTTTCCCAAATCCGGAGCGCTTTTCTGGGCAAGAGTATCTCACCCGTCTCTGCTCAGGAGAAGCTGGATATGGCTTTAAGACACCTGCTGGAGTTCTCCAGAGAATATGGTGAACAATGTGCCTTAAAAGAGATGAAAAGGCATATCGCATGGTATATTAAAGGGATGCCCGGAGCATCACAATACCGTGATCATATTTTCCGGGCTCAATCCTTGGAAATACTCTCAAACTACATTTCAATCCTTCGCGAGGACGCTTCGGATAGCAGGCGTCTTCTTGAAGACTAACTATTAAATACTATGCAATTTAAAATAAAACTCTTAGGCGATCTCGAAGAAAAATCAATAACAAAATTGGATTAAAAGATGTCCGCGATCAGAAATCTTCGAAATGGTACTGCCAGCACTCTAAAGGATTTTCGAAAAGTCGCTGCGAGCATCTGAAGGATTTTCGAAAAGGCACTGCCTGCAATCCGTAGTATCTTTGTGAAGTGCCTGCAATCCGTAGTATCTTTGTGAAGTGCCTGCAATCCGTAGCGTCCTCGCGAAGGATTGATCACGCAAACTTCTTACCACATTTGAGG
>Ga0209723_1001305_pt1 | contig 39356 bp, 31 predicted proteins | sample BiotimSIPDNA_2_FD_185750 | JGI IMG/M metagenome (GOLD analysis project Ga0209723, IMG submission 185750) | Anaerobic biogas reactor microbial communites from Washington, USA - Biogas_R2 time_0 SIP DNA (SPAdes) (version 2) | ecosystem: Engineered > Bioreactor > Anaerobic > Unclassified | place... | reverse complement strand
GAGTCGCAGCGCCCGGTGCTGCTCAAGCGCGGGATGATGTCCACGATGGAGGAGTTGTTGATGGCCGCCGAGTACATCCTTTCGCACGGTAACCAGCGCGTCATCCTCTGCGAGCGCGGTATCCGCACCTTCGAGAACTACACGCGCAACACCCTTGACCTGAGCGCCGTACCGGTGCTCAAGCAACTCAGCCACCTGCCCGTGATCGTCGATCCGAGCCACGGCACCGGCAAATGGGAGTTGGTCGAGCCGATGTCGCGGGCCGCCATCGCCGCAGGCGCCGACGGCCTCATCATCGAAGTGCATCCACGCCCGGAAGAGGCGCTCTCCGACGGCGCGCAGTCGCTCAAACCGGGCCGGTTCGCCGCGCTGGTGCAGTCGCTCAAGCCGATTGCCGAAGCAGTCGGTCGGACGCTATAAGATGCAAGAGGCAAGAAGCAAGGGGCAAGCGTTAGGAGACGAAGGGCAAGAATCCTGCATCCCGCATCCCGCATCCTGCATCCTGCGTCCTTTGTCTGTCACCGTCGTCGGCCTGGGCCTGATGGGGGCGTCGCTGGCGGGGGCGCTGCGGGGGAAGTGCGCGCGCGTGATCGGTGTGGCGCGGCGCGCAGAGGTCGTCGAGACGGCGCTGGCGCGTGGATTCGTGGATGAGGGGACGACGGATTTGCTCACGGGCGTGCGCGACGCGGACGTGGTGGTGCTTTCGACGCCGGTGCGGGTGATTGTGCAGCAGTTGGCCGAAATCGCGCCGCACCTGCGCCCCGACTGCGTGGTGATGGACATGGGCAGCACTAAGAAGGAAATCGTCGCCGCGATGGATCGTCTGCTGCCGGATCACATCCAGCCGCTTGGTGCGCATCCGATGTGCGGCAAGGAGACGTCCGGCATCGACGTGGCCGAAATCACGCTGTATCAGGACCGCACGTTCATTCTTACCCCGCTGCCGCGCACGTCGCCGGAGACGGTGGCGCTCGGTGTGGCGCTGGCGGAGGCTGCCGGCGCGAGGCCGTTGGTGCTGGATGCCGACCGGCAGGATTACATCGTGGGCACGGTGAGCCATTTGCCCTACCTGCTGGCCTGCGCCCTGGTGGCGACGGCGGATGTGACCACGTCCAAGGACCCGGCGGCGTGGAAGATCATCGCCGGCGGCTTCCGCGATACGTCGCGCGTGGCCGGCAGCGACGTCACGATGATGCTAGACATTCTGATGACCAACCGCGACCACGTGCTGACCGCCGTCCGTGAGTGCGAGACCCAGTTGCGCCGCCTGTCTGCTTTGGTGGCAGACGGCGATGAGGGCACATTGCGGGACGCGCTCACTGCGATTCGCAATACCAGAAAGGAGATGTTCCCATGAGCCAATTGATCGTGCAATCCGGCGCACCCTTGCACGGGCAGGCGCGCGTGCCCGGCGACAAATCGATCTCGCACCGCGCGTTGATGCTCGGCGCGCTCGCCGACGGCGTTAGTCACGTTGCCGGATTTTTACCCGGCGGCGACTGCCTCGCCACGCTCGGTTGTATGCGCGCGTTGGGCGTCCAAATTTCTCTCAACGGATTGAGCGGAGAGAATTCCGTAGAATCCGTTGACGTCACCATCCACGGGCGCGGATTGCGCGGGTTGCGAGCGCCGTCCGCTCCATTGGACTGCGTCCGCTCCGGGACGGCGATGCGCTTGCTGGCGGGCATCCTCGCCGGGCAGGACTTCGACAGCGTGTTGAGCGGCAATCCGCAACTGCTCGCCCGTCCCATGCGCCGCGTCGTCGAGCCGCTGCGTGCGATGGGGGCGGACATCAGTGATACCGATGGACACGGCCCGCTCGTCATCCACGGGAAGAGGCTGCGCGGCGGCGAACACACGTTGGCCGTCGCCAGCGCGCAAGTGAAGAGCGCACTTCTGTTGGCGGGGTTGTTTGCTGACGAACCAGTGATTGTTCGCCAGCCTGGTCCCAGCAGAGACCACACGGAGCGGATGCTAGAATCAAGAATCAAGAATCAAGAATCAAGAATGAGCGAAGCGGCTATAGTGACTGATGGTCTGAGGGTGACGTTGAATCCTACAGTCATTGATTGCCTCAAGCCGCTCGATATAACGATTCCCGGCGATATCTCTTCGGCGGCGTTTCCGCTTGCGGCGGCGCTGCTCGTGCCGGATTCGGAGATTACGCTAACCGGCGTCAACACGAATTGGACGCGCACGGGCTTGCTGGATGTGCTCGCTGCGATGGGTGCGGAAATCGCGCTGATGAATGAAGGTGAGCAGGGTGGGGAACCGGTGGCCGATCTCGTTGTGCGCAGCGCGTCGTTGGTGGCGACGGAAATCGGCGGGGATACCGTGGTTCGGATGATCGACGAGTTCCCGATATTGGTGGTGGCGGCGACCCAAGCGCGCGGGACGACGGTGGTGCGCGATGCGCGCGAGTTGCGCGTCAAAGAGACCGACCGCATCGCCACGGTCGTCGCCGAATTGCGCAAACTCGGCGCGCAGATCGAGCCACAGGAAGACGGCTTTATCGTTAAAGGGCCGACGCGGTTGCATGGCGCACTGGTGGACAGTCACGACGACCACCGCCTGGGGATGGCGTTGGCCGTCGCCGGGTTGGTGGCAGATGGCGAGACGGTCATCGAACACGCGGAACGCATCGCGGATTCGTTCCCAGGTTTTGTGGGTATAATGCAAGGGTTAGGGAGCAACTCTACGTTTTTGGAGGGTTAATGGCTTTGTCAGGAATTAACGGACATACCACTCTGGTCGGCCTGATCGCGTGGCCGGTAGGGCACAGCGTCTCACCGCCGATGCACAACGCAGCCTTCGAGGCGCTTGGCTTGAACTGGCGTTATGTTCCGCTGCCGGTCGCCCTGTCGCAGGTGGAAAACGCGGTGCGCGGTGCGGCGGCGCTGGGATTCCGGGGCGTCAACGTGACCGTGCCGCATAAACAGGCAGTGCTTCCGGCGTTGGACGTGGTTGCGCCAGACGCGGCGCAGTTCGGCGCGGTGAATACGATTGTCATCGACCGCGATGCAGACGGCCGGCCGGCGATCACCGGGCACAACACGGATTACCAGGGTTTCCTGGGTTCGTTGCGACAGGGAGGTTTCGAGCCGGCGGGCAAGTCTGCGGTCGTTGTCGGGGCCGGAGGGGCAGGACGTGCCGTGGTCTTTGGGTTGCTACAGGCGAACGCGCGCGATGTGTTGGTGCTGGACACACAGCCACAGCAGGCACAGTCGTTGCTGACCGACTTGGGCGGAGATGGCGCGCCGCTGCGCACCGCGCCGCTATCCACCGAGACTCTGGTGGAATCGGCGCGCGCGGCCGAGTTGTTGGTCAACGCGACGCCGGTGGGGATGTCGCCCAGGATCGATGCTTCTATCTGGCCGGACGCTGTGTCCTTCCCGGCGTACCTGACCGTCTTCGATCTGGTCTACAATCCGCAAGAAACGCAGCTTTTGCGCCAGGCGCGCGCGGCCGGCGCGGCGGCTATCGATGGACTGGATATGCTCGTGCGGCAAGGGGCGATTGCCTTCGAGCTGTGGACCGGCCAGCAAGCCCCGTTCGACGTGATGCGTGCAGCTTGCGAGCGTGCACTGGGACAACGGTAGGTTGCCAATGAGCGTTTTTGAGGTTATGATGTTAGTCTGCTTCGGCCTCAGTTGGCCGATATCAATAGCCAAGGCGCTAAGAACCAAGCGCGTGGAAGGCAAAAGCCCGCTGTTTATGGCGGTGATTTGCGTGGGCTATCTGAGCGGCATCTTGCACAAGCTATTGTTTGCGCTGGATTGGGTCATTGCGCTGTACGCACTCAACCTGCTGATGGTGGCGACGGATTTGTACTTGTACTACCGGTATTTGCCTGACGCGGGCGGCATGTGGCGCGTATTGGCGCGACGTATTAACAGGGAGTAAGGAGTAGGAAGTAAGGAGTAGGGAGTATGTGCTGAAATGTGTCAGTCTCCATACTTCATACTCCGTACTCCATACTTCTCATCAACACTTTGAGGAGACAGTATGACAAACGTATTCGATGAATTTCAATGGCGTGGTTTGGTTCACAGCTTTACGGAGGGAACGCCAGAAGTGTTGGCGACGGAGAAGGTGACGGTCTACATCGGCTTTGATCCCTCGGCGGACAGCCTGCAAATCGGGAACCTGCTGACGTTGATGGGCCTGGCACGGATGCAGCGTTTCGGCCATTCACCGATCGCGCTGGCGGGCGGCGGCACGGGTCTGATCGGTGATCCGAGCGGCAAGGCCAGCGAGCGACCATTGTTGAGCCGTGAGCAGGTGGAGGCCAACGTCGAAGCCCTCAAACCGCAGTTGGCGCGCTTTCTTGACTTCGAGGTCAAAAGCAACCCGGCGCGTCTCGTCAACAATGCCGACTGGCTGTGCACGATTCCGATGATGGATTTTCTGCGCGACGTGGGCAAGTACTTCACCGTCAACTACATGATTGCGAAGGACTCGGTCAAGTCGCGGCTGGACCGCGAGGAGGGCATCTCGTACACCGAATTCAGCTACATGCTGCTGCAAGCCTACGACTTTGTACAGCTCTACGACCGCTTTGGCTGCACGATGCAATCCGGCGGCAGCGATCAGTGGGGCAACATCGTCGCGGGCGTGGAACTGCTGCGCCGCGTGCGCACCGCTCGTGCCTGTGGTCTGGTCTACCCGCTGTTGACGAACGCCGACGGCTCGAAACTTGGCAAGTCGGTCCATGGGACGATCTTCCTGGACGCCAAGCACACGTCGCCGTATCGCTTCTACCAGTACTGGCTCAACCGCGACGACGCCGATGTGATCGACGACCTCAAGCACTTCACCTGGATGACGCAGGATGACATCGCGCCGCTGGCGCACAAAGTCGCCACGCAGCCGGAGCAGCGTGAGGCGCAGCGCACGCTCGCGCAGACGATGACGGCGATGGTCCACGGCGAGACGGCGCTGGCGAAGGCGGTGCAGGCGTCGCAGGCGCTCTTCGGCGGCGACATCGCCGGACTGAGCGCCGGGGAAATCGGCGACATTTTCAGCGATGTGCCCTCCAGCCAGGTCGCCAAGATGGCATTAGAAGGCGCGGGTACACCGTTGGTGGACGTGCTCGTGGATACAGGCCTGACCAAGTCCAAGGGTGAGGCGCGCCGTCTAATCGACAATGGCGGGGTCTACGTCAACAACGTGCAAGCCGCCGGTGTGGAACAGGCTGTCACGTTGGCGGATACGATTGAGGGGCAGTTCGTCGTCCTGCGCAAAGGGAAGAAGAGCTATCACCTGATGCAGGTGGTGGGTTAACCAAGACTACAAAAGTCTACGCGCGTTTTATGGCTTGCAGATTTCGTGTTCAGCGAAGAGATTTGCTCAACCCGGCGTCTCGTGAGACTTTTGTAGTCTGGTTTACGGCTCGATGAACCCGCCGCCCAGAACAACGTCAGCTTGATAGAACACCAACGACTGCCCAGGCGTGACGCCACCCTGTGGTGCGCCGAACGCGACCTGCGCCCGGCCATTGTCCAGCAGCGTGACCTCGACCGGGACCGGGGGGGCGTGATAGCGCATCTGCGCAGCGGCGTCGAAGGTGGCGGATGGGGCTGCTCCGGCGGTGAAGATAACGTCACGCAGCGTGCAGCTCTCGCGGAGCAGGCGCTCCTTCGGCCCGACGACGAGGGTGTTGCGCTCCGGCTCCAGTCGCAACACATACAGCGGTTGGTTGGCGGCGATCCGCAATCCCTCGCGCTGCCCGACGGTGTAGAAGGGCAGGCCGCGATGCTCTCCGAGGCGCTGACCGGCTTCGTCGTAGATGGGGCCGGGTTGCAACGCCTCCGGGCGGAGCGATTGCAGCAGGGTGCGGTAGTCGCCGCCGCCCATGAAGCACAAGTCCTGGCTGTCGGCGCGTGTCCGTACCGGCAAGTCCCAGGCATGCGCCAGATCGCGGACTGCGTCTTTGTCGGCGAATTCGCCAAGTGGTAGCTTCAACCGTGTCAGCACCGGTTGACCCAGGCGATACAGCGCGTAGGATTGATCGCGTGCCCGGCAGCGCGCGCGAGAGAGGGTTGCGGGGCCTTCAGGCGGCTGGCGAACGATGGCGTAGTGCCCAGTGGCGATCCATTGCGCGCCGACCCGGTCGGCTTCTTCCAGCAGCGCGGCAAACTTGAGCGTGGGATTGCAGGTCACGCACGGGTTCGGCGTCTCGCCGCGCTCGTAGGCGTCAGCGAAGGCGACTACCACCTGTTTGTAGAAACGGTCTCGCAGATCGATGACGTGCAGGGGTATGTGCAGCGCAGCCGCAACCGCGGCTGCGCTATCGACAACATCATCCGGCGGCAATGCCGTGTCGCGCCACAGCCGTAGTGTCACGCCGTAGACATCGAAGCCTTCGCGTAGCAACAGTCCGGCGGCGACCGCGCTATCCACGCCGCCGCTCAACGCCACGACGACGCGCGTTTGTATATGATCTGTTCTTGTGGCCTCATCCGATCGCGCATCGGTGAGGGAATGTGTTTCTTTCATAGGTTGTGTCGCTCCTTTATCAGAGACTGATTATACAGTCTTTGCAGGTCGGGAGCAAACAAAGTTAGTGACATAGCCGTTTTGTCTGGCTTCAGGTATAATGACGTTATGCAATGTCGCGCAGGTTGTGGGGCGTGTTGCATCGCCCTCTCGATTTCTTCCGCCATTCCGGGGATGCCCAACGGCAAGCCCGCCGGTGTGCGCTGCGTGCAACTCACCGATGACAATCTGTGCGCCCTCTACGATTCGCCGGAGCGCCCATTGGTGTGTACCTGGTTGCGTCCCAACGAGGAAATGTGCGGGCAGACCCGTGAGGAGGCGCTGGCCTATCTCACGGCGCTGGAAATCGCTACGCGGCCCGATCCGGTGCAAGGATAGGTGAACTATGTCGGTTTTTCCTGATCATCCTCATTTGCTGGGTCTAGAAGCGCTTATCAACGCGCATCTGGAGATGGCGATCCCCGGTTGGGCGTTGCCTGCTGAGTACATCGCCGAGCGACTAACGCGTCACCCAGAACAATACACTCTCGATCCGTGGGTCATCGAGCGGCAAACGTTTTTTAGTATGGAAGCCGAACAGGTTCTCGCGGCGGTTCACCTTCTGCGCTATGGTGACGGTGACGATGTCGCGCCTGATTTCCGCAATGCGGGCGATATCGCCTGGCTTTTGTTCGCGCCGGGCGCGGAGGCCGCCGGGCGAGAGTTGCTGGCAGCGGCCCGCCGACAGATGCGGCAGTGGGGCGTCCGCGTGACCTACGCCTGGGATACGGGCTTGCCGATCCCCCTGTGCAGCGGTATCCCGGATGCGTGGCCGCACATTCGCAATTTGTTTGCCGATGCCGGTTTTGTGGCGGACGGTGGGGTAGAGTACATTTTCGGCGGTGAATTGGGCGCTGTCCCATTCCCTGGCGTTGCTCCGGTGGATGGTGCGTGTGTGCACCCTGCAGTTTCAGGGACTGAGACCACGTTCGTCCTGCGCGACCACGATGGGCACATCGGGCGCTGCGAATGTGTCGCCGATCTCACACGGGATGGACGATTGCCGGCTTTCGCGGGATGGGGCAAGTTGGAGATGCTCGAAGTGGAGGCGCCCTGGCGTAATCGTGGCCTGGGACGCTGGCTGGTACAGCATGCCGTCGCCTGGATGCGGGAGATGGGCTGCACGCGCATCGCGTTCTCCGTTACGCCGGACGACGACGCGCGTGGCGCAGGGCGCTTCTACCGGCGATTCGGGTGGGAGCGGTGGCTGACGCTGGAGAAAGGGTGGAGGGCATAGTATGGAACTCCTCGGCGGCCCTCTCTTTGCAGTCGCCGGCGCGGGAGAATCCCACGGGCCGGGTTACACCACGATTGTTTTCGGTTGCCCACCGGGTCTGTGGCTGACACGGGCCGACATCCAACGCCATTTGGACCGCCGCCGTCCCGGCAGCAGCGTCCACGGAACGCCCCGCAGCGAGGCAGACAAAGTGGCTTTACTCTCCGGCCTCTACACGGACGACCATGATGCGCTGCTCGCCGGGCCCGAAATCCGCACGATAGCCGACGGCGTGGAGAGCGTCGCGCGCACCTACGAAGCGGGCTACACTACCGGCGAACCCATCGCTGCGGTGGTACTCTCCGCCGCCAAACGCTCCGGCGATTACGGCCAGTTCGCTGGGCCGCAAGGTGAGGTTCGCCCCGGGCACGCTGACCTGGTGAAGTATCATCAGGCGCGCGGCTTCAACGATCCGCGCGGTGGCGGGCGGGCCAGCTACCGCGCCACCGTCTCCGACGTGATCGGTGGGTCGATTGCGCGGCTGTACCTTGAACGGCATTTCGGGACGGTGTTCCTTTCGTCGCTGGTGCAGGTGGGGACACTTAAGGCGTCCGTCACTCTGGCGGAGGCGGTTGAACGGCTGGTCTTGCAGCACACCCAGGCGCATCCCGTTCCGGCGGATGACCTGCACCAGCTTGAGGCCAAACTTGCTGCTGCCGAACTGCCCACGCTGGACGCCGATTTCGCCCGCGAAGCCGCCGCGCTGATCGAAGCCGCGCGCGCCGGCGGCGATTCTATCGGCGCGGTGGTGGAGGTCGTCGCGGTGAATGTCCCGGCGTTGGCGGGCGCGCCGCTCTACGACAGCCTCAAACTGCGGTTGATGGGCGCGCTCGGCGGGCTGCACGCGGCACAGGGCATCGAGATCGGCTCTGGCTTCGACGTGGTCACGCGGCGCGGCAGCGAGAACAACGACCCGATCCGTGCGACGGGCTACCAGGGCAATCACCACGGCGGCTTGCTCGGCGGGATCACCACGGGGATGCCGTTAGTGTGCCGCGTTGCCTTCAAGCCGACGGCCTCGATCCAGAAACCGCAACTGTCGGTGCGCCAGGACCTCACGGAGATCGATTTTGCGCTCAAGAAAGGCCGCCACGACCCCTGCGTCGGTGTCCGCGCGGGCGTGACGCTGGAATCGCGGATGGCGATTGAGTTGCTGAATGCGGTGTTGGTGGGGCAGAGCTGCCAACCGTCGGCGGATAGCTTTCAGCTTTTCAACAGGGCTGATGGCTGAAAGCTGATTGCTGATCGCTATCTCACATCGGAGCGAGGATTATGAACATTTCGGTGATACTCGGGCATCCACAACCTGGCAGTTTCAACCACGCGATCGCGGAGACGGCGGTGCGGGCGCTGCGCGAGGGCGGGCACACGGTCTGGTTTCACGATTTGTACGCGGAGGGCTTCGATCCACTGTTGCCGCACGGGGAAATTCCCAAAGGCGCGGCGCTTCCGCCGGACATTCAGCAGCACTGCGACGAGATTACGGCGGCGGATGGCATCGTGATCGTGCATCCGAATTGGTGGGGGCAGCCGCCCGCGATTCTCAAGGGATGGGTGGATCGCGTGATCCGGCCTGGCGTGGCCTACGAATTTCTGGAAGGCGACAGCGGGGAGGGTGTGCCGGTCGGTCTGCTCAAGGCGCAGGCGGCACTGGTGTTCAACACGGCCAACACGCCGGAACAGCGCGAGAACGAGGTCTTCGGCGACCCGTTGCAATTGCTGTGGAAGAACTGCATCTTCGATTTGTGCGGCGTCCCGGTGTTTTACCGGAAGATGTATCGCGTGATCGTCACCAGCACCGTTGAAGAGCGGCAGTTATGGCTTGAGGAGGTGGCGACAGTCATAAGAGCATATTTTTGACAGTTGGCTATAACGCGGATCATTTCGTTCTCAGTCTGCAAGAAGCATTCAGCCATATTTACATGGAAGTAACGCATTTCAAAGTCCGGCAAACCAGGAGGGTAACCATGAAGAAAAGTCTGATTTACGTTGTTTTGTTATCGGCGTTGTGTCTATTTCTCACCGTGAATGTGTTCGCAAAGGTGGCTGTAGTAGAACCTAGCGTATATTTGGTCAAAGATATATCTCATCCCCTGGGTTTTGTCTTGCTTGAGGGTAAGTTACTTTTTAGTGCTTCTGATTCTATGTATGGCAGCGAGGTTTGGATCAGTGATGGGACAAGCTCGGGCACAGAGTTGCTCAAGGATATCTATCCAGGCGAAAGTAGTTCTGGTTCGGTTTGGCTCTCTGGTGTTGGTAGTCAATATTTCTTGCTTGCCACTACGGATCAGGGGCGCGAATTGTGGAAGACTGACGGTACGACAGAGGGGACGGTACTCGTAAAAGATATTAACCCTGGCCCCGGTAGTAGTGTGAAATATTGGCCTGCAGAATCCGCTGTTGTGGAAGGTATTCTCTATTTTGTGGCCAACGACGGTGTTCATGGTTACGAGTTGTGGCGTAGCGATGGCACTGAGAATGGCACTTTCATGGTCAAGGACATCAATCCAAGCGGAGATGGTAACCCGCTAAACCTCTTTGTCTTTAATACTCAGGTTTACTTTAGCGCAGATGATGGCGTTCATGGGTATGAGTTATGGCGTAGCGATGGTACAGCGGCTGGAACTGCTATGGTAGCCAATATTTATCCCGACGCTGAAACACCTTCAATACCACCATACCCGTTTTTTCAGCTGGGAGGGTGGCTTTATTTCGGAGCGGATGACAAAATCTATGGGTTCGAGCTATGGAAAACAGATGGCGTTGTCACGGAATTGATGAAGGACATCAATCCGGGAGCATCCAATTCATATCCGAGTGATTTCATGAACTATGCAGGCCAATTTTACTTCTTTGCTGATCATCAAAATTATGGCCGTGAATTGTGGCGAACTGACGGCACGTCTTCTGGTACAGTATTGGTGAAAGACATGTATCCAGGTGAAGGTAGCGGGCACTCTCCTTTTTCATTGAACTTTGTTTCCTTGCTTGTGTTCAACCATGAACTCTACTTTCGTGCAACAGATGGAGTCCACGGTATAGAGCTATGGAAAACAAATGGTACATCCTCAGGAACTTTGATGGTCAAGGATATTGGGGAGGATGAGTTTGGCTCTGAACCTTACTCGTTGGCTATTCTTGGGGATAGATTGTATTTTACTGCCAAGACGTTAAGTCTAGGTCAGGAGCTTTGGTCTACAGATGGAACCGCAGCTGGTACCAATCTCGAGGCAGATATTTACCCTGGGCCAACTGGATCGTTTCCCAGTGGATTGTTTTTGGCGTATGACAAACTCTTTTTTGGAGCCGATGATGGCTCCGGTTCTGAGCTTTGGGCTTTAGGTGTCAGACCGCAGGACATGGCTATCCGCAAAGCCGTGCAATACAGTGATCTCTATGATGCCAACAATGTCGTCACCTATACTTTGATGTTCGAGAATGTTGGTGATGTGGTTATGACAGGCGTGGTTATAACCGACTATGTGCCCAGCTCTATTACAATCCAACAGGTTACGAATGCTGGTGCAGAAATCACGAACGTACTTAGTTTTCCATATTATGTATGGGATGTTGCTGATCTGGCGCCTGGTGAGGGTGGGTACATTACGCTGACAGGCAAATTCCTAAACACAATTGCGCTTGGTACATCTGTTGTTAATGTGGTGACTATCCATTCTGAAACGGAAGACACGAATCTTGGAAACAATAGAGCCGTAGTTATCATCAATCCAAAGTTAGTCTTTTTACCGCTCATCCTTAGATAGTATGCGTTCATAGTATATGTCTTCCTTCATCGGACACGCGATCAGCGGTTTGGGCGTCTATGTCACTACACGGGCCGCCAAAGAACCTGCATTGCGCGACCTCGCGTTGCGCGACTTGTTCTGGCCGGCCTGGCTGGTGTTTGTGGCGATGGCGCCTGACCTGGACTATGTTTTCCGGTCGCTTTGTATGCGGCGCGACGCGATAGGCGTTTTACGGATTACCCATTCCCTGGTTGGCGGTTTGGTGTTTCCCGCGCTTACACTTTTGGCGCTTTCACGGCTGAAGATGGCGCGGGACACCCGGTGGTTGTATGCTGTCCAGGTCGTTCTGGCGGGACTGTCGCATCTGGCGATGGATATGTTGGTGGGAGTGGCGTCGCTGCCGCTGTTGTGGCCGTTCACGACGCAGCGCTTCAAGATGCCGTTCGGCGTGTTGCCCAGCGGACCTGCGTTTCGGCTGGACAATGTTTACATGTACCGTAATCTGTTGATGGAAGTCGGCGTGCTCATCCCGCTGTATGCAGGGATTTATCTGGCGCGTTTTGCCAAGTTTGACGGGCGAAAACGCAGCATCGGCGTCGCGGTGTTGTGGCTGTGTTCGCTGGGGTTTATGGGATGGGCTTTTACGCTGGCGCGATAAACGGGGGGAAGGTATGAATCTCGTGCTAACCGGCTTTATGGGAACGGGCAAGACGACCGTTGGGTGTGAGGCGGCGCGGCGGTTGGGACACACGTTTGTGGATATGGACGACGTTATCGTGGCGCGGGCGGGCAAGCCGATTCCGCGCATCTTTGCGGAGGATGGCGAGGCGGAATTCCGCGCGATTGAGGCGGCGGTGTGCGCCGAGTTGAGCGCGCAGGACGGGCTGGTGATTGCGACGGGCGGCGGGGCGTTGGTGAACCCGGCGAACCGTATCACGTTGCAGCGCAGCGGCGTCGTTGTGTGTCTGGATGCGCGTCCTGACGAAATTTTGCGCCGCGTGGGGGGCAATGCCGACCGGCCCTTGCTCAATGTACCGGATCCGGCGGCGCGCGTCGCCGAACTGCTGGCAGCCCGCCGCGAGGCCTATGGCGCTATCCCCTGGCACATTGAAACGAGCGGGCGTGAGGTGGATGAGGTGGTCGCGAAGGTGGTGGCGCTGGCTGAGACGGTCATGCTGCCGGTGCGGTACCCGGGCGGCGAGTACCCCATTCATATTGGGCGCGGCTTGCTGGTACACTTGGGTGGAGCGCTGCAGGCTGCGGGCGTGCAAGGGGGGACGGCGGTAGCGATGGTCACCAATCCCGTCGTTGGTCCACTGTACGCGGGGCGAGTGGAGGCGGTGTTGCGCGAGGCGGACTACCGGCCTTTCGTGTGTACGATTCCCGACGGCGAGCAGCACAAGATGTTGGACACGGTGCGCGCGCTGTACGATCAGTTCCTCGCGGGGCAACTCGATCGCAGCGGGGTGGTGCTCGCGCTCGGCGGCGGCGTGACGGGCGACATCGCGGGGTTCGCGGCGGCGACGTTTATGCGCGGCGCGCACTTCGTGCAGGTGCCCACCTCGTTGCTGGCGATGACGGATGCCAGCGTGGGCGGCAAAACGGGTGTCGATCTGCCGCAGGGCAAGAATCTCGTCGGCGCGTTCAAGCAGCCGGAGCTGGTGTTGATTGACCTGGGCGTGCTCGGTACGCTCCCCGAAGTCGAGTTCCGTTCCGGGATGGCGGAGTTGCTGAAGCATGGGGTGATTGGGGCGCCGGAGTTATTGGAAAAGGGGCAAGAGGCAAGAGGCAAGAATCCTGCATCCTGCATCCTGCATCCTGCATCTTTAGCGCGGTCGTTGCAGGTGAAGATTGAGATTGTGGAGGAAGATCCGTTCGAGAGGGGGCGGCGGGCGGTGTTGAATTTGGGACACACGACGGCGCACGGGTTGGAGCAGGTGAGCGATTTCACGCTGCGCCACGGGGATGCGGTGAGCATCGGGATGGTGGCGGCGGCGCGCATCGCGGCGGCATTAGGGCGTGCGGAAGCAGGGCTGGCGGCGCGCATCGCGGACGTTTTGGCGGCGTGGGGGCTGCCGGTGACGTGCCCGCCGTATCCCGTGGACGCACTCTGGCAAGCGATGTCGCACGATAAGAAGAAACAAGGCAAAGCTCTGCGCTGGATTCTGCCACGCGCGATCGGCGATGTAGAGATCGCCGACGACGTGCCGGAGGCTCTGGTCAGGCAAATTCTGGTGGAGATGGGGGCGAGGGAATGAATCAAGAATCAAGAATCAAGAATCAAGAATCAGCGAATCGGCGAATTGGCGAATCACGAATCACGAATGTTGAATTACCGATTACCAAAATTCTGGTGTTGCACGGGCCGAATTTGAATTTGTTGGGGCGGCGGGAGCCGGAGACGTATGGGCGGGTGACGCTGGCGGAGATCGACACGGCGTTGGCAGCGGCGGCGGAGGGGTGCGCGGAACTGCGGATTGTGCAGTCCAACAGTGAGGGCGCGCTGATCGATGCGCTGCACGCGGCGATGGACTGGGCCGACGGCGTGCTCATCAATCCGGGTGGGTATACGCACACGAGTGTGGCGCTGCGGGACGCGATTGCGGGGACGGGGCCGCCGGCGGTCGAGGTGCACCTGTCCAATATCCACGCGCGCGAGGAATTCCGGCACAAATCCTTGCTCGCGCCGGTCTGCATTGGGCAGATTTGCGGTTTCGGCTGGCGGAGTTACTTGCTCGGGTTGGAGGCGCTGCTGGTGCATTTGCAGTCTGATAGTTCAAAGTCGAAAGTCCAAAGTCAAGAGGCAGGAAGTGCAAATCTTGCATCTTGCATCTTGCATCCTGCATCGCGTTTGCGCAATCTGCCACCGTACCCGTTTGCCCGGTGGGAGCGGGTGGTGGCGGAGGCGACGCGCGGCCATAGACCGATGATCCGGCTGGATATGGGCAACCCGGATATGCCGCCGGACGATGCGGTCATCGAGGCGCTCTACGCTGCGGCGAAGAAGCCCAGCGTGCACGGGTACTCCGGGTATCGCGGGCTGCCGGAATTCCGGCGGGCGCTGGCGGGGTACTACGCGCGGCGCTTCGGCGTGACGCTCGATTCCGACAAACAAGTGGTGCCGCTGATCGGGTCGAAGGAGGGGATCGTCAATATGGCGCTGGCGTGGTTGGATGCGGGCGATCTAGCGCTGCTGCCCGATCCCGGCTACGCGCCTTACGCGGCGGGAGCGCGATTGGCGGGGGCGGATTTCGAGACGTTCCCTTTGCTGGAGGGAAACGGGTTCTTGCCGGATTTCAACGCGATCCCGGCTGAGGTGGCCGACCGTGCGAAGTTGATGTGGCTGAACTATCCCAATAATCCCACGGGGGCCGTGGCCGATCTGGACTTTCTGGCGCGGGCGGTGGAGTTCGCCCGGCGGTACGGCATTTTGTTGTGTTACGACGCGCCGTACTGCGATCTGACCTTCGGCGATTACGTCGCGCCGAGCATCTTGCAGGTGGAGGGCGCGATGGATGTGGCGGTGGAACTCAACTCGCTTTCCAAGACGTTCAACATGGCCGGATGGCGGATGGGGATGGCGGTGGGGAACGCGGCGGCGCTGGCGGCGCTGGCGCAGGTGAAGTCGAATATGGATTCGGGGTTGTTTCATCCGCTGCAAGAGGCGGCTATCGCGGCGCTCGACAACACGACGCCGGCCTGGTTGGCGGCGCGCAATGCGCTCTACCGCGAGCGGTTCGATATTCTCATCGAAGGGTTGAAGGCGCTAGGGATGACGGCGCACCCGCCGCAGGCGACGCTCTATCTCTGGGCGGCGATCCCGGCGGGCTGGGAATCGTCTGAGGCGTTCGCGCTGGCGGTGATGGAACGGACAGGCGTGGTCTTTGCGCCCGGTTCGTTCTTCGGACCGGCAGGGGAGGGGTATGTGCGGGTCTCGGTGACGGCATCCCCGGAGGCGATTCGGGAGGCGGTAGAGAGAATGAGGAATGAGAAATGAGGTATCTTCTCGAAAATCTGGGGGTGGGAGTTTGAGGGCGGGCTTGCCCGGTCCCCAACCCCCCACTTTTCCCTTTTGTTAGAAGTTTGCGGTGAGGAAGGTGAAGGTGGGGTGTGGGATTTCGATGGCGAGGGAGGCGATGTAGGCGGGGGCGGGGGTGAAGGTGTGTAGAGACCAGGTGATGACGTGGTGTGGATGGCGGCGGTCGGCCAGCAGGCGGGCGGGGGCGTCGGGGTCCATAGTGACGTCGAAATGGTCGAGGGGAAGTGAGACGCCGGTCCCCAACGCTTTGACGTAGGCTTCCTTGCGCGTCCATCCGGCGAAAAACGCGGCGGCGCGCTTGCTTTCGGGCAGAGCGCGGAAGGCCGCGTTTTCGTTGGCGGAGAAGAATTGTTCCACGAGCCGGGGGTAGTTGTCCGGCGGGATCATCTGTTCCACGTCGATGCCGATCGGCCGGTCGCGGGTGAGCGCGATGAGGGCCAGGTCGCCGGAGTGGGAGAGGTTGAACTGGAGCCAGGCGTGGTCGGGATCGGCGAGCGTGGGTTTACCGTGCTGGGTGATCGAGAAGGCCAGTTGGTCAGCCGGAAGGTTGAGATAGCGGCTGAGGATGTCGCGCAGGGCGCCGTGGGCGACGATGAAGCGTGCGCGGTGTTCGGGGAAGCGGAAGCGTTCGGCGCGGGCGCGTTCGTCCGGCGCGAGCGTGGCGGTGAAGCGCGCTGCGCTGTCTAGCGAGATGTGCAAGTTCACTTGCCAGATGTGGACGGCATCCACCGTGAGGGGCAGGCGTTGTCTGGGCGTTTCGCTTGAGAATGTGTTCGCAGATTGCGACTGCAGCAGTCGGGCCATCTCGCACTCTTTTCCTCTGCTATGGTTGACTGGTCAGGGAAATCCGCCTATGCTGATGCTGATCTCGGCCGCGATTCTATTGGCATTGTACCTTACTTTGGTCTCCCGGCAAAAGATGAGCTATTCTAAATTGTTCGGGAGTTCCTGGGGCCGTTGCACAAATGAGGCCGACGTGAATGGATTGGGCCTTGGTTTTTAAGTATGGACAATTGACAACTTTTTAACTTATGCTAGACTAATCTTGTATTTGTTAAAACTTTGTGCTTAGGAGGCATCTATGCGTGGGAGAAAACCGCTCATCATCGCCCTTGTTGTGATACTTAACCTGCTTTTTTTAGCCTACCTGGCGTATACGTTCTTGACGAAACCCCCCCAGGAACCCGAAACTCTGATTCCGGATACGGCCACCCCGCCACCTTATGTGGGTATTGTTGTCTCAGCGCAGGATCCGATTCCACGTGGGTGGCGTTTTATTTCCGGCGATGGGGCAACGAATGTAAAACAATGGCCGGTAGATGAGTTGCCCTCCGCAGGTTATTTTAGTTCTCTTGAACAACTCGACAATATGTATGCGGTAGAGGATATCCCTATGGGCAAGCCGATTTTGCGAAGTATGCTGTCGGAAAAGCCTATTGCCGCTTTCCCCGAAGGACGTGTAGGGTATGGTGTGCCGATGGATGTGCAAGGGGGGCTTGGGTGGCATATTCAAGAGGGCGACCACGTCGATGTGCTCGCGGCAATCCAATTGGTCAATGTTGACCCTGAGTTCCAGAGCCGCACCCCCAATTTGTTCCAGACAATTCCTGAACCCAACGCTGAGGGCGATCTTAGTATGTCGCTCAGTGGAGTGTATGGTCGTTTTGAAACCCTGCCGAATGGCACAGCTGCCATGATTTTGCCCAACGGCGATCACTTTGCTCAGATCGTTGTGCAGATGACGGTGCAGGATGCGATTGTCTGGCGTGTTGGATCACAACATACAATTGAAGAGGCCGTCGCTGCGGCGGGGCCAGCGTCTACGCCCGAGACTGCCGAGGGCGGTGGCATTCTGGCGCAGCCACAGCCAACCCCGGCGGTCGTTTCTTCTGTGCCGACTCGCGGTGATGTAGAATTGGTTACGCTGCTGGTGACGCCACAGGACGCGCTCATTTTGAAGTATCTCTACGAAATCGGAGCGGATTTGGACCTGGCGCTACGCGCTCCTAACAATACAAACTATTGGATCACTGGCGCAGTGGGGAGCCGTTATATTTTGGATCGCTATCAGATTCCGCAGATTCCCTCTGATTTGCCGGTCGCGCCACTTGAGCTGCATGTACCGCTTGAGTTGACGCCCTATGTAACACCCGCGCCGCCCGAACAATAAATAAAAACTGCGGCAAAGCAAACCCCGCCCCTGAGATTCTCAGGGGCGGGGTTGTTTTTGTGTGGAAAAGAAGTTGTTATTGATTTTCATAAAACAGGTGTGAGGGGCCCTTTTTCGAAGGGCACCTCACACCTGTTTCCCGTTACTCAACCAGGCGCAGGAAGATGCGGTTGTATAGCTCGTCAAAGATAGTATCAAGGTCTTCCGGCCTGTCAGCATGCCGGTGGACACCGCCGGTCAATTCTGCGATGTACATCATCACTTCGTGATCCGCTGACTTTCCCAGGGTAATCGAGTAGATGACGATTCCGTTGTTGCGTGCCTGCCGCGCGTAGTACACCATGCAGTCTTTGGCCCGTTCACTGTCCTGCGGCCAGAGATTAGGATCATCGTCGCATACTGCCTCTGTGTTGGAGAGGTTGTTCGCCTCACCGTCGGTCATCAAAATCATGATGTGCGCAGCGCCCGGACGTCCATAATGCCCGCCTGTGTTGCTCAACACTTCAATCCCGCGCCTCATGGCACCGGGAATCGCGGTGGCGCCGTCAGCATGCAGGTTGTCCAACGAAGCAATGACCGTGTTGGTGATGACCGAGGGAGTGCACTTTGCAGCGCCGAGTCGCCGCTGGCACTGCAGTTCGTTCTGTGTGGTTACGTCAGTGCTGTACGAAACCAATCCGATCTGGTCGTAGGCCGGATCCATGCGCGACACAAAGCGTTTGGCCGCTTCCACTGCGCCGCGCATGGGCTGTTCGTCGTCATAAATATCATCGAGGTAGCGATAGTTCACCGCTGCGGCCTCTGGGAAACCGGGCAGGACACAATGTGGGGCTTCATTGTATCCCGGCCCGCCGGGATACCCGCCGAAACGTGCGTCACAGGGGTCGCAGGCCAGATTGGTGCGGTTGTTATCGATGTGTGCTGTGTCGCTCCGTACCGCACTGGGGATGCTAGAGCTGTTCGTGGTGATGATAATCCGGTCCACACTGAAGCCAGAGGTTCCCCCCCACAAATGGAGTGTGTGGGTACTGTTGGCCGTCCAGTTGCTTGACGATCCCACTTGCATCCAAGCCCAGTTCCTGTAATTCACGCCGTCGTATTGTGTGCTGTCGCCTGGAAAACCATCCGTGTCATCTGGGTCGTTGCCGTCCAATGCCCATATCAACTGACCGCCACTCCCGCGCACCCACACGTACCACGTCCCGCTAGAGGGAACGGTGAACTCATAATCCACACGCGGCGCCGGAAAAGGTCCACCTCTGGCGAGCACCCAGGCATCGTCGTTACATATTTTATCATAATTTGGATTTTTAAGATCGTTCAGGTTACAGTCTACACCCCCGCCCGAAAACCCCCAATATGGCAAATGTTTGATATACGCGCCATAACTATCACGGCCAAGCGCCTGGGATGCTCCGCTGCGCCGCTGCCACGAGGCGGCCTGACTGCCGTTACGTTGTATGACCCAATAGGTCATGCCCTGTGTGTAGCCATCTCGGTTATAGGGTACGTTGCTGAAGCTATACTCTTCGGCCTCGATAATGATATACTTTTGACCGCTATAGGTGTAAGGCGTGCTGCCGCTGCAATGTCCGGGCGGGCCAGTGGGCGGGCCGTTCCACGGCAAGCGCCAGCGGTGACCCTCGGGATAGGCTTCGCCGGACTTGGGTGACCAGCATCCGTAACACAGCGTGTCGAATTCCATAGAGCCAGACGTATCGTATATCAAGACCACATCCAGGTTGTTGATGTTCTCGCCTACTGCGCGCCCACTGACCTGGACAGAGTTCATCCCGAATATGCGCATAAAGTATAGCGACGAGACCTGTTGCACGTCTACCTCGATGCGGTTGGCGCTGTTGGGGGCATAGACATTGTCGCGATAAGGAACGGTGTTGATGCGAATGATGCGTTCAGCGACCTCTGGTTCTGGCCCCGAAATGTAACTTTCCGGGTATCCGCTGTTGACTTCCACGCGTGTTTCGGTATTGCTGCAACTGTAGGTCAGGTTCCCACTGATGATCTCAACGGTTAAACCGCAAGGATACCCGTTTGCTTCGAGGTATTCCAAAGCGCGCGCATGCGCGGCGGTTTCCAGGGGCAACTCACTGGCGGCCGCTAATGCCGCGGCGTCCGCAGCGCGGCGCGCCCTTACGCGGTCGACGTAGGAAAGCCCCAGGTCAACCGCCAATCCGACAAAGCCCAGTAACGCAAAGATGCCAAAGGCTATCAGGATCAGGCTTTGTCCACTTTCATTGTATCTCCTATGTTTGTACTGTCTCTTTCCCATATTTTGCCTCCTTAACCGCAACATTACCTCATTTCCTGCAAAGGCCGTTGGGCTGACCCTTAATTGACCCGTGAGTCACGCAGCACACGCATCACCGAACGAAAATACAGACTGAGCGTGGATATATCATCAGGGAGAATCGGTGTCATTAGGTCATGCGCCAAAAATGTTTCCAAAATGATCAACTCATTGGGGATCTTTTCGAACGTCAATCCTTCACGGTATGTGTTGATATTAGCCGTTGTACTTTCGGCACTTGCAATCAGGTCTGCCAGGTCGACCCCAGTTAATCTGGTATGCGCGGGGGTAATAGGTTCTCGCACATTGCCGGCACTGACTATTGTTCCAGAAACATACGTTGAAGAGTCAATTAGGTTGCCCGCAGTATCCAAATAGATGTACGTAATAATTACGCCTAGATTTGCGTTTTCACCTTCCGTTCGCATATTCGATTCGAATGTGCCGTCGGGTTTTTCGACCAGCCCACCGCTACTTACCACCAACCCGGCTACTGCATCGTCGGTATACCGGGCGCGTGAAGCAAACCGCACCCCCTCGCGGTTGGCCGTGGATAGGGTCATATAATCGTAAAGCGTAAAACCTACCTCCATAACCCCGAGTATCAGTAAAAGCAGGAACGGCAGCACCAGCACAAATTCAACTATCCCCTGTCCTTGTGCCCTGGTTGCTGGCAGTTTCTTACGCCATGATTTTGTTATCTTTTTCATTGTTAACCTCCTGTGGAGCTGTGCTCCAGCAGCACTCCTGTATCGGCATTGAATTCCCAGTACTCCAATGTATTCAGTTTATCTTTTAACAACGTTAGTTGCCACGATGGAACACCGTCTTCACGCATACCTAAATGTATGGTTACTGCGGAAGTAGAAGTTGTGTTCCAGGCGGTCGCCCCATTTTCACGCCACCACGCTTTTAGTATTGCTTGAATATCCTGATTCCAGGCTGTGGTCGGCAGCGTCTTGAGACGATAGCGTGCGACTGTATCGCGTAATACTTGGACATCCTGTCCCTTTACCAAAGCTACCAGCAGTTGATTTTTCTGCGCCGAGTAGGCCTGGCAAGTCCACCCTTGCTCTGTTGGGTGGTGGCGTGACAACGTCAGTGTGCAGGCTACCAACTGCGCATCTTCCGCCCAGTTGTGTGCCATCCAGGCTTGCAGAGTCGTTGCTGCGTCGGTAGGCGATTCGGTTATACCTGGAGGGGATTGCGATGTGCTGACGCTGAGGCCGGCCGGCATCCCGGATTGCCAGACGATAATAACCAGGCTTAATGTGACCATCGTCAAGATGAAAAGCCCTATGTATAACCATTTCCGCTGTTCCATAATTATCCTTATCGCCCGCGCATTACCAAAGGCAAGTATATTCTACTGGACGGCCAAATCAATGAGGTTGAAGTGGCTACATGGGTTGCCGGATTGCCACAGGTGGCGCTGGGATCATTGGTGTGTGATTCCAACCGGTACAACCCGGATGCTCCAGAGGGCAATTGCAGCGCCACCGGCATTGCCAGTTGTTCTTCGGGTGTTGCTACCGTAACATCATCCGCGACGTTTTGTGTAATATCTTTGCCGCTTTCTGTACACCACCACACGTCATAGACACCATTTTCATGATTTCGTAGCGTGGCGACTATCGTGCTGCCCGGAGCGGGGCGTGTATTTCCAACCGTAATGAGAGGGGTGTCCGGCAGCTCGGAGGAGGTGTTGAGCACACCCGAAACCGCCACCCGCGTAGCCGGCTCGTCGCACGGGTCGCCTGAGGAGCTTGTGTGGGTCTCCAAACGGTAGGTCCCAGTAACATCATCCGGAACTTGGAAGACCACTGAACGGTCCCACGTATCGACGTCCACATAGAAATCCTCGCCTATTTGCTGCGACGGGGGACCCCCCGGGGCGTCGACCCGGCACCACCATAGATAATAGGGCAAAGGTTGTCCGCCTTCCTCGGGATCAGCTAAATTGGCATAAGGGTGGTCCACCACAGCGGCTTTGATCAAATCGCCAGCCAGCACCGGGCCTGACACGGTGGTCAGGGATGGTGTGCCAGTAAAGAACCAGGTCTGGGTCAACACGGCGCCGGGTTCTCCTGTATCCCATTGCAGATTGTCTACCGAATTTATCCATGCATGAACATGCGCTGTGCCCACTTGATTGCTATACAGAGTCAGCGTGATCATGCCTTGCGCGTTGGTAGTGGCTTTTATTTGCTGCGTGCCGTAACCACTGTATGCAAAGCTTCCTAACGTTGTTGTAAAGATGACGGGTGCTCCACCGATCCCCGTACCGTTTTCTTGTTGGACATACGCGGTAATGACTTGCGCGCGACCGTGCGGCAGACCGCTGGCGCGCTCTATGTAGCTTAAGTGTAAAGTGGGACGTGCAGGGCTGACGGCATCGTAGTAGATTTGCGAACGGCCCCAATCTCCATCTCGCCACGTTTTCATATAGACGAAATGATGCGCCAATGCGTCGTCGACCTCCGTCAACTCAAAAGACGGATAGCCCCGATTGTCACTGCCATCGCCAGACTGCGGCGACGCGTCGGTCGTCCAGATGAAGCCCTCGCTGGTCGTTGAGATTGCGTGAGTGGTTGTCAGTACATAACCGGTCCCCTGTTGCATTTGCCAAGTCAGATAGGGCATCGTCTCTGCGTCAAGCGCCACTTTGGCGTTGAGGTGTGTAGCATACTCGCCGGCTTCATGGTTGCTGTCATCAGTCCCGGGATAGTAGTTTGATGACATGCCGATATACTGTATTAAGGTTTCTGTTTTTACTTCCTTGGGCTGTGATATGAAGCCCGCGCCATTGGTGTCGGAACGCGCGTACACCAGGTAAAACTTGTTGCAAGGAAGATTGGAATCAATGTCAGCGCACACATTCCAGGCTAAAATGACGCGATCCCCGCGCGCAGCAATGCTAGGTATGGGATAGGTTGTCTCCTCCAACGTGGTTGGACTTGGAAAATACAGAGTTGTACTGCATGTTCCTGCTTCTGCGCAATAACGGTAGCGCACATCTCCTCTTTGCCGCAGGCGTCCCAAATGATCGGTGTAATCGCTGTGACTCTCCCACACGATGTGAATCCGGCCGTTGGAGGCGGCCAGAGATGGACGATAGGAGGTCTCCGTGCCAGAAGAGACCTGCACGGGTGTTTCCCAACCACTGCCTAAATTGCGGGTGTAGAAAAGCCTGCTCTGCGCCAGCCAATGATCGCCGCGTCCATAGACGATGTGCGGGTGGTTTTGGTCGTCGAGTACAATGCGCGCGTCAGAAAAGCGCAGGTTACCTGCGCCGCTCTGCGCCACGGCCACTGTTCCGGGGGAACAAACGCCCGTCACTAGATTACAGGTGTAGTGCACGACGGCGCTGTTTGCACTTGTGTGATCACAGGGCGACCAAACTGTCGCCGCCAGATGCGCCTGACTGCCATTGAGCGCGATATCGGCATGCACAAAACACCCGTTGCCATATCCTGACGGCAGAGGTAACGTTGTCAGAGCGCTCCATCCGGTTTGATCAGGACCGGTCGTCACCCAGCGTAACACCGCCGCGCCACGGCTCACGCACCCATTGTTGATTTGGCGTCCTTTGATCCAGACGCTCGCCAACCATTCATCACCCGGATCCATAGCAACCCGTGGCTCAATATCACAGACGTCAGATACCGCTGAGAGCTGCACCGGTAGATGCAGCCACGCGGCCAAAACTGCCGTTGTGCCAGACAGAACCGTGACGATTACCGCTGCGGTTGCCCACCGTTGCCAGTTCTTCCCCATTTTACCTCGTTCTGCCTCATGCTGGTCTGAAATTATGTCATTGCCCTCGACTTATCAGGCTTTGTCCAGGGATTATCTCGTTTGTTTCTCCAACCTATTGTAACAACAGGCTGACATTGTAATTGCGTTCATCGGCGGCTACCGTCACTTGTGTGGAGGCTGTGCGCAATTGGCCGCTCATCCATGTCTCCGCGTAGACAACGTAGGTCCCTGGTGGGACATTGTAGAAATGGTAGGTGCCATTGTGAATCGAGCGGGTTTGCAATACTTCTCCGCCTGGCGCATAGGTCCAAACATTGGCGCCGGGCAACAGGATCGGGATGTTGTTTTGCCCGCGTATCCTGACCTCCCCACCAAAGGAAGCGGTACCCCCCTCATCCGGAGGGATATCCCAGTTCGTGCACAGTTGCGCGCTCATGTTATCCAGATAGAAAAAGGTGCCGTCAATGTCCGTGTCGTTGTACCCGTTCCACTGCAAGCGCAGCGTTTGTCCTGCATAAATGGTGGGATCCGCCATTGTGTCACTCAGATCGAGGCTGATCGGATACCAGGTATGCGATGCGCTGCCGCCATTGATGACAGGTTGCGCCGTCAACAGCGGCGTGCCGCTGGTTGAGTAGAGATTCAACGTCAAAACGTCATCGACATCGGCGACACTGCCCAGACTGCACTGCAGGGAACTCTTATCCACGTAGTAATAGCCGGAAACATCGAGCGTAGAGTTAGTATATACTTCTGTCGGTATCGTTATTTGCTGATACAGGTAAGGTTGCAAATGGCTTGAGGCGCAGGGAATAAACCCATTGGAAGCATGAAGACGCATTGAGAAAGCTCCACCGTGGTACTGCGATGCTGTGCGTACCGCCGCTCCCAACAGACCGTTGGTATCGCCACTCTTCCAGTACTCGGTCACTGTGGCTGGATTGCCCTCAAACCCTGATACCGAGAGTAATTCTGTGCATTGCCGCAGGCCGGGGGGGTTGATCTCGGGTGGGTCCGGCGGATCTGGCAAGTTCGATTCGTCATACGTGCAGATTTCGAAGTTGTCATACGTGGCTGCGCCAACGGCGCCATTGTCGGCGCTGGTCGCCAACCCAATGTATAACGAAGGGGGCAGGCTATTCAGAGTATCCGTTCTGCGCAGGGTCCAGTTTAGCCCATCTGAGGAGTAATAGGATGAGAAAATATTGCCCCGTCGCGCGAGCTGTAAATACCGTGGTGCGCTGCCAGGGGCTGTGCTTGCATTGGCATTCGCCCCGGTTGAACCACGGTACTCTCGTGAGATATTCCCGCCGCGCGTTTGGAATATGGAATAGTGCGCGGCATCCGGCGATAAGGATTCCCGCACCATCAAGCCGGCATTCGCATCGTTGTCGCCCGATAGCACGTTCAGTACCTGGACTGTCATGCTAAAGTCACCGGTCACCGGGGCTTGATGTAGATAGCGGAAACTATCGTAGGTTCCAACGATATCACCCCAGCCCGGCGTAATCGCGAGTGTGCCGCCGCCAGCGCTTTCCGAACCACGTAGTAACGTTTCGTTCCCCCATTGCCCACCCACGCCACTATCGAAGTTGTCACTGCTGATGCCGCTACCGGTGCTGACCCTGAAATCGTCGAACAGCGCTGCCCCGGGAGTGCCGGTATTATCGCTGTTGGCGAAAATTCCTACGTATACAGGCCCCATCGTTATTGATCGTGCTGAACCACGTTCCGTACAGTTCGTGGTACCGGTCGCGCTGGTACAGGTGTAGGAACGAAACGTATTACCGCTACGCTGAATACGTACATATATCGACAGGCTAACCCCAGTGTCTCCAGCTTCTGTCGCTCCCCCCCCTGTACCGGTGCGATAATCTTGCCAAAAATGGTTGTTTCGTTTGACCAACGCGGCAAAATAGCGGCTGTTGAGATCCATAGACTCGCGTACCATCAATCCTGCTTCAGCATCGTCGTCGGTTGAACCAATGCTCCTCACTTGTACTCTTATATCAAAGTTGCCGCTTATGGGGCCCTGGTGGACGTAGTGCGCACCGTCGAAATTGGTGCCGGTGCCGCCGATTCTGCCACGGTTGGGCATAATCTGTAGTCGGCCACCTACTGCACTGTGGGATGCTGTGGGCAGATCCAGCCCCGTCCACTGCCCGCCTAACCCACCGTCGAAGTCATCTCCGCGTCCAGGCAGAGGGAAACATTCCGCCTGGATGGTGATCGGACCAAAGATGTTGTTATCTTCTCCGCCGATAGGGCCTTCATCGACGTAATTTGTTGTATCGACCTGGAACCACAGTACATGTGGATCGAAATCGTAGACTGTAACGGTCGTGGTGATAACTATACTTTCAAATGCAGATAAATTGCCCACCCACTGTTTATCGAGGCCTAATTGCATTGCGCTGGGCGCGGTGGATAGGTCCATATAGGTATCCACATCGGTTGGTCCGGTTGCCACTGTTGGAGCTATATTGGTGACAGTGATTTGGATGGTGACCGGCTCTCCGGGACTCACTTCGGTATCAGAAATGACGTTCACGCTGCTGATAACCAGGTCGGGCGGCACGTCGAGGATCTCAATCTCGCCTGACCAGGCCACCAACGTTGACGGTTCGTTGCAGCCGTCGCTTCCTCCATCCCCGCGATGCGATTCGATACGATACCGTCCGGCGACTCCCAACGGTACCTGTATTGGAATGTCCTCTAGATCCCAACTGGCGACGTCCACATTGAGCGGATAAGCCAGGCTGGTGGGGACCTGCGTTGAGGTGACCGACGTGGCGCACCACCACAGCGAGTAGGGGTTATCCACTGCGGGGTGATCCATTACGGATACGCCTAACCATGCGCCAGGCGCCGGATTATGATCGGGTACAATCAGATAAGGTCCGGTTACATTCCAAGTCTTGACGGCTGTATCCACCGGTTCTTGGGGATCGACTTCGCCATCCTCATTGTAGTTCAACCAGGCTGTGACCTGTGAGGTGCCGGGGCGGTTAGCATACAACGTTGTTCGGGCTAACCCATTAGCGTCTGTGGAAACGATGACGGATGGTGTGCCGACACCGGCTATGCTGAAACTGCCAAAATCCGTGCGGAATGTCACCGGTACGCCTGGCACGTTGGTCCCAGAATCATCCCGTACGTGTGCGACAACCACGTGCGAGCGATCGTCCGGCAGCTCGTTAAGCGCAGTCTCGAAGTTAAGCTCGATTGTGTAAATCGGTATAGGTGTGGGGGTCAGCGTAGGCCCACCGGGGGTTGGCGTCAGTGTCGGTGTATTATATGGATCTGGTGGAACAGGTGGCGGAACGGCTCCAAAGGTGGGCGGTGGTTGATTCCCAAATCCTACTTGCACACCTTCATTGATGCCGCTGGCAATGCTGCTCACCTGTATGTGGGCATTCGGCAGAAATGTTCCAAAAATGACTAACGGGACATTGTGGATGACCTGTACACGCACTGGTAACCCTTGCAGCCCGGGCATATTGATTTCTTCGGCTCCATCGAAGGCCTGGAAACCCCAGATGCGTACTCCCAACATGCCAGGCTCGTCGTTGTGTTCAGTCACACATGTGGCGCTGTCTGCACCAGCGCAAATCGTTGATGTGCGTAAGCCCCTGACAGCTTCCAATGTCGTTCTTTTGATCAGCAATGACCGGCGTGCAAAGTAATTGTTGTCGGACTCGGCTGGATTTTCAGCATAGTTCATGGGGCAATCGGGGTATGGCTCGTAGATGGGACCGCCGTTGGCATCTCGATGTAGACATTCACCCTGATTCGGTCGGTACGCGATAGCGAAACGCATACCCTCACGTGAAGCATGGGCTGCAGTTAGATAACCTTGAAATGCGAACGCGGCGTCAATGAGTGTGAAGATGATCAATAGTAGGATTGGAAGTATCAAAGCGAACTCTACTAGGCTTTGTGCTCGAGCGCATCTATGTTTCATAATCGCGCCTCCATATGATTATGCTTTTCTGAAATCAAACACCAATCCCGCGAATCAGCATGAACCTCTAGAATTTTAAAAGATTCGTGCGCTGCGCGGTCATATTCCCGATCCCATCTGGAAATTCTTACATAATTCTCACTTTCATTATAGGGATGGCTCTCGAAAAGTCAAGAGTACTTTGGTCAGGTATAAAGCAAGGCAGGCGTTTCCGGTCTGCCCAGAAACGCCTGCCAGCAGTTGTATTTGGTTGAAAGTATGTGTCAGTTCGTTTTTGTTACGTCGATGGGGCTTTTGTTTACTTCCAAAGTGTGACTCCATGAGCGCGCAGATCGCACTGTAATGGTTGGGTAGGGTCAAGTTCCCCTTCGCCGATGATAACCCGGATTAGAGTGCCTTCAAGTTCTTTCGGATTGCCTGCCGGTGGGGGATCGGGTAGTTTAATTGCCGCGAAGCCGATGATGTGATAGAGATAGTTGTTCGCACTGTTGGGATTGGGCCAAGGGCCGGAATTGTCCTCGACATAGGGGGTGGGGAAGGTCCCTGGCCTGTCCATAAGGTAGCCAACCGGATATACTCTATCGAACACTGGGGCATAAACGGTCTGTCCGCGCAGGAAATCGAAAATATTGCTCATGCCCACCTGCTTCTGTCCCGTTCCGCCCAGGATGTAATCTCCATCCATATAGTAGACAGAAGCACCGTCAGAATCCGGCCAGGGATTGGGTGGTGTTCCCAGGAAGATGGGGGGGATTTGAGGTGGGTTCCCCAACCACCAGGGTGGATTGCTGGGCGACATCCCGGCAGCGACTTCGATGATGGCTTTTAGATCGTTGGCGTTGAGATTGATTTGATGCGTCCGGCGTGTGGGATTGTTTTGTTGGTAGCGTTCGTAGTTGTAAATATAACCGAAATTTAACCATCCTCGTTGTGAATTGGCGTTGGAGTAGCTGCTATCAGGGTCTTCGATGCAGTTTCCGGGGTTGAAGTTGCGACACACGGCGTCGTTTACGATGGTCAAATAGTCGCCCTCGCTCATTTGGTAGAGGGTTTCGTCTGGCACTCCAATGGGCAGTACACTGGTGCCGGCGGGGATTTGTGTTACCGGCCCCGCTACCGCGACGGCCGAAGCCGGTGTTGCCATATCGTCAATGCCTACAACGCGTAAGAAAGTGGTGGGATTGGTCTGGACCAACGTGACCGAAATGCCGGTGGCTTCGGCGCGTGTGTTGACGACTGTTAAGGCGCTGGTGTTGGCTTCCACTCTAATGTATTGTGCGTGAATATTAGAACCATCCCAAACCACGCCATTCTGACCGGCAAAGTCGATGATGGTGTTGGAGATTTCAAGGTCACTGTTGCCAGAAGGAGCGCAAGTCTCGCTGAGCAGTAGACGTGCGCCCGCCAGTGCCGCAGCATCGGCAGCATTCTGTGCTTGACGGCGATATTGATAGAGGCGACCCCCATCCAGGGCCAGACCTGTTACGGCTAATAGAGCGATCAGTGCAAAGGCGATCAAAACGATAGCCTGTCCTTTTTCGTTGTCCTTCATAATAAACCTCCTAATAATCAACCGTTAGTGTACTGCTTCAAGATTTCCGTCACCTAAGCGCCGTTTATGATAGGGTTGACTGCCTGTCCGCGTAAAGTTAAACCATCGCCAAACATGTCGCCGATAAGTGGGGTAAGGAAGGTGAACTCATGCGATACACTGACAGTGATAGATGCGCCGGCAGTGATGGAGCTGCTTGAAACAGCGACATTTGTAAGTTCGATATGGACGAGTTCATCTGCGGCCGCTTCGACAACGCGAAGTTTGATGCCATTTATGTCCTGCGGTGCCGCTCCGGCATAGACTGCGCCTTCGGCCACAGCATCGTTGAGCATAACCACGACGAAGTAGGCACGTCCGAAATCGAGCAGACCCATCAAAACCATAACCAGCAAAGGTAGCATGAGTGCGAATTCTACAATGCTTTGTCCGTTTTCCTTTCGGTGTTTCATCGTATTCCTCCTTAAACGTGATAAAAGAGTTTCCTATCCATTATTGATAAGTACTGTCCTAGGGTTGTTGCAATAGTCCTGTTTCAGCGTCGACGCGCACTTGCAAGCGGGCTTCTGGTGTAAAGGCCAGGACAAACCAGGTAAGACGGCCATCTGCCATCTGGAGCCGGAGTTGTACAGTTGCTCCTGGATGTTCTTTCAGGAAATGTTCTCCACCTGCTGCGTGGAAAGTGAGCCATGCAACGCTTGCGTCTTGCGTTGGTGGAAACCCTGCCAGCGTTGCCGGTTTGTTGGTTACGTCTGTGGCCGGGGTGCTTAACACCTTGTCTTCTTGCACGGCCACCGTCATAACTGCGCTTTGGGCAGGTGAATAATAATAGAAGGACCAGCCTGTTGGCGGTAACTCGATGTGCGTCCACTCGCCGGTGGGACGCCAGGTCGCTTCGGCTCTGGATAGCGTGGCGTCGCTGGCCCAGGCGTGCGCGATATGCCGCGTGCGCATTTCGGCCTCTGCCAATGCGACAGGTTGCGCTGTTCCGGTCCAAAGTGTGGTTGCGCCCACGGCGGACATCGCTTGACCGGGCTGTGGCTCGACGAGGTTCCAGTAAAGCAGCAGTCCTCCGATCAAGGATAAAAACACAAACTGCAATGCGAGAATTTTGAGCAACCATTTCTTGTTAGCCATGGTAATTCCTCATGATCAATGGTAAAAAGATCTGTAACCGCGGAAGCGGCCCTTGCCGGTAGTATGTATCGTAGTTTGTCGTGTAAATCATGCCTTTTTGATGTTCTTCCCAGGCGAGATGGATGCGCCTGTTCGCATCCAGGCGCAGCGCGGGAAACAGGGACAGGGCATCCGGTGTTTCCGATGCGTTTGTGGTCTGCGTTCCCCAATCTTTCCCGCCATTGCGGCTGCACTTGAGCAGAATCTCCTCTTGTCCTGAGACGCCGGGCGCGCCGCGATACCCGTGCCAGGCGATACAGACGGTGTCGTCGCGTGCGTCGATGGCGATATTGGACCACGTAGGGCGATAGGTATTGACCTGAACCGGCGCTGCATCGAGCCGTTGCGCGGGTTGTTCGAGCGGCGGCATCCATTGCTCGTTCTCGAACCGCCGGTAACTGACGTATTGCAGTGTGGCTTGCGTGCCTGCGCCGGTCGGGACGACCTGTTGTTCGATCCAGGTTACGTGAACCCGCTGCGCGCCGTCCACCGCAATTTTGGGCCGTACGCTTTCTTTATCCGCCAACGATAGCCGGGTGAGGGATGCCCACTCGAAGTCCTGGTGCGCCGCTTGCCAACTGCCCCGGGTGTACCATACGCCGCGCATCGCTAACGTGCCCGCTGTTTGCTCCCATACGAGATGTACCGTATCCTTATTGGTGTTCAGCGCCGCGTGAGGGTACCAGATGCCGCCATAGGGTGGATTGGCCTGTGAGCGGGTGATGACAATTGTAGGTGTCAACCAATCCTCGGCGGTGAATGGGCGCTGTGCATAATACAGGTCGGCCTTCGACCAGTCATTTCCGTTGTCGGCCGAGGCGAAAAAGAGCAAGAGACGGTCGCTGCCGACGAGCAAGCGCGGCGTCGTATACCCATAAACCGGTGCCATCACCGTGTGCGGCGTTCCGGTCAAACCATCCTGCTGCATGATCGTACCGGGGTAGGGGAAGGTCCCTTGTACCCACGTCGCTGCCAGTTGCTCGCCTTGGTAGGCGACGTCCGGTGCCCAGGCATCCAGGGACTGGCTTTCGCTCAGGTATAGAGCTACACTCGGCGTGATGGGAGTGCCGGCACCGGTAGCGGCGAAAATGCCCCTTTGGGCGGCAACGCCGACGTTTGACCAGACGACGGTAACGTCACCTGCGGCGCTAAGGGCGATGGCCGGCTGGCGAATGTCGCCGTTGTGCGAGAGATTGCCCGGCATCTGCGCGCCATCCTGTTCCCAACCGGTATCGTTGCCCTGAACTACGGCGGCGTATGTCGCTGTGGTATAGACCATAGCGACGATGATGACGCCGACGATAAGGAGTTCAGTACGGTGTTTCATTGAATTACTCCAAGACGGTTAAGTTGATGTCTGCTTCTTGCCGGATTTCGCCGGGTTGTAGGCCCGTGACGATGATTTGTCCCCAATAAAGCGCATTCGCCATCCGCATCTGGGCCACGACGGTGTAATCTCCCGCCGGCAACTCGGCCTCATAATAGCCGTCGATGGTCCCGCCGTTCGGCATCGTGATGGTGCGGGAGAAGCCTGACCAAATCAGCCGTCCCTGAGCGTCGTTGACGTAGATGTTGGCGAGGCTTTGCGGAACGCCATCCATATACGTGATGCCGCTGAGGGTGGCGCGCGGTCCTGGTGGCAACTCCGGTGTGGGTGTGGGTGTGGGCATCGTATTGGTCAGGGTCACGGCCACATTCAGCGGGATGCTGGCGTTGTTGGTCTCGTCCGATTCCAACACTTGATTCCAGGTGTCTACCAGGGCGATGACCATGTGATCTCCGGTGGTTGCGAAGCCTGTATTCATCCACATTTTGAAATTGATAGTGGCACCGGACGGCAACCCGTTGATGGCGACGTAGTCTACACTGGGATACGTGTAAGGGTCGGACGGAGTGTCGGCGAACAGGTCGACCCAGAAGAGCGATGGAACATCGGCGCCGCCTTGATTGGTCACTTGTACGTCGAAGTCGATTCGTTCATAGGTGCCAAGCGGTGGATTGGTCGAGAGTTGTAACTGGCTTACCACCAGATCCGGAACGGGGCAGGGGGCCGTGAAGTCGACGGTGTATTCGAAGAGAAGGCCACTGTTTGGATTCTGTTTCTCCCAGGCCCGCGCCGCAACCGTTTGAGTGCCAGCAGGGATATTCGAGACGTTAAACGTTTCTGCAAAGGTGCCGCTGCGTTTCTTGTTGCCGCTATTGTAGACTTCTGTTCTCCCGAAGTGGATCGTGAGATACCCGCTGGGCCAGTTGTAAAAGTTCACCGTGATACTGGTCTGGTCTCCAACCGGACCGCAGCTCGGCGCAATTTCAATGTACGCGCCTTTGCGTGGGGCGGGGAGGGGTTTGGGTGTCGGCGTTTCGCATTCTACGATAGCTGTATCTTGTTGCCCGTATCCTTGCACTACGAGCGTCATACAGGCTTGCAATGGTGGCAGGTCGCCAAAGAAAAAGCGTCCATCACCACCCACGATAATGGAGACGAGTTGTCCGGTTTGGATGATACGTAATGTAACGGTTTCCTGTGGGTGCGCATCGCCCGCAACGAAGGTTTGGCCGGCAGGAACCGGTTCGTCGATTTCGATCCGCCTCAGCGCGGGCGGTTGGCCGGGTACATCTGGTGGGGTGGGTGTTGCCGTCGGCGTCGCTGTGGGCGTGGCTGGCGGCGTTGGCGTTGCTGTGGGAGGAGTGGTGGAGCAGGGTACCGTATACGTTGCCGTCGCCGTGCGTCCGGTTTGTCTTCCTGTAACGCTGACCGTGTAAGTTCCATCCTGCACGTTGGTAACATTGAAGGGGAGGATAAAAATTGGGTTGATTGCTGTATTGTTTGCGACCTGTGTATCGCCGAAGTAAGCGTCGATACGCGTATCCCCGTCCCAATCGTAGCCGTTGATGTTGATGGATTGCGGGCCGGCCGGTCCGCACATGGGTTCGAGTGTGATTCTGGGACTTGGACTGCCACCGTCTCCGCCATCACCACCATCACCACTACCGCCATCACCACCATCACCGTACCCTGGCGGCACGGGTGGGGGAGCGTTGACGATGACACCCATAGTTTGTATCGTGCGCGTTGCTTTACTGTTTAGGGTTATGCCATCGGTACTAAAAAAGGGGTCGAATAGCGGTGTCATAGCCTTGACAAGGTACCTAACGTTGACGTATACTCGATCCCCTGTGGTGAGATAGTCCACTTCTTGATGTTTTGGGGTTCCTGGCCCGTTGTCGTATTGGACAATGACCCACACGCCTTCTGGATCGAAGGGATCATCGTTGGAATTAACCGGTGCCAGGTTGACGTGGCTGGCGACGGCGTTGCAGATTCCGTTGTAGTCACGTGGGTTTGTCACACCATAGCGTATGCCTTCACGCGTTGCATTGAAAAGATTGCTATAGATGAACAAAAGCCGCCCGAATTCGAAAATTCCGATCATGACCAGCAGCAGCAAGGGGAGAATGAGTGAAAACTCTACCAATCCCTGTCCTGATTTTGCTTGTCGTGTATGCTTAGGCATGTCCATTATCCTTATTTAGCTTGTACAAAAGTGATACCCGTAATAAATCACTGGTGCATAGGAGCCGATTTTTTCTAACTGCTTTCTATCTGTTATATCGAAAATAGGCTGCCCAGGTAACGGCGAGTTATACCATTTCCTAACTCTTTCTTTGACGTGCTATAGGACTAAAGTCCTGTTGTCATAAAAATGATGAACGTTACTGGACAGGGGGTGTATACGTTATATACTATAGAGGACAAGATTAGAATATAGTTTGGAAAACTGAAAGATATGCGTCCTCAAGAAATATCTGGTTATGATGAAGCTGCTCTTATCTAGCGTGCGAAAAAGAACGATCGGGCTGCACAAGGGCAGTTATATGAACATTATGTAGATGCTGTGTATCGCTACATGCTCTATCGCCTTGGAAACCACACGGCGGCTGAGGATTTAACATCTGAGGTGTTTGCGCAGATGTTGACCTCAATTGGGCGTTATGAGGATAGAGGGCTGCCTTTTGGCGCGTGGCTGTTTCGAATTGCGAGGGCGCGGCTGGTGGATTACTGGCGTGCAACCAAGCGTCGGGAAACGCACACGACCTCTTTGTCCGAAGAGGCCGAGGCGCTGCTGGTCAGCGACGGTCCGCCTGTAGAAGGTCAGGATTATCAGCATTTGGTGCAAGCTTTGGATTACCTTACGGAAGCGGAGCGGGAAATCATTCTGCTGCGTTTTGCATCTGAACTTGATAATCAGAATATTGCAATGGTTGTGCAGAGCAACCCTAATGCTGTGAAGAGTATGATGTATCGAGCCTTACGTAAATTGCGGGAGATTCTGATCCAGCAGGACCAGTTTTACGATTCGGATTCTGAAGGGCGTTAACTTAATGAGCCAAGACCTGTTTGACACACAAATTAATGAAGTTGCGGTTAAGCTGGAATGGTTAGCATGCCCATGTCTTACCACAACAGCCCGCCAGCGTATCTGGCAAAAAGCGCGTAGCCGTGCTGTCGAGGCTATGGAAAAGCCTGCTCCTAAACGACTATTCTCTATGAGTTTTGCGCGTGGGTTGGTAAGCGCATTGGTCGCTTTGGCCGTTGTAGTGGGCGGTGTTGTGGGGGTTTCAGCGCAGAGCTTGCCGGGGGATACGCTCTATCCGCTTGCGCGCGGATTGGAAACCATTCAACTGGCCCTTGCTCCTGTTTCGCAGCACCCAACTTTGGAACTGCAATTTCTCGACCGACGCGCTATTGAGGTTCAGGAACTTATTCGTCGTCAACGCCCTGTCCCTCCAGAGATTATTGCAGAGATCTCTGTGGCAATTGAGAAGATGGTAGAGGATCAGGAATTATATGGTGGAACGGCGGTTGTGGAAGCGCATCTGGCGCTCCATGAGGAAACGCTGCGACTCGTGACAGCGCAATATCCGGAGTATCGTGTTGCTACTGTGGCTTTTGAGTCTGTGGCTGCGACGCGCCTGAGTTTGCAACGTATTCTTACACCCATGCCGACGCCTACTATTATCATTCAAACATCGACACCTACTCCTACGCTCACATTTACACCTACGTCTACCCCTTCTCCTTCTCCTACCGCTACCCTTACTCCTACGCCTACGCCCACCTCTACATCCACACCCACGCCTACGCCTACCCGCATGGTTCGGACGTCTACGCCTTCCCCAACTCCTGATCCAGCGTCGGATCAAGGGGGCGCGACGCCACCGGACCCCGGAGATGAGGGGACGCCGCCAGATCAGGAATGGGCACCCCCCGGTCTTGAAGACAAAGCGCCTCCCGGTCTTGAGGACAAGGGTGGAACTCCGCCAGGTCAGAGTAAAAAACCTTAAGCGTCGTCTGGTCTGGTTAGGCTTTATTACGTTCATCAATATTCACACGAGGAGGTTTTCTGAAACGTAACCCTCTCGTAGCTTTGTTTTGCCTCTCCGCCGCCACGTTGATGTTCGAGATCAACTTGACGCGCCTCTACTCCGTCGCCCAATTCTACCACTTCGCCTTCATGATCATCAGCCTGGCGATGCTCGGCTTTGGGGCCAGCGGCGCGTGGCTGGCGCTCTTCCCGCGCCTGGGACGCCGCCACCCGCGCCGTACGTTGGCCTGGCTGGCGTGCGGGTATGGTATCACGAGCCTCGGCGCGTATCTGGCGCTCAACTGGCTGCCCTTCGACTCGTTCAGCATCGCCTGGGATCGCCGCCAGGCCGTTATCCTGGTGGTGCAGTACATCGTCCTGTCGTTCCCGTTTCTGTGCAGCGGCGCGGCGCTGGGATTGCTCTTCAGCGTCGACCCGCAGAGGGTGGGAAGGCTATACGCAGTCAACCTGGCGGGATCGGCGCTGGGATGCGTGTTAGCCCTGCTGGTGCCCGTGTGGGTGAGGGGAGAAGGCATCGTGTGGCTCAGCGTGATCGTCGGAGGCGGCGCGGCGCTAGGCTTTATCTGGCCCGGGTACCGTAAGGCACGTTCGTCCGGCGCGCCAGAGCATGTCGTTGCTGTGCTGGCGGGGATGGTAGCGATTGGCGGCATTACGCTCTTGCTGGCATCACCTGCTGTGTTGGATCTGCGCCTCTCGCCCTACAAAAGCCTCAGCTACGCTCTGCAGTTTCCGAGTGCGCAGGTGACCTCGCAGCAGTGGAACGGCTTCTCGCGTGTGGACGTTGTCGAAAGCGCCGGCATCCGTTCGTTGCCGGGCTTGAGTTACCGCTACATGGCTGCTCCACCGCCCCAGCGTGGCCTGCTGGTGGACGGCGACGACCTGAATCCCATCCTGGCGCTTTCCCCTGAAACGGCCTCGCCAGCCGATCTCGCGTTCACCGATTACCTGCCTACCGCCATCGCCTACCAACTGCGACCGGGAGCGTGCGCGCTGGTGTTGGAACCGCGCGGCGGGCTGGAAACGTGGGTCGCGCTGGCCCAGGGCGCCGCGCACGTCACCGCCGTGGAAGCCAACCCGCTCATTGTCACTGTTGCTGGGGAGATCTATGCCCCGCCGCGTGTCACCGCCGTGCTTGAAGACTCGCGCAGTTTTGTGCGTCGCACGCCATCGCGCTACGACGTCGTCACACTACCGTTGACGACGCCCTACCGCCCCATCCGCTCGGGCGCGTACAGCCTCTCCGAGGACTACCGCTACACCGTCGAGGCTTTCCGCGATTATTTGCACGCGCTCGCGCCTGGCGGCCTGCTCGTCGTCACCCGCTGGCTGCAAACCCCGCCGAGCGAGTCGCTGCGCGCGTTTGCCCTCGCCGTCACCGCCGTGGAACAGACCGGCGGCGATCCGGCGCAGCAGATCGTCGCCTTTCGCGGCTACGCCACACTGACGTCGCTTGTCAAGACCGCGCCGTTCACCCCTGCGGAGTTGGACACCATTCGCACTTTTGCAGCCGAACGCGCCTTCGATATGGTCTACGCGCCGGACATTTCCCCTGATGAAGTCAACCGCTTCAACGTCTTGGCAGAGCCGGAGTACTACCGAACCTTCACCGGTCTGTTGGCGGCGGAGGATCGCGCGGCGTGGTATGCTGCGTACCCGTTCGACGTGACGCCGCCCACCGACACGCATCCGTTTTTCGGCCATTTCTTCAAATGGTCGCAGGCGCGCCAGGTGTGGGCGGAGTTGGGCAAGACCTGGCAGCCATTTGGCGGCGCGGGGTATTTCGTGCTGGCGGCGCTGCTGCTCCTGGCGATCGGCGCGGCGGTAGTCGTCATTTTGCTGCCGGTGGCGGCATTGCGCCGGGATAGGAGCGTGGACAATCGCGCCGGATTGGTCTACTTCGGCTTGTTGGGCCTCGGATTTATGCTCGTGGAAATCCCCTTGTTACAGCGCTTCATCCTCTTTCTCGGTCATCCTGCCTACGCGATGACGACCGTGCTGTTCGCCATCCTTTTTTTCTCTGGGATTGGCAGTGCGTTCTCGCAACGTATCTCGACATGCCTGGCGCTGGCGCTCCTCGTGGGGCTGATCGGTGTGTATGCGGTGGGCTTGCCGTGGCTTTTTGCGCGGACGCTCGCGTGGCCGTTGGGTGCGCGGATGCTCGTCGCGGCGCTGGCGCTGGCGCCGGCCGGCCTGTTGATGGGGATGCCGTTCCCGCAGGGATTGCGGCGGTTGGGCGCGTCGTCGTCTCGCCCGGAAATGTTGTTGCCGTGGGCGTGGGGGATCAACGGCGCGCTGTCGGTCGTCGCGTCGGTGTTGGCGGCGCTGTTGGCGCTTTCGTTCGGCTTCGACGTGGTGTTGCTCTGCGGGGCGTTGTGCTACGCTGGCGCATGGTTGGCGGCAGCTCAGGGAATAGGCGGCGTACCCCCGCCTCCTATACCGGTTCCGGTAAACGGCACAAAGATGACGCCGCCCATATTGTAGGCGCGCAGCTCCTCGCCGTCTTTCACGAACTGCCAGAGGCTTTGGTAGCCGCCCGGCGGCCCGATTGGGATCACCAGCCGTCCGCCGTCTTTGAGCTGTTGAGCCAACGGCGCGGGTAAATGGTCCGGCGCGGCGGTGACAATGATCGCGTCGAAGGGCGCGTACTCCTCCCACCCGTAATAACCATCCCCCTGCGTGACGTGGACATCGCTATACCCCAGATCGCGCAGCCGGGTTGCGGCCTGCTCGGCCAATTCCGCCACGATCTCGATGCTGTACACATCAATGTCGCCCAGTTCGGCCAGCACCGCTGCCTGGTAGCCGGAGCCTGTGCCGATTTCCAGCACCTTCTCCCCCGGTTGCAAGGCCAGCAGCTCCGTCATCCAGGCGACGATGTAAGGTTGTGAAATCGTCTGCCCGTAGCCGATAGGCAGCGGATGGTCGGCATACGCCTGGTCGACGTAATCTGCCGGGACGAAGCGGTGGCGCGGCACCGTCTGCATCGCCCGCACGACATCGGGGTTGGAAACACCGCGCTCCACGATGGTCGATTCGACCATAGACAGCCGCTCTTCCGCGAGGTCATCTTCGTCGAAATCGGGCGTGGCTGTCGCAGACGGCGCTGTCGTGGCCACAGGTTGTGAAGTCAATGGTTCAGGGGGAGACGTAGGAGATGCGGTCGTACACGCCGCAAGGCCAACAACGACGCCCACGACGAACACCAACCAAAACGGCCGTATTCGCGTGCGTCTCATGATATCCTCCCTAAATCAACCACGAATCTTCACGAATAGAAGCCAAAATAAGTATGGATTCGTGAAGATTAGTGGTGGAATTTTCCCTTACGCCTCACGCACGTGCATATCCCCGTACACCACCCACTTGTACGTCGTCAGCGCCTCCAGCCCCATCGGGCCGCGCGCGTGAAGCTTCTGCGTGCTGACAGCGACCTCCGCGCCCA
>Ga0209723_1001302_pt1 | contig 39410 bp, 62 predicted proteins | sample BiotimSIPDNA_2_FD_185750 | JGI IMG/M metagenome (GOLD analysis project Ga0209723, IMG submission 185750) | Anaerobic biogas reactor microbial communites from Washington, USA - Biogas_R2 time_0 SIP DNA (SPAdes) (version 2) | ecosystem: Engineered > Bioreactor > Anaerobic > Unclassified | place... | reverse complement strand
CCTCGCCCAGTTCTAGGTCCACGACCGTCAGGTCCTGTACCATCTCCACGCGGCATACTTCATCTCACCTCTTTTTTGTCACTTAGACGTTTCCATATTTCTGTTAGTGTTAAACACACAAGGAGAATCATAGATATAAGCCCAAACACATACATAGTGTACAGGAAGAGTGGCAATAAATATCTATGATATAACATGAAGTAAGGCGATGTAAAAAAAACACCTATGAAATAGATGGTACCAAAGAAAGCTCCAAGGAACAAAACTTGCTTTTTATTCATTACTCAACACCTTTGTGGTTTTTATCTACCAAATGTAAAGTATAAGTTTTATTATCAAACCCTGAAAAATCTATTGTTCTGTTTGAGAAGCAGTGGTTCCACAAGACGTTATAACATCCATACATGTTTTGGAATAATTCTCCAAAACTTTCACATCCTGTTTGTTCCATTAATTGTTCCATTTGTTTCAGGGCTTCGTCTTCAAAGGATAATTTAAAAATATATTTTTTATTTGCTTTTTTGCCCATTTTTATTCACTCACCAATTTATATTTTTTGCCATTTATAGTAATAATTTCTTGAAGCCCTTTTGTACTAACAAAATCTTCCCACGCTCTTTTTACGCCCAAATCGAACTGATAACAAGTTCCTTCCTCAAATATATATTTTCCAAATTGGTATCCTTCTTCCTCAAAGTCTCTGTAAGCTTCATTTTCCACGGAATTTATAGTTACGGAAATATTTGAAATTGTACTTGTTTTAAAGATTTGTGAAATGTTTTCATTATTACTTGGCGTGTCTGATATTACGTCTTTAGGGTTTATTATAAAACCCTGTCCAGATATATAAACAACTAAGTGAATTTTATTGTTTAATATATAAAAGCTGTAAAAGATTCCCTCACCTTTAGTGGTGTTTATTGTATCTCCTTTTTTTAGGTCATTTAAATCCATTTTTTTATTCTCCAATATATCTTTATCATTTTTCTTTGATATTTATTTATTGAAATCTGCTTAATAAATATTCTCTTTTTAAAAAACAAAAAAAAAATTATTCTAGTTTTAAGGCGGCAACTACAAATAGGAATGCTACATAAAAGAAACATATTATAATAGCGATATATGTTAAGAACATAAATATATTGAATACAAATTCAAGTATAGTGTTAAAATCAAGGCTAAAATGAACCGCCGCTAAATAACATCCTATATACATACCTACAGTTATCATACTCCACGCAACACATATAAGTATTAATAACTTTAAGAATAAAACTACTCTATTATCTATTTCAATCACCTCTGTTTTGTTCGCTTATAAATTTCTCTAGATTTCTCTAAGATTTCTTTTTCCTTTTCTGTTAGTGGCTCGTTTAATTTTTTTAGTAAATCTTCTGCTTCTTTTCCAGTCAAAACATATTCCTCTTTAAACCCATGAATAATTACCTTAGTTTTCTTACACATATATGACACATCTTACTTTATTAATTTAAGTAAATTAAACACGGCAATAGTTGCTAAGAATCCAACTACAAATCCCATTAACATAAAAACAGCATTAAACAATATAATCATTATTTTAATCACCATAACAAGCTAAAGCAAATATAATTCCAAAAATAAAACCAATTATAAAGCAAAGTATAATTATCGTCATTTACTTACTATCCGTTTCTTTTAGTTTATCCGATTGTTGCTGATAATCCAATGCTTCTTTTAGCATTGTTATAGCACATCCATACTCACACATTGTGGTATCTTCGCAATCAGTACAACAATGCTCCACAACGTGAACGGCTATTTGCTTAAATTTTTCAATTTTGGCTCTTTGTTCAGCGATTATTTTTTTAAGCGTTCTCTGGTCAGTCAAGGTTTGTATTCTCCATCTTTTATTTCAGCTAAAAGTTTCAGGATAACATCATTGTGCGGAGTTGCCTTCTCGCTACCAGCAACAAGTTTCCCAGAAAGCCACCTACGGAAAACTTTGATTACCTCATCAACCGCATAATCTATTTTGTTCTCAAAACTCTGCTCGTCATAAGTAAACTCTTTAAGAGAACTATCATTCAACAACTGTCTAAGGTCACTCATTGTTTGTTCTCTCCGTTGTTTGTTACTGATAATTCTTTACACCTAAGTCCAAGTGCATTAACTAAATCTTCACCGTTGATATTACCATCTGCTCTAACTCCAGCATAAAAGATACAAATTTGCAATTCTTTTAAAATTTCTATAATATCTTCCTTATTCATCTTGTTTACTTATTCTCCTTCTCTTGCTGATGCAATCATTAACTAACTCAAATTTGGGTAGTTCCAATCATTCGGAAGCGAACTTTCACTATTTTTTGGTTCTTCTTCAAATGGAACATTAAAAGTAATGAGGAAACAATTAAAAATAACAGCATATTCTTCCTTCTTTTGAACACTGTGAAATATTAAGATTCTTTCTTTTTTCATATTTTTTAGAACTGCTAAGAAATCATCTATGGTTTCAGCTTGAAATACTCCTTGTTTATGACTAATATATTCGACTTGAATTATTTCGCAACATTGAAAATCCTTAATCTTATCCTCAAATTCTTTTATAGCTTCTGTCTTATTCATTTCTGCTCAACCTCTTTCTCTTTGATTTCTTCTTCAGCGTCAGCTCTACCACGAGAGTATTCACCACAATCTTCACAACCTTCTTTATTTTTTACATTTCTACCAAACATCTTACTTTTTCTCCTTCTCTTGCTGATAATCCAACTCAGCTAAAAGTTTCAGGATAACCTCATTGTGGGAATTTGCTTTTTCATTTCCAGCGACAAGTTTCCCAGAAACCCATTCTGTGACCGCTTTTATGATTAAGTTAATGTGGAAATTCATTTCTGTTTTTCCTCATCTGTTGATTGGTGATTCAACGGAACCCAATTTCGGCAGAAGCCAACATGAAAAGCACGTTTACTTTTACAATTCACTCCATCAGGCCGACCCTTCTCGGAGAAAGCGCATGTTTTACAGACATGCCATATCTCACTCACTTCTCATCACCTTTAATCGAATCGGGAACATCTAATGATTGTTTATCCGTTAACCCACCTCTGATTTCTTGTATTTGATGAAGTCTACCCATAGCAGCAGCCGAATCTAACCCTTTCTTTTGCACCCACTTCAAATGAGCCAATGCGTCTCTTTCCCACCAACTAAGCCACATATCTATATTTTCAAGAATAGTTGGCGTCAATATTCCCTTTGAGTCAGGGTCTATTTTTATTAAGAGTTGGGTTAAAGTTGTCATGGTTGTTTCTCCGTTGATTCATCTACAAACGATAGTTTTTTTAGCAGAGCAGCAACATTATCATATCTCTGTCTAAATGCTTGCATTTCAATCAGGTATTTCTCTAATGCCTCATACCCTTCTTTATCACCGTTAGCCAGGATTCTAGGGCGTTCTCCCCTTGCAAATTCTACGGCTGCTTTAATATCTTGGCAACAATCTGTTATTTCCTCAAAACATTTTCTGTGAATCCATAATAAACCGTGTTTTGTGGTTCCATCAGGATCACCGCACCAAATACATTCAGCTCTAACCATTACTTTTCCTCCGTTGATTCATCTACATTTAACCAGTTCCAAGTGATAACATCAACTTGAGTGTTTTCGGTCATATCTGGGTGTAAACGGTTGAGTTCTCTCACAAGATTGCCTTTAGCTGATAAACCATATTTAGCTTTAAAACCATCTTTAACAGCATCTTCCTCAGTTAAGTACCGAGCCTCTTTTCTTGTAACCTTAGTGACAATACCCTCACCTATTTTGTAACATTCTTTAGTTCTCGGTTTCCAATAGATGAACAATTTATCCCCGACTTTGAAAGGTCTTTTTCTAGGCAACCTTATAGTCTGGCATTTCAAACCTAACTCTAATTTATCCAATAGAACACTAAAACCTAACAATGGCATTACTCTTTACCCTCCGTTTGTTCCTTTTGGTTGTTTTGAACACATTCAACTGTTACCCGTATCGTTTGGCCCTCCTGCAGCTTCATTAACTCAAAAACTTCAACAGGAATCGCTATCCTTCTAAGTTTCTGGATTTTAGCAACAAAAGATTCAGGCAATTTTAAACTAAGCCTCCTTAAATGGTGCTTGAACCAAATGATGGCACACACGACAGTAGCATGTGCCTTCTGCGTATAATGGCATGAGGAAAATGTTAATGCCTTTTCCTTTTAAACGACAGTCATCGGCATGTTTTCCATCTGGAATTATTTCCAGTTCATCACTATTTAGTTCACGTATTGCTTGGGTTGCTTCTTCAAGTTTTTGTGTGTTCATTTTATTTGTCCTCAATACTATATTATACATAAGTAGTATTTATACTTTATTATACTAAATAAAAACGGTTGCATCTCATCAGTGTCATCCAACGCAACTATCATATTTTTTCTTCATCTAATGAACCCCAACCAACCGTTTATTTTTGAAATATACGAATGTAAAAATAAGGAAGCTATAGAAAGCAAATAGATAGCTCGTTTTCATAGGATTTTCACAGTTGAAACTATCTACAGTCTCACAGTAGCCCCGCCAAGCATTCCTGAACTGTTTCACCAAATAACCCCCATTAACGAATGTTTTTTAAGCAAGTTATTACTAAATAAAGTGTATGCCAAAAAAACCGTCTGAGTCTTGGGATTCATTTTTGAAGGTTGCTCAGAAGTCAGGAACTGTCAAGCTAGCTTTACAGGATGATGCTGATTTCCGAAAGTGGTATAAGACTGAGAGAAAGCGTTAATCATTTTGCTATCCCACATTTTTTGCAGTAGGTAATTGGGTATTTGAAGCCCTCAAGTTTTTCACGGGTCCACTCGTGTACACATTCATGCTCTTGTCGGTTCATTCTTCTTTACCTTCCGATTTATGTGTTAGATTCAATGCGAGTTGATCGTTTACCGTATTTCTTTTTCCGTGTTTTATTATGTTGTCTTGTGGTGTTTTTTGCCCGTTTTTTTCTTCACCATACATTTCATTTATACCTCGTATATACTTAATTAATAACTTTAGATATACTTATATTTAAGTATATCTTTTGTTTATATTGTGATGTGGTAAGATGGGGATGCCTATAACATTCGAGGTCACAGCCAACAAAGTTGGTAATTCATTAAAAATAACTATCCCTGTTGAAGTAGCAAAATACTTGAATCTTAATCCGGGGGACAAAGTTGAGATATGGGAAGAAAAAAATCAGATTATTTTAGCGAAAAAAGGATAGTTTTAGGTTTGATAATTTAAAACTTTTCACTAAACGCTTGAGTTTAAGCGAAACACACTAAGTTAGTTAAGTGTTGTAAAATGGTTGAATCAAGCCAATTAGTTTGTACCTGATGGAAAACAATCTTTACATTCATGGTTAACGTGTGCGGGTGTGGCTGTTGGGTTTGGCTGATCTGTTGGTTCTGTTGTCGGTGTAGATGTGGGTGACGGTGCGGCTGTCGCGGTTGGTGTAGGTGTTGGTGTTGTTTGGGTGTTTGCGAAAGTCCATCCTGGACCAACTTCCCAGCATACAGCGTAAGGCAGCAAAGTTAAAGCTACAAAAACGGTTAACAAGAAAGATGCTTTAACTATTTTATTCATTATGCAGCTACACTACAGTCAACTTTTTATTTCTAACGTAAACTATACGTTAAGGTTAATATATAGTTTTTAGTTTTTCCGCTGCTGAAACAACGCAACAGGCAAAGCAAACGACACACCCACAATTAGCAAAGCCAAAGCAGCCACATCATAAGTCGACAGTTCCCCGCGGTCAACAACTAAAACAGTGAAGTCATACGCGGGCGTAAAGTTTCCATCTTCACTAGTAACCACCACAGACCAGTTATAAGCGCCTGCCTCAGTGAAAGTGTAAAAAAAATAGTTACCTGTGTTGTTGCTTACCTCACTTGTTTCGTCAACCGCGACGCCGCCCACATATAACACAGCGTTTGTTAAAGTGGCGTTTACTGCGATGGGCGTATAAGTGAAGTTTACGTTATACGATTCTGAAACTGCAGCGTGGACAGGAGATGTTAAAGAAACAGAAGTGTCTGCTTTAACGTAGCCAACACAAACTAAACTAAGCAGTAAAGCAGTCGCGGCCACTGTTATCAGTCGTCGCCAAATCTGTTCCATATTTCATCACGTTTCTTCTGTTTCCAATCGCTGATGGTTGTGAAGAAAAAAAATAAGCCAATCCCCATGAACATGAACATTAATGGCACGGTTAATACGGCTGCGCCGCCAAAGAAAGTGACTGTTGTAAGTGATAGGATAAACCACATTAAACCCGCTATTAGTTTTATAACTAAACGGTATTGGCTGTCTGTGAAGCTGAAGGCGCTGAAAACTATCGTTACCATAACAACTGATGCGAACTGGATTGTTTCACTTAATACCATAATTAAGTATTATTCTAACGTAATATATAATTTTATTCTAATTGACAGATTGACTTTACAACAGCCAACCCGATTGGGTTTGGTTCGTTAAGGTAAATGGCTAAGGCAATTTCGAGTCTTGCATGGAAAAAGTCAGGAGAGTTGTTTGCCAAGTTTATGCCTCCCCTATGTTTTGCTGTTTCTGTTTAAGTTGCTGTTTTAGATGGTAAATTTAGAGGAAGTCTTTGATTACGGGCAAGTCCTCTTTGAGGATAACTTTTAGGTCGTTGATGTCAGCTTTAGATATGACTTCTTGACCCAAAATTTTATGCCTCCCCTAACTCTTTTTTGTAGGCTTCTTGTAGAAGAAGTAAAACGATTTGGTTAGCTACTGTTAAGCCTCTTTCAGCCATTAGTTTACGATACTTTATTGCGTCTTTACCTGTTAGGGTAATTCTGAGGTTGATTGGTTCAGTTTCTGGTTCTTGCATCATATAACTCTTTACCTCACTTCAAGTGCTTTTAAAACACTATAAGTCTGTTCTTGCTTATAAAAGCTACTAAAAAATAATTTAGAGTGTTAAAAAAGCTTAAAAAAGCACACGTTACCAAACACGTTTAGAAAAGAAACATTTAGCAAAATAAGCTTTCCACTTAATAAACTCCAAAAATATACAGTAAAACAACTCAGGAAACACAGAAGCCCTAAGCAAAACATCTTTAGCATCCAACCCCTCAACAAAAGACAAACCCAACAAAGAAGAAACATAATTAACAACAGCTAAAGAAATAGGCAAAACCATAACGTAACTAAAACTAAACTGGAAAACACCAACAGCACCAAAAAGAATTGTGCACATAACACACATAAAGAAAGTCAAGTAAAAAGCATGACCGAAAATGTCTCCACGAGTAGGCTGAGTCCATTTAAACTTAGAAAGCACATCTAAACCACCCAGAAACCACCTGAACCGTTGCTTACTAAGAGACTTCCAAGAAGTAACAGCGTCAGTATAAGCCTTAATTTTAGGTTCAAAAACAGCTTTAAACCCAGCTAACTTTACTTTCACAGTTAAATCATAGTCCTCAAGCAACACCCCTTCACTGTAGAAGCCCACTTGCCTAAGAACACTCATTCGAGAAGCAGAAAATAATCCATGACTAATCAAAATGTTATCAGCCGAAAGCATCCTTGACAAGTCAGTGTTTCCATACTCCAATTTTTGAAGCCTATAAAGCAACCCAGAACCATCTTGAACACCAGCTCTTGAACAAACCAAACCCACATCAGACCTACTCTCAAGAACTCTTAAAGCTTCAGCAACAGCAACAGGATGCAAAGTAGTTCCAGCATCCATCATAATAACGTAGTCAGTGCAAACCAACTTTAAAGCTGTATTACATGAACCAGCTCTGAAAAGGTTTTTTTCTGTCTGCAAAACCTCAACAGATACACCAGAAATTTCAGCTTGCCTTTTAAGACTCAACAGTTTTTTAAATGTGCCATCAGTGCTTTTATCGTCAACAAAAAATATGGTTTTAGGTTTCACAGTTTGACTTAACAGTGAATCGTATGTTTGCTGTATTGTTTTTTCTTCGTTATGACAGGGGATTACTATGGAGATTGACGTTGCTGATCTACCTTTTGCATTTGTTTTCTCGCCTTCACTGTTTTATGTATCTGCCACACTGCCAAGACTAAACAGATTACTAGCAGGATTATCATGGCTGAATAGAATATTGTAAGTAGGATGCTTCCTACTAACGCTGATGTTAATGGTAGCCATGTGCCTCCAACTGTTATATTTGTCATTCTTCACCCTTTACCTCACTTTAAGTGCTTTTAAAGCACTATTTAGGTTAAGTCGCATATAAACTATACTAAAAAATAATTTATAGTGTTAAAAAATCACATAAACAAAATGTAAGTTTCAAATTAAAAACTAAAATATATACATGTAAGGCACCGTACAAGTTAGTATTACCCCAGCCGTTAAGTATGGAATTAAACGAACCGTTTGTCTTTTTCCTTTATGTATTATGTATGCTACGCCCACAAGCAATGCTGCTACTACGAAACCGAAAAAAGGCACAATAAGCATGTGAGGAGACAAGGGCAAACTTAAGCCGATGCAGATTAAAGCTTTGCTGTCTGCTCCGCCGAATTTGCCTTGTGCAGCAAAAAACAGTGTGAAACCAACTAGCGCAGCCGTGCCAGCCACAACCAAAGCATACACCGCGGTGTGTGGGTTAAAGTATAGGTCTAACAGTAGTAAAGCGAAGCCGACGGGTGTGTATAGCCATATTTTGTTTGCGACTATGCCTGTTTTGTAGTCGCTTAGGCTAGCGTAAACCAGTACAATTAGCAGACCTGTCAACCTGATTAACCATAGCAACATAAGGTGGTTATGGTTGATGTTATTAATAAAAATAGTTAGGGAAGCCGCACCCGTGGAAGGAACAGGCAACCCCAACCCCAGCAAACCCACACATAGGAGGGAAAGCTTAGCTGTCCTCCTTTGGGCGGTTGGGGTTAGGTTGGCTGTTACCTTCGTGGTATAATATTGGATGCCACATTTGGTTAGGTTGGCTGTTACCTTCGTGGTATAATATTGGATGCCACATTTGGTTAGGTTGGCTGTTGCTTTTCAGTGGCGCGGCTTCCCTAACCTTTCTTAATTTTTTTGTTTTTGGTTCAAAAACAGGGCTTAAAGTAATTAGGCCGTTTATCTCCATTGCTATGGCTTCGATTTTTTGGCCGTGGGTGTTTTCTGCATCTTCTATCCAGCTTTTTGGGAGTGTTACGCCTTTACTTGCCCCAATTTGCACCATTTTTCTTATGATAGGCATTTTTATGTCACAATTATAATAATATTAGAAAAAGTTTATAAACATTTTTGTGTCATATAATAACTCAGGTATGTCACATTGCCAAGAACAAAAAATGAAATCCCGGCTGATTATAAAATAATAGACGTATTAGCGCCGAAGCCTTCTCTAAACAAGTGAAGCCACAAGGTAGTATCAAGCGGCTTAATTATTCTCAGTAAGTGACGGCCAGTAAATAATGAATAATACACAGGTTATTTATAAAAATATGGTTTCATACCCGTTTTGGGTGTGCAGGAGAAGCCCCACCGTTTGGGGTTGCATTGTTGTGTCTCCGTTCACATTTCCGTTTAATCCGCCGCTTAAACGCCCATGCTTGATCCGTTGAAGTTCAAGTACGAGAGGATTGCTACTGCTCCGACTATGATTATGCCAACTACGACTAGCCCGAAGGCTACCCAAATGTTATTTTGAACATTGGCCCATGTGGTGTTAGCGGCTTCGCTCCAGGTTTCGTCTGGGGTTTGACTGTTAATAAGTGAGTTAACTACTATGATGCCTACGAGTAGCATGACCATCATAGAAATTAGTACGACTACGACGCCTCCAGCGCCGTATTTGCTTGCTGCGAATTTTCGGAGGGAACTTTTAACGTGCATTTTTTGACTTTTCACCTCACGGATAGTATATATTTACTATATTAGTACATACGAAAGATTAAATATTTATATTTGATACACCCAATTATACCCATGAAACGAATACAAACAGCAATAAACGAAACAGACTACAACCAATTCAAAAAAATCACACAAACATTAAACGTAACCGAATACAAAGTTCTCAACCTTCTAATAAAAGAGTTTATCGCTTCTGGATCAATAGATAAACAAGCCATAAAATGTATAGTAAAAAATGTGCGGTTACAACTTGAAGGAAGCCGCCTTCTTGAAGCAGTCTACCAAGACCTTAAACAAACAAAAAAGAACCTGTTTTAGTTTAGTTGCCGCCCTTAAACAAGCGGTAGAATAAGCCGCCTATAGCTAAAATTATGAATAACACAGCTACACCTGACGCCATTGGCACCGCTGCAATCAAGAAGCTACCTATCAAAATCCACACAATACTAAGCAGCAACAAACTTTTTGTTCTAAGATAAAGCGGTAACATAAACAACATTATAATCACAGCTACCGCCGCGTCTACACTAACAAACGTAGCTATAAACGCGGCTTGAAACGCTCCCAGAAAGTCGCCTTCATAATAGAACAGCCAAAACGCATCTGTGTTTACGGCTGGCAAACTACTTGTGGAGTCTACTCCAACCGTGAAGTTAACCATATAAATTGTTGATTCCGCGCCTGTGGTGCCAACTGCATAAAAAGTGTAGGAGCCATTAACCAACCCTGTAACTGTAGTTGTTGTGGTGTATGTGGTGTTGGATCCGTACACCCAGCTTGACCCATTCAACACATTAAAATATGTGGTTGTTGCGTCGCTTGTGATTTGCACAGGCACGGTTCCGCTTGTGTAGGTGCGGTTGAACGGTTGAAGAACTGTTACTGTCGGCGCTGTTGCAGCAGCTAACCCAGCCAACAAGCAAAGCAGAAGCAAAGCTGAAAATAAACTTAGTTTCTTCAATCTGTCACCACTCTCCCACTTATGAACTCTACAATGAATAACACAATTAGTAAAGCGTAGATGGCTCGCATGATGTTAGCTATGATTGTGAAGGCGTCACGGGCGCCGCCGTCAGTAATGTAACTATCCGACAAGTAAGTAAGCAGCATTGGGAATCCGTCGACTAGATACTGAATGTTTTGCCAGAGTGTGTTGAACCCAAAGTAAATATCACCGATTAAGGGTATGCCGCTAAAAGGTGATTGTTCCCACTGTCCCGCTATATCAGTAGCGTTAAAGTGTTCCTCGTATTCTTCTGCGTTAACGTCAGTTGCAGCAGGCGAAACATATTCGGTTCCTGGTACTCCAAGAGCCATAGCCGCGCCAACCGTCAAATTCAAACAGAAAATGAACAGCAAAATTTCGTATTGAACCTTCAATAGGGTTGAATCCTCCTCTTATTATATACAAGAGCCATCAGAATCGCTAAGCTTAACGCTGTAACTAATAGTCCTGGCGCGATTGGAATCCAACCCATATAAGTTAAAATTACTGCTAAGATCGCTGCGACTATGGCGCCGACTTCCGCGTTCATAGCTGAGAAGCAACCCGCCACAATCACTATGAGAATTATAGGTATGAAATATGTTAAGTCTATGCTCCATGACCCCAAGAAGGATAAGTCAAGGTTTACGGGTGCCCCGCCTTCTGCCTGCAAGTATTGTTTCCATGTGTAGGTGCCATAGGTTGTGTGCTCAATTTCCACTGAAACTGTGTAGCTGTTTGTGTCAACTGCGCTGTTCCACGTTAAAGTGATGTCACTTGACACAACGGTATATGTGTATGCGTTTACGCCGTTTTGGTCTGTGAAGGTTATAGTGAAGTTTAAGGTTTCGTCTTTGCTGTCTAAGTAACGTATTATGATTGGTGCGTCGCTTCCAGACACGAAAGTGCGGTTAGCATACAACGTAAGATACGGGTACATCAGCAAAGTTTCTTTTGGAAAATCTGTTCCCTTCAAAATTAACTGTATCGTGGTTGCCTCAGTCGCCAACACGTCGCCATAAACGTAAGTGTATGTTTCGTCTCCGATTAGAAACTGATAGGTTTCTCCCGCTACAAGGTTCATGCTGATGCTGTTCGCCGAATCCACCTTCACTTTTTCAACAGAATAATATGTTCCGTTAACGTATGCTTGCGCTGCAACATAGGGGTACCTGTCGAGTATACTTGTGTAGTCCATAAAGTTAATGGTGTAGGTGGATGTGTCGCCTTTAAAAATGTAAAAGGAATTTGCGGGTTCCGACGGATCCACATAGTAGCGGCGTGTGCTGTTATCTTCAAAAGTGTATGTGAAATAGCGGACGGCGACGCCGTTTGCTTCTACAAGTTGTGTTCCGTTGAAAGTGTAGGATTCACTTGCTACGTCAGCCGTGCTGTAATGAACAGTTACAGTTACATTTTCGTCTAGTTGTAGCCCTGTGTTTTCGCTGAACGGCCCATAAAACAGAAATATTGAACTGCTGCTTGTGGATCCACTGGTGTATTCTGCCTTGATTGTTGTGTCGCCTCCAATCGTCACAGTATAAGTTGCGGATGTGCTGGGTGTTGTGCCGTTGATTAGCCAACTACTGAAAATGTAGTATGTGTCACCTACTATTTTGAGTTGTTCCGCATAGAAAGTGTATTGGGCTGTTTGTGCGTGGAATGAATAATTAAAAGTTTGAGCGTCACCATTCACATACACGGGTAAAGCTACTTCACTGGTTACGTCAACTTTATGTGCATAGTAAGAAGCATATATGCTATATTTGCGTGTGCCAGCCGTGCCGTCTGTGGGGTCGCTTGGAGACGCGTAATTGTTTGTTTCATCCCGCAGTTCTGTACCAGAACTATCATGGTAGAAGTCAATGAAGTTGCTCCGAGCCATCACCATCAAATAATAACTTTTTCCATCTGTGACTGCTACTGGCGTAGAAAAAGACGCGTTCCACCACTGCAACGTATCAGTGATTGTTGTTGCGTCGCTTGTGCCCAAAATAGTTTTTGAAGCTGAATCCACAATGAAGGCTTTAACATCCCAGGTTAGACCGGATGTTTTAGCGTAGAAAGAAATAGATGTTACATAGGCTGTATCACTGCAGAGGTATAATGAACCAACCATTTTCTCGCCAGAGTCCCTTTTGGATGAGCTGCCTTCTGTTGTGTACCCAAATGTGCCTGTGACTGCTGCTTGTGTAGGCTCCACTTTTATTAGGGGAACAGCTAGGGAAAAGAGCATAAAAACTATTATTGTTAAAGCAAAAGATTTCTTCATTACCCGTACATCTCCGATGTTACATCATGTCTTGCACTTGAAGCGATAGCCCACAACACAACAATCACGTCAAACAGTGGTCCCCACGCGATGTTAACGTATTCTAGTAGCTTCGCTAAATTGTAGCCTTCTGAGCCAGCCGCCCCGATTCCCAGCAGATTTGACACAGCTATCTGCGTTACCATCAAGTTGCTAATGTACCATCCAACCGTGATGAACATGCAAAGAATCAACGCGGTTAACCATACCATGACGATTCGCATTTAGGCGCCTCCCACGTTTTTGCGTTGTGTATAAATTATTGCCCAATACAGTAACCCAAAAATTGCGATGGCCACTATATACGTCCATAAATTAGTTAGTAATGTTGAGGCTGCGTGGAATGTGGTGTAGTGTTCAGGTGTTAACCAGTTGTCCGCGCCCAACTCTGGATTCGCGGATTCCTGCACGTTCTGCACAACTGTCTGAAATAGTAAAGCAAACACGATGACGGCGGCTAAGGCTATGAAAAGCACTAAGAAAACGTATATTACACCGCGTTCATCGCTTACGAAACTCTTTTTCTTTATAGTTTATCTCCTACTTTTTTTACGTTTAGATTTTACAGGTTTCTTAGAGCCGAGTAAACCGAATGTTTTAAGCATGGCTGCAGACGTTTTAACTGGGTTGTCTTGTTTTCGCCATAACCCAAATATGCCTCTTGTTCTTTTTCGTGGTTTCTGATGTGAAAAAGGCGGCGTAAAAGGCACGGGTGCAGTTAATGTTTTGGTGGTTGCAGGCGGCGAAAATTGAAGCGCCGTAGTTGTCATTTGCTTGGGAGTTAATTTTTGGGTTTGACCAAAAAACGGTGTAGAGTATGGGGCTGTTTTCGGTGTTTGCCACGGCGTTATAACTGGCGTTGTTAACGGCGCGGTTTTAGGTGTAGTTATTGGACGTATGAGTGTTGGTGTTTTTGTTTTCTCTTTAGTTGGAGCTGTTACAGGTTGAGTTCGTATCTGCGTCATAGTTGGCAAAGTGACAGTGGAAGTTTGCAGATAAGTGGATCTTGGAGTTAAAACTGGTGTAACCACAGTTTTTGTTGGGGTTTCTACACGGAGCTGTTGCCCCGGATAAGAAAGATAAACTTGTTCTTCATCTTCTCTTTGTCTTAGGCGCTGGATATAAGGCTGCTTAAGTGTTGGGTAAGGCTGTTTTTCTTTAACTGTTTTTTGTAACTCTGTTTTTTGTGCTGATGGAAAATGCATGATTGGGGCCGCTGCAGTTTTAGTTTTAGTTTCAACGCTGACAATTGCACGTTCTAAAGTAACGGCTGCTTTCCCCAAGGTTTGAGGTTTTGTTTCAAGTTTTGTGGCTGTTTTGGTTGTTGATCTGAAAAACTGGTTTGTGCCGGTTTTCATAGCCGAGGATCGTCTTGTTATATCAATGTATTCCCTTAAGGTTGTGCCCTGCTTCTTGATTGCCTGTGAAGTTTCAAAGATTTTAGCTATGTTTTCTCCGGGTTTAGGTGCACTTATACTATCTCTTAGCGGCTTCATTGGGCCAGACAAGTTTTTGGGCGGTGTAACTTTTCCATCAACAAATTGCCTGTATGAGCCGCCTAATCTCTTGTAGATTTGTGTAGCTAAGTTATCTGGAACTGCTTTTGCTGCAGCTAAATATTCTAAGTCATCAGCTAACCCAGACGCTTTTATAGTTGTGAATTTCCGCGCTGACAACTTTGTGGGTTCACGTAACGCAACAAAAGATTTGTCTAATACCACACTTTTGTTTAGTGTAGTGCTTGGTTTTATGGTTTTTCCAGCCGTTTTTATTGGCCCCTGCGCTTTTATTGTTGTTTTAGATATTCCACGGGTGTACTGGCCTACTTTGCCATAGGCTAACCTTTCACCTTTTAATGCTGCTAAAACTGGGTTAGCGCTTCTTGTTGATTCAGCGGCTTTACCAAAAACCGTTATTTCCTCTGGGAACCCTGCGACATCTAACTTTACTGTTTTAATGTTCTGTGTACCTGCCATGTCTAACCGTGCTTTCTGCAGAGTTTGCAGGTTGTAGCGGCTGTAATAATCCAGGTCCGCGCCTTTTAGTCTAACCGTTTTTGTTTCAAACTGGGTGAACCGTTTTATGGTTGTTTTTTGTCCTTCTGTTACTGCTCGGCTAAACTCTGTTGCGCTTTTCAGTTCTGTCGCTTTTGCACCTCTAACTACCCGACTAACTTTACCTAAAGCAGCCCCGAAAGCTACGCTTTCTACCGCCATCAAACCTGCTTCGCCTAATGCTGATCCCATTCTGTAACCGTAGCTTTGACTTGCATAAAATTCTACTCCTCCACTATCCCCCAAGATTCCGCTTACTACTACCCCTGTTGTGGTCGGCATAAGAACGGGGGTTTTAACTCCGAACGCTTCAAAACCAGGACTATATTGTAGTTTACCTGTTTCTAAACTTTTTTTTGCGCTACCAAATAGGGCACCTGTACCGTAAACTGAGCTTTCAACGGTTGCGGTTACTCCTGCCCCGAAATCAATTAGTCCCCTGGCGTTTCCAATCAACGCGTTTACCACTGGATTTTCTCCTGCTGCTGCCGTTAAAATGTTTGCTGCGCCCTGCGAATAAGCTGACATAGTAGCGCCTAACCCTAAATCGGGTTTTGCCTTTGATTCAATCGTGTATGTTTTTTGGAACTGCGGCGTTAAACTTAACGCTGCCCCAGCTATAAACTCTGATTTTTCAGAGGCGGGAATATAATAATTTAGACCTCGCGCTTCAGCCTCAGCTATTGATGATGGTGCTTCAAAAACATTTTTTAACTCTGTAAAAATTTGTTTTCCCTGTGCAACTGAAGGCATAACAAGTTTTGACTCGGTCACTTTTGCCTCGTAGTCTTTGTTTACCCATAAACTTTGGCCTTGTCCCTGCTTTAAAATAGGTGTTACTGAGGGATCACTCCCTAAAGGATTAACGATTAACCCGCTTGTTGTTGCCGCAGCTGCTTTAGCTACACTTTTTTCTGCTAACTCAATCGATTTAAGTATGCCGCCTGCTGATGTGGCGGCTGCAGCGGTTTTTCCCTCTTTCAATGTATCTGTGAACCCATCTTTTGAATCCTGTTTTTGTTGTATAGCAAAATTGCGGAAAGCCATTATCGGCGCCATACTTTGGCTGCTTGTCATCATGTAAAGTTCCTGTTTTTCTGTGTCAGAAAGAAAGTCAATAGTTAAGTCGCCCATAAGCACTTTCTCAATATTAGACAATTCAGGGGCGGCCGCTTGGCTTGTGGGAGTTGATGCCCCTAAAACTTGGGGACCTAAAAACGTGATGTTTAAGCCAGACTCAGATTCTGTTATACTATGTACTGTGTGGCCCGCTGGAACCTCAAAGGGTGCATATTTCCCTGCGAATTGGCTGTAACCTATTGAACTAAAAAAGGCGTGGCTAGCCGCTTGTGACGCTTCAAACTCAGGATCATAAAACTCAATATTTAATCCTGTGGGTCCCTCAGTTATGTTCTTAACTTTTAAGCCCTTAGGAACCTCAAAGGGTGCGTATTTGCCGCCGAACTGACCGAACCCAATGGATTTATAGAACATGTCACTGACCATAGCTTGGCTTTTAGCTTGCTGCTCAGCCACTGGATCATAAAACTCTATGTTTAACCCAGATGGTCCTTCGGTTATGTTCTTAACTTTGTAGCCTTTAGGAATCTTGAAAGGCGCATATTTCCCTGCGTACTGCCCAAAACCTATCCCCTTATAAAACATGTCACTAGCCATAGCTTGACTTTTAGCTTGCTGCTCAGCCACTGGATCAACAAAAGTGATATTCAACCCTTCAGGGCCCTCAGTGATGCCGCGAACTTCGTGGCCTTCGGGGATTTCAAAGGGCGCGTAGCGTCCTGCATATTGGCTGTAACCGATTTCCCGATAAAACCTGTGGCTTTCCCCAATCTGGCCAGACGCGCGGTCACTTGCCCTGTGACGAGAAACCCCTGCATCAACAGAACTTTTCAACGCTTCCCCATAAAATTGGCTATTACGTTCAACCATATCCTGTTGCTGCTTTAGTTGCTGGTCATACTGTGTTTGGCTGATTTGCCCAGCTTCCTTTCTCCGTTCAAGATTAACCCTATTAGCTGCTAACTGCTGCGCGACCTGTTCACGGTAAAGCGCTTCTTGCCCTCCCTCAGCTAAAGCACGTTGCTGCGCGTCTATATCAGCTTGTCCTGTCGCCGCAATTATTCTGGCTTGATCACGTTTAGGCGCGTTATCTGGCCTAACCACGGCTTTTCACCTTCTCTAAATCAGCCGTTGCGGAACAACGCATTTTGCGTTTATAGTTTTTGTCGGCTAATTTTTTCCATCCTTCTTTTGTTAACTTCTCTATTTTACCCAACTATCTTTTACCTCCCATCTTTTTGTTTCTGAACATTTTTTTGTATGCCTGTATCATTTCACGTTCTGCCCGTCGGTACTGCACCATGTACTCGCGCATGTATTCTCTTTTGCCGTCTGGATGACTGGTGATTTTTGTTCCGAATCGTCTTGTTTTTTTTGGCGCCAAATGTTTTACCCCGCTTCTGTAATAGCTTTAATAATAATCTTTTACGTTAGAAAAGCTTATAAGGTTTTCTTACGTTAAATAATAAAATAGAGAAGTGAAACACAGTGGGGTTAGGCACCAAAATTAAACGTGGAATCTCAAACCGCTTAGCTTTAGCCCGCGAACGCAGACAACTAGCAACAGAGCAACGGGGCAGAGAACAAGCAGAGTACCAAGAAGCATACAACCGAGCCAGACTGCAACGCGCCAAAACAGAAGGCAGAAAAGCAGCCTACACAAAAAAGAGACGTGGAACATCATTTATCAGAACAGACGGACCAGACCCCTTCGGATTATTCCAACAAGACAAGCCTAAACCAGTTTTGAAGCGAAAGAAAAAAAGAAGCATGCAAGATTACCTGGATAATTTGATGTGAGAGGTGATCTGTTTGGTAACTAAAAAGAGACGGCGAAAACTACGGAGACACAAAAGCAGCATAGACGATTCAGTGAAGATGTTGAATACAGGAACACGGGCGATGGTTGGAGTAGCCACTTTCGGCATAGCAGCAAACGCGGCAACGTCAATCGCAAAAACAATAAAATAAATTTTTACTCAGTTATTTCTCCTTTATAAACTACCTCAAAGTTTGATGTTAATACCACATCGGTTTGTGGGTCAACAAGCAACTCCGCACCGCCAACTGTTACTTTAACCACTGCATGGCCAACACCAGAAACAAAAGGAGCAACCGAATACGACCTTGTTTCAAATCCATCGGGCACCTGTTTAGTTACACGTATACCTGCAACAGCCGAATTAAACTTTATTAAATTATCATTCTGCAAAACATGGTATCTGAAGCAGTAATAGTTTTGTTCTTCAGCCCGCACAATAAAGTCTTTAGCAAAGTTGTCACAGGTATACTTTGCAGTCCATTCGCGGTCACTTAAACTGTCCCTCTGCAAATACTCAATTAAACCCTGTGTAGAATTAAAGGTGTCTCCGTCTTGCTGGATAGTTAAAAAAGATACATCCCAGTAGCCTTGGTTTACTGCAATAAAACAGACCCATGCAGCACAAAACAGAACAGAGCCTACTAACCAAAGTTTACCCATTAAACACACCTATTTTATACATACCCACACGTTATATATTTTATTTTTCTAAAAAAAGGGTTATTCTTTTAGGTTAAATTGCACTTGAACATGCCCTTCCCCGCTGATCACAAGAGACAAAGTGAACTCTGCTTCTGCGCCAACCGCCAACGCTGCTTCTGTGTGGTCCCAACTGCTTGTTACATCACCCGACAATTCAGCTGAAGCAACAACAGTACAAGGTACATTCCCCGTGTTAGACACCGTGTACGTTACTGTTTTTGTTTCCTGCCCCACAACCAAACCTAAATCAATGTTTTGTTCACCTGCAACAGTGAAATCCATGTTAATCTGTTCATACTGCCAACTAATCTGCCCCGCCCACATTTGAAACGCAACGACGCCGCCAACCAAACACGCAGCCAAACAAGCAACAACAACTAAAGACACAACCTTCAAACTCGGCAACCCATTACCCACCTCCTTAATCTTTTTTCGAAATCATCCTTTACGATTTCAAACATTACTATTAGACCTATAAGTAAAACTACAAGGTTCCAAACTATTCTGCCTAAAATAAACCGTTTAACCTTATACATTATAGTCCTCCTTTTGCAGCGAAAAATAAGACTTCAACACCAAAAAAACTAAACAAAGCCATAACCGCGCCCAACAGGCACCGCTGTTTAACCATCCGAAAACGGTACATGCTAAACAACCCCATAAAACCTGTAAGTAAGAAACCCGCGTAAAACAAACCTGTCACACCAAACCGTGCGTCACTGACAGTAGAGAACCCACTTGTTAAGCCGTCAACCAAGTTAGGGCCGCCCATGAAATAGAATAAGCAGAAACACAACAACAAAACAAAGAGTATACCCCTAAATTTTTTAGACAACAATCTTTTCCACTTCCCCAACAGGCAACCACCCCTTACCCTCTCTGCAACAAAAACAGGCATCCCTCGGGTCATAATGTGCAGCTCCACAAACACTACAGACACAGCGACTATCAAGGTCCCAGTTAACGTCAAACGGTTGGTAAGCGCGGCTATCACCCCTACTTTTTAGGTACTCACGACGTTTCTCAACAACCACACTATAATCGATGTCGTTCCATTCATCAAAAATGGGTAAGTAATCTTTCAGCGGAAACATCTTATTCAACTTGGAAATTTGCTGCTTAAAGTATCTGATGCTGATCTTTACTTTGTGGCCTGTGTCCCACGCATGCCGAAAAGCCAACATCTTAAAATCCAGAAAAGTGTTGTCGACAACTATTAACTGAGCGTTTTTCTTGCCTAAATAAAAAGTTACCCCGCATGTTTCACAGTAAACTATGCTATCGCTTTCCTCTAACAGTTTAACTTGGCTATCTATGAAGTTTGAAATCACGTTGTCAGGTACCCGTGGAAACTGCGCTTTCGCAACCGTACGAATTTTATCCAAAATCAAAGACTTAACCGACATCTCTATGCTCCATTAAGTATTAAGTAAACAACTAACCCCATGACACCAAGAGGAATAGCCGCTGCAATAGCTATGAAAATTAGTTTCATCTGGTCCCCGCCCCGCTTCAAATAACCCTTATTCAAACTATAATTATGCAACGCCGCCAACTGAGTCCTACTAATAGTTGCGGGAATAATCTCTTTAAGAATCCGCATATCAGCGTGAGCAACAACTTTCTTAACCGTAACACGCCAACTCTTTTTATCATCCGACTCCTTAGTTACTTCAACCGCGTTGTTACCAGTTAAAGCCAAAGTTTTCAAGTTACCAACTAAGGGCGCCCCTTCATAACCAAAGAAAACAGACCTACCTAACCCAGCCAACACCGGCGCCTGCAACACAGTCTTTAACCCATCCTCATAAACACCGTAATCTTCATCTTCAACTTCACTGGTCTTAGGCGGTCTACCCCTGCCCCTCTTACCTTTATAGCCGTTTTGCGTACGCAGTAAAGCATCCACTTTATCTTTAACCATAACATTCAACGCTTCATCAGAAACTTCAATGCCTTTCTCCAGCAAATCCGCTTTAACCTGCTCATACACTCTAACAGCTACTTCTTTCTTATCCAATTTTTCTTCAACACGATTATGCGACATGTACGGTGCACGGCTACGCAGAAACCAACCACGTTTAGTGTGAATCACTCCTTCAGGCAATTCAGTATCAGTAGTAACTAAATGAACCGTGTTAGAATCATCCTGAATGAAGCCGACAGAAGCAAACTTTTTCCACCTCAAAGACGTAAACTGCCGCGCTATAGGCGGCTCCAAATAGTAACGGTAAACAAGAAAACCAACTAACGCCACAACCCCAATGATCGCGGCAATCCACATCCAAAAAACACTATTCATCCACTCAATGCCAGGCGCCATTTATTTCCCCTTCTGTAAAGTTGAAACAAACCTTTTACGTTGCTCCGTTAAGATGCTGCCTTTCCAGCCCTCGTAGCCGTCGCTGATTTGTGTACTTGCAAAAATTTTTAGGCCCTGCAAAATCTCTAAGCCGCCAGACTCATATTCTTCTGGCAGCATACACATTTCCTCCATGATACACAAAATTTCAAAGTCCAACCATTGAATGTGAGCGTCGTTTTTGCTGATATGTTTGGTTGTGCGGTTTACAGGTGACAATGCAGGAATGAAACTGTGAAGTGAAGGGTGCGCAAGAAGGAACTCGCTTAGTTTCTGGTCGCTAATCATTTCCCGTTCGCGTTCTGCCTGCTTAATCGCTTCGATTGGATCCTGTTGGGGTTGTTCGCCGCCCTGCTGCATAGTTAATGCTTGTTCTTTTTGGAACTCAAAAGTTTCGCTACGATTCCAAAAGGCTTTAAACGGATTCATATTTTAATATTAAATACTAACGTGTATATATTATTATCCTAAAATACAGGTTAATTCACGAAAAACATATAATATTAAACAATATATATTATTTAATTGATATTAATGTCTGAATTTAAAACAGAAAATAGCCCATTTTTAACGCCCACATACCAAAATGTGTTAATGAGAGCACTAATAGACGTAATATTAGCAAGAAACAGCGGAAACATAACTAATTACTGGCAAAGCCTAATGACACTCTACTTTATTTTATCCCCAAAAATACTAAAAAAAATATCACCAGAAATAGATCCAATACTCAATAACGTGGGAAAAATAAAAGCTCACGGCTACAACTACACACAACAAAGAGAATACCTGCAAGCAGCCACACACAGCTTTAAACAGCAACACGCAGACAAAATCTTCACAACCATAATGAACGGGCTCCACGAAGCAGGCTATGGAGAATCAGACTTAACAGTAAAACCAAGATACAGAGGAGGCGGCACCTTATGAGCGAAAAAATCCGCATACCAACACAACAGGAAATGAAAGAGAAAATTCCGTTATGCCGCGACGTCTGGAACGCAATCTTAGACGATAGCTGGATGTGGATTGTTTGTTGGGGAAAACCCCGAACAGGCAAAACAACAGTGCAACTTAAAGTAGGATTCGACGTATACAAAGATTGGGACCTTGTACTGCAAGCCTTCGTATTCAACTTAAACGGTATATTATATAAAATGAAGAAAGGCGAACCCTGCCGCCTACCAACCCTAAACGGGTTACATAGCCGTGTACCCCTACTTTTACCCGACGACTTTGGCGCCCAATGCAACAAAGCAAAAACACAACATGAACCCGCATGGGATATAGTCAAAGGAGCATGGGACACACTTGGCACAAAAGTCGCAGTTATGATGGCTTCCATGGGTAACCCCGGCGGAGTCACTTTGCAGCTTCAAGAAAAGTACACTCACGAAGTATACTTAGACCGCCCAAAACACGCGAAATACGATAAAGTGGATTGGCAACAAAACTACAACGGCTGGCAAAGCAGACAAGACAAAACGTGGATCCACGAATTTGACATCACAAACGCGCCAATAGACGTATACAGAGAATACGACGAAATGAGAACCGCGTTAGTGGATGAACTTATGCAGCAAATAGATGATGCTCAAATAGAAAATGAAGGAACCAAAGTTTTCCGAAGGCTAAACGACAAAGACATAGACTTTATAGAAATGCTCCAGCAAAAAGGTCAAGTTTCAAACGATTGGGTGAACAAGCCTGAAAACTACGTTTGGAAAGAAGTCTTGAAACGATGCAAAGCCCGCGGGATAGTTGTTCCTGTACGGCACGGTGTGACATATTGGTATGACTTGACAGACTTCGGCTATAACATACTCACTATGGTACAAGCGAAAAAGAAAGAGGGTTGGGCTGCACCCAAGAACTTAGAAACCGCAAAAACCGCGGTTTCCTAGATAGTTAATTTATTCTATATAAAAAATAAAAAGTAAATCAAGCTCCCTTTTTTCTAAACAATGTTAATCTACAGTTATCAGTAAACTGTAAAGGCTTAAATATTACTTCAACAATAAAAGATATTTGGAGATGTGGAATCTTTGACGGAAAAAGAGCATGGGAACCCCAACAAAAACACCCAACCGAGGTTTTTGTCTTATGTATGGATTCTTTTAGTTGGCGTGGTCTTAGCTGTAGCAGTAGTTTTGGCGCCCTTCGGAGATGAAGTAATTAAACTAGTTTTAGGGTCGATAATTTTATGGGCTGCTGTGTTACTTTATGTTACTTTATATTCATTACGGATTAAGAGAGGAGACAAAACAAAAATGAACAGAGCTATTTTGGGAGTGCTTATTGCTTTATCGGTTGTTTCTTTTGTGTCTGTATTTGTTGTTGAGTTCACTATTCCTCACCCTATGCACGACCAATGTCAAGGCTGCTGGGTTGAACATGGTATGGGTACTTGGGAACAAATAGAACATTACAATTTAATGATGAGTATATCATTAAGTTCACTCGGCTTATTTTGTGGAACAGCTCTAATAATACTTTACAAAGAAGGTTGCTTCAAAGATGAATAAAAATTTCTCATTTGACTATACAATTAGTCAGTATTTTATTAACGGCAATAAACCGGATAAAAATTCTTATAAATACAGAAAAAATTTTGTGTATAATGAAAATTTAGCAATTATCATACTTAAAATAATAGATAGAAATAAAAAGCCTATTTACTGTGGAGACTTATTCAGGTTATACAAATTAAATTTTGTAGGCGACAAAATTTATAAAGACTCAAAAAGATTATTCCAAATCCAAATAGAACACCTTTTAAAAAAACAAATCATAAGCACCACTTATTCTAAACATAAAGCGGTGTATTATTATTTAACAGGAAAACAAATTGAGTTCAGCTCTGAAGATAAAAAAATTATGTTCCATAAGGGGACAATAAAACAAACCGAAGTTACCCCTAAAACTTTTGCATCAAAATATACAAAGATTTTACGCCATACCCCATTAAGGGCAGAAAGAATGGGTGCTGAAAGATTAATAGAGTTTGCAAGTTTATATAACGAAAGTTATGTGGAGATACATAGAACAACAAAAAAAGGCACAACATACCGCTTTGTGCATTTAGACCCTCTGACAATACCTTTTAAACAACTCTACTCATTTTTTACAGATAAAAATACGCAAAAAAAGTTTTTGTTAGGTCTAAAAGGAACAGGTAAAACATTTAACACATTATTAGCTCTAAATAAAACAATTAATGATAATTGTTTTGCAACAGAAAAAATTAAGCCATGCTACATTAGTTTTGATGTAACAGCAAAAAGAGTTTATATAAAACCACCTTTTAATTACGCTACTAAAGAACAATGGGAAAACGGAAAAGTTAATCCGCCTGTTTTTAGCGAATTTGACGATTATATTGAGTGGGCAAATCTAATTATTTTTGATGAAATACATTATTTTTTAGAGTGGGTTATTGATACAAAAGCTGATATACAACCTTTCATCACATTGATAAACAAGATACTGAATAGAAACTGCAAGATATTATTGGTTAGCGAAAATATTTTAATGAGTTATGCTGAAAAAATTGGGAATAAAGACTTTGATGATATTTGTTTAAAATTTGGGTTAGTTCCACAATTTAACAACACAGAAACCAACTATGTTGAAAATAAATCTTTTGATGTTTTGGCTTTACATGAAATCACAGGATTAACATCCAAACAATTAATGACTTTAAATGAAACATACGACTTGAACTGTGAACCACAAATTTTAGAGCATTTAAGTAATAATGCACTCACAGTTCGTGCATTTTTGAAATTACTAAAAATTCTTGATTGGGATATAACAGAAAAAAAAATAAGTGAGTTAATAGCTAAAACCCAGAATGAATCTTATGAACGTATATACAGTTTATTTAACCCTATTTATAAAGGGCCAAATGAATGTATAGACTATTACAATTGTAGTTACACCCACAAAGAGATATATGCTAAAATAAATCAACTTTTTTATAAATTAGTACAATGGTGTAAAAGATGATTGATGGTGATTTGCCTAAAGTTTCCGAAGTACGCCAAAGAATCAGCCACGCCAAACCCGACGTAATCAAATACATTTTAATGGACCTCTACTTGAAAGCTGGCAGAGTCAGCGAATCCGTATCAGTCAAGGCGCCCCGCGACACAACCACCGCATACGGCCCAACAGGAGCAGACGCGGCTATAGAAGAAATAGATGGGCACGAAGCAGTAATCTTAACCGTGCGCACCGCCAAAAGACAAGGTAAAGAACGGCTGGTAGCTTTGCCAACAGAAACCGAATCCTGGGCTAAACCACTCTACAACTACTACAAAAGCTTCGGCGACAAATCAGTGTTTCCGGTGACAAGACAGTATGTTTGGTTACATGCGAAACCGTTTTTTGAAGGCTTCAATTACCCAATAGAAAGCTACAAAAAGAAAATGGGCACAGGCGAAATCCAAGTTGTACCAGGACACAGCCGAACATTTGCGTTGCATGCGCTGCGTCACTTAAGAGCCACCGAGCTTGTTAGGGTTTTCCACTTTAAAGCAGAGGACCTCGCAGCCTATTGCGGCTGGCGACTAACCACTGTCACGAAAGCAACAAGTGTTATGGAACGCTACATTGACTTAGGAGCATACTTGGAATACTTCCCAAAACTACTAAAAAAACGATGAACAAAAGTTAAGGCAAAACCCCTACCCTTTTTAACATAAAAAACATGAGATATAATTATTCATTCAAAAAGCAGTTAGGAGACTCCTTTTCACAAACATCACAGACCCACCGGTATTTACCATGTCTATAACAAACATCGCCAAAAGAAGGACAATCTTTCAGATTATTCATTTTGTTACATCCTTCTCTTGCTGATAATCCAACTCATGTAAAAGTTTCAGGATAACATCATTATGTGGATTTGCCTTCTCGCTACCAGCAACAAGTTTCCCAGAAAGCCACCTACGGAAAACTGTGATTACCTCATCAACCACATAATCTATTTTGTTCTCAAAACTCTGCTCATCATAAGTAAACTCTTTAAGAGAACTATCGTTCAACAACTGTCTAAGGTCACTCATTTTTGTTGTTTCCTTTTAAACAAATTTTTATAGGCATATCGGGTACAATTTACTTTTTCAGCTTCAGTATCAGAAATATTTTTGAATATAATATAGTTTTGTTGTTTGAATTTTTCAATTAATGGTAATCCATGTAGTTCTAAAACTATAGGTTTTACGATGTTACAATTTAATAGTAATTCTTCATATCCTTCTATATCACATTTTATTGCGTCTACATGAGGCATGTATTGCCTGAGTAATGGTAAGCTTATTTTTTCGTTTATTGCCAAAAAATTGTTTTTTTCAGCATTAACTTTTAGGTAACTAAAAAATTCTTTGTTAGGTTCCACCGCTATAACTTGTTGTGCATTATGATATTTAAAAAATAATGCTGTTTCGCCTTCACCTGCACCTATATCCAATATGGTGTTGTTATTTATTGGTAAAGCACCATAGGTTTTTAACCACTCATCATATTCACTAACTATCATATCTTTGTGGAATTTGTCGAAAACCCAGTTAACGCTAATCTTATTTATTTGTGATTCAAGTATTTTATTTTTTATAAGTATTTTTACGGTTCTTGAAAATGGTATGTGTATGTTTAACATTCCTTCATGTTTTTGTTGTTCTTCACATTCATACATCTTTCATTTCTCCTTTAATTGGCTGCTGATAATTAGTTTGTGATGGGGATTCGGCATAGCGGCAGTTTTTAGTGTAGCTAACTCACGGATTAACTCAGCCACATCATCTTTAGAAGCACCACGCGGCAACCACAAAACACAACGCTTAGAACTCAACCGATTGAACCCCCATGCTTCTCATTAGTTTCATTAATTTGTGTCCTCCGATGGTAAAGTGGCCACAAAAATGTTTTCTTTTTTAAGTAACTCCTTTATTTTCTCAGGCAAAACACTATAAGTAGTAAATAACCCAATAACAATACGTTTTTCGCTGCGTCTTTCTCTATCGTTATATAGGTCTCTTTCATTATTGCATCTGATAATATCCATGTATGTTTTTACTTGGCGGAGCGGTCCACCCCAAGTTGACAAGTCAGGTTTACATTCAACAACAACATCCACAAATAATTTTGCAGAGGAATAGTTTTTCCATACCCAATTATCATCTATTTTACAGTCTAACCGATATTCTACACTAAATGATGATTTTATGTCAGCGTAACCAATGATAAAATTTCCATTTTTACAAATCTTTTCAGGTTCTATATCTACCATTTCAACTGAAGTAGAAACACCATATACCTGCGCATTGACACTTATTACATTCTTATTGCTGCAATAATTATATGTCTCATTTAATTCAACATTTATATCTGAGTTTAAATATTTTTGGTTATCTTTTGAAACAACACAATACTCGCATCTTTGGGCATCTTCATTAATCACCAATTTTTTTTCTCGATAATTGCCTTTATTTATGTAGTAACAGCATATTGGTTTCCTCGTAAAAGCCAACTTGGTGTTTTCAATTTTTATTTTACAAAAATTAGGACATTCACTTCCATTACATACATATATTTTTTCAGTATGAATAGGCCACTGTGTATTGTTTATTTCAGGTAATATGCTTTCTTTAAAAATATCTTCAATAGATGCTATTGTCTGCTCAACTAGTTTATCGTGTTTGGCTGACCCCTTCTTAAAAAATTCATCATGGAATTTACTCATTTGTTTATTATCTCCAAAGGTTTTTCGTAAAGTTTCAGGTCGTGGTACACATGACTATACACGTTTTGTTTTTCAACTATGTCAAAATGGAATTTGCAGAAGGAAACAACATCACCTTTACGGGAAACACCGGACCCAACAGATTCATTCTTGCATTTAATGAAGGTACATTTAGGCTTCTTAGGCACAGCTTTAAAGCCTTCATTAAACACCTGCAAAGTCAACTGAGGATTACCAGGCGGCCAATGATGAGCTTTAAAAGCAAGTTTAATAGCTTCTAAAAACAAGTCATGCACAGTTAAAGCGTCTTGGATGCAAAGTTTCTTAAAATCCTCAACAACTAACTCCTCCTCATAATTAAGTGGAATAAAAGTTAGCCGCTTCAACTTACTGTTTAACGCTGGCGGCCTTGTCACTGTTTATCCTCCAACTCAAAATATTTTATGGGGTACTCCCTGTTTTCATGCTTCTTGATTGCGTTACAATTAGCACATAACAACTGATAATTCTCTGTTTTGCCGCTCATAATGTTACGGAAACGAACCATCAATGTTTCTCTGTTTTTACCGACAAAAATAATATGATCTATCTGTAAAGCACGTTCATCTGTGAAACCGCATCGTACACATTTACCGCCTAAAAGAGCAATAACTAATGAGCGGCAAGAAGAATAGTATTTCCTTGTGTACCGTGCGGTTAGGATTTTTTGTTCTTCATTTTTTTGTAACAGATTGTTCACCTTTTCTTTACTTACTTTACTTTCTTACTTTACTAAAGTATATTTTTTAATATATAGAGTGTAATTTAGGAAACTAAGCGCGAAAACTTAGTTTACTAAACTACTTTACTAAACTGAAGCGGTCACCTCTGCTTCACTCTCTGGTTTTTCATGCTTGATGTCGCCCGTGTATTTTTTGTGTGCTAAAGCTATTGGGCAACGTGAATAATCGGCTGGGCTGTTCCAGTTTGTGCATCCTGTGATTTCGCTTATTTGGCATATTCTGACGTGTTGTGCTCCGGGGTAGGGTGCTCTGTCTGTGTATGGGCAAAGCTCGGCTGGGGATGTCATGCTGTGATCTCCTCTGTGTGTTTCTGGTTACTGGGGTTTCTTGGGCAAGCAAGCCAGCCGAAGCATACGTCATATCGTGGTCTGGTGCAGTAGCGGAGACAATACTCTCTTTGCTTAGGGGTTTGTTCACTCAAAATTGTTATCTCCTTGTTAGTGTCCAAGTTTTTGTGTGGCGGTTTGTTTCTAAATCAAAAGTGTAGTCGGCTTGTGTTATGTAGCCGAGTTTTTCCAGTTCGCCACGTCTGGGTGTAACTGTGTTTATGGGCCAGCCGAGTATTTTGGTTAAGTCGCGGTCTGTTACTGGTGTTTTAACTTTTTTGAATGCTTCATACATTACGCTTTGTTTGTGGCTTAATGTTGGCAGAGTTGCTTTGTATGATAAAATGCTTGTTTGTTGAACTGTCATTTACTGGTCCTCCATGCAGGGCCATTTCTTTTTCATTCGGATGTAGATGTTTCTGCTTGATAGGTGTCGTGTGCAGAGTAAAACTTTGTTTTCTGGGGTGCGTCTGCTCCAGTTTCGGCTTGGTATTCTTGCTCCGCAGACTTTGCAGGTGCGTAATGTTTTGCCGCATCTTTCGCTGAATGGAACTGGTACAGCTACGTTATAGTACATCATTGATTTAGTCTCCCAGCGGTTTTTGCTAGTTCTACTCTTACGCGCCCAAACATTTCTTTTAGTGGATCTGTCTTGGTTTTGTTTAGGTAGCCTCTGGCGCGTTGTTGGTTGTGTATGCTTGCGACTCCATATTTTTTCTCTAAGTTTTTTCTTACTGGTCTGCGTTTCTTTTGGAGTTCCTTGATTTGCTGTTTTAAAATTTTGATTTCTAAGCGTTTACGGTCTATTTCTTTTTTTAGTTCGCATGTGTATTGTAGTTCAATTAGGTCTTGGTTGGTCCATACTTTGTAGCCGAGTTTTTTGGCGTGGTATCTGTATAGGCAGCTTCGGCATAACTGTTTTTTTGGTTTCCGTACATAAGTGAGTTGTTTGCCGCATTGGGTACAGTAGAGTGTAGCTAACATTTTTTGTAGTCTCCTATCTTGGATGGTTGGGGTGGTGGGGTGCGTAGGTCTTTTATGCCAACAATTTTGACGGTATTTAGGCGGTTGCTCAAAGCGGAATCTCTCCAATTTGGTAAACTGTTAAGGGCCGTTTGTCGTGGCTTGTTTCGTCATCTGGGCATGTGCTGCGTACTTCGCATTTGTTGTGGCTGCATGATGCGCATGTGAATTTGGTTTTCATTTTAGTGGTGTCTCCTTTTGCAGTCGTTACAGTATTTGCGTAGGCTTCGCCCGCGTTCTTCGCTGCAGTAAAATGCGGCTCCGCATTCTTTGCATATCAGGATGGTTTTTTGGTTGGGGAACCGTCTTGTTCTTGTGGCTAAGTACTCTGTGATGTAGCCTGCGCAGCTCACTTTATGGCCTCCCGTTTTTGTGTTTGGATAAGCAAGCCGTTATGGGAGAAAAATAAGAAAGGTGAAAGCTTACGGCAATAATTGAAGCGGCTTTGCTTGTTATCCCACTCAACGGAATAGCCTCCGCCTGCGCAGTTCATCGCATACTTTGCGGTTGTTTAGGAGCGCTTGAAAACTTGATTGTACTTGCACGTTCCAGGTGAACTCGTCTCTGAGCCGTTCTAGTTCGCTGTCTGATAGGTTTCGGATGGCAGTGTTTGATAAAAGCAGTTCTTGTGTCATTGTAGTTTCACTCTCCAGTGTAGGGGCATGGTGCGGTTGAATCTGTTTTGAAACTGGTTAACCCAGTCTAAGGCGGCTTGGAATGTGTCCATGTTTTTTTCAAAGGGAGTTTTTAGGTAGAGGTCTACGCCGTATGGTTTGGGTGTAGCGTGGCAGAAGTAGCGGATCGGCATCACTGAGATGTGCCTCCGTAGAAAAAGTCTACTATTACATTGATTGCTTTTTGGCTGTACCCGGCTTCGGTTAGTTGTTGTTGTAGCCGCGTTTTTTTGTCTGGTTTGTAGCCGTGGAGTGCACACATTACTGTTTGCCTCCGACTAAGCGGCTGATCCACTCGGTTTCTGAGCCGTTTTCTTTCTCGAATTGGGTGGTTAAGCCTTTGAGTTGGGCCATCATGTGGCAGGCGCGGTAGAATTGGCGGAGTGACGTGGATGTTTCGATTGCTGGCTGCATTATTGTGTTGCCTCCAGTTTGTCTATGATTCTGTTTATGAGGCCGTTGTAGGTTTCGTCAGGGCAGAGTTTTTTTGTGTCTAGGCGTTTTTTGGTTTTTTCCCAGACTGCGATGTTTTGAAGCTTGTTTTTTGTAGTCAAATTTAATCCCCTGATTACATTTACCTACATATACCCACAAGTATATAAGTTCCCCTAAAAAAAATGTTTTAGTAGTCAAATGTAACTAAAAAATTACAAATACACAAAAACAATAGTAGAAAAAGTTAATTTTTTGTGTTTAAATTGTGACCGTTATAAAAAAAGTTTTAGGGGTTACTTCTCGGTTAAATGTGATTCACCAGACTGTTCCAACAGATACTGTTAAGTTATTTGTCATAACTTAGAAAGTTGGTATTTCATATTTCTCGTTTAAATTTTCTATTTTTTCCTTGATGGTGTTAGTGGTATGGCTACATAAAATACACTCAATTATGGTAAACACGAATTTGCATAAATGTTATAACTAATACCTACAGATACCCGTTAGGGGAAATGTAGTGTATTTACTGTTCCTTGATGCAAGTGGGCACTCAGAGTTTGCACCTCCATATGGTAGAGGCAAAGATACTTACTACGTTTTAACTGGAGTTGCAATACAGCACCAACAATGGTTCACAGCCTTTAAAGAACTTCATAATTTATGTCTCAAATATTTTCCTAAATGCTGGGCACAAATTGAAATCCACTACGGTGACTTGATTAACAAAAGAGGCTATTGGAACACTTTAAAAGATGAGCAAAGAAAAGAGTTTGCTGACTCTGTTTTCTCAATAATCGCCCAACTTAACCCAACATTATTTGCTATGGTCATCCATAAAACAAAACATTTTGAGGCTTATACAACACCTGAACACCCTAAGCAATTAGCTGTTCGTTATATGGCTTCTAGGTTCTCAAAATTTTTACAAAGGCGAAAAGAATCAGGGATAATGATATACGATTCCGAGGCAGTAAGCAGCGATAGACCCCTTCATGATTTCTTGACAAAGGGGCGATTTAAGGGCTTAGTCATGCAAGCGAATTTTGACTTTAAACCTGAAGTAATGTTTCAAACCCAAAATAATCTCGAAGGCATAATTGAATCAATCTTCTTTATCGAATCAAAGTACAGTCAGGGAATACAACTAGCTGATTTTTGCGCCTATGCAATATGGTCGCATTTTGAGCGGAATAATAGCAACCGATTTAACCAAATTTACCCCCTGTTTGATAAGTTAGGAGTTAGAAATGTTGGGTTGTATGTTTGGGAGCCCTCGCCTTTTAGAAGAAGATAGTGACGAACGGGAGGTACACAAGCGCATACCAACAGGACGCAATAGGCAGTCCTTCCCGTTCAACTGTTAATAAGTTGAGATTTATTTATAACCTTTTTGTTTAACTTTTTAGACTATTGCTAGTCAAATGAGAATCATATTATATTTTTACATTTTCTTTGATTTGTTTTTCCCATTCGGCTTGTGTTAATACTCCTTTCTTTTCCAATAAATCTACTAGACTTTCAAGCATGTTGCTAAGTAGGTCAACTTCTTCTTCAAGTTCTTGTTTGGTTTTATTTTTGCTCACATGATTCACCTTTCTTTGTTAAGTACCCTTTTTCGCCTAACCAATTTATAATAATATTTCTTAGGGTGTCACTGTAGCCTTCCCCGATTTTGCCAACTACCTCTTTATTTAAGATGGTTATGACTCCATCTGGCAAGGCAACTAAGATTTTTTTCATTTATATTTTCACCTCAATTTTTTTCTTACTAATGGCGGTGGCTTTTAGATTAGTTGCTTTGGCTACGGTATTTGTTTCATGTTTGGTAGCTTCCTCGATTAAGCCCTTCCAAGTGTTTGGTACTTGCATTCGTGCTGCTTGTGCGGGTGTTTTACCGCCTAATGTTTGGTGGGGTCTTACACAGTTATAGTGTACTGACCAGCCTTCGAGTAGGAGTTTTGTTGATTCATAACTGTGTAGTCCTCTCATGCATCTAGTGCGGTCTTTGAGTGTTCCATGTAGCCGTTCGACTATATTGTTTGTTTCTCTTGCCCTTATTCCAACTCTTTGTACCAGTTCAGGTCGTGTATCTTTTCGCATAGTGTAAAATACTTTGTTGAAGGCTCTACTATATGCGTTGCATCCATCAACAAAAACAGTTCTTGGGCGAACTTTACTTTGCTCAAACCCCTTCTTGAATATGGCAACTGTATCTTCAAACGTGCGAGTATTTGAGATGTGTGAGGCTACCATGAATTTAGTATCCTCATCAATCATTTCCCAGAACCATATATTACGCCCTTCACAGCCAAGCATTGTTTCGTCTTCATGCCATAAGCCTGAGAGTTGTGGCACTTGTGTGGTTACGTATTCTTTGACAAGTATTGAGTATTTCTTTATCCAGTTGAGTATGGTGACTTGGGTTATTTTTTCTCCAAAAATTTGTTCTAAGTTGCGCTGTGCTTTTCGCATGGATAGACCATCGTAGTAGAAGTTGAGCGCTGCTACAATCATGGTTTTATCGTTTCGCATCTTTGCGAATTTACCGTTTAGGAAGAAGCGTTTTTTGCATTCTTTGCATTTATAGACTTGTGTCCCTTTGATCGTGCCGTTTTTGACAATTTTTTCAGAGCCACAGTATTTACAGTTCATCATTCACACACTCTCACGGGTATCTTGTAGGATATTTAATAATATATATCTTTTGGTGTACCTATGGGATACCAAAAAAGTTATGAAGGCGACATGGACATATACAAACAAATGAGGGACTACTTTGGACCTTAACTATAGGGCGCAACCACAGAAAAAAAATAAGTTTTGTAAATGGTCAGAACTAACCAACGAATCATCAGTAGAAGACTTTTTTATTTTATCCTTACTTAAAGACATGGGATATACAAACGAGGACATCCGCTCCAAACAAAGCATTGACGAAATTACCGTTAGCAAAAGTGGGGGAAGAAAAAAAGAGCCTTACAAACCTGACTTTGTACTTGTCCTCAAAGATGCCCCCAGAGTAGTTATTGATGCTAAGGCAACAGATGTCGATATACACACTTATGAATATCAATGTAGAGGATATTGTCTTTCACTAAATCTAAAGTATATAGAAGATAAACCCACACAATTTTTCATTCTCTCAAATGGACGTATAACCAACCTATACAAATGGGACCAAGAAAAACCTTTGTTATCGCTTGATTTTAGCGATTTCACTGATGGTCAACCAAAATATGAAGAGCTAAAAAACATAATTGGAAAAAAAGCCGTTTTACAGCGAATAATCACTAAATCTCCAATTCAGGACCTTTTTGATTTTTCCAGACCAAATTTGAGCGATTTAGAAGGAATATTTACTGCCTGCCATAACCTCATTTGGAAAAAGGAAAAAATAGGACCAACAGAAGCATTCTATAAATTTGCAAAAATAATGTTCATAAAGCTAAATCAGGATAAAAGATTAAGAAACAACGCCCAACTAAAAACAATGATTTTAACAAACAAACCTCTCCCAGAGGGCGAAGTAGTTTTTAGCATAAATTGGGTTGAGAAAAGAGAGAAAGAAGGCGTAAAAAACCCCGTAGACCAAATACTATTTGCTAACCTAAGACAGGAACTAGAGTCAGAAGTTCTTAAAGGAATAAAAAAACGAATATTCGAGAAAAATGAGCAAATAGAGCTAAAGGCAACGACCATAAAAGATGTTGTTAAACTGTTAGAACATCACGACCTCTACGGGATAGATGAGGATTTAAATGGCAGAATGTTCGAAAGCTTCTTAGAAGCAACAATCAGAGGAAGGGAACTAGGACAATTCTTCACGCCCCGTTCTGTTGTCAATTTTATGAGTCAAATGGCTAACTTAAAAGTCGATTTTGAAAGACAGGAATTTGACAGAGTTTTAGATGCTTGTTGCGGAACGGGGGGTTTTCTCATAGAAGCTATGGCTCTTCTGCGACAAAAAATAGACAGTAATCAAAGTCTAAATGAATCCGAAAAAGAAGAACTGCGGAACAAAATGATGCGAGACTATCTATTTGGCATTGATGTAAGCAAAACAATTGTTAGAATTGCTCGCATAAACATGTATCTTCATGGTGATGGTGGAAGCAGAATCTATCAGACCAGTGACTCTCTAGATAAAAACTTAACAATAGACCGAGGTACTGATGAAGAATTAAAGCAAGAATTAGAAGAGTTGAAAAACCGAATAGATAATGAAAACCTGAAATTTGATGTAATATTGACGAATCCCCCTTTCGCTATGCGTTATGAACAAAAGAAAGGGGATGAAAAAGCAATATTGGACCAATACGAACTTGCAACAGATGAAGAAACAGGTTGCTCACGTTCTTCGTTAAAATCAAGTGTTATGTTCATCGAAAGATATTGGGAACTGTTAAAGCCACATGGTAAATTGTTAACCGTAATGGATGAAAGCGTGTTAAACACAAGCTCAAACAAACCGTTCAGAGACTTCATCAAAAAACACTTTCTAATAAAAGCAGTAATATCACTTCCAAGAAATTCCTTCGTAAATGCGGGAAGTAATGTAAAAACATCCGTACTCTATTTAGTCAAGAAGAAAAACGAAAATGAAGCCCAACCAAAAACCTTCATGGCGTTAAGTGAAAACATTGGGCACCTCGATTCTGGTAGAAGAGCACTCGAATTAAATGATTTAGGCAAAATACTTGCGGAGTTCCGTAAATATGAACCAACAGAAAGCTGATATACAAACAAAAACCACGATTCAGTCAATTGGACATGATAGAATAGACTATCAGTTTTATGACCCCCAATTCTTCAAAACTATAGATAAACTAAAAGAAATCAGCAATAATCAAGACATTGAACTTATTTCATTAAAAGAGTTAGTGGTTGAAGGCAGAAACAGCCTTACGGGGGGAGCCACGCCTTTGGGTGCTGCTTACCTCACAGATGGCATACTTTTTATTCGTGTCCAAAATGTTAGGCGAACTGGTCTAGAATTATCCGATGCTGTTTATATAGCAAAACAGATGCATGAAGGAGAGTTAAAGCGTTCACAGCTTTTACCTAATGATGTGCTGCTTACTATCACAGGTGTTACATATGGCATAGCATCTGTTTTTCCTAATGGTATTGGTCCTGCTAACATTAACCAACATGTTGTAAAAATTAGGGTAAAACAAAATGAAATATTGCCCGATTACTTGGCGTTATATCTTAACTCAGAATTTGGAAGATCCCAGACAGATAGGAATGTAACTGGGGGTTCACGTCCAGCTTTAGACTATACTTCTATTAGGGGGTTGCAGATACTCCGACCTGAAATTTCAGGTCAGGAAAGAATTGTAAAAGCTGTAAAAGAAATTAGGCAGGAAGCAGCCGAAATAAAGCAACATATAGAACAGTTAGAATCTTCTTATGATAAAATATTTCTGGATAAGCTTGGTTTTCGGCTTCCAGAAGAACCAAAAGTAAAAAACTTCCTCACTCAACTTCAAGAAGAAGACCGTTTCGAAGTTAAATGGCACTATCCTTTTTATGAGGATGTTATAAACAGAATCAAAGTGAGTAATTCAAGAAAAATTGAAAGTTATAACCATGAATTAAAGTATGGCGCATCGTTATGCGCTGATTATGTGAGTGAGACACCATTTCTGAGGATAGAAAACCTCAAAAGGAATTATATTGACGCTTCAGACTTACAGTACGTTCCCAATAGTGTCTATCGAAATGAAATTAATAATCTATATCTTCAAAAAGATGATATTCTAATAGCTCGTAGTGGGAGTGTAGGGCTTTGTTCCTATGTTCCAGAAGGTTTTGAAAACTATGTTTATGGTTCATATATTATTAGGCTAAGGCTTTTAGACAAACATATCCTTCCTGAATATCTTTCTGTTTATCTTAATTCTATACTTGGAAAATTACAATTTGATAAGCAAAAGACAGGATCATCACAATTTAACATCAATATCAGTCAAATCCGTGACTTATGGATAATTGAACCTGATGGTATTCTCCAATACAATATAGCTAAAGATATGTTTGATTTAGTAAATGAAGTCAACTCTTTAAAAACACAGTATAATAAAAAATTAAAACAAGCAGACACTTTATTCATTAATATGCTTCAAGAAGCATAAAAACACCCCATGACAAATAACTTAACAGTATCGTTCCAACAAAATACCTTTATCCTCAATATACTTGAGAAGATCAGGCATCACAGCTTTTTTAATTTCAGGCCAAGGATTCTTAACCCTTTTAGCTTTAACCCTCTGCTTCAATTCTTCTTGAGAAGGCATTTTGTCTTTGTTAAGCCAATAAATATTAACACTCTGCAAATCATCAGCAATAAGAAATTCAGCCCCACAACTACAAGCCTTTTCACCATGAACAAAAGACCCCATATCCCACTGAGGCTTACCCGATTTAGCGTCAAAAGTATCTGCTTCTTCATAAATCGCAAACCTCAACGGTTTACCGCAATTCAAACAATCCTCATACACATACTCCAAAAACCGCTTAGTTTTCCACTTACGCATTATTCCTACATCTCCTTTTATCATTAGTTGCTAACAAAAACTGTTCTATTTCAGCTTTGTATTGTTCAAGGTGTTTCTCCACTTCACGTTTGCGAAATTCATCATCATCAAATACCTTAGTCAACTCTGGATCACAATGTTCCAACAAAAAATGCCTCTCCATCGAATCAAGCGAATATAAACCGTAACCCAACAATAAACTAATGTAACTTCGCCTATAATTTTTTCGAGATAAAACAACACCCAAAGCATACCTGAGTTTACGATCTTTAGGATATTTCTCTCGCCTCATTTGCGCAGCCGAATTATCATAAAGCCTCCAATTACAATAGTCAACATATAACCCACTTTTCTCAGCACACTCCTGACAAACATATTTATGACCACGAAGAACAGAAATAACTCCTACTGCTATCTTTCCACACTCGCATTTCCTTATTTTTTTCCTTATTTTTTTAATCATTTCTCTTTATTCTCCATTGTATGCAAATCTTCATTTTTAGCATTTTCTTTCATTTCTGTTTGCTCTCCATCGTGTTTTTACCAACCGATTGTTGTCGGTTAAGCGATTGAAAAAACGTGAGTTTTTCAAAGAGATAATCAACCATATTACTAATATCAGCACATTCTTCCTTCATATTACAGACAAATTCAAGAATCTTGTTATGTGTAAAGGCATTGTTTTTTTCAAACTCTATTTTCAGGGCACTAATTTCTTTCTGTGCTTCCTTAAGGGGGATCCATTTTTCTTTGAATCCGTGAGGCATCTTTGCGGAACGCATTATCTCTTCGGGTGTTTTTGCTTTTGATTCTAAACTACTCAAGTTTTTCCCTCTTTCTCTTTAGAGTTATTCAATGACTCAACATACCTAACAGGTTTCCCTATGCTGTTAGCATAATTAATTTCTGATTGTGTGCTTTTTCCCCAATAACCGTGAATGTTCATAACTAAAACATAGTCAGCCATACGAATCTTTTGTTTGTGTATTTTGTCAAGCATTTCTTTTATTTTTTCATCTATAGCGTTTTGTGGTTCATGAAGCTTGTCTTTTTTAGACCAGCAATTAACCATCAGCACAACTTGACCAGCTAATGTTAATTGCTCTGCCATTTGTTTTGTTTCCTGCTCAAATCTGGTGCTACCACAGATGCAAACTATCGGGAATTGCTCCATTACTGCTTATCTCCTTTGGTTGAAATTGGTTTAAGAGATGCTTTTTTGTGAAGCCACATAGCAGGAAAACACCTAATTTCTCCTTTGCGTAATATGTCAGGCAGAGGCACTAAATCAGGTTTCGACCCATCTTCGTCATAATCAACAGCCATCAAAGTTATAGTACAATCTTGAAGAACTTTAGCCCTAAGACAATTTTGCTGCTCTGGACATTCATCTACATATTCACCGAAATCAGCTTCACCACAATTTACTATCTCAACTGGGTATTTACCCATCAAATAACGAGTAGTTCCAACGCTATCTTTCATGGGTTCACCTTCTCTTGCTGATAATCCAATGCTTCTTTTAACTCTGTTATAGCACATCCATACTCACACATTGTGGTATCTTCGCAATCAGTACAACAATGCTCCACAACGTGAACGGCTATTTGCTTAAATTTTTCAATTTTGGCTCTTTGTTCAGCGATTATTTTTTTA
>Ga0209723_1001296_pt1 | contig 39631 bp, 35 predicted proteins | sample BiotimSIPDNA_2_FD_185750 | JGI IMG/M metagenome (GOLD analysis project Ga0209723, IMG submission 185750) | Anaerobic biogas reactor microbial communites from Washington, USA - Biogas_R2 time_0 SIP DNA (SPAdes) (version 2) | ecosystem: Engineered > Bioreactor > Anaerobic > Unclassified | place... | reverse complement strand
TGGCAAATTTCCCTTTCAGGGGTAATCATGGCAATCGTATTTGTCTATGCCACACCACTATTGAATGGAGCTGGCGGAAAACTAGGTGCAATTGCGTTTATTGCTGTCTTATCTATTTGCGGATTCCGCAAACTAGCTAAGGTTATAATTTCTGAGAGCAGCAGACCTAGTTAACTGTTTCCCTTAGCCCGCTTAAAACAAGCTATAATATGCTCCATATGCGAAAAATCTACCTGATCATTATTTTGATATGCTTGTTGATTGGGACACATAAGCCTGCCCAAGCCCAAGCAGGCAGCGCCTATGACTTAATTGCTGAAGTAAACGCATACAGGGCGGCTAATGGTTTAGATGAATACAGCATTGATAGCTTCTTGATGGAGTACGCGCAAAGCCACGCAGAATATTGTGCATCCATAGGTTATGGCACGCATACGCACCAAGACGGCACCGTCCCCTTTGATTCAGGCATTCAAGAGAACGTGGCAAGTGGTACCAACATGTCAGTTTCTTTTACGATTTACACCATCTGGGCTGATCCCGTGCACTGGAAGCTGATTGCAGGCAATAGCGGTGGCAGGATCGGTGCAGGCGCGGCATACAGCGGTGATTCTGTCTATTACACCCTAAATGTCATCCCCTCGGGCACGACAGTCAGCGAACCACCTGAAAACACAACGGTAGTCCTTGCTGCCGTGCAACCCCAGGTAACCCAGGAATATATCGGTGAGGTAATTACAAACACCCCTAATGCAGACGGCATTGTCGTTCATTTTGTAAAATACGGTGAGTCACTTTGGTCGATTGCCATTGCTTACGGCACAACTGGTGCACAAATTATGGAAAATTCTGGCTTCAGCCCCAGCATAACCAATGTATTTGAAGGACAGAAATTAATCATAAAAACCGCATCTCCCCCGACCGCTACAGTGCAGCCCTCAAAAACGCCCATTCCACCCACCCCAACTATCACCCCACCCAGGCCGACCCGTACGCCTATGCCCACCCGCACCCCCATGCCAACGCCAACCCCCACCCAACCCCCGCCTGTGCTTTACCGGGCGTTTGGTAATGGTCAAACCCTTGGTACAGCTTTGGTTGGTCTCAGCCTGGTTGGGTTGATAGTTGTCGTGTTTTTTGGTTTTTTGCGCAAGCCTAAGCCCTGATTTTAAATCCCCAATTTTAATCAATTAATATTAATTAGACCTTAAAACCCTTGACAGTTAAAAAATACTGGTGATAAAATTACCAGGTTAGAACAATTTTATGAGAGGTAACTTAATGACAAGCACAATCTACATCAAAATCAGCTTGCTTCGCAGCTCCGCCGTTTCTGGCGCTGCCCTGATTCAAGCATGGAATGTGCCTGTCCAAAGTTAAGCTATACGCAACGACTGTCCAGACCACGGGTACATTCTAGTCCCGTGGTTTTTTTATTAATCACATTTTCCAAACAAACCACGGGAAGAAGGCAACCCGTGGTTTTTTGTTTAGTCCGCCAGGGAACTAGTATAAGAAAAGTAAATCAAGATTGAGGAGAAAGAGATGAAAAACGAGAAATTATTACAACTAAAAACCCACCCAGGCTGGTGCTTGCGCCCATTCACCCTGGCAGATGCCCCTGCCGTGGTCGAGATCATGCGCGCCAGCTCACTGGCGAACCTAGGCTATGCTGATGTTACCCTGCAGGAGATGCTCGCAGATTGGACCGCACCTGGCATAGACCTGGTAGAGATGACCCGCGTCATGGTGGACGAGCAGGGCGTGATTCAGGGCTACTGTGATATCTGGGACCCCGCAGATCCGCATACTATCAAGTTTGCCTGGGTTGATATTAAACCGGAGCACTGGGACCAGGCATTGGCATTGGAACTACTGGCGTGGTCTGAGGAGGCATCGCGTTCGCGCATCTCCCTTGCACCGCAAGGAGCGCGCGTTGTTATGGCCTATGGCATGAATAGTAAAGAGGAGCGCTACCGCAAAATGCTTGAGGCAGCCAATTTTATGCTGGTGCGTCATTATTACCGTATGTGGATAGACCTTGCAGCCCAGCCAGAACAACCCAGCATGAATGGCTTCGAAATCCGCCCTATGCGCTATCCACAGCAGTTCGGTATGGCCGTCAGTGCCATCCGGGAAGGCTTCCGCGACCACTGGGGTCATGTTGATCGCCCATACGAGCAGGAGCTGGCGCATTGGCAGCATTACGTGGATAACGACCCGCTTTTTGACCCCAGCCTGTGGTTTTTTGCCTTCGCAGGTGAGCAATTGGCCGGGCTGTGCTACTGCAAAGCTGGTATCAGCGAAGACCCTGAGTTGGGCTGGATCAGCCAGTTGGCAGTGATGCGCCCCTACCGCCGGCGCGGACTGGGCAAAGCGCTTTTGCAACATGCCTTTTATGAACTCTATCAGAGGGACAGGCGCAAAGTTGCGCTCGGCGTCGATGCCACCAGCCTTACAAACGCCACTCATTTATATGAAAGTGCCGGCATGCGTGTCGTCCGGCAGTACGATACCTACCATAAAGAATTGCGCCCAGGTAAGGACCTGAGCACACAAGAATTAGACAATACGGAGTAAGATCATGTTTGTTCTACCGATAACAAAAACAATAAATGTACAAAATAAACCAAGCATTCCTGGGCTGACTTTCCGCCGCTTTGAAGGCGAGTCTGATTACCCAAAGATGATTGGAATAATCACCGCCTGTAAAAATGCAGACCGTGAAGAACGCAGCGAAACTGTGGAAGATTTACGCAACCAGTATGCACACCTGCATAATTGCGATCCATACACAGATATGCTCTTTGCGGAGATTAATGACGAGCCTGTTGCATATGCAAGGGTTGGCTGGTTTGAAGAGAAAGATCCAGTCATGCGGGTATATTATCATTTCTTTTTCCTACTACCTGAATGGCGCGGGCGAGGCATTGAAGAAGCCATAGCACGCTGGGCTGAAAAACGGCTTAAGAAGATTGCAGAATCGCATCCAAAAAATATCAAACGCGTTTTCTCAGTAGAATGCAGCGAACATCAACAGGATAAAATCGCCCTGCTGGCAGGTTTGGGTTACAAACCAGAGCGTTACTTTGTCTCAATGTCTAGGCCGCTCACGGGCATACCTGAAGCAGCCTTACCAGAGGGTATTGTGGTTCGGCCGGTAACGCCTGAGCAGCACGACCTGCTCTGGCAGGCAAGCAATGAGGCTTTTCGAGACCATTGGGGATTTTCTGAACCTGATGATAAGGATTATGCCGAGTGGCGTAATTCTCGCTGGTTCCAACCGCAGCTCTGGCAGGTTGCCTGGGATGGTGATGAGGTTGTTGGGCAAGTACAAAACTTTATTGACACCCTTGAAAACCAGGACTACAAGCGCCAGCGCGGCTATACCGAAGGCATCAGCGTGCGCCGGCCTTGGCGAGGTCGAGGCGTTGCCAAAGCCCTAATTGTGCGCTCAATGCACATGCATAAGGCATTGGGCATGACTGAAGTGGCATTAGGTGTGGATACCAATAATCCAAATGGTGCGCTTAAGCTCTATGAAAGCCTCGGCTATAAAGCGTACAAAACCTTGATTGTCTATCGCAAATCGATGCCAGGACAGGAAAAATAGTTAAAATGCAGCAGGTATAAAACCCTGCTGCATTTTTGATTGAGGAGAATATAGAAAATAATGCTGCAAGTGAGTAACTTGAATAAATACTATGGCGTGAAAACCCTCCTAAAAGACATCAACTTTACCATCCAAGACAATGACCGGGTGGGACTGGTTGGTGCAAATGGCTGCGGGAAGAGTACCCTGCTGGATATCCTGACTGGCAAATTGGCAGCCGATAGCGGCATCGTTGCGCTTGAAAAAGGTAAAATATTGGGATATCTTCCACAAAAAACACACCTTGAAGGCGATATTAGCATTCAAAGTCACCTGGAGAATGGCATACCAGGATTAGTAGAAGCGCAGCAAATGATGGAGGAAGCATCCGATCGTTTGAGAACAGGTGACAGCGAGGCACTTGTGGTGTATGGTGAAGCGGCCAGCCAATTTGAAGCCCTGGGAGGCTATCAATTTGAGTTCAAAGCGCAAGCCATTTTGGCTGGTCTTGGCCTTCCGTACCTGGGCTTAGACAGGCCTATGAGCCAGCTCAGCGGCGGGGAAGCAATGCGGGTACACCTGGCAGGTTTGCTGCTGGCTGAACCACACATCTTATTTTTAGATGAACCAACAAACCACCTGGATATTGAAGCCTTAGAGTGGTTGGAAGGTTTTTTGAAAACTTACCAGGGGGCAGTTTTGCTTGTTTCTCATGACCGGGTATTCCTCGATGCAATTGTTGACCGGGTACTTGAAATCGACGAGGACACTCACACATTATGTGAGTATGCTGGCAACTACAGCAGTTTTGCCAAGCAAAAAGAACTGGAATTGCAAAAATTGGTGGCTGCTTGGCAGGATCAACAAGCAGAAATTAAACGCTTACGATCTGATGCCCAGCGCACAGCCGAACAAGCCCGGCATTCAGAATTAGTAACCAGGGACTCTACCTTACGCAGGTATGCAAAAAAAGTAGCCAAAAAAGCCAAAGCAAAAGAAAAAAGGCTGGAACGCTACCTGGATTCTGATGAAAGAGTAGAAAAACCAGAAGAAAAATGGCGCTTGCGGGTGAACTTTAACGAAGGCGCACACCAAAGCCAGCTTGTCATGGCTGCCAGGTCGCTTGGACATGCATACCAGTCTGGTTGGCTTTTCCAAGACTTAGATCTGAACATCCAGCAGGGTGATCGTATAGCGCTTATCGGCCCGAATGGCTGCGGAAAATCGACCTTACTGAAGTGTTTACTGGGTGAAATACAGCCAAGCACAGGCAGCGTCCGCATAGGGAACAGCACCAAGATCGGGTACATGCCGCAACAACAGGAAACGCTGCCCCCAGAGAAAACGCCCATTGAAATCATCCAAGCAATTGCCCCGATGAATCAGAGCGAGGTGCACCACTTCTTACATTACTTTCTGTTTGAAGAAGAGCAGGCACGCCTGCCAAGTAGCTTGCTCAGCTTTGGGCAGAGGGCACGCCTACTGCTGGCAAAGCTGGTTGCTAGTGGTTCGAATTGCCTGGTCTTGGATGAACCAGTGAACCACTTGGACATCCCTTCGCGAGAGCAGTTCGAACGGGCATTGGAGATGTTTAAGGGCACTGTCTTAGTGGTGGCACATGACCGCGCTTTTATTCAACGCACAGCGGATATCATTTGGAAGCTAAAGGACGGCACGTTATCTATTTCTTACTTAAAGAATATTTTGCAATGAACAAAATATATATTCTAGACCGAGAAATTAATTACTGATCGATATGTGCGCCATCCCATTATTAAAATAACATCGATTTTTATTACTCAGCACTATACAAATAATATACAAATTGCAATCAATTTGCTAAATTATTCTCTAGGAATGAGAAACCATCCTAGTGTTTATGAAATTTTTATTTTTATGGTGTAGATTCATAATCACTAGCAAAAAATTGAAGGAACGCATATGAACAAAAGCAAATTATTTTACCTGGTACTGGTTATTCTGCTGGCAGGCGCATCAAGCCTGGCAGGTCTTGCCGTGGGTGGGTTTGCCGTCTACCGCATCCTCACCTCGAGTAATGATGATACAGCCGCACTCAGTCAACCAACAGCTGAATCGATCAGCAGCTATGAACCAATAGAGCAGCAGGTCGACATCACCTCTGTGGATGTAGAGACCGCTGTCACAAACTCAGTGCAGAAAATTGCCCCTACGGTTGTCACGGTAGTTGGCACGGTAACCTACCAATCTTTTCCCTTTGGACAGCCAGCTGAACAAACAGTCAGCGGCAGTGGTGTTTTCATCTCTGAAGATGGCTATATATTGACAAATAATCACGTTGTGGAAGGTACAAACTCCCTCAAAATTATCCTCTCAGATGGATCAGAACAAGAAGCCATCATCGTTGGCACAGACAAATTTTCAGATATTGCTGTATTGAAAACTGAAGGTACTGTGCCCGCATTTGCAAACCTTGGTAACTCGGATAACATGGACCCTGGAGAAAGCGTGATTGCAATTGGTTCACCCTTGGGCGAATTCATGAATACGGTCACGGTAGGTGTGATCAGCGCTACTGGCCGCTCAATCGATACAGGCGAGGGATACCAGATTGAAGGGCTGCTGCAGACGGACGCTGCCATTAATGTCGGCAACTCCGGCGGACCCTTGGTCAATTTAGCCGGTGAAGTCATCGGCATTAACACCCTGATCGTGCGCAGTTCAGGCAGCGGTACAGTTGCAGAAGGATTGGGTTTTGCAGTACCGTCCAACACAGCCGGCGCGATTGCCACCCAGATTATTGAAAAGGGCTTCTTTGCCCGCCCAAATCTTGGTATTACTATCCAGGCTATCACTCCCCAACTTGCCAGGATGTACCGCTTACCGGTTGAATATGGTGCTTACATTAACCAACTGCAAGCCGGCAGCCCTGCAGATGAGGCAGGTTTGCAAGTTGGCGATATTATCACCAGCATTGGCGGCACTGCTATAGACGGCTCGAATTCTTATATTAATATCCTGTTCCGCTTCAATCCCGGCGAGCAGATATTAATAGAATTTGTCAGGAACAATACCCTGCAAGAGGTACAGGTTGAATTGGCTGGGTCCGGCACGTAATTGGTTTAGGTAACCCGCCCACTTTTAACTAAGAGCGCTTGATTTTTAGCGGGATTAAGCCTGCAGCAGCCTGCATTGTTCTAACCTAGCATTTGGTGAAAAAAAATTTACATTTTGTTTAATCTGTACTAGGTGATCCATAACCGTTTCTGCTGGCACGCCTGTTGGGGCATATGAAACATATAACACATGTTCGGTCTCAGCTGTAATAGGAGAGCGATTATCCTGTCCATAAAGGATTGAGCAGCACAGCCCAAACTGATCGCGCATGACCATATCCCCTTTTCGCATTTGTTTTCGTTTGCCATTCATTGCTGTCAATTCCTCAGCCTCGTGTGCTGTGTCAATTACAATCGGTTCCCTAAGCTTTGCCACGTCATGCCCAGCTGTTAACACAAATGTGTTTACCTCGGCAGCAAAATTGGCGTCTACCAGGGGTGACACATCCGGCAGGTTTTTGCCCTTCATGATGATTGACTCAACTTGGAGCAGCACGTGGTAGGTCATTGTAAAGCGTTTGTAATACTGGACATAGGCAGCCATTACTGGATGCATCATCAACTCCCTACGGGAACATCCAGCAAAGTCTAGGCGCAAACGGGTTTCCACTTCCCGTTTATGCTGGTTAAGCTCAGGGCTGAGCAGTTGTTTCTCCACACCAGAAAGCTCTAACAAACCAATTGCTGCCCCGGGATGGGCAGAATGCCATGCATCCGTTTCAGAGATTGAGATCAAAACAACACCACTCTTTGAATAGCCACTATGCCTTAATCACTGCGTGAGAATCCGGCTATGAATCGTCGTTAAGAACTTGATTTGTCGGGTATCACTCCAACCAATTGATTATCTTATCACAAACAAAATCGACTTGATCCTCGCCCAATTCTGGGTACATCGGCAGGGTTAGGATGCGTGGAATAAGTTTTTCGGTTTCTGGGAGCGATTCGCAACCTCTCAACTTACCTAAGTATGCCGGCTGTTGATGGATTGCCATTGGGTAGTGGATGGCTGTGCCAATCCCTGTCTGGCCCAAGGTTTCTTTTAGGGCATCGCGTAGTGGGTGTTCTATCACAAATAAATGCATCATGTGGGTTGTGCCCTCGATCATAACTGGCAAGCCAATGCTGCTGCCTGATAATTTCGAAATATAGCGGTTAGCAAGGTCCCGCCTGCTCTGGTTGTCTTGATCTAAATGCGCCAGTTTGACCTTTAGGATGGCTGCCTGGAGTTCGTCCAAACGGGTATTCATCCCAGCCAGGTCGCTGATATAATGCTGTTTCCATCCATATTCTCGCAACCATCTTACCCTGTCTGCTAATTCATTGGAGTTCGTCAAGATTGCACCGCCATCGCCAATTGCACCTAGGTTTTTGGTTGGGTAGAAGCTGAAGCAAGCAATATCGCCAAAAGTGCCTGCTTTTTGATTGCCAATCTTTGCCCCGTGTGCCTGTGCGCAATCTTCAATCACGAACAAGTTATGGGCTTTAGCAATGGCTAAAATTTCATCCATCGGTGCTGGCTGCCCATATAAGTGCACTGGCATAATTGCCTTGGTGTTTTCAGTGATAAGCTGTGGGATTCTTGTGGGGTCTATGCAGCGGGTTTTTGGGTCAATATCAGCCACTACCGCTTTTACCCCAGCCAATTCCACAGCTGCAACAGTTGCTACCGCTGAATGAGAGACAGTGATAACTTCATCCGCGTCTTTCAGCCCCAGGGCTTTGACAGCCAAGGTGATGGCGTCTGTGCCGTTATTGACCCCCACGCAGTGGTCAACACCGATGTAGTCTGCAAAGGCAGCTTCAAAGTCCCTCACAGCACTGCCTAAGATATACCTACCGCCATCCAGGACAGCTTGGATTGCCTGGTCTATTTCCTTCTTATACGAAAGATACTGTGCCTTTGGATTTGCGACAGGGATTGTAATTTGTTGCATGCTGACCTACCAGTAGTGTGGATAATTTGTTTGATAGAAACTAAGCGTGCGCTTGAGCCCTTCTTCAAGGCTGATTCTGGGCTGCCAGCCTAGTTCCTGCTTAATCTTGCTATAATTTCCGCTGTAGTCGCCAATATCAATGGCTTTGCGGTTTTCTGGGAATGGGATGTATTCATACTGACCAGATTGATTAAGATCTACCAGCAACTTGGCGGTATCGGTTAGTGAAAGCGTATCTGCGGCACCCAAGTTGTAAATCTGACCGTTGGTTTTATCGGTAGCAGCCGCTAACATCAATGCATCAACGACATCATCAACATAATTGAAATCACGCAGCTGCGAACCATCACCATAAATGGTGATTGGGTTGCCTTCAATGATTCTACGGATCCAAATGCCTAAAAAGGTCTGCCTGGCATCCTTGACGCGCATGCGCGGGCCGTAGGTATTGGTCAGGCGCAGGATACTTGAGCGGATGCCATACACCTGGTTATAAACCAGGTGATATTGCTCACCTGCCATCTTGTTAATTCCATTGACATCAACTGGTCTCAATGGGTGGCTTTCATCAACCGGAATGCTAATCGGTTTCCCGTAAATTTGCCTGGTGCTGGCAAAGACCAGTTTAATCTGGGGGTTGTAATGCCGGCAGGCTTCAAGAATTTTTAATTGGGCAACCGCATTAATTTCCAGGTCCGTTCCTGGGTCTTCCATGGAATCAATGTGGCTGGTTTGTCCGGCTAGGTTAAACAAAAAATCCTGACCATCCACCAGGTACTTCATCGAATGCTCATCACGAACATCGGAAATATTAACCTTTACCCGGTCCTTGATTGGCTCAATATTCCATAAATTGCCGCCATATTGCGGGATAAGACTGTCCACCAGGGTCACTTTCGCGCCCAAATCAACCAGCCGGATAGCTAAATTTGAGCCAATAAACCCCAATCCACCAGTAATCAGGACCTTTTTTTGTGAGTAAATACTTTCAGTCATCTTTGGTTATTCCGATTTTGCTTATGAATCCAATCTCTAGGATTAGTTTTCTTATTCGGCTTACTTTAGGTGATCCTTTTGCACAACAATTTTCCTCCACAAGGATAAAAGCTGGGTTGCCGAATTTTTCAGATGCCGCCAGTTGAAGAATTGCGATTTCCCGTATGAGCGATAGTAATGATTGACCGGTACCTCGGCAAACTTGAAACCAGCATCCTGCATTTTCTTGACCAATTCCAGGCAAATCGTGCCAGTCTCGCTTTCTAACTTGACCGTGTCGAGGATATCACGCCGGAACAGGCGGAAATCGCAATCGACATCTTTTAGTTTGAAACTGAACAGTAATTTGACGATGTGATGGTAAATCCTGCCAATTATTTTGCGATACAAAGGATCATGGCGCTGAATTTTGTAGCCATTGACGATATCTACGCCTTCATCCAACGCGCCAACTAGGTTTTTAAGCTCTAGGGGGTTATACTGACCATCACCATCGGTGTAAAAGATCCAATCTTTGGTAGCAGCTGAAAAGCCGCTGCGTAAAGCTGCGCCGTAGCCGCCATTTTTTTCTTTGTGGATTACATGTAGTTCAGGAAATCGTTCAGCCAAAGCATCCAGCACTTGCCGTGTAAAATCTGCACTGCCGTCATTCGTTACAATTACTTCGTAATCATCAGTGACTTCTTTTAAGGCAATCAAGGCAGTCAACACCATGCTTGGAATCGTGCCACCGTCATTATAGGCTGGAAAAACAGCACTGATGCTTGAGACTTTTTTATCTTTATCCTCTGCCAATCTACTACTCCTGTGCTTTTTTACCTACCGCTACTACCGTTAGGCCGTAAGGGAGACATTGGTTTTTCACCAAACCTGATTCTAACATTAATATATGCTTTAATAGCTGGTTTAAAGATCCAAAGTCCGTGGTCAAATCAGATGAGACATCTTTTCTCGTAATTAGGCGGTCAAGCATTCGCTTGAGAATAGCAAAAGGGAAAAGGAATGTATTTGCATAACTGCAGTGTTCCACAACAAAACCTGCTTGTTCTAAAAGAGAACTGACCTGCCTGGCTGTATACCTTCTTTTAATATCAACTGCCTTATCATGGCTTCCTTTAAGCCAACCATACGCCGGAAGTCTTAATAGCAACCTGCCGCCCTTCTTAAGCACGCGCTTAAACTCAAGTAGGGTTTCAATGTCATTACGGGCATAATACAAAACGTCAAAGCTTGTGACGAGGTCAAAGGTACCTGAACATATTGGGAAATCATCAATGGAAGCTTGGAGCAAGGTCTTGATTTGGCGCTTTTTGGAGTAATGCAAAGCAACCTGTGAAGCATCCATGCCAATTACCTCTCCATAATTGGCAAGATAAGAAGTGATGTGCGCGCCAGTACCACAGCCAGCATCAAGAATTCGCAGTCTACTGCCAGGTTGATACCAACGTTCCAGCACAGCGGTGGTGATTTTTTGCATTCCAAGGTACCACCAATGCGATTCCTCCACGTTGTACATAATTTCGTATTCTTCAATCTTCATAAAAACCTTTTAAGTCGAAGTACATCTGGAAAATCTTACGCTTTGGATTCACGGAATACAAGTTTAGCATTCAGAAAATATGAGAGCAATGCCACTGGAAGCGTGACGATGGCACCAGCTATTAACATATCAACCTGTTTCGTTTCAAAAAAGCTTAATAATAGGATGTTTACTAAGTAGGTGAAACCGTAAACCAGGAAAAAACGCAGCATCAAAGATAATTTTCGATTTCTAAAGACAATAGAGCCCGTGGTAAAGAAATTAAAAATAATCCCTAAAACGGTTGAAATTAGCGTAGCAAGAGTGTAATGCACGTTGAGCAAAATTAATATAGCATAAATGACATAGCTGAACAGTGTATTCAATCCGCCAACAAATAAAAACCTTACAAAGCGAATTGACCAAATTGTTCTAATAAGATCAATCAATTTGTCTTTTAAAGATAAATTTTCCAAGAATAATCCTTATGTTCTGAAACTTTGCTCATTTTACTATAACACATCCAAAAAACAGATAAAATTCTTATTGCAAAATCAATAAAAATCAATATTGCCCCGAGTTAAACCCTGCACATGATAAAATCACCCTCACATGAAACCTGAATTTTCTAAACCTGCCAAACTATTCTTGATTGCCACCTTGCTTTATGGTGTCGCTTTCAGCTTTTGGGAATTATTCTTTAATTTATATTTCCTTGCCAGTGGGTTTGATAAAGATTATTTAGGCTTAATCAAAGCCATTTCACCGCTGTCCTCGCTGCTGTTAGGCTTGCCGCTAGGTAAAGTGGCAGACCGTATTGGCCATAAAAACGCCTTATTCTTTGGTCTATCGGTGGGCCTTATGGGTATGCTGCTGCAGGTGACCTTTACCTCCCCAATCCTGATCATTATGATGGGCGTGGTACAAGGCGCTGGGTTTATGCTTTACCGGATTTCCGCATCGCCTTTCATCATGAAAGTCTCAAACGATAATAATCGCACCATGCTTTTCAGTCTCAATTTCAGCCTGACCACCTTTGCAGGTATGGTTGGTAACCTTGTTGCCGGTCAGTTGCCAGGTTTAGCCAGCAGTCTGCTTAATACACCTGCGAATTCTGCGCTAAGTTACCAGTTAGTGATTATTTCTGGCATCATACTCGGCGCAACATGCTTGGTTCCGCTCTTCCTTATTAAGAAGTTCGATTTTGAAGATGATGAAGACCGTCAAGAAGCAACACCAAATCCAATCAATTCAATCAGGTCCTTGTTTTCCCTTAAGATCATTCAGCAGTTATTTGTTATCAACAGCCTGGTGGGCTTGGGGGCAGCTTTATTAATTCCCTATTTCAATGTGTTTTTCCGCGAAGTGCACGATATGTCAGACAAATCCTTGGGTCTGCTGTACAGCATTTCTTCCCTGCTGGTCATGATAGGTTCACTCAGTGCCCCGTGGTTGGCACGGGTATTAAAGTCAAAAATTATTGCCACAAACCTGACCCAACTCTTCAGCATTGGCTTTTTGTTATTGGCTGGTTTTTCCCCGATTTTGTGGCTTGCCCAGCTTGGCTTTTTACTGCGGACGGTGCTGATGCAGTTATCCTCGCCTTTATTGGAAAACTTTGCCATGGAGGTCTCCCCGCCCGGACGACAAGGCACCATTGCTGGCATCCGCAGCATGGGCTGGCAAATTGGGCAAACCATTGGCTTACTGCTCTCCGGTTTGATTCAGTCACGCTATGGTTTCTCACCCATTTTCATCATCACCGCGTCTTTATACTTTCTCTCAATTGTTTTAGCGTGGTTATATTTCCGTCCTATGGAAAAGGCAGCAGCCCGTGCCACAGCCTAAAGACCTCTTAGTCGTACTTATAGCAGACAGTCACGTGGGAGACCGCATGAAAGATCTGCCGGAAAACCTGCTCAGCCAGCTTTCAGCAATTAAGCCAGATTTGATTTTGCACGCTGGGGACATATCTGTGAGGCGGGTTTTAGATCAGCTCAACCAGGTTGCGACTGTTCGCGCCATCCAAGGCAACCGCGATTGGTTTTTAAGGCTGGCATTACCAATCAGCCTAGACCTGGCGCTTAACGGTGTCAAGGTTACCCTTACCCACGGCCATATTTCCATGCTGCATTACTTTCGTGATTTCATTGAGTATTTTTTCAATGCTAAAAACTTAACACACCGCCGCTACCAGCGCAATATTGCCAAGCGTCATCCCAAATCCGATCTCATTATCTACGGTCATACGCACTACCAGGTGGATAATGAAATGCTTGGTAAAAGGTTCATTAACCCCGGCTCAGTTTACCCTTGCCGTTACAATAAGGGCATTCCCCAAATTGGTTTGCTGCGTATCAGTGCTAAAGGAGCAATTCAAGTGGAATTTCAACCTGTTACCTGAACTGACACCTTGAATTTACACTATAATCCTATTTAAAGGTGCAGTAACTCAAAAAAACATGTTTATGTATAATCAAATTGAGTCTGATCAAAACCCAAAATTTAAGCTGGTAATGCAATTGCTGACCCAGCCGCGTAAAAGACGCAAGTCGAAACTATTCCTGGCTGAGGGTGTGCGCCTGGTAGAACAAGGGATCCAGCAAGGTCTTAAACCACAATTTCTACTTTTTACCGAAGGTCTTTCGCAACGCGGCCTGCAGTTGATTGATTCCCAAGCCGACACAACGCAGGTACATGCGGTGGATCCCGCCTTATTCAAAAAGTTGTCTGACACGGAAAACAGCCAAGGCATCCTTGCAGTTTATGATGAAGTGATCCTGGCGCTGCCAGACCAGCCAAATTTTCTCCTTATTGCCGATAATATCCGCGACCCAGGCAACTTGGGCACAATCCTGCGCTCAGCCGAAGCCGCTGGTGCCCAGGCAGTCTTGCTCTCGCCTGGCTGCGCAGATGCCTTCAACCCCAAGGTGGTGCGTGCTGGCATGGGCGCACACTTCACCCTGCCAATTTTGTCTCTAAGTTGGGCTGAGATTGATGCCTTTTGCAAAAACATGACGATATTTAGTGCTGAGACCACTGGTGAAATTGTCTATTGGCAGGCCGACTTTACCCAACCCTGCGCACTGTTGATTGGCAGTGAAGCCTTTGGTTTAAGCCCCCAGGCCCAAAAACTGAAACAACAGCCCGTCAGCATCCCCATGGCTGGCCAGAGTGAGTCATTAAATGCGTCCGTAGCAGCGGGAATCTTGTTATTTGAAGTTTTACGCCAAAGGCACCATAAAGGATAATATATGGAAATCCGCTCAATTACCTTCTTCTGCAACCTTGGTTTCCCGGTTAATAAATTACTGCTGCAAAAGGCAGGCATCTTTATGCGGCATGCGCGTGCAGCGTATGAAAAGGCAGGCTTTGTGGTGCAAACAGTGCGCCTGGCAACGCCACCCTTCCCGCTTTACCTGCAGCCTAATAATTACTTGCTGGGTGCGCAAACAATAGCCTTTGAAGCCCACGGGGAAGGCTTTGATTATTTCTCAATTGGTCCAGCGCTACCCGAATTTCCATCCGCTTATGAGGCTATCCCAACCATCCTGGCAGAGACAAAAGGCTTGTTTGTGAGCGGCCTGACCACCACGAGCGCAGGCCAGCTCTCTCAACCGGCTATCCGAGCCTGCGCTGAAATTATGGTCAAAGCGTCTACCTTGGAGAAGGATGGTTTTGCCAACCTGCGCTTTGCAGCCCTGGCAAACGTACCAGCCTATGCCCCTTTCTTCCCTGCTGCCTATAGCGCAGAATCACAACCTACTTTTGCCTTAGCCCTTGAAGCTGCTGACCTGGCGATTCAAGCCTTTTCTTCGGCAGCAACTTTGGCCGCGGCACGCACCGCGCTGATCAGTGAAATTGAAGCGAATGCCAGGAAGTTGGAAGCGGTGGCAGAACAATTACAAAACATCTATCATTACGACTTTAAAGGCTTAGATTTCACCCTGGCGCCATTCCCTAAGGAAGAACTATCCATTGGCACAGCCCTACAAAAACTAGGTCTCAGTGCGGTTGGTTACCAGGGAACGCTGGCTGCATCGGCTTTCATAACAGATACACTAGACCAGGCAAAGTTTAAACGCTGTGGGTTCAACGGCTTGATGCTGCCTGTTCTTGAAGATTACACCTTAGGGCAAGCCGCAGCCCAAGGCACACTGGCAGTTTCTGACCTGCTCTTATTTTCCGCTGTGTGCGGCACTGGTTTGGATGTCATCCCGCTGCCTGGGGATACCAGTGCAGAGGAAATCTATCCAGTGCTCTTAGACCTTTCTGCTCTGGCGCTGCGCTTGAATAAACCGCTCACAGCCAGGCTGCTGCCGATGCCGGGTAAAAAAGCCGGTGATGAGACCAATTTCGACTTCGAATACTTCACCAACACGCGTGTAATGTCATTACACTCAAAACCACTGCATAGGCTCTTAGATGGACAAGAATTACTTTCAATCAGCCCTAGGCAGAGAGATTAATTAAACTGTCAGAAAAATGGGAATAATTCTTCCTTATAAAATAATCAGCGTACCTGCTTAAAATTAACCAGGATCAGGTTTTCCTGGCAGGAAGATGTAATTAACAATTCCACTGGGCTGGAAAGCGGCTCGCCATTCGGGTCGAGTAATTGCAGGTAAAGCAAATCGCCATCCACAAGTTTATTCGGCAGGGCAAATCCATAACCCGACTCACCATAAACTGTCACCGACCCCGTCAGCACGTCTTCATCCACCATCTCACCGCCATATTCTCCAGTCAGGCGGACGGTCACGTTCTTAACCGGTGAATTCTGCAGGTCCCAAACCTGGCCGCCAATGAAAAGATAAGCCTCGCAGCTGTATTGGGGATGCAGCAATGTGTTTGGCAGTGCTTGCACAGTGCCCATCAAGATAAATGGCATTGGTTTTTCGGTCGGGGTAGGGGTTTGGGTGGGCGTGGCAGTTGCGGTTGCTATTGGCTCAATTGTGGGGGTGACCGTTGCTGTGTCTGATGGTTTCAGTGGTTGTGTTGCAGTTAAGGTTGCGGTTGCTGTGCTGGTATTGGTTTGTGTAGGTGCAAAAATTGCCATAGGCGGGATGACTTCAAAACGCACTAAGAAATAGGTCAATACGGCCACCATAATCATCAATAAGAAACCAATCAGGAAAGGCGATGGCATTTTACGTTTTGCCATTGAGGATATTTTCGGAGGGCCTTCATCAGGCCTGCTGCGCTTTATTGTTGGCGGGATCTTCTGAGCTGTCATTTGACCAAGATTTCAATTGCCGATTGCGCGCGTTGTGTTTTAATCCAGTCCGCAAGGGCTTTTAGCTGCATATTACGCCTGGCATCTGCCGAGAGGGGTTGCTCAGCTTCTCTCTCCAAGACTAAGATGATGTGATACCCCAACTCACTTTCAATAATGTCCGAGTGCGCTCCAACTGCTAAGTTAAAAGCCGCTTCTTCCACAACCGGTACGGTCAGGTAACCTCTTGGGAACCAGCCTAATTCTCCGCCCGTTTCGGGGTTATATTGCCAGGCCAGGTCATCAAAGCTGGTACCTGCATTTAACTTCTTAAGCGCTGTTTCTGCACCTGCTTGGGTGAAGGCAAAGATTTGACGCGCATGGATTTGCTCGGCAGTGCTGGGCACAGCATTGATTATCGTATCCCGCTGCCAGGCTGAGCCAATAGCCAAAGACATGGCATAGCGGAAGTCTTCGGATGCATAAAAATTATCAGCCATCCATTGGTTTAGAGCTTCTTCAGAGCCCAGTTCGTTGACCAGGGTTAAAGTTCTTTCATAAATTAATTGTTCATCAACCACATAGCCAGCCTGTTGGGCTGCCTGCGCAAGCAGCAGTTGATCAATCAAATCATTTAAAACACTTTGGGTAATTTCCTCTTCTGCGGGCAAGGCCTCTCCCATGTTTTGATAAGCGAGCTTGAAGCGTTCTATTTCTGCTTCAAAGAAAGCTAAGGGAATGCCTTCACCATTTACGATAACAGCCATTGGGACTGGGATAGCTGTGGCTGTAGCAGTTGCTTCAACCAGCGTTTCAGTTGCAGTCGCTGTAGGCATTTGTGGCTCTTCAGTTTTACAAGATGAAAGGGAAAGAAGAACAAAGGCAGCTGCTAAGAAGATTGCTGTAATACGCCAATGATTGCCGTGAAATTTCATACCCTGTATTATACCTGTTGAAGTCAAATTTCGCATAAACTTTTCTAAAGTGGTCATCTAACCTATACGAAAAGACCGCCCTTGCGGACGGTCTTATGATTTTAAATATTTTCGGTTTAGTAATCCATACCACCAGGGGGCATAGCCGGACCAGCTGGCTCTGGCTTTGGAATGTCGGTGATGAGGGCTTCGGTCGTCAGGATCATCGCTGCAATTGAAGCGGCATTTTCTAATGCGCCGCGGGTAACCTTTGCAGGATCAATCACGCCGCCTTCAACCATGTCACCATATTCTTCGGTCAAGACGTTGTAGCCCAGGCGGTTGCTGCCAGTGGCAGCTTGCTTCTGGCGCACGTTCTCAACAATAACGGAACCATCTTTGCCAGCATTCTCGGCAATCTTGCGCATTGGGATCTCGAGGGCATTGCGGACGATATTGACGCCGATTTGGGCATCATCGCTATCCATCTTGAGTCCTGCCACAGATTTCATGGCATTGATCAATGCTACACCACCGCCAGGAACAATACCTTCTTCTACAGCCGCGCGGGTTGCAGACAGGGCATCTTCAACACGATGTTTCTTTTCTTTAAGTTCGGTTTCAGTTGCTGCACCAACACGAATGATGGCGACACCACCAGAGAGTTTAGCAAGTCTCTCCTGCAGTTTTTCGCGGTCATAATCACTGGTGGTATTTTCAATCTCCACGCGGATTTGCTCAATGCGGCCTTTAATGGCAGCTGCGTCACCGCGTCCACCGATAACAGTGGTGTTTTCTTTGTCAGTTGAAACCTTTTCAGCACGGCCGAGGTCGTCAATTGTGGCGGTTTCCAGTTTGCGGCCAGTCTCTTCAGAGATAACGGTCGCACCGGTCAGGGTGGCAATATCCTGCAGCATGGCTTTGCGGCGGTCGCCAAAGCCAGGGGCTTTGACAGCAATTACGTTCAACATGCCGCGCAGTTTGTTCAACACCAAGGTTGCCAGCGCTTCGCCGTCAATATCTTCAGCAATAATAACCATATCGCGTTTGCCAACTTGCACTAATTTTTCAAGCAGGGGTACGATATCAGTAGCAGCAGAAATCTTCTTGTCATAAACCAAGATATAAGGTTCATCGATATTGGCTTCCATGTGCTCTGGGTCAGTGATGAAGTAGGGCGAAATATAGCCACGGTCAAATTGCATACCTTCTACATATTCGGTCTCAAAGGCTAAGCCTTTTGATTCCTCAACGGTGATAACACCATCTTTGCCTACTTTATCCATCACATCAGCGATTAATGAACCAATCTCTGCATCTTGTGCGGAAATGGTGGCTACTGAGGAAATTTCTTCTTTGGTGGTAATGTCAATCGCCTGGGCACGAATGGCGTCGGCAACTGCTTTAGAAGCAGCTTCAATACCACGTTTGAGCAGCATTGGGTTTGCGCCTGCTGCCAGGTTCTTGAGGCCTTCACTCACAATGGCATGCGCCAAAACTGTTGAGGTCGTGGTGCCGTCACCGGCGATATCATTGGTCTTGGTTGCGGCTTCTTTGAGAAGCTGCGCGCCCATATTTTCGTAGGGGTTTTCTAGTTCAATTTCTTTTGCAACGGTAACACCGTCATGGGTGATGGTTGGGGAACCAAATTTGCGATCTAAAGCGACGTTGCGTCCCTTTGGTCCGAGTGTCGTTGCCACTGCATTTGCAACAGTGTCAATACCGCTCTTGAGGTAACGCCGTGCTTCATCTGAAAATACTAATTGTTTAGCCATGTATATTACTCCTTGGTAATTTGTTTATTTTTAATTAGAGAATGGCGAGGACGTCGCTCTCGCGCAATATTAACAATTTCTTGCCATCATATTTGATCTCGGTGCCAGAATATTTGGCAAATAAGACCACATCTCCAACTTTTACGTCTAAGGCGATTCGCTCGCCCTTGTCATTACGGTCTCCAGGACCAATAGCTAAAACATTACCCTTTTGGGGTTTTTCCTTAGCGGTTTCCGGCAGGACAATGCCGCCTGCAGTGATTTCTTCCTGTTCAATTGGTTCAACCACAATTCGGCTTCCTAAAGGTTTCATAGAAATTGCCATATTTTCCTCCAAAAATTGAAATATTTGTTTTATTTGCATATTTTAGCACTCAATATACTTGAGTGCTAATCTGTCTATATCATACAACGCTTGGATTAATAAGTCAAGAGATTTATATAAATTTCTTATACATTTTTTACATTCCCCAAAAAGATTATTCCCCGGCGCAGATGGACTCGCTAGCTTCCACGATGCCCATGATGACCTCGTTATCTTCATATTGTTGGCGGACCTTCTCAAACACCTTCATAGCCTCAACACATTTGTCATCACCAGGTCTGTGCAAGCCTGCTAATACTGACCCATAGGTGTAATAGTAAACGACTGTGCTATCTGAGAGCGGCAGTCCTGTAATTTCGATCTTCTCATCGGTCTCAAAGTCACATTCACGCACCTCGCAGGTGACCTCTGCAGAGCAACCTTCCACTGCGCATTGCAGGGCTGGGATAGAGCCCTCATAGTTGCGCGCACGGTAGTAAATCAGCCCAACCTGGCCGTACACATCAGGGTTGTAAGGGTTATAACTGAGCGCTTTATAGGCGTTCCTGGAGGCAACCATTGCCTCACCCATGCGGATGTACGTATTTGCAATCGCCATATAGGGAATCGGATCCTTTATGCCCAGTTGTTCATTCAAACTTGCTGCTTTGTCAAAATATTCCAATGCCAAATCATACAGTTCAAGGTGACGATAAAGCCTGCCCACCGCATTGTATAAAAAACCCAGGTTAGGAGAAATTTCAATCGCTTTTTGGTATTCCTGGATAGCCAGGTTATATTCACCCAATATTTCATACAGGTAAGCCTGGATGCGATGTACGTCCATCAAATCTCCACCGCGTTCCATAGCCTGGGTCATGTATTCACGCGCCTGAACCCACTTAAACTGATCGATTAGTATTTCACTATAGTAAGCTAATGCCAAAGTATTCGAATTATCCAGCTGCAGCGCCATTAGCGCCTCTGCTTCGGCTTCGTTGCGCAGGGTCTCAGACTGATCCCCAGCCAGGGTCTCCTCTGCATTCCAGTTCAAGACAAACGCGCGCACAGCCAAAACACTGCTGTCCGCAGGTGCCAAGGTCTTAGCCTGGTTTATCGCATCCAAGGCTTCAGCCAATCGCTGCCGCCGCTCAGCATCGGTTGTCAGGGAGTTTGATGAATAGACCTGTACGCGCGCCAATTCCAAAAACAACACGGGGTCAGTGGGGTTAATTTCAGTAGCGGTTTTATAAGCTGTAATGGCCTTATCCAGGCTGCCAGCCTGGAAGTGTGTTTCTGCTTCAACCACAAATGAATTAACAGTGCGTGTCGGGGTGGGCGTGGGCATAAAAGGCGGGGTAATCTCGCCTTTGGCGTATGATCGCAAAAGAGCAACCAAAACAAATATCAGGATCATGAAAAACATGATGCGGTAAGGGTTTGAACGCTTGGGTCGCTTTCTAAACAGAAAGTCGCGGTTTTCGATTTGCATAGTGCTTAGGGCTGGTCTGCCTGGCCCTCCTCAGGTGTAACGGTTGGCTCTGGGGTGGCCGTCGGAGGATTTTCCAGGTTTTCCTGGCATATTCGGATCATTTCTTCCGCGTTAAAAACACCAGTCTCATTATCTGGAATCCCTTGAATCATGGCTTGAGCCACCTGCACTGCTTCGTTACAGCGGTTTATGCGCGCCAAAGCCAGACCGTAGCGGCTGTAGATCTCAATAACAGAATCGCTGTATTCTAAAACAATACCTTCAATGACTTCGCCCTCATCAGTCACCCCTCCGCGCACAGCTTTTTCAAGGTAGGTGACAGCCTGGTTATATGCGCCGTTGCGGTAATACATGGTGCCCAGGTTAGCCAGTAACATCGAACTGGTGGGGTCGTCTTTCAGGGCTTGTTCTGCGTATTGGATAGCTTTAGCAAATTCACCAATGCGGCCGTACACCCGCGAGATGTAATAGTTCGGATAGGGATCAGTTGGATTCAACGAATAAGCTTTTGTGAACAGGGGAACCGCCTCATCAAAACGTTCCAATGCAATATAGATGCGGCCTAATGCAAGGTGTACTTCTGCCACATTGGCATTAATTTGCAGCGCGGTTTCCAGTTGTTCGGCTGCATCTGCATAATTACTGGTAATCTCCAAAACAAAGCCGCGCGCCCACCGCGATTCCAGGAGGTTAGGGTCCAGCGCTATCGCGGTGCGAGATTCCTCAATGGCCATGTCAACCGTGCCTAGCTCACCCAATCCATCAGACACGCGCAGTGCCAACAGGTAAGCATAGACAGCATGCGCCAAGGCGCTGTTAGGATCGATGGTTATGGCCTGCTTTACCTGCAATTCTGCCTCCAGGGTTTCGCCCTGCAAGCCCAGCGCCCATGCCAACAATGTGTAAGCATTGGGATAGTTCTTGTTAAGCAGGATGACGTTCTCAGCATTCACCTGCGCTTCTTCATAATTTCCCATGTAAATCTGGATGCGTGCCAGGTTGATGTAATTGTCAACATTTTGTGGATTTGAATTAATCGCCAGCTGGTATGACTCAATAGCAGAGACGTACTTGCCTTCAGATGCAAAACCTTCTGCTTCAATCTCGTAAGATAATGGATCACGTGTCTCTGTGGGTGTTGGCACAAAAGGAGGATTTATTGTTGGGACAACCATTGTGTTTAAATAAATCAAAGAACCAATCGCCAGCATAAGGAAACCAATTAACCAGAATTTTGGTTTTCTTCTTTTTTTCTTTAAAGAAAGCTTACTGCCTTTTAAATACATAGTCAGATAATAACATTATTATTAAAAAGGAGTCAAGCACTCATATAAGCCCTTTATAAGGAAAAGAAGTTGTGCCTATCCTACACAACTTCTTTTTGAATGCGCTGAATATTATTTTTTAGATATTAACCCAGATCTGGTTTCCAGACCTTCCAGACATTGCCAGCCAGGTCAGGACTTGGTTTCAGGGTTGGTTTGCCGGGTTGCCATCCTGCAGGGGTGACCTCATTGGTGGCCACAACATGCTGGAAAGCCTTAACCTGGCGGATTAACTCTGCCACGTTACGCCCAACTTCTGGGGTCATCACTTCCATTGAACGAATGACGAAATCGGGGTCAATTACGAAGCGCCCGCGAATATCCACGCCAGCATCTTCATCGTAAACGCCGTAAACCGTGCCTACCCTGCCACCAGCATCTGAAAGCATTGGGAAGGGTACGCCACCTTCTAACATTTTTGTTAACTCTGTTTCTTGCCAGATTTTGTGAGAGAATCGACTGTCTACACTGATTGCGAAAACTTCTACCCCCAATGCCTGAAGTTCACCATATTTTGCGGCAACTGCCGTTAATTCAGTCGGTCAGACAAAAGTAAAATCACCGGGGTAGAAACAAATAACAATCCACTTCCCCTTATAATCTGATAGCCTAATATTTTTAAAACCACCGCCCAAATAAGCACTTAATTCAAAATCTGGCGCGGGTTTTCCTACACGAGCTTGAACCATAGACACCTCCTTTACAATCACGTTTTCTGTAGTCTTACTCTCTGTTTCGGCTTGAATAACACCTTTGGTAGGTTTAACACATCCGTCTACATTTTCAGCCATACATCCTCCTTTTAAAATAATATGTTCAGCGCAGCTTTAAAGCGGAAATAATACTTCCAAATATGATTATACCAATTATCCAAAATAATAGATAAGATTAGTACAAATTTCAATAATTTGGCATTAAAATTGCGAAAGTTTCTTACGTTAGGCTAGCTTAACCCTCATTCACCACATCAAGTTTATCTTGAAACCCAAATCATCTGGATGCCTTGTCATAATTCCAATCTCCAGCTAAAATTTCATTATGCTCGTGGACATATTCAGTTTGTTCCCAGAAGTATTTCAACCCTATCTTGATATCAGCATACTCAAGCGCGCTATCCAGGCAGATTTTTTACGGGTATTCACCCATAACATCCGCGATTGGGCAACGGATAAACATCACACCACCGACGACACACCTTACGGCGGCGGTGGGGGTATGATCATGAAACCAGAGCCAATCTTCGCTGCTGTAGAGTCAGTCTTGGGTCAGCCACCTGGCTGCCCGGTAATACTTCTGTGTCCCCAAGGTCAGCAATTTACCCAGAAAATTGCCTTTGAACTTGCCGAACAGCAGCAGCTTGCCTTAATCTGTGGGCGATACGAGAGCTTTGATGAACGCATTCGCGAGCACCTGGCAACCCACGTGCTTTCCATTGGTGATTACGTCTTGACTGGCGGAGAGCTGCCTGCCTTGATCCTCCTTGATGCGGTGGCACGCTTGATTCCTGGCGTATTGGGTGATGATGAGGCTACCAGCGACGATTCCTTCTCAAATGGCTTACTGGAATATCCACAGTACACACGTCCCCCAGAGTTCCGCGGTTGGCAGGTGCCGGATGTGCTCCTGCAGGGTAACCACGCCGAGCAAACCCGTTGGCGTCGCGAACAATCGCTCATCCGCACCCTGCAGTGGCGCCCAGATTTGCTGCTGCAAGCTGACCTCACTGATAAAGACCGCGCTTTCTTAGAAGCTTATGTAGCCAATAAAGTCAATGAAAACAATGAGACATAATTTTTTCTCATCAAACATTTGATCATTTAATAACAAAGGAGATTGCATGGAAAAACAAAGGTTAAATTATGGTAAGACGTTTTTATTAGGTTTTGGTTTTTTTGGTGTCAGCGTTATTTGGGCAACTTATAATGCCTTCGTACCGCTCTTTTTAGCCAATAAATTTGGCTTAAGCCCAGCCTGGATCGGCTTTTTTATGACCCTGGATAACATTGCTGCCCTGTTCATCCAACCCCTGGTTGGCTCCTGGTCAGACCGCCTGCGCACCAAGATTGGCAGAAGGTTGCCATTCATCCTTGTAGGCGCACCTGTCGCAGCTGTTGCATTTGGTATCATCCCCATTGCGGCCGCCCTGCCCCTCTTTGTGGCCTGCACGGTTACATTAATCCTCAGTATGGCCATCTGGCGCACACCCGTGGTAGCGCTCATGCCAGATATCACCCCCTCCCGCTTCCGTTCACAAGCCAACGGCGTGATTAACTTTATGGGCGGCATTGGTTCAATTATTGCTTTTCTCATCGGTTCAAAATTATATGAAACCAACCAGGCTTTTCCTTTCTGGCTGGGGTCAATTTTGGTGGTGCTGGCAGCGATTATGGTCTTCATATTCATCAAAGAGCCAAAAGTTTATGATGAAAACCCGGATGTTGAGAAACCTAATTTGCTCAAGAGCTTAAGCGCAATTCTTAAGGAAAAAGACCACAGCGCCATCCGCATCTTCCTGGCAATTCTTTTCTGGTTTATTGCCTATAATGCCATCGAAGCCTTCTTCACACTTTATGCAAACAAGCACCTCCTGATGGCAGAATCAGATGGCGTGCGCTTGCTCAGCCAGTTATCGCTGCTGTTCGTCATATTTGCCCTGCCATCTGGCTACATCGGCGGCAAGATCGGTCGGCGCATCACCATCAGCATCGGCTTGGTTCTTATGATCATCAGCATGTTATTTATGTACATACTCCCCAAAGATGTGCTGACCATCGAGGTCTTTAAAGCCCCTATCCTGGGTACTGTACCGGTGGTTGGTTTATTCCTGATGTTGGCTGGCATCGCATGGGCGTTGATTAATATCAACTCATTGCCCATGGTGGTTGACCTGACCGATGCTGTGCAAATAGGCACATACACAGGCCTATACTACTTATTCTCCACTTTGGCAGCCATCACAGGCCCAAACATCAACGGCTGGATAGTGCAGTTGACCGGAAACAATTACGCCTCGATCATGATCATCGGACCCATTTTCATGGCATTTGCCCTGATCAGCATTTTAGGCGTGCGCCGTGGAGAAGCCAAAGAGCTGCATGAGGAGTCGATCTTCAAGCAGGAGGGATAATAATCCATCCTTGCAGAGTCTGCCAAACTGTCATATACTAAATAATGATAGCCTCAGGTTTATTTATACCTGAGCAAAGTATGTTGTTCAAAAATATTCTTATTCTAAAGAGGAGAAAAAGAAAAAATGAGTAAAAAAATCTTTACAGTTTTATCCCTGGTGATCATAGGCGCTTTAATGTTGGCTGCCTGTGCTCCAAAAGCCGAAGTTGAAGAAAAGGTCAAAGTCTGCCAGATCACTGATACTGGCGGCATTGATGACAAGTCCTTCAACGCCACCGCCTGGAAAGGTGTTACCGATGCACAAGATCAACTTGGTGTCGAAGGTAAATATCTCGAGTCTAAAGAAGTTGCCGACTATGAGAAAAACCTCAACGCCTTCATCGATGAAGGCTGTGACCTGATTGTCACTGTTGGTTTCTTGATTGGTGATGCAACTGCTGCCGCTGCTGCTGCAAACCCCGATGTTAAATTCACCATCGTGGACTATGCCTATGACCCAGCGATTGAAAATGTTGTTGGCCAGGTTTCTAAGACTGATGAACCTTCATTCCTGGCTGGTTATGCTGCCGCTGCAGCCACCAAGACCGGTAAGGTTGGTACTTTCGGCGGTCTGCCCATCCCAACCGTGACCGTCTTCATGGATGGCTTTGCCAAGGGCGTTGCCAAGTACAATGAAGTTAAGGGCACCGATGTGCAGGTTTTAGGTTGGGACCCCGCCAACCCCGATGCTGGCTTATTCAGCATGTCTTTTGATGACCAGCAGAAAGGCCGTGAGTTAGCCATCTCCCTGATGGACGAGGGTGCAGATATTATATTGCCCGTCGCTGGCCCAGTTGGCCTTGGTGCTGCTGCAGCCATCTTGGAACGCGGCAATGCCTACATAATCGGTGTTGATTCAGACTGGTATCTCACCAGCCCCGAATATAGTTCCATCGCTTTTACATCCATTATGAAGTTAATGGATGCCACCACATTAGATGTCATTAAATCAGTTGTTGATGGGACATTTACCGGCGGCACAGCGGTTGGAACTTTAGCCAACGGCGGTGTGGCATTGGCTCCGTTCCATGATCTTGATAGCCTAGTTCCTGCTGAAGTTAAGGCGGAATTAGAGCAGCTTAAAGCCGATATCATTTCCGGCGCAATCAGTTTAGATTAATTAAAACTTAACGAAACGGGTTGGAGAATTTTTCTCCAACCCGTAATTTTTTTACCAATTGTAATCATTTATTATTTTAAGAAACGGGGTGAACATGACTCCTATCCTACAATTAAAGGGGATTACAAAAAGATTTCCTGGCGTTTTAGCGAATGATCATATCGACCTGACCTTAAACAAAGGCGAAATCTTGGCATTATTGGGAGAAAATGGCGCTGGCAAGTCCACGCTCATGAATATCCTTTACGGGCTTTATCAACCTGACGAAGGGGAAATACTAATCAATGGCCAGAAGGTTGATATCACCTCCCCTACTGATGCTATCCAGGCTGGTATCGGTATGGTGCATCAGCATTTTATGCTCATCCCAGTTTTTACCGTCACGGAAAATGTTATGCTTGGACAAGAATCTATGAAGTTCGCTGACTTTTTAGATCGCCCTCGCGCAGCAGCCAAGATCCGCCAAATCTCCGAAGAGTTTGGCTTGGCTGTTAACCCGGATGACATGGTGAAAGACTTACCTGTTGGCGTTCAGCAAAGAGTAGAGATTATTAAACTTCTCTACCGTGAGGCGGATATCCTGATTTTTGATGAGCCTACCGCTGTTCTAACCCCGCAAGAGGCTGATGAATTATTTGGCATTATGCACTCCTTGGCAAACCAGGGAAAATCCATCATCTTTATTACCCATAAGCTGCGCGAGGTTTTAGCTATTGCTGACCGCATCATGGTCATCCGTAGGGGCGCAATGGTCGGGGAGACCCTGCCTGAACAGGCGGATAAGAACAGCCTGGCAGCCATGATGGTTGGCCGTGCAGTCAACCTTGAAGTGGAAAAACATGTCAAAGAACCAGGCCAGGTCGTTTTATCAATTGAAAATATGGTGGTGGCGGATAAGTTCCAAAACATCGTCGTTGACCATGTTTCTTTAGATGTTCGCCAAGGTGAAATTGTCGGCATTGCAGGTGTTCAAGGCAATGGCCAAACCCAACTGGTGGAAGCTGTAACCGGTTTGACAAAGGTTGCCGATGGAATGGTTACCCTGCTCGGAGAAGATATCTCCAAAGCCTCACCGCGGAATATCACCGAATTAGGCTCAGCGCACGTACCAGAAGACAGGCAGGCTGATGGGCTGGTATTACCCTTCCCTGTGGCAGAAAACCTAGTATTGTGCACTTATTACAAAGTGCCATTTTCCAAAGGTGTAGTGCTGCAATACAACACTATCTTGGAACATTCACAAAAATTAATTAAAGATTTTGACATCCGTACTCCCAATGCTTTCACCCCGGTTGGCTCGCTTTCTGGCGGTAATCAACAAAAAGTGATCATCGCGCGTGAGCTTTCGCGGCCGATCCAGTTCCTGGTCGCCTCGCAACCGACGCGCGGCCTGGACGTTGGCTCGATTGAATATATTCATAAACGCATCGTCCAAAAGCGCGATGAAGGCTGCGCTGTTTTATTAGTTTCACCTGAGTTGGATGAAATTATGGAGCTTTCAGACCGCATTGCGGTAATGTTCAACGGCAAGATCATCGCGATTGTAAAGAATGGGCAAGTCAGCAAAGAGCAGATTGGCTTGATGATGGCGGGCATTATGCCTGATGAAGCGACCCAGCCTGAAGATCAAACCGTTGTTGAGGTCACATTCTAAAAAGGAGCCTTATGAAATCTAAAACTGAAAAAATTGATGATGCAGGCAAAGCGCTCCTTCAGGAGATAAACGAACCAGAACATGCCAAAGAGCCCCACAAAAAATCTTTTTGGAATGTGGTTACCATCCCCTTGTTAGCCATCCTGACCGGTTTGATCATCGGGGCAATCCTGATTGCAACAACCAGTACCACGGTCTATGAAGCTTTTGGGGTGTCAATTTGGAGAGGCTTTGCCACTGCAGGGCAGGAAATCGTGCGGGCTTATGGTGCGCTTTTTACCGGTGCAATTGGCGACCCGGTAAAAATTGCAACCGCTTTGGGGTCTGGTGATGCGCGTGCCATTCGCAGCGCACTTAACCCCTTCCTTGAGAGCCTGGTGCAGGCTACCCCATATATTTTTGCCGGTTTGGCTGTCACATTGGGCTTCAGGGCAGGTTTATTTAATATTGGGGTGGAAGGGCAACTTTTCATCGGTGCTGCCTGTGCTACATTTGTCGGTTATGCCATCAAAGGCCTACCTGCCATTATCCACATGCCCCTAGCTTTCCTGGCTGGAGGCTTGGGCGGCGCCTTATGGGGCTTTATCCCCGGTCTTTTGAAGGCTAAAACTGGCGGACATGAGGTCATTAATACCATCATGATGAACTGGATTGCCTTCCGCCTGACCGAGTGGCTGCTTTCAGGACCTATGACCCGCGAAGGTTCCGGCGGTATGCCCATCAGCCCGATTATTGAGAAGAGCGCAGAAATTCCACAGTTCTTTCAAACACCAATCCGTTTTCACCTGGGTTTCTTCATTGCCCTGGCTTTTGCCTGGCTGATTTGGTGGATTCTGTTCAAAACCACTTGGGGTTTGAACCTGCGTACGGTCGGTACAAACCCACGCGCAGCAAAGTATGCCGGCTTAAGCGTCACAAAGTCCATCATAGTGGGCATGGCCATTTCAGGCGGGTTGGCTGGTTTGGCTGGCGCAAATCAAATCTTGGCAGTCAACCGCAGCATGGCTTTAGGGTTGTCTTCTGGCTATGGCTTTGACAGCATCGCCCTAGCCTTGATTGGCGGCAACCATCCTGTTGGGGTGGTTTTGGCTTCCATCTTATTCGGCACCCTAAGGAACGGCGCTACGCGCATGATGGTAGTCTCACGCATCCCGATTGATATCGTGGATGTCGTGCAAGCGATCATTTTGATGTTTGTGGCTGCACCGGCCATCATTCGCTCCATCTATCGCCTTAAGAAACCAAAACAAGAAGAGGCAACTGTCTTTGTCAGCGGTTGGGGAGGAGGTAACTAATGACCACATCAACCCAAGCCATTCATCATCAAAGAATTTATGAAGTTTCACCAACCAGGAAACTGGTGATGGGCATCATTGAGGTTTTGATTGCCTTGTTGATCCTCTTTGTATTTGTGCGCACGTCCTCACCTACGGCAATATCCACCTTTGTGATGACCCCGGGCGGCATTGACATCGGTGCCGTTGGCGATTGGATCATCCCAACCAGGCTAACCTTGATATTACTGACAATCTTTACGCTTGCCATTGGCATTTACCAACTGGTAAAAGGATTCGGCCGTGCTACCAATGGCATGGTCGGTTTGGCGGGCTTGTTCTTGATCTTTGGTTTCCTCACCTGGCAAGCCGGGGATAAATCTCTTAACCTTTCAGGTATGCTCTCCAGCGCAGTGTTGCTTGCTGTACCGATCACCCTGGGTGCCTTTTCTGGCATCCTCTGCGAACGTGCTGGGGTGGTCAATATTGCTATCGAAGGTATGATGCTGATGGGCTCCATGGTTGGTGCCCTGGTGGGTAGCATTGCAGGTAACGCCTGGGTCGGCTTGCTAGGTGCCATTCTATCTGCTGTTTTGCTGGCAACCATTCACGCAGTTTTATCGATCAAGTACAAGATCAACCAGGTCATCTCTGGCACAGTCATCAACATTTTTTCAACTGGCCTGACCTCTTTCCTCTCACAAAAATTCCTGCAGGCTAACCAAGCACTCAATACACCGCCAATGTTTACCCGCATCCCACTGCCTGGGTTAGCACACATCCCTGTGATTGGACCAATTTTCTTTAATACCAACCTGTTCGTGTACCTGATGTTCTTCTTCTTGATCATCATCCAGATAGCCTTGTTTGCCACCCGCTGGGGGCTTAGACTGCGCTCAGTTGGTGAACACCCCAAGGCTGCAGACACCCTAGGCATTAACGTGATCAAGACCCGCTACATGGCTGTTTTATTGAGCGGTGTGGTTGCTGGCATCGCCGGTGCTTTCTTCACCTTAGGATCAGTCGGGCGCTTCGATGAAGGCATGACTGCCGGCAAAGGCTTCATTGGCTTGGCAGCCATGATCTTTGGCAACTGGACCCCGATCGGTGCAATGGGGGCCGGTTTACTATTCGGCTTCGCAGATGCAATCGGCTCAAAACTCTCACTATTAGGCAGCGCTATCCCGCCGCAATTCATGGCAATGGCGCCATACCTGATTACGATGATCATCCTAGCCGGCTTTATTGGCAAAGGACACGCACCCGCTGCAAGCGGAGAACCTTACGAAAAAGAGTGACACACCAGCCCTCGGCAATAAGCCGGGGGCTTTTTTTATCAAGTAAATTAATTTCCTAACCCACACATCAAGCGGAAATTCAGCTTTTGGTAAGTAATTGGATTATCATAGAAATAAAAGATTAACCTTTTTGGTAATTATTCAATAATTTGGCGCTTAACTATAAAATATGAGGTGTCTTATTTGCTGGTTGTGCAATAATACATTAATAAACCTAAGTTTTTACAAGGTTGAAAGGAATTTGCTATGGCAACGATTTCTGTAAACAATATTAGCAAGCGCTTTGGAGAGGTACAGGCATTAGATAATGTCTCATTTGAGATAAATCCTGGTGAGATTTTTGGTCTGCTGGGACCTAACGGCGCTGGTAAGACCACCATGATCCGCATCATCCTGGATATCTACAAAGCTGATCAAGGCACTGCTTCGATATTAGGCGGCCCAATGACGGAAGCCAAGAAAAACCAAATTGGTTACCTGCCTGAAGAACGCGGCCTTTACCAAGATATTCAATTGGATCGCTGTTTGCATTTTTTGGCCAGTCTCAAAGGCATGGAGCCCATGCTTGCCAACCGGAAAATTACGGAGTACCTTGAGCGCTTTGACCTAGCCAGTGATAGCAAGAAAAAGGTTAAAGAACTGAGCAAAGGGATGCAGCAAAAAGCGCAGTTGATCTCCGCACTGGTTCACAACCCCGAAGTTTTAATCATCGATGAGCCATTCAGCGCCCTTGACCCCGTCAATACCCAAATGGTCAAAGATTTGCTTATTGAAGAGCGCAATATCGGCAAGACAATCGTCATGTGCACCCATCAGATGGCGCAGGTGGAGCAATTATGCGATAGGCTGGTTTTGATTGATCACGGTCAACTGGTATTAGAGGGTTCATTGGCTGATATTCGCAAAAAATTTGCCAGTAATGATGTCATTATCCGAACAGAATCAAGCATTCCTGGGGATTTAATGGGCATTGAATCAATCGTTCGCAGCAATAACCACGTCAAGTTACACCTTTCAGAGAATTCAAGTCCACAGCAAGTATTAGCCCAGTTAGTGCAACAGGGCATTATCCTGGATGAGTTTGAAATTGCCACGCCATCCTTGGATGAAATTTTTATCCAGGTGGTCAGCCGCGGGAAGGTGCGCAATGAATAAGCTTTGGCAGATCATCAAATATGAATATACCCGCCATGTTTTTAAAAAGCGCTTCATCTTATCTGTCTTAGGAATGCCATTGTTCCTCCTTTTTGTCACAGGTATGGCAATGCTGGCTGGCTTTCTCATGATGGATAAATCACCCATTGGGTATGTCGATCAATCGGGTACGCTCAACGCGGGATTAACCAAAAAGGATAAAGGCAGTATCTTTGAGCCCGTGTTAGAGATGATGAAATATTCATCACCGGAAACAGCTGCAGAAGCACTTAATCAAGACGAGATCCAAGCCTATCTTGTTTTGCCCGAAAATTTCGACAAAACTCGGGAGGCAGTGGTCTATTTTGCGGGTGAGCTGAGCAGCGAGGCTAGTAACCACATTGATGCATTTCTGCGTGAAAACCTGGTTGCCAACGAATCCCTGCCAAGCAAGACCAGGCTTTCTGAAGGAACCACCTACCTCCTGAAATCTGCTGACGACAGCCGAGAGATCAGGGAAAATGAGTGGTTAAAATTTGTCATGCCATTCATTATCGGCATAGTATTTATCATCGCAGTTATGACCAGTGGCGGGTACTTGCTGCAGGCGTTAGTAGAAGAAAAAGAAAATCGCACCATGGAAGTCATGATAACCTCTGTTTCACCTTTGCAGCTCATGGCAGGTAAGATCATTGGCAACCTCAGCGTCGGTCTGACCCAACTGCTAATTTGGGGAATCATGATCTGGCTTGGATTAATTATTGCTGGCCGATTTATCCCTGAAATTGCTGACTTAGACTTGTCATTCAGCACAGTCCTAGTAAACCTGCTGACTTTGCTACCTGCTTTTGTGCTTGTTTCAGCCATGATGGCAGCGCTTGGTGCAACGGTATCAGACATGCGCGAAGCACAACAAGTATCAGGGTTCTTTACCCTGCCAATTTTCTTTCCATACTACTTCGTAACCTCGATAATGCTTAACCCAGATGGTTTGATTGCCAGGCTGCTGTCCTTTTTCCCCTTGAGCGCGCCAGTGGCTTTGTCCATGCGCATGGCGTTTGGATCAGTGCCACCCTGGGAAATTACCTCGATTATTCTCATTATGTTTGGGTTTAGTGCCATCATGATCTGGTTAGCAGCACGCGCATTTCGCATCGGCATGCTTTCATACGGCAAGAAGATTTCATTGCGGCGTGTTTTTGCCCGGGAGGTAAAAAATGTCTAAGACCTGGATCATTCTTAAATATGAATTGCTAAATACCCTTTCGCGGCGTTCTTTTCTGCTCATGCTCATCCTCGTCCCTTTGATTCCTGGACTAATTGTTGGGGTTTTAGGTGTGATGAACCCTGGTCAAAGAGAGTCGGTTCAAGAGGTTTTTACCCCAGGTTTAAACAGCGCTTTACCTTTTGGCTATGTAGACCAGGGCGGTCTCATCCAAGCCCTGCCAGAATGGCTGCCAGCGGGAACATTGGAAAAATATAATCAAGAAGATGATGCTAAAGCAGATTTACTAGCAGGTAAGTTGAATGCCTATTACATCATCTCAAAAGATTACCTTCAAATAGGTGAAGTCACCATAATTCGCCAGGATGCCAACCCAGTGACCAGCTTCAGCCAAAATTCCATGTTTGATGAGGTGCTCAAATTCAACTTGCTTAACGCTGACCCTGAACTATACAACGCTTACAATACCCCTGCCCTTTATCAATATATAAACCTTGCCCCACAAACAGAAACCCGTGATAAAGAAAGTCCGCTTACCATGTTGTTACCTTACGGTATAACCATGCTTTTTTACATCCTTATCATGATGACTGCCAGCCTTCTGTTAAACAATGTCCATAAGGAAAAAGAAAACCGGGTGATGGAAGTGTTGTTGACATCCCTCAAGCCACTCCAATTATTTACCGGCAAAATTATCGCCCTCGGGTTGGCCGGCTTGTTACAGTTAGTAGTATGGCTTGGTTCTGCTGCAGTGATCTTAAAATTAGGTGGATCAACGCTTAGACTACCTGAAGGTTTTCAATTACCGCCTTCGTTGATCTTATTTGGCGTGGTTTTCTTCGTACTGGGTTACGCCATTTATGGCAGCCTAATGGCTGGGGTTGGTGCCCTCGTGCCAAATCTGAAGGAAGCCTCTCAGGCAACAACCATGATGATAATCCCCTTAATCATTCCGTTGATGTTTTTTAATGCCCTGCTCCAGGATCCAAACGGCTCCTTAGCAGTTTTCTTAAGTCTTTTCCCATTAACTGCCCCGGTGGCGATGATGACCCGCCTGGCAACTGGCATTACCCCCCTTTGGCAAGCAGTTGTTTCTGCCCTTATATGCCTGGTGCTAGTATTTTTCATTGTGCGCAGTGTTTCGAGTTTATTTAAAGCACAGATCTTATTGACCGGGCAAAAATTTACACCCAAAAGCTTCATAGCAGCACTGTTTGGTCAAATCTAAATGGCAAAAGCAAGTTTGGGCGGCTCTTAATAACTGGGTTTATAATAGTAATTAGAGAGCCGCCTTTTATTGGAGGAGTTTATGAAAAAAATCAGCAATACAATTATTCTCTTAACAATCGCCAGCCTGCTACTTGCAGCCTGCAATATCCCCAAACCTACCCCTACGCCAAGCATGGATACCGTCCGAACAGCTGCAGCACAAACTGTGGAGGCACTGACTACCCAAATTGTATCAACACAACCCCAGCAGCCCCAGCCGAGCGACACCCCCCAGGTGGCAGATACCCAGGCAGCTACGCAAGCACCGCAGGCAACTGCTACTACATCAGTAAATGCCACTGCCACTTCTAGCGCTGCTTGTGACCAGGCAGGCTTCGTAGAAGAAACCATCCCAGACGGATCCAAGTTTTCTGCTGGTTCTATCTTCACCAAGACCTGGACGCTTAAAAATACAGGCACATGCACCTGGAATGCCAATTACGCCGTGGTCTTCAGCAGCGGTATGGCCATGAATGCCCCAGCCTCACAGCAGCTTACCACAAGCACAGTAGCCCCCGGACAATCCATTGTCATCAGCATGACCCTGACTGCCCCAGTCACACCCGGCACTTACCGGGCGGATTTCAAGCTGCGCAATGCTGGTGGTGTGCTTTTTGGCATTGGACCAGAGAACAAGACTTTCTGGGCTGAAATAGATGTCGTGACTGCCAGCTTAAACCTGGTGGAAAGTTACTGTTCGGCACAATGGACCAGCGCGGCAGGGACTTTGCCCTGCCCAGGCAAAGACGGCAGCAGCAATGGTTTCGTTTACTACGACGATGAGCCCATGCTCGAAGGATACTACCAGGATAATGAGCCTGCTATTTGGGTTGCCCCGCAAAATGTAACCAACGGCTATATCAAAGGCATCTACCCGGTGTTGAAGATTCCAGAAGGCCATAAATTCCATGCCATCATAGGCTGCGCTTCTGGGTCAAGCAATTGCGATGTAAAAATGACCTTGAATTACATCGAAGCTGGCGGCCCTATGCAAACCCTGGCTATCTGGCATGAGGTCAATGACGGCATGTTCCAAAAGGTCAGCTATGATTTAAGTTCGTTCGCAAATCGGAGCATCCAGATTGTCTTAATTGTAGATTCCAATGGCTCGCCTGTCGGCGACAAAGTGCACTGGTTTGCTGCCAGGATTGCACCTTAATCTAACATTTAAATTTTGCTTTATAATAATCTAAACGGGTTTGATACCCGCATCGTTAAGTTTAACAAAATGGTTTTCTCAGCAAGGCAGTACAACATAAAAGAAAACCTTCCTAGGAGAACTGGAGAATACTATGAAAACAAAGAAATTTAGGGTGCTTATCCTTATGGTGCTTTTTGCACTTGGCGTATTATCAGCCTGCCAGGCTGAGCCAACCGAAGACCCGGCCATGGTCATTACGAACGTCGCCCTGACGGTACAATCTGACCTGACCCAAACGGCTATTGCAATGCCGACTAACACGCCCACAACCCCGCCTACCGCAACCAATACCCAAGTACCACCTACTGCAACCATGGCAGTTACAACAACGGCGATTTCATCTGTAGCAACAACTGCTGCGCCTTTGGTTGGTGCTCGAGACGCTGGCGTCTGGGTTTCAAGCGATCCTGCTGATGGCACAAAGGTAGCTACCGGTGAAGTCTTTTCTGTAAAAGTGACCTTGATGAATACCGGACAAACTACCTGGACACCTCAGTACTACATCAAATTCATCAGTGGCGATGACATGGGCGAAGATGAAAAAGTTTACTTCCCCTTTGACGTACCACCCACCAGGATTGTAGATATCATGTTTGACTTCACAGCCCCTGATACGGGCGGCCTTGTCCGCGGGGATTGGAGCATTCACAACAGTGCTGATCAATCCTTCTATCCATTCTATTTTGAATACGAGGCTGTTGTTCAAGAAGACTAATCAGGGGTAGGAGAACCCCTTATATGACCTTAGAATTACAAATAAAGACCGAGGCAACACGCCTCGGTTTTAATTTCTGCGGAATTACGCAGCCGAGCCCACCGCAGCATTATGATACTTACTTGCATTGGCTGGCAGAGGGTTGCCACGCTGGGATGACCTACTTGGCTCGCCCTGATGCCCTTCAAAAACGGGCAGACCCGCATGAATTGCTGCCTAGTTGCCAATCCATCCTTTGCCTGGGCATGCGCTATGCCCCACCAAGGACATCTGAGCCATCAGAACCACGGCCTCCACTGGGTTACATAGCAGCTTACGCCTTAAGCCCAGATTATCACCAGGAGGTTGCCCAGCAATTGGAAAAGCTTATCCAAGAAATCAAAGCAATGGTGGATGTACCTGTACAAGCCAAAGCCTGTGTAGACACTGCCCCAATTATGGAGAAAGACTATGCGCAACAAGCTGGCCTGGGTTGGATCGGCCGGCATTCCTGCTTGATAAACCCCTTTGTTGGTTCTTACTGCTTCCTGGCTGAAGTGCTGCTCGACCTACCGCTTGAACCAGATCATCCTTATATCGAGGATGGTTGCGCAAATTGCACGCGCTGTATCGATGCTTGTCCGACCAATGCCATTAGGCCAGACCGCACCATCGATGCCAGGCGCTGTCTTTCCTACCTGACCATTGAACACCGCGGCCCTATCCCAGAAGACTTGCGTCCACTCATGGGTAAGCGCATTTTTGGCTGTGATACCTGCCAGGTTGTATGTCCTTATAATCAAACCCAGAATTTGGATGAGCACCCATTAACCCTTACCCACATCGTCAATCCAAGGCCTGACCTGCTTGAGTCCTTGCTTTTGTCAGAGGATGCATTTAAGAAAAAATATCAACAGACCTCGCTGATGCGTACCAGGTACCAGGGATTCAGGCGTAATGTTGCCATTGCCTTGGGTAACAATCCAATCCCAGCTGCAAAACCTCTACTCCAGGACCTTTCTGAAAATGATCCTGATCCCCTTATTGGGGATGCCTGCCTTTGGGCGCTCACCCATTATGATTCTGTGGCATAATTCGGTAAGTTTAGTTTACACACAAAAATGCATCAAAAACACCAGGAGTGATTATGCAGACTATCCACATCGTTTCACATACCCACTGGGATCGCGAATGGTACCAACCATTTCAAAGCTTTCGTCTTAAATTGGTTCATTTAGTTGATAACTTACTGGCTATCCTGGATGCAGACTTAGATTATAAGCACTACATGTTGGATGGCCAAACGATTGTTTTGGAAGATTATCTACAGATGCGTATGGCAAACCTACCGCGCTTACAGGCGTATATCCAAGAAAACCGCATCCTGATCGGCCCCTGGTACATTCTGCCAGACGAGTTCCTGGTCTCTCCCGAAGCGACCATCCGCAATTTGCTGATTGGCAAACGCATTTGCGCACTTTTTGGGCAGCGTATGATGGTCGGTTACATTCCTGACCCCTTTGGGCACATCAGCCAAATGCCCCAAATCCTGCAGGGCTTTCACATTGATACCGCTTGTTTATGGCGCGGCGTGCCAGAAGACAAACCTACCCTGGTTTGGTGGCAAGCGCCAGATGGCACACAGGTCTTATTAGCCCACCTATACACCTCCTACGGCAACGGCGCCCATTGGCCTGCCGCGGATGAGCCTCAATCAATCTATGAATTGCAGCAAGCCTTTGAGGCATTAGCGCCTCATAACCCCATCACACATACCCTGGTGATGCGCGGCTCAGACCACCTCGAACCCAGGCCAGCCCTGCCCCAACATCTCAGGGCAGTTAACCAAGCCTGGGAGGGCCAAAAGGTCGCCCGTCACTCAACCCTGCCTGCCTACCTGGCTGCAGCAACACAGGAAATTTTAGAAAAACACCTTGATTTGGAGACGATCAATGGCGAATTGCGCGACCCGCACAAAGCCCATATGCTACCCGGCGTGCTATCTGCGCGTATGTGGATTAAACAGCGCAATCATCATGCCCAGACCCTTTTAGAGCGCTGGGTTGAGCCATTCAGCACTTGGGCAGAGTTGGTCACCCGTGGTGAATCAGCCTTTACGCCCCAACAGGGTTTTGATCAGACTGGACGGATTAGCGACCCCACGCCCCTCATTCACCAGGCCTGGAAACTGCTGATCAGCAACCATCCACATGACTCGATCTGCGGATGTTCGATTGACCAGGTGCATAATGAAATGTTGCCGCGTTTTGACCAGGTCGATCAAATCGGGGAAGAGTTGACGCAACAATCCTTAAATGCGTTGGCGGGAGCAGTGGATAGTGTGCCTAATGAAGCCACTGCGGGGAGTTATGCAGCCATTCAAGTGTTTAACGCAGCGCCATACAACCAAAGCGGTCTTGTTTCTTTGGAAATTGACCTGTCCGATCCAAACCTGCCAATCCAGATCTTGGATGAGAGCGGCAATGTCCTAGAATCTAGTGCCCAACCAGCCTCAAAGCCCTTTATGGAAAGCAACACCTACCCCATGCACGAACTGACGGGGCTACTCTCCACCACAGCCCAATCAGGTTATGATGCCAAACAATTAATCAATGCGCATTTGAGCTTGGAAGGTAATCAACCCCAAATTGAAGCCGAGTTTTCAAACATTATCCCGCCAGATCAAGAAAGCCTCAGCCAAGCCCTGACCGGTATCTTCAAGTGGTATAGTGAATTTGACAAAGAAACCCAAGTGCAGATCACCCTGCGAAACACCTGGTCCAGCAAAATCAGCTTTTTAGCACCCAGCGTACCGGCCTTCGGCTTGCGCACCTTTTGGGTAAGGCAATTAGCTACTGACGATACAACTAAACCAGCAGCGCCTCAGCAATTAGCTGATGGGTCAATTGAAAATGAGTTCTTTAAGTTATTCATCGATCCGTCAACTGCCACCCTGACGCTGCTTGATAAGCGAAGCGGTCAGACCTACCCTGGTTTGAACGCCTTTTTAGACCTTGGCGATCGCGGTGATGAATATAATTTTTGCCCGCCTGAGCAAGACTTGCCTGTCAAGCCTACCTTAGACCAGGCAAGCGTTTGTACTGACCCACTTACGCAGACCTTAGAATTACAGTATCATTTTAATTTGCCCGTCTCACTCAGTGAAGATCGCAGTGCACGCTCATTAGAGACTGTGCCGTGTGCCTTGACCTCCAAAGTCACCCTGGTTAAGAATTGTCCTTATGTTGACTTTGAGACCACTTTTGACAACTTAGCTCGTGACCACCGCTTAGAAGTGCGTTTCCCAAGCGGTTTACAGGTTGAAACCGCCCGTTTTGATGGGCACCTGGATGTGCTGACGCGAAACCTGGCTGTGCCCGAAGCTGACGCGAGCTGGCGTGAACTACCGCGGCCAGAAGTGCCTCAACGT
>Ga0209723_1001294_pt1 | contig 39677 bp, 25 predicted proteins | sample BiotimSIPDNA_2_FD_185750 | JGI IMG/M metagenome (GOLD analysis project Ga0209723, IMG submission 185750) | Anaerobic biogas reactor microbial communites from Washington, USA - Biogas_R2 time_0 SIP DNA (SPAdes) (version 2) | ecosystem: Engineered > Bioreactor > Anaerobic > Unclassified | place... | reverse complement strand
TTTGCCAGTGTGTCGATTTTCGAGAAAACACCCATTTCGGAAGCGTTTTCACAAGAGTTCGACAAAACACAAAAGAGCGATTATGATAACCAATTGTTATTATTCAACTTATAACCGGACAGTAGTGATATCCTTCCCCTTTTCGGCCCACTCATCAAAGGTATAGGGACTTTTGATCTGGGCGAGTGAAAAGAAATGCCGTGTTGTAGGGACGCCCTGCAACCACTGAAGCACTTGATCCGTCTGTTTCTCCTCGACGTGCCTGTATGTTTGCGGCGGCATCATATACCACGTTATGATTTCATTTCCCTCTTCCTCGCTTTTGCATCCGATTAAGATGATAGTTAATACTACTGTAATTATCTTTAACAGAACCTTCATGTTTTCTTCTCGCATGGTTAATCAGAATGTTTCACATGATCTTCTACAGGTCATCATCAACATCCATTTCATGATCCGAACCTCTACCATTGCCTCTCCTTACATTTCATTCAAACTTTCGCCTTATAAATGCCGCCCCTCGTCAAGCCCTTTCAGCGGTTGTCATCCTATTCATTGCAACAGAAGCCGCCCGTCACGTTCGTCCCATTCCGGATATTTCCATTTAAGCACTTGGATATACTGCTCTTTCTCCTTGCTGCCTGCTTCATATTGTCGAAGGGCTTTTTTTTCCGTTAACGTCGGCTTGCCTTCATATATCCTCTGTCGTTTTGGATACAAGATATCTTCGGCTGCCGCGACTTGAAACAGTAACAGCGCTGCTTCCCTCTGCTGTCCATTCTGTGATAGAAATTCCGCCTTTTCTATATGTTCTTGTGTGATCTGTTGTATGCGCTGGACAAAATAATACTCGAAAATGATTTCAGGATCAACAGGGTTTTCTCTTGGCTTAAATACGATGTAACAATTAAATACAATGAAACCCTGCAATAAGACAACCAGCAGCAATTCAGATTTGCTCATGGGCCTGTCAAACATTTTGCATTCCTTTTCTTTTGACTGTTATCAATTCATCTTTGTTGGTGATACCGAAGAACTTGCGCCGGTTCCATCAAATACTGTTCTCCTGCAGCGTATCGACGGGTGGCACCTTCAAGCGGAGCTTGTGGGTGCGATGCTGCCGAACACATGTGTTGCTGTCGATTGTGCATATTTACACCGTAGAGACGCACGGCCGTGCGTCTCTACAATCATTCACCATATTATGTCTTTCTGTCCAGTCTTCGGTAGCTGACGGCTTCGGCGAATATTTTCTTACTGCTCTTTAATTCCTTGGCCTGTTACCATAAAAGATGCTGTCCGGAAGCTGAACGACAGGATATCTGTCATCTATTGAAATATACTCATTCTCTCCGAAAACGCCGCATTGATCTTTGCTGATGCATATTTGATAATCGAAACCGGGCGCTATCGGGAGTGGGCCAAACGTCCCGTCATCCCTGCTCTTGGCATAGGGTCCTCCGATCGTCTTGCCGTTGACTCGATAGTCAAAATTAATACTTTGCTGGGCAATCGGCCTTCCATCCGAATCCACAATCCTGCCCTGAACCTGAACGGCAGGCATTAAATGCAGCACAATCTCGCTGCCGGGCATTGCGGTAACAACCTGAGCTATAAATCCCTCATGGATATAGTAGCTGGATATGAAATGTTCTATTTGGGGATTCGGTCCTTTCTCATAAATCCATCGCATCGACACTTGTCCATTTTCATCGGTAGCTTGGTTGGATGAATTGAGCCACACGCCCCATTTATCGCCGTTAAAGTAAGCGTGATACAGCCACACTTTCGGCGCCGGGTTTCCTTCCTTATCAAGCACGGTCACCTGAATATGTGTTGTTTCTTGCTCGATATAAAATGTAGATTTTGTGAGCTCAGAGTAAAAAGTTGAGATTTTCCGGTTTGGAATACTTTCAATATACCCCGGGCATCTAATCGATGTCATCACGCAATCAATGATATCGTCGAATACCGCAAACATAATTTTACCCTTTTCATTGGTTGTCCCGATAAAACGCCCTTGGCCGTTCCGGAAGGAAATTAAAACTTCGGCGCCGCAAACCGGCGCATTCATCTCCTGGTCCTTTACAAGAATCTCCAGCAATTTATGCGACGTAGACGAGCCGCTTGATGTCTTCAGATTCCAGACCTTGTCCGTCTCAGAGAGCACTTCCGGATATACAACAGGCCCTGCCTCTACCCGGGCTTTCTGTGTGTCTGTCATGGAGACCTCGTGCCGGAAACGGTATACCTCATACACGGCCGCATTAAATTTCTTTTTCAAGGACTCATAGTGTTCACTGGAATCATAAAAATCAAATTGAACCTCGCCGGGATTGACCATAAAACGCGTACTGCCCTTATCATCGAGGGGCATTGTAAACGAATTTCCATTTTCCTGATTAATCCCGATGTAGGCTTCAGGCAACATGAGCGGTTCCCCTGTCGCCGCATCCACGAAGGTCATTTCAACGGCCGCCCCGGGGACCGGCTTTTCGCCGATATCCTCGGCAGCGACTCCTTTTTCGATAACAATGCGGATATCCCGGGCGCCGGCACTTGTTGCAATAGTGCGGTATCCGCTGCCGCCCGACTTGCATTCCAGTTGAACGGGGCCGGCTAACAATCCTTCAAATTCAAACCGTCCACCCTTTTCTGTATAATAGGATATATTGTTGAGGCCTTGCGCCGGGGCACTGAGCAACACAAGCGCGTTTTCAATGGGTAATCCCAGGTGGTTGACCACAACGCCCGATACTGAATAGGTTGTTGTGTCCATAACGAAATGTTCCATATTCGAAAGGCCGGTTTCTCGAGTAAACACATGTGTGACGCCTTTGGCAACGGAATGCTGCGTCAGGGCTGCGCTGAAGTGCTTCATATGCACCGCCCCCTCCCCGGTTGTAACCAGCACCTGGTAATTATTTTTCATTGCGAGACCGGACACGGTAAAATCCCCATTGACGTCCGAAACCGTTTGTTTGTAGTGTACTTCACGCCGAAAGTGCTCATCCGTCATAATCACTTCGACCTTGGCGCCTTCCACGGGCTGCTGATCTATGGTAACGGCCCGACCTGAAATGCTGCATCCAGGCCGAAGCGTCAGTGTGACCTGTACCGGATCGACGGGATTTAAAATTATTCGATGGGTGCGAAACTGATGCAGTGCAACACCCTCCGAGCTTTCTGCAATAAGGTAGGCAGCAATATTCATCCAATCGGTATCCGGGTTCTGGTATGAAGGGCCGAATTCCTGGGCAAGTCGCAACTCGAACAAAGACGGGTTTGTCTCATATCTTTCTTTGTTCTCCATGTATTTCCACATAACGCGCTCTTTACACTTCTCCGGGCGGGTCTCAAGCGCAAAATGCCCTTCAGCGTCGGTCGTGACAACCTGTTCCGGGTCGGACAGTAAATACACCTTGGCATTGGCGACGGGAAGCCCTTCGGGATTTATGCATATCCCTTTAACGCCCGCAAATGGAGGCTCTATTTTTTCTTCCATAAACAGCAAGGAAGGATAGTTCGCGGCCGGCACTTCAATGACCGGATAATCCTCGGCCAACTTCATGGTCTTTGGTGATACGGATACCTCATAACGGCCCGGCAACACACTGAAATGGAATCGCCCCTGCGCATCGGCCTTTTCACTATTCCCTAAATCCCAAAATGCCAAATACTTGATGTCGTTCTCAGATGCCTGACGTTTAAGCCTAATCCCAACATCCTGTCCGGGAAGTGAGCCGTCTTCCATTGCTCCCTTTAATGTGACACTGACACCTGCTTCCACTTCAAACATAATATCCCGATGCCCCTCTTCTATGAGTGTTACATTGATTTGTGGGGAGAAGAGGCCTTTCAAGAAATTATGATGAAAGAGTGTGTACGTTCCCGGTGTCAGGAAATCCAAAGAAAAGCATCCTTCGGCATCTGTCTGGAATGTCTGGGTATCATGAGGAGAATAAGACCCGAACGGCGTAATTTTCCCGCTGATAATATTGTAAGAATAGAGCGACGTGTTGCCAGTTCCCTGATGGCGACGTATCGACAGGGTTTCCCCCGCTATCGCCTGACCGGTATCCCGCCGAATCATTTTTCCAGCCAAAGACGCTTTCTTCAACAATTGAAGCCGAACATCCTGCTGGCCGACAGAAAACGTGCCCTCGGGCCATGAGCCGTCGGTACGAAACGTATATAAATCGGCATAACCCTCTTTCTTCACGAAAAAGTCCATTTTGGAGTTCACCTCAAAGGCATCAAAAGTAAACCGTCCCTCGGAATCGGTTTGACGTTTAAGTGCCGGAATATCCACCGTCGCAAGTCTATTTGATCTGCTTAAAAAAGCCGCTACGGTTGCATCTGCAACCGGTTGCCCCTGACTGTCAACCACCTGTCCGGAAATGGCTGCAATCTTGGAAGACAAAACAATGGGCGAGTTCATTTTCGCGTCCGGATAATAAAACCGGTGCACCGCATATCCTTTGGCCTGTATGATGCCGACCGTAAAAACAACGTGTTCCTCAAAATATTGCGAATTGCGTGAAAAGGAATACCGTCCCTGATCATCGGTGGTGGCTGTTCCGGCATGCTGCATGGGATAGGGCACATGTTGCATTTGCTGCAGAAGGTCATAAATATCAATTTGCGCCCCAACTACGGGAGTTCCCATCTCGCTGACCACTTTCCCCTGAAAGACAATGGTATTTGAATTATCGTCTTGAGCGAAAACGGCGGCCGTCACTATCAGGATGCCGGCCATTAACATGGTTACGCTGTCAGAAATGATCGTTTTTTTCTGCTTTCCCATGGCAATCTCCCTTTCTGTTTGCTCCGGCGGCTGCATTGACCGTTGGTTTCGGAACGGTATAAGCATTGTTATATTTTTCTGTCCAGTCTTCGATAGCTGACGGCTTCGGCGATGTGGTTGGGCAGGACGCGGTCGGCATCTTCGAGGTCGGCGATGGTGCGGGCGACTTTGCAGATTTTGTCGTGGGCGCGGGCGCTGAGGGCGAACTCGGCCATCGCGTGCTTGAGCATCTGTTCGCCCGTCTCATCCAGCCGGCAGAACGCCTCGACATCCTTATGCGTCATCGTGGCGTTGGTCATCAGGCGGCCGTCGCCGAAGCGCGCGGCCTGGCGGGCGCGGGCGGACTGCACCATCTGCCGCAGCAGGGCCGAGTCGTGGCCGTTGGTTTTGCTGCGGAGCTGGCGGAAGGCCACCGGCGGCACCTCGACGTGGATGTCGATGCGATCCAGCAGCGGGCCGGAGACCTTGCCCATATACCGCTCGATCTGGACGGGCGTGCACTTGCAGCGGCGGATGTGCGTGCCGTAATAGCCGCACGGGCAGGGGTTCATCGCCGCGATCATAATAAAATTGGCCGGAAACCGCAGCGTGCCCTTGGCGCGGGAGATGGTGACGGCCCCTTCCTCCAGCGGCTGGCGAATCATTTCGAGGATGTGCCGCTGAAACTCGGCGAATTCATCGAGAAACAGGATGCCGTGATGGGCCAGGCTCAACTCGCCGGGGCGCGGGTACGTGCCGCCGCCGACCAGCGACGGGCCGGAGGCGGTGTGGTGCGGCGTGCGCACGGGGCGCGTAGCGACCAGCGCCTGCCCCTTGGCCAGAAGGCCGACGGAGGAATACACCCGCGTCGTCTCCAGCGACTCGGCCAGCGACAGGGATGGCAGGATGGTCGCCATCCGCTGGGCCAGCATCGTCTTGCCCGCGCCGGGCGGGCCGATCATCATCACGTTATGCCCGCCCGCGGCGGCGATGGTCAGGGCGCGTTTGACGCTTTCCTGCCCCTTGACATCCGAAAAATCGACGGTGTAGGTCGCCGCCTGATCAAACAGCGCCTCGATATCCAGCGTGGTCGGCTCGATCTCGATGGCCTCGGCCAGAAACCCCGCCGCCTGCGCCAGCGACCCGACGGCAATGACCTCCAGCCCGGCCACGACGGCGGCCTCGGCGGCATTGTCCAGCGGCACGATGACGCCCTTGTAGCCGTTGGTCGCGGCGGTCATCGCCATGCTCAATACGCCGTTGACCTGACGCACCCGGCCGTCCAGCGCCAGTTCGCCGGCGATGACGTAATCGCGGATTTTTTCGCTGACCAGCCCGCCGGCGCAGACCATAATCCCCAGTGCGATGGGCAAATCGAAGGCAGGGCCGGCCTTTTTGATGTCGGCGGGGGCAAGGTTGATCAGCGGCTGAACGTTGGGAAAGCTGTAGCCGGAGTTGACGACCGCGCTGCGGACGCGCTCAATGCTTTCCTTGACCGCCGCGTCGGGCAGGCCGACAATGACCGGCTTTTCAAACCCGCCGCGCGAGACATCCACCTCCACCTCGCACAAAATCCCGTCAATCCCCTCCAGGGTTACCGAATACAAGCGTGCCAGCATCAGGGTTCTCCTTATCTGCTCTATAAGCTCCGATTCCAAAACAGTTTGCACATTGTACCGCCGCACCGGAACGATTGCCAGAGTTTTTCCCACACGCCCTGTCGTAGGGGCAGGCCTGCGTGTCTGCCCCTTTAAAACACACGGGCGAACACGCAGGTTCGCCCCTGCGATTCACACAAATCGCATTACCACTGGCCGGGGGAGAGGCTGTCGGACAGCGGGGCGTCCCACCAGGTGCGGTCGCGGAGGTACTGCTTCATCCACATGGCTGCGTTGACGCCGTCGGCGACGGCGGTGACCAACTGCATCGCCGCGCCGATGCGGCAGTCGCCGGCGACGAATACGCCGGGCACATTGCTCCGCAAGTAGGCCGTGTCGCACTTGATAAAGCCCGCCTCGGTCAGTTCGACAAAGCCCTTCAAAAAGCCGGTGTTGGGCACCATTCCGACAAAGATGAACACACCGTCGCAGGCGACGGTTTCAGTCTGGTCGGTCTTGACATTTTTAATCACCGCCTGCTCGACACGGTCTTTTCCTTCGATGGCCGTCACTGTCGCGTCCAGCCGCAGTTCGATATTCGAGTCGGCGGCGTTGACCTTTCCCATCAGCTCTTCGACCAAAACCTGTGTCGCGCGATACTCCTGCCGCCGATGCACCATAATCACTTTTTTGGCGTACTTGGCCAAATGCAGGGTTTCTTCAACGGCGGTATTGCCGCCGCCGACGGAGACGACGACCTTATCCTTAAAGAACGGCGCATCGCACGTGCCGCAGTAGCTCACGCCCGCCCCGGCCTGGCGAAAGGCGTCTTCGCCCGGCACGCCGAGGTTGCGATACGAGCTGCCCGGCGTCAGAATGACCACACGCCCGACATACACATCCTCGTCACAGGCCACTTCGATGCGTCCATCCTCGCGACGGGACAGCTTCGTCACTTCGGCGCTGGTTTTGACCTCGCCGTCGAAGCTCTTGACCTGTTCGAGCATTAGATTGGTCAAGTCCGGCCCGCTGATCTTGGCATAGCCGGGATAGTTTTCGATGCGGTCGGTGGTGTTGATCTGGCCGCCGGGGTAAAACTTTTCCAGCAGGATGGTCTTAGCGCGATCGCGCGCGGCATACAGCCCTGCACCCAGCCCGGCCGGCCCGGCACCAACGATGATACAATCATATTCTTTGTCAGCCATGGGACAATCCTTTCATAAAATATCGGACCGCGTGTTCTGGCGGCCGTGGGGTTCAAAGCGGTCCTGGAAGAGTACCTGCAAACGTTGGGGTGAGGTCGCCTCCCACAGACGAACCGAGCGGCGCGGTTGCTGTTCAAGCCGGCCTACCGGCCGTGCCGAAGCGTCAAACACAAAGTCGATAAACGTATCGGGGCCGCTCAAATAATCGGCACGAATGATGATCATCGGCTGCTCGGACTGAACCGGGCTTGTGTCAGGATCGATCCGACTCAGCCGCACAGGCACCACATACCCGCTGCCCTCCAGCACATCGATAACAATTTCTGGATCCTCGGCCGCCGCCATCGCGCCGGCCAACGCCGACAAAAAAATATCCGGCAGCAGCATCGGCGTACGCTGCAGCATCCGCGGGCGCTCGGCATTGGCTTGCACCGCGATGCGGCCTGCAGCGCCCGTCCGAAGCTCTGCACGGCGCGGCTGAGACGAGCGCGGCGGCCAGATCTGCGTCGTCCAGGTAAACCCCCCTTCGGCGCCATCGAGCCACAAATCCGATTCCGCATAAATGCCGCCGGCGGCCTCGAACTGACGTCTCGTCACGCGGCGGTGTCCGCCGTTGTCGCCATCCTCAAACGCAAACACGCGGTGGATGGCATAACCCAGCGGCCGGTTGGCGGCGTCTTTGATCAAAAACGCCGCTTCGGTCTGTTCGTTTTCGGCCAACGGACGCCCGATGTATTCGTCAACAAACCGCCGCATCCGTTCGACGCCGGCGGCAAGGAGTTCGGGATGTTCATAGGCAACAGCGGCCGTCATCGCCCGAAAGGCATTTTCAGCAACATCGGGGTCGCCGCGATAGGTGATATGCAGCTCAAGTCGCCGCCCCAACTCCAGCGGAGCAATGCCCACCAGGAAATCTTCACCCGACTCGGTCGGGGCAACGATGCGGCCAAAGTACATCTCCACCGCACCGGAAATCGTCCCCAACGGCAGGAATTGGCCCCCGGCGGCCTCGGCGCGTTGGCGCATCGCCGCTTCCGGATCGGTTGGCTCATCGCACAACGCATACCGCCAACGGACGTTCATCTCGCGCCGCGGGGCACGCAGCCGCGCCAGCAGCACAAATGCATTATCGGATCTCTCGAATCGCCAACCACCGGCCGTTTCCCAGCTGCCTCCCAGTGGCAGCGGCGCAGCAATCCCCGCCCACGGCAGTTCCACCGGCTCATCCAACACCATCCGGCTGCGCACCTTGACTACCACCTGCGACAACGCCAGCCCCAAGGCAAAAATCGCCAGCAACACAACCTCTAATACCGAGTAACGTTTTAAGGCGTCCGTTTCCATCAGGGAATAATAACCGTCCGAGGGCGATAATGCAACCATTTGAGAGAGGAATTTGTCCGTTTGACAGACCATTTAAAGAGGTCTTAATACGAGAATTAATACTGTAATTTGCCGTCGGCATTGGGGGGTTCCCTTAAGCATATCCGAATTATGCTAAACTGTGATTCCATCTTGCCGGATGGCCATAAACCGGTTGAAACCCACAGAGACTTCTGCTATATAGTGTCGCGGTTATTTTGTGGGCAGGGTTTGTGCGGGGGCCTGTTCAATATTTGCCAGTGGCAAAATTCGATAGCACACCCGGAACGAGACGCTATAGTACAACACTCGATACGGGGTAAACGCAAACGGAACCTTTCGAGGAGTCCAAAACGCCTATGAGCCATTATATCGTATTGGTCAAACAAGTACCGGATGTGTCGCAGATCACTGACAATGCCTTCGACCCGAACACGGGCAACCTGATCCGCACCCGGCTGCCGAGCGTGATTAACGAGCTGGACGCTCAGGCTTTGGCGTTTGCCTGGCGGATGAAGACGCTGGCCGGCGATACGGCCGGCAAGGTCATCTGCCTGTCGATGGGGCCGCCGATGGCCGCGGAGGTCTTGCGTTACAGCCTGAGCCGTTGCGCCGATGAAGCGATTCTGCTGACCGACCGGGCGCTGGGCGGGGCGGATACTTGGGCGACGGCCAACCCGCTGGCGTATGCGATTCGCAAGCTGATTGCCGAGCAGTTGGACGGCACGGACGACTACTATGTCGTGGCGGGGATGCAGTCGGTCGATGGCGACACGGCACAGGTGCCGGCCCAAGCGGCCGAGGAACTGGGCTTGCCGTGTGTGGCCTACGCCACCGACACGGCCTATAAGAACGGCCGATTTCAGTTCACGCGGATCATCTCCGGCGGCAGCCAGGTCGTTGAGCCGGTCAAGACCCCCGCGGTCATCACCGTCGCCAAATACGACTATCCGCTGTTTGCCTCATTCGCCAAAACACGCCGGGCCAACCGGACGCAACTGACGCAATGGGGGGCTGCCGATGTCAAAGCGACGGCGCTGAGCGTGGCCGGGTCCAAGACGCGCGTCATTCGCGTGTTCCCGCCGGGCAAGACGACCCGCAAATGCCATCACGTCCACTCCGTCAAAGAACTGGCCGATTGTATCATTGAAAATCTGGGCAAATCCACGTCCGATGCGGCAGCGGCGGATGACAAACCGCGCTATATCCTGCCGGCCAAACGCGTCTCGGTCTTTGACCGGTCGTATGAGGGCACGGAAAAAGAATGCGAAGACTTCCGGGTGCTGGCCGAGCGGCTCAACGAACTGAAGATTACCGACGTATCACAAATCACCGATGCGGTCAAAGAACAGATTCTTTCCGCCGAGGGTGTGTCGTTTCATAAAAAGGCGCTGGACGATATGCTTGAAGGCTGCAAACACACCGAGCCGACGTACACCGGCGATGTGTGGGTGATGGCCGAGCATGATGAAGGCACGATCAATGCGGCGACGTTTGAGCTGACCGGCAAGGCCCGCGAGCTGGCCGATTCGCTGGAGGTCAACGTCGGCGTGGTACTGGTCGGGCACAACGTCAAGTCCCACGCCGCCGAGCTGATCGCCGCCGGCGCTGATGCGGTGTATGTCATCGAAGACCCGCTGCTGGAGCAGTTCGACCCGCAAAGCTATTGCAAGGCGGTGTCCGATGTGTTCCAAAAATACAAGCCGCAGATTGTCCTCTACGGCGCCACGCCGCAGGGGCGCGTGCTGGCCCCGAGGGTGTCCTACCGCGTCGGCTGCGGCCTGACCGCCGACTGCACCGGGCTGGACATCCGCGACAGCAGCCGCAAGGGACAGGTCGCCGTTCTGATGCAGACCCGCCCGGCGCTGGGCGGCAATGTGATGGCGACCATCTGCACCAAAGACTCCACCTGCCAGATGGCCACGGCCCGGCCGGGCGTGATGAAACGTCTGCCCGCCGACCCAAGCCGCAAGGGACAGGTCATTGAGCATCCCGTTGTGATTACCCAAGCCGATCTGAGCCTGAACATCCTGCAAACCGAGCGCGGATACGGCAGCGTCGCGTTTGACAGCGAGGTCATCATCAGCGGCGGCAAGGGGATGCAAAACCGCGACGGTTATGACCGGCTGCTCAACAGCTTGTGCAGCTCGGTGCGAGACCGTTTTAGGGTCAGCGTTGAAAAGGGCGCCACGCGCACCGCCGTCGAACAGGGGTTTGCCGAGCGGATTCACCAGGTCGGCCAGACCGGCACCGCCGTCAGGCCAAAGCTCTACATCGCCATCGGCATTTCCGGCGCGATCCAGCACATGATCGGCGTGGCCAACACCGAGACGATTGTAGCGATCAACTCCGACCCCCACGCCCCGATCTTCAAACAGTGCGATTACTATATCATCGGCAACGCCGAGAAGATTGTGCCCGAACTGGCGGCTGCAATTAAAGGATAAATGAATAGAATCCGAAGCACGAATATCGAATTTACTAAACAGAGCGTCATTCATTTAACAACAAAAGGATACGCGGATGCAGGACTATACGAAGGTATCGGTTTTAGTGGTGGGAGCGGGGCCGGCGGGACTGGCAGCGGCCATGACGGCCAAACGGCTCAACCCCGACGCCGAGGTGTGCGTCATCGACAAGGCCGCCGGGCCGGGCAATCACAATCTGTCCGGGGCGGTGCTTGAGGCCAAGGCGCTGGCCAAACTGCTCGATCCGATAGACCCCGCCTGGCGCGACAGCGACGACGCCAAGGCCGTCCTGACCGCGACAGTCGATAAAGACGATGTGATGTTCTTCTGCGGACAGAAACGGGCGTTCAAAATCCTCCCGATGCTGAAGCTGGCCGGCAAGATGAAGCTGGCCTTCGGACAGATGATTCACGAAAACGACTACATCTGCTCAGTCAGCAAGCTGACGGCCTGGCTGTGCAAACTGGCGGCCGCCGCGGGCGTGGAAGTCCTGCACGGCTTTGCCGCCGAGGATATCCTCTGGGACAGCGCCGCCCATCGCGCTGTCGGCGTCAAACTGGTCGATCAGGGCCTGAACAAAGAAGGCCACAAGGAACACAATTATCAGGCGGGCGAGACCATCACCGCCGACGCAGTGATCCTGGCCGAGGGCTGCGACGGCCTCCTGAGCGAAAAATTCATCCAAAAGGCCGGCCTGGTTCGGCAGGGCAATCAGCTCTACTCGATCGGCGTCAAAGAGCTGATCCGCGTCAGCGATGAACAATACGCTAAATTTACGCCCGGCCGCGTGGTGCATGCAATGGGCTGGCCGCTCTGGACGCCGGTCATCGGCCCGGCCATGTTCGGCGGCGGCATTATGTACCCGATGGGCGACAACCATATCGCCGTCGGAATGATCGTCGGCCTGGACTTTAAATACTGCGACTTCAACCCGCAAGACGCCCTGACGCTGTTCAAAGAACACGCCTTCGTCAAGCCGTTCATCGACGGCGGGACGGTGACGGAGGCCGGGGCCAAGATGATCCCCGAAGGCGGACTCTATGCCATGCCGCGCTGCCCGGAAACCGGCGCCATCGGCCGCGGCAACGTCATGCTCGTCGGCGACAGCGCCGGATTCGTCAATATGCTCAAGATCAAGGGGCTGCACAACGCGATTGAGTCGGGCATCGCCGCCGGCACGGCCGCCGCGGACAACCTCGACGCCCCGCTGGGCTTGGCGGGAGTCTATACTCGCCTGCTGGACGGCACCGGCGTGCTCAAAGAACTCGAAACGGCCAAGAATTTCCGCCAGACCGTCGCCAAATTCGGCCCGCTGCAGGGCATGCCCCTGTCGGTCCTGGGCGGCTGGCTGCCGCGGTATAAGATTGAGCCGGATTACGAGACAATGACCACCGCCCGTTATCGACTGCGGCCCGCGGTGCGCTTTGACAAAGACACCTTTACCGCCGTCGCGGCCACCGAACACCGCGAGGAACAGCCCGGCCACCTGACCATTCTGGACGGAAACCTCTGTATGGAAAAATGCGTGGGCAAATTCGGCGCCCCGTGCGTAACTTTCTGCCCGGCCGGGGTGTATGAGCGAATTGGCGACCAGCCCAAGGCGGCAAACCCGTCCAACTGCCTGCACTGCAAGACCTGCCAGCGCAAGTGCCCGTTCGACAATATCCGCTGGACCGCGCCCGAACCCACCGGCGGCCCCCGCTACAAAACGATGTAAACCCACCGCCGTTGGCCGTCCGGTTGTTCGGTTCGCATTGCGTTTAAGATCTCCCCCTCAAAAAGGGGGAGTACTCCGAACCTATGTATCGGTTGACACAGAAGGGGGAGGGGGTATAAAACAGGAAAATTCCACCGAATAATCAATCGTCAATCATCCAGACGCTCGATGTCGTCGGCTTCGAAAAGAGATTTTTTCCAGGCGATCATAATGCCGCGGACGGCCAGGTCGGGCACATACGAATCCACAAACTCGCAGTCATCTTTGAATATCGCTGCGTTGCCGCCGGTCAGGATTACGTGCGGCCAGCGGCCCAATTGTTCGGCGTATTTGCGGCACAGGGTTTCCAACAGTCCCACCGCCGCCCAATAGACGCCCGCCCGCATCGCCTCGCTCGTGTTGACACCATAGACGGACACCGGCTTCTGCATCGACACTGCCGGCAGTCTGGCCGTGTGTTCGTGCATTGCCCCCAAGGCCATCTCGAAGCCGGGGCTGATCGTGCCGCCGACAAACACGCCGGCCTCGTCCACTAGGTCAATGGTCACGGCCGTACCGAAGTCGGCCACGACCACCGCGTCCTCGACGACGCTATAGGCCGCCGCGGCCGTAATCAGCCGGTCGGTGCCGACTTCAAACGGGCTATCGACACTGGTCTCTATCGGCAGCGGCACATCCTGACCGATGACCTTGATCTTCTCGCCCAATTCGGACAGGCAAATCTGGCGCACCCACTCGGTCGTTTCGGGATTGACCGAGCTGACGACGATCACGCCGTTTCGGATCGGTTCCGCCGCTGACGCGACCAGCGGCACCTGCTCCCAGCAGTCCTCCAGAAACCGTCCGAGACGCTCTTGGAACCCCTCATCGGCGGGCGAGAAACACACTATCTGCTGTTCGGTGTCGTCCAGAAAAAAAGCGACCTTCACGTTCGTGTTGCCGATGTCAATTGCGATCAGATTCATCCGTCAAGTCCTCTTCTTCGAATATTAAGTCGCTTTCATCGTCGTTATCGTCTTGTTCGTCTTCGTCCTCCAGATGATGCGGCGACATAAACAGCGGCGTCTCGGCGTCCGGCTTCGGCAGCGGCTTGCGAACAATCGTCCAAAGCCGTTCAGTCAGTTCCTTAATGCCCTGGCCGGTAACGGCGGAGATGACCATCACCTCATCGAGTGCCAGCCGCTGGCGGATATCGTCGCAAAACAGCTCGTCCGCATCCAGGTCGGCCTTGTTGAGCACCACCAGTTCGGGCTTGTCGGCCAGCGCCTTGCTGTGCAGTTCCAACTCGCGGCGGATCTTGTGGTAGTTCTCCACCGGGTCTGAGTCGTCCGGCGGCAGGATGTCCACCAGATGCACCAGAATCCGCGTCCGCTCAATGTGTTTGAGGAAGTCGTAACCCAGCCCCGCACCGGCGTGGGCGCCTTCGATGATGCCGGGAATATCGGCCATGACAAACCGCCGAAAGTTGCTCAATTCCACAATGCCCAAGACCGGCGCCAGCGTCGTGAATGGATAGTTGGCGATCTTGGGCCTCGCCTGGCTGCACCGCGAGATGAGCGTGCTCTTGCCGGCGTTGGGCATGCCCACCAGCCCCACGTCGGCGATCAGTTTCAGTTCCAGCCGAAGCTCGCGCTGCTGGCCTTCTTTGCCGCGCGTCGCAAATCGCGGCGTCTGCCGCGTCGGCGTGGCATACCGTTTGTTGCCCTTGCCGCCGACCCCGCCCCGACAGATACACACCGTCATCCCCGGCTCCTTCATATCCTTGAGCATCAGGTCGTACTCGCGGTCAAAGATCAGCGTCCCCGGCGGCACAGGAATATACAAATCCTCCCCATCGGCGCCGTGGCGGTTGGCCCCTTCGCCCGGCAGGCCGTTGCTCGCCTCCCAGTTGTGCCGCCCGGAAAAGTCCAGCAGTGTATCAATGGCCGGATCGACCACAAAATACACGCTGCCGCCGCGCCCGCCGTCCCCGCCGTCCGGGCCGCCTTTGGCTTCGTACTTTTCACGCCGAAAGCTCACGCACCCCGGCCCGCCGTTGCCTGCCTTGACAGTAATTTTTGCTTCATCTATAAACATCGCTGAGGACTTATTCCCGACACTTACATTCTTCTATTGAATACAAGCCTGACAGTATAGTCCGAAATGCTTGAATTTGCAAGATGCCGCCGACAGCGGCGGGTACGAAGTTTTGTGAAAATGCGTCGGCGGGACAAATTAAGCTTGAATGTCGGAAAAACGACGCTACAATACGTTCTCCTGTCGGCCATGCCGAACACGGGGCTGTCGCATAATGGGAGTGCGCCGCGGTCGCATCGCGGAGATGCGGGTTCGATTCCCGCCAGCTCCATTAGTAATCTTTAGTTTTGTCCCAAAATCAACAACCCTAACCCAACTCTCTGACAACAGCACTGTTATTGAGAGTGCCGTGGACGCTCAATGATGGCAATCGACATTATCGAACAGGTCAAGCTGCTCAAACGCGGGGCAGTGGAGATTTACCGCGAAGATGAGCTGGCCCAGCGGCTGACCGAGGCCGCCAAGGCCGCCCGTCCGCTCCGTGCCAAGCTGGGCATGGACCCGACTGCCCCGGACATTCACCTCGGCCATACGGTCGTCCTTCGCAAGCTGCGTCAGTTCCAAGACTTAGGTCACAAGGCAGTTCTCATCATCGGCGATTACACCGCCCTGATCGGCGACCCGACCGGCCAGAACTCCACCCGGCCGATGCTGACCATCGAACAGATCAAGGCCAACGCTCAGACCTACTTTGAGCAGGCCGGCAAAATTCTCGATACCTCTCCCGACCGCCTCGAAGTCCGTTACAACTCCGAGTGGCTGGAAAAGTTGAGCCTGATGGAGCTGATTCAACTGGCCGCCAAAAAAACCGTCGCCCAGATGCTCCAGCGCGACAGCTTCAAGCTCCGCCTCGAAAAAAATGTCGATGTTTATACGCATGAATTTCTCTATCCGCTAATGCAGGGCTATGATTCGCTGGCCATCAGCAGCGACGTGGAACTCGGCGGCACCGATCAGACCTTTAATAATCTCGTCGGCCGTGATGTCCAGCGCGCCTATGGCCAGCCGGCCCAGATCGTCATCACCATGCCCATCCTCGTCGGCCTCGACGGCGTCCAGAAGATGAGCAAATCCAAGGGCAACTACATCGGCATCACCGACGCCCCTTCGGATATGTTCGGCAAGACAATGAGCATCCCCGACACCTTGATGGAAAACTACTTTACGCTCTTGACCGATCTGCCGGCCGACCGCATCGCTGAGCTGACCGACCCGGCCAAGACCCATCCCAAGAAGGCCAAGGTGCTGCTGGGCAAGATGATTGTCGAGCAATTTTATGACAATGCCGCCGCCGAAGCCGCCGCCGCTGAATTCGAGAAGGTTTTTGCCCAGAATCAACTGCCGGATGATATGCCCGAAGTGCAGATTGCAGCCGAGCCGGTCATGGTCAGTAAACTGCTCGTCCAGTGCGGCCTGGTCGAAACCGGCGGCGAGGCCAAGCGGATGGTCAAGCAGGGCGGCGTCCGCATCGACGACGAAAAAATCGACGACCCCAACCGCCTGATCAAACCGGCCGATGGCATGGTCGTCCAAGTCGGAAAACGCAAATTCGCAAAACTGAAAATAAGTTAAAAATAATGAACCATGAAGAGCAGGAAGAACATGAAGGTTTTATAATTTGTTCTTCATGAACTTCATGTGCTTCATGGTAAAAAGGGATATCATGAACTTACCGGATGTCAAAGACGCGGATCGCTACGTCAGGCTGTATGTCGTGAATTTCGGCGATCACAGTGCCGTCGGCTTTACCGCCGAGGAAGTAGCCGAACTGCTCGACAGCGAGGCCAATCGCGACGTCACCGTCTATAAGATATACAAGGCCTATCCAGACGGACGGATGGAGCTGACGGGCGTGCGGCGCGAGGTCTTCAGCTTGGAAGCCGGGATGTTTTTCTACGCTCGCAGCCAGCAGGCCGGGCTGGCGGACTTTGAGCGGCTCTGCGGCCTGGCAGCGACAACACCGGTACCTGCGCGGTCAAAGGTTCATTTTTCGTCCGATAATAATGGCGGATTCGTGACGGCACTCATCTATCCGGCCGAGTATGATGCTGAAGTCAGCCGCTGGCTCCTGGACAGCGGCTATCGCACCGAAGGGGTTGTCGAGGGCGGCACAAACGTTGTCCAGCGGTATTATGACGCCGATTGGCTAATCCTGGATCGAAAACAGCTTTGGCCTCAGGCAGCCATTGAGTCACTCCACGGCCAGGCCTTACGCCAAGCCGCCGGGAAGGCATTGGTTCGATAATGTCATTTTTGGCAATAAAAAAACGTATCTTGGGCTTCCTGGCGGGCGTTTCTGTGGTATTGTTACAAAAAAACAAAAAAAATTCAAAAAAAATTGCGCCCCAAAACATTGATTTTACCACAAGCACCCAGCGGATAGGCGTGTACTTTCCTGAAGACAAACGGCGTTTATGGCGAAAAAACTGGGTAAATCTAAATAAAAGAAGATACAAATAATTTTAGACCCCTTTTATATCAGTAAAAATACCTAAAATTTTTGAATTTTTCCTATTTTTTCACTTGCATCGAATCCGTTAATCCCTTAAACTAACATTCAGTAAGGTTCTTTGATATTTATTATATGCTTTAAGTTTTTGTGTTATACGGATTTATCGGAAAGTGGCGAACAGTCCGATAAATTTACCGTATTAATAAGTGTTGACAGAATATTTGAAATTTATTAAAGAGTTCTTGGCTGAAAAGCCGAACTTTAAATTGCAAGAGTTTTCTCCCCTCCGGAAAACATCACGAAACGCACGTTTCGTGATGTTTTCTTTTATACACATAGTACCTCTTAAAAACACAAGGAATAGTAGAAAATAGCTTTCGTCGTGATTGATGACAGGGAATGCAAGATTTCTTTCGCACTTTCGTTAGGAAGCCCAAAAGACCGTTGCGGCTAAATTGCAGATGCCTATCGTGAGGAACTACATCGTTATATGTGCGGGATTGTGCGGAATCTGGACGGTACAAACCAAAGCCTCAACAGCGTGATTGACCCTGTGCATCTGCTCTGCAAAATCAAGCCCGCCCTCTCTGTTTCGGATTTTGTCGGTAATCTGAAATCAAACTCTTCACGCTGGATGAAGGAGCGATTTGACCTGCCGTATGGATTTGGATGGCAGAGCGGTTTTTCCAGTTTTACCGTAAGTGAATCCGCGGTCGAGCCTGTCAAACGATACATTGAAAATCAGCAAGCGCATCATCAAACGGTCAGCTTTGCAGAGGAATTGAAGGTGTTTCTGGAAAAACACGGTATTGCGTATGACCCGGAGCATTATTTGGATTGAGATGACGCCGCCCGCTGCGCGGGCCAAGAGAAAGAAGAGGGCAACACATTATTTACGGCCTTATGCGGCGGTGATGGCATTTCCTATTTTCGATTTCCGATTCGGGTGGAATTTTTTTGTTTTGATGGGCGACCACGCAGGTTCGTCCCTACGGGCTGGTGGTGGGGGCGATGGGGATCAGGCGGATGACGGCAGTGTGGGAGGATGCGGCTTCGATCTGGCCGCCGCGGACGAAATCGGTCGGGAAGTTGAAGATGACTTCGCGCGGGGGGATCTCGGTTAAGGCGGCGTCTTCGTCGCGGATTTCGATGAGCAGATGATGGCGTCTGCGCTGGTAGGCGGCGTAGGCGGCCTCGGTCGCACGCAACTGAACCGTCCGCAGGTCGCCTTCGTTTTCGATCTGCACGCGGAAGCGGCCCTGCGTGTTGCGGCTGAAGATAAAGCCGATGCTCTGCGGCTGAAAGACGTAAGGGTTGAGCTGTTCGGTCGCCGGCAAGGCGATGCTGACCTCGTCGTCGGCAAAGCGGCGCGGGCCGGCCGGCCGTAAATCGACATACGGGCGCTGGCGGATGGGGCCTTGTCGCGCGGCGGCGATCTGTTGGGGAGACAGGCGAATAACGGCCGGGCCGGTGTAGTCGGGCAGGACGTGCATCGCAACCTGGCCGGGCATAAGGTCGGCGGCCGGCAGGGGGGCGCCTTTTTCATCCACGCATTGGACGACAAGTTGTTTTTCAGTCAGCATCTCTATCGACACTTCCGCCCGCACCGGTTCACTGGCCTCCAGCGTCAGCGCCATTTCGTGATAGGCCGAGCTGTTTTGGACAAAGTCCAGCACATCAAGCATATACGTGCCGGTCTGCGTGTGATCGTAATCCTGCGGCAGATAATAATAGACCAGCATGCCGTGTTCCGGATCGCCCAAGGCCGCACGGTACTGACGTTCGATCTCGCTGACTTTACTGGGCGGACCTTTAAAGGTCAGCTTGACCGGATACGACGTATTGCCGCCGGGAAAAGAGACCAGAAATTCCGGACCGGCGGCCGGGGACAGTTCGATGCTGCCCCACAGCGTCACCTGCCGCTCCAGCGAAAGGTACGCCCACGCCCAGATCAGCAGGGTCAAAAACACAACGGCTGCAAATTTTTTAATTCTGTCCGACATCGTTTTATGCTTCCGGGGCTGATTCTTGCCCTGTATCTTTGCTGAGTTGTCCGAGTTTTTCGAGGATCGGCGTCGTCTTGACGACCGCGGTGGTCAAGTGGCGACGAAGCTGAGCCTCGGAGATGTTGCGAATCAGCGAGCCGTTCATTGCCAACGACACGATGCCGGTTTCCTCGCTGACGACGATGACGATCGCGTCGGAGCTGCCGGTGATGCCGACGGCGGCGCGGTGGCGCGAGCCAAGCTGCTTGGGGCCGGGCATCGCTTCGCTTTCGGCCAGCGGAAGCTGCACGCGCGCCGCCACAATCCGGTCGCCCTGAATAATCATTGCCATATCGTGCAGCGGCGTGCCTTCGTAGAACACCGTTTCAATCAATTCGGCACTGACGCGGGCGTCGAGCCGGACGCCGGTTTCGATAAACTCGCCGAGCGGGACTTGCTGCGGAATGACGATAATCGCACCGGTGCGCGTCGCGGCCATGTGGCTGATGGCGGCGATGATCTGTTCGACGCTGCGGCTGAGCTGAAGCGCCGAGCTGGCCGTAAACCATTGTGCCTGGCCGATGCGGATCAGCGCCCGCCGCACTTCCGGCTGAAACGCGGTGACGCCGATGATTAAAATGGCGATTAAAAAGCCCCCGTACAGATAGGCCACGCGTTCCATCCCGAACTTTTTGACGATGAGGTTCAGGATCAGCGAGCCAACCACCAAAATGAAAATTATGCCCCGAAAGAGCCGTTCGCCGCGTGTGCCTTCGAGAAAGTTAACGACGGCGTAGACCGCCAGCCCGATCAGCAGCAGTTCGGCGAGGACGATCAGGCGCTCATAGAAGCCAATACGCAGAATATAGTCAATGATCGCATTCACGAATCAGCTTCCTGTTCCAAATACACCTCTGCTTAACGGATGTAGTATCTGCTTAGCCGACCCGGTCGGTCGAGCATCAAGGCCGAGTCAAAATCATCCTGAATTTGCAACATGCCTTGTTTCCAAATGTTCATGTGGTCGCGGTGGATTTCGGCTTTGGTTCGCCCCGGCGCCGCGCAACCGGTCAACAACATCCCGGTCGCAATGATCAACACCAGTTCCAGCAAACAATACTTGTTGTTTCTCATAATTATCCCGTCTTTCTGTTATCGATTATGCCAAAAAGCCTTTGACGCATATTGATTTTAGCAGTCGGCCAAGGACCTGTCAAACCCAAAAACGAAATAGCAATTGCTTTTCTGAAAAGAGCTTATCCGTTCTGCCGCTTCGTCGAGAGCCGGATTGACGCGGAAGCCTTTTTAGTTTATACTCGTTCATTCTTTGGAGCGTTCAATGGCGAAGCGTTTTTCTTGTAAACTCTTCTAATTCTGTTGGTTATATTGCTTCTGTAAGGCGACAATGGCGATTGCAGTATTTCAAGACATTCAAAAGGCGTTTGGCCCGGATGTGGTTTTTTCGGGGTTAAACCTCCATTTTTATTCCGGGCAGAAGGTCGGGCTGATCGGCCCCAACGGCAGCGGCAAGACCACGCTGTTCCGGATGATGCTGGGGACGGAGACGTTGGATGCGGGGCGATTGACCTGCGCTGCAGACCTGAAAATCGGGTATCTGCCGCAGGAACCGTCATTTGATGGGCAAAAGACCGTGCTGGAAGAGATGCACGACGGGATGGCCGAGGTTCTGGGGATGCTGCGGCGGATGAATTATCTCGCAGAGCAGATGGAACGGTTTGAAGGCGACGCTCTGAAGCCGGTGATGAAAGAGTACGACCGTTTGGGTCATGCTTTTGAGATGAGCGGGGGGTATCGGTATGAGGCAAAGATCAAAAGTACGCTGGCGGGGCTGGGGTTTGGGCCGGAACTGCACCACACCAAAACCTCGGCCTTAAGCGGCGGGCAGGTCTCCCGACTGGGGCTGGCCAAGGTACTCGTGCAAAATACCAATTGTCTGCTGCTGGATGAGCCGACAAACCATCTCGATTTACAGGCGACTTCGTGGCTGGAAGGCTTTCTTCGGGCGTATGAGGGGGCGGTGATTCTGATCAGCCACGACCGCTACTTGTTGGACCGGGTGGCCGAGAAGATTGTGGAGATTGAGCAAAAGACCGCCCGCGTATGGAAGGGGAATTACACTCAATACCGACTCACTAAAGAAGCGGTAAGTCTCTGTCAGCAAAGAGAATATGAAAAACGAGCCGAGATGGTCGAGCGGACGCTGGATTTTATCGCCCGCAACAAAGACCAGGAAGGGATGCGAGGTACGGCCCGCGGGCGAAAGACACGGCTGGAGCGGCTGTTGAAGAACAATCCTGGTTTTCTCCAAAAAGATGAGGCGCAAAAGACGATTCGGTTTTCGTTTGCCCCGTCGCAGGCCAAAAGCGACCTTGTCCTGCGGGCGATCGATGTTCGTAAGGGCTTTGGAGAGCTTGTTTTATTCGATCATTTCTCGCTTGAAATCACGGTCGGGCAGCGGCTGGGGATTACCGGGCCGAACGGGACGGGAAAGACGACCTTGCTGCGTCTGATTTTGGGGCAGTTGTCGCCGGACTGCGGCGAAATACGGCTGGGAAATACGCTTAAAATCGGCTATCTGGATCAGCTCGCCCAGTCTCTCAATGTTGAAAACACGGTTTTTGACGAGGCCCGCGCGGTTCGGCCGGAGCTGACGCCGGAGGCGATTCGGTCGCGGCTGGGGGCGTTTTTATTCAGTGGCGATGATGTCTTTAAGCGAGTTGGCGACCTCAGCGGCGGCCAGCAAAGTCGGCTGATGCTCTGCAAGCTGGTGTTGACCGCGCCGGATGTGCTGATATTGGATGAGCCGACCAACCATTTGGACATTGCCAGTCGAGAACTGCTTGAAGAAGCGCTGCAAAACTTCGAAGGCACGATCATCGCCGTCAGCCATGACCGCTACTTTCTGGACAGTATCGCCGAGCAACTATTGGTCATCGGTGCGCTGCCGAACGGACAAAAGCAATTGGGGGCGGTAAATTTCTGCCCTTGTGTTTTTGATGGAACAAACGGTATATACAGCACTTACATTCAATCCATCGAAGCCGGCAAAGCAGAGGCCGCGATAGCGGCTCCCGCACACAAGCCCGCTCGAAAACCCCAGCAGCCCAAAACCGCCGCTCCGGAACACCTGAAGTTTTTCAACAAATTCAGCGTGGAAAAAATTGAAGCCACCATCGCGGCCCTCGAAGACGAGCAGGAGAAGCTGCACGCCCGCTTCAGTGAAGAGACGCTGTATCAACACCCCGATCAGTTGCACGCCTTGCAAGAAAAACTCGCGGCCCATAAACACGAGTTGGCGCGCTGGTACGAAGCGTGGGAATTCCGGCTCGGATAGTGTTTCGCAGGTTTCACAGCATTGCGTATTGTCCGCAGAGCGGGTATAGTGGCAGGATGAATACAACAGACAAAACGACCCTGCTGATTACCTGTGCGCGCGGGCTAAGCGAGATGCTGCGTGCCGAGGTCGAGGCGCTGGGGTTTACGGTTCAGGCCAGCCATGACACGGGTGTCGAGCTGGCCGGGGATATGGCCGACGCAATGCGGCTGAACCTGCACCTGCGGACGGCTTTCAATGTGCTGTACCTCTTGGCGGAGTTTCCATGCCGAACTCCCGACCAGCTTTATCGCGAAGTATCAAAGCTGCCATGGGAGGACATCATCCCGTCGAACGAATACCTCTGCGTCGTGGGGCGGATCGATACGCCGTCTATCGACAATACGATGTATCCAAACCTCAAGATCAAGGACGCCATCGTTGACCGGATATTGAAAAAAACCGGCGCCCGCCCGGATTCCGGCAAGGAACGCACGCACGTCGTGGTGCAAGCCTATTGGAAGGGCGACCGGTGCTGGATATATCTAAATACCTCTGGTCAAAAGGTTTCCGACCGCAACTACCGCAAGCTGCCCGTCGCCGCCCCGCTGCGTGAGTCGCTGGCCGCGGCCATTATACTCACGACGGGCTATGACGGCTCGCAGCCGTTGGTCTGCCCGATGTGCGGCAGTGGGACGCTGGCCATCGAGGCGGCCCTGATCGCCAGCCGCCGCGCGCCGGGGCTGATGCGGGACAACTTTTCCTTTATGCACACCAAGTTGTATGATGCCGACCTGTGGCAGCAGATGCGCACCGAGGCGGGCAAGCAGCACAAAAAACGCGGCAAGGCCGAGTATCGCCCGTCGCGAATTATCGCCACGGACCTGGACCCAACCGCGGTCGAGGCGGCCCGGCGCAACGCGATGACCGCCGGCGTCGAACACCTGATTGAGTTTGCGGCTTGCGACTTTGCCGACACCGAGATCCCTGACGGCGGCGGCATCATCGTGATGAACCCCGAATACGGGATGCGGCTGGGCGAACTGGACGAACTGAAGGTTCTCTACGCCCGCATCGGCGACTTTTTCAAGCAAAAATGCGCCGGCTATATCGGCTATGTCTTTACCGGAAATTACGAACTGGCCAAAAAAGTCGGCCTCCGCACCAGCCGCCGCATCCCGTTCTTCAACGGCAGCATCGAATGCCGCCTGCTGAAATACGAAATGTACGCCGGCACACGGAAACAAAAAGAAACCAAAGACACTCCGGATAGTACGGACTAAGTCGTCCTCATCCACCACAATAAAGGAAGATTTTCGATTGACTTGACGGGGTCATTGCGATACAACGTCGTGTGATGTGGCAGGCGGTTTTTGCAGCATCGCGGCAAGAACTTTGCGTAAAGCACATCTCCATGGTAGCCTTATGGGCATTGGGTTCGACTCCCAGCACGTTCTATCTGAAAGGCTCTGTGCTTGCACAGCAGTCAGCGGGCCTTGCAGGTTCAGGCCTCCGCCCGGGAGCTGCGAGTCTTTCAGATAGAACATCACTTTTGAAAGGAGAAAAAATGGCGGAAGCAGTCGGGATACTGTTAATTGCGTTGCTGGTATGTTTTCTTCTGTTGCGCATCCGGCTTTTCAAACGCACGACACTCTGTGAATACGAAAAAGGGTTGTGTTATAAACGCGGCAAATTTCTCAAAATGCTGGAACCCGGCGTCTATTGGCATTGGGGATGGATTACACGAATACAAAAATATGATTATCGAAAAAAGAATATCTCAATTGCCGGTCAGGAAGTGATGACCTCGGATGGGATTACGATTAAGCTGAGTTTTGTGACCGAATATACCTTCGCAGACTTGGAAAAGGCGATCCACCAATATGAGAATTATTATAATGCCTTCTACTATGACATTCAGACCTGTTCGCGAACGGTCATTGGAAATCTAAAGGCAGAAGAACTGCTTGAAAAGCGAGATGAAATCTCCCGAACTGTTTTTGAGTCGGCCCAAGAGAAGGCGCGGATCATCGGGCTTGAAATTCATTCCCTGAGCATCAAAGATATTATGTTCCCCGGGTCTCTGAAAGATATTTTTGCACAAGTACTGAAGGCTCAAAAACAGGCACAGGCTGATCTTGAAAGAGCCAGAGGCCAGAGCGCCAGCCTGCGACATTTGGCCAACGCCGCCAAGATGATGGATAACAACCCCAGCCTATTGAACTTGCGACTTATTCAAGCGGTCAGCGAGGGAACAGGCAATACCGTCGTTTTGAAAACAACCGGCGATACGGCGGAGAAAATGTAAGGAACATAGGGACTGCTCGTGTCGATGTATTCCAATATCTGTGTCGTATCCAGCCAGAGCTGAATATTAAATTACAGTTCTTGTTGTATTCACCGTGTTTCTCCCTTGGCTTAAGTAAAAGTGCTTTTCCCACGAGGAAAAGGGATGGGGCTGATGCTCAACCCCATCCCTGAATCTTTGTTATGCAGATCACGGCGTGCCCGCCAGCCAATTCGACGCCATAATCAACAAGTCGTGCAGATTGACCTTGCCGTCGGGTATCAGCACGCCGCCTTCGCGGCCGATATCGCCGGGTATGGGGTTATCCGCATAGGTCGGCTTGTTGGTGGTCAATTCAAACGCCAAGTCCCAACTGACCGCGTTTGGATTCGGATAGGGCGGCAGCGCAATCGGTTCGCCCTGGCTCCATATTGCTCCGAGTTTGGGCGGCCAGACGTTCAGGCCTGTCGGGTCGGAGATGACCTGGATTCTGACGGCGTCATCTTCGAAGAAATGCGGCCGCGTCTTCCAGCCCCAGGGGTAGCGGATTTCCTGCACATCCGCGTCATAGATGGCGGCGATGCTGAGCCAGTAGATCCCGCCCTGGCCGTCCGGGTCCGGCTTCTGATAGAACCACTCGTTTTCACTCAACAGTTGGTTGAACTGGAAGCAGGCTTCGTTTTTTTCGCACGGCAATTCCGGATACTCGCATCGCGGATCGATGTCGTAGCCGGCAAAATTCCAGACCCACTTGTCGCAGACATGTTCCCAGATCATTTGCCCGGGATGACTGAAGCTGAGCGGATCGCCGGCGACGGCCGGTACATTCGTCCAAATCCCCAGATGAAACGCCCTCGGCAAGACCGGCGGCAAGTACGGCTGTGTCCAGCCGATAAACGACCCCCACCAATGGATATCGGTGATCGGTCGCTCATCGGTGCATTGCCAGTCGTCGGCCACGATAGGCCGGTACTGCGGATGATACAGCGACCTTTCGTCCCAGCCCTGGATATGCGGCATGTCGGATGCCTCGTCGAGGACTACCGGCGGCTGCGACCATTTGACGTATGTGCCTTTGTACGCCTTGGTGTTCTTGGTGACAATCAGGTTGTGCCAGTAATTCCACGCCATAAACTGCGTCTGGCCGGGCGGGGGGACGGGCTGCTGGCCGAAGATGTACTGGAAGTTTTCATCCACGTCAAAGAACTGCGCTTGGGTAATGTCAAACCCGGCGGTGTTCAAATAGCCAGTAGCCGGCGGCATTGTTGCGCCGGGGCCGGCCAGTGCGGTGTTGATCGTCACAGTGGTCGCCACGCCGGACGGAATGGCCGCCGGCACCGCCCACCACCACGACCGTACCAACCCATTGACATCGACAATGGCAAACGAGACGGCGGTGATATTGACGCCCATCGGCGGCGTAACCGTCACCTGAATCGTCGAATTGGACAAATCGGGGTCCAGGCCGTAATCCCATCGCCACGCCGAGGCGTAGTTGCCTTCCGGCAGTTGCGAATCCGGGCCGAAGTCGCCCCATGCCATCACCAGGCCGGGGTCCTCCTGTCCGTGGATTTCGGGCCAGACATACAGCATGCCGCCCGGCTCTTCTTCCAACTTGCATGCCGGTATGAACGTTGTTTCCGGGTAAGGCTCGCCTTCTACTTGGTTGTCCGGGTTTTTCCAGCCGGCCATATACGCCTCCCAGGCCGTCATCGGTGTCGGGCGGATATTGGGGCCGGGACGCCCCCCTTCCAGCGCCACCATCCAGTCGTCAAGGCTGTCAATCAAAAACGCCGTCTGGCAGGGTTCCGGCTCGCCGAGCAAAAGCAGGGTCTGATGCGGATAGGGATGCTGGATATGCGGCGGGATTCCCACGGGATTGAGCAACTCGGATTCTTCCGAAATCATCAGCGCGGTAAAGGACGGTTCCATTCCTTCCGGCAGTTCAAAGAACACATCAAAGAATGAATCCGGCCCCCATTGACCGACCGGCAATTCCACCGGCTCGGGCGCATGTCCGAGGACGACGATTTCGCCCGCCGCCGGATCGCTGAACGCCGGTTCAATCACGAACCTTGATCCCGGCGTGGATTGAAGCCCTGCGAAGATCAGTTTGCCGGGGTCAAATCGCAGGATAATTTGGAATTGCTGGACAACTACCGGCTTCGGGGGCGGCGGATTGTCCATGAATCCAACCGCTGTCAATGACAACCCCGCGCCCGGCGAAGGAGTCAGGCCGGGCACCAGCGCCACGTGAAGGTCGGGATTGATCTCAATCATACAGGACACATACACGTCAACCGTTTCCGCATAGGATTGACACGTCCACGTTGTTCCGCCGGAACACGCAAAGGTCGACGCCTTCAGGTTCATGTTGACCCCTTTGAAGTCCCACGAATCGGATGTCAGCGCAAAGCTGAATGATCCGTCGGCCGCCGAAATCTTGCTGCCGGACGACGTGCCCGCCGGCCAGTAGATCGAATGGGTGACAACTGCGCCTTTGACCGGTAATCCCGTCAGTTGATGAAGCACTTTGCCGCTGACCGTGTAGCTGTAACCCGCCCACAGCGGCGCGCCGCTGACAATGAGCAGCAGCAACAGACTGTACATTATTTTTTTCATAATATTTCTCCCAAAAAAGGTTACACGTTTATATGTTTCACATCGCCGCAGCGATGCACAGTTTTTTCATCATCCGTTACCCCCCCACATCCAGACGGATGCGAACAGGGCCAAGTCTTCGAGATTGACCTTGCCATCATGGTTTAAATCGGCATCCGACGGGTCGAATTCGGGTTCGTCAACGACCTCGACGGCGAAATAGTAATCGGCATAGAGCGTATCGTCCAAGCCTGTCGAGGTAGTGGCAAGGGTGTAGCGCACCCCGCCATAGAGATAGTGCTCGCCCACGTCGAACAGCGCCGTATCGAACATCCAGACCTTCTGGCCGGGATGATAATCCACGTCCCAGAACCAGATCGGCGCGCCAACCAGAAAGTGATCGTCGGCCTGATGCTCCGGCTCGGTCGTCAGGTAGCCGCTGATCTTGAGCCATGCCGGCTGGTCGGTGACGGTTATCACGGTCTGGTAATACACTTCTGCCTCAACAGATAACTCCTCAATCTCCCACGCCGGGTAGATATTCATCCACAGACGCCCGTCCACGGTCAGCCGGTCGGTCGCGTAGGCGGTCTTGAGGCGACTGTTTGCCCAGGCGTACCCCCAATAATCCGCTTCCGCGTAGACATCAGTATCCAGGCCGGTGTCATTGTTCTGAGCGTTCTGCTCCAGCACCTCGCCGTCGCCGACGATTTTTACGCTGACGGTCTGATAGTGATTTTGAAAGAACACCTCGGCGCCGGCTCGACCCGCAATCCAAAGACCAAACATGAAACATACACAAACCCAACCCTGCCAGTTTTTCATAAACCACCTCACATCAAAATTTTCTCTTTACTTTTTAAAACGCATATCAATTCTGTCATGTTCCCATCAGCCACTCGGCGGCAAATATCGCCAAATCTTCCATATCGACTTTACAGTCGCCGGATAAGTCCGCCTTGAGGGGGCACCGGCCATAGAGTGCGATATTATCCCAATAGATGGCATCGGCGGTTTTTTCAGTGTCCCAATGTCGTGCGGCAATAAGCGTCTGGATTTGCTCAATCAGTTGGCCGCGTTTCCAGACGCCTTCGTCCGGAGAGCGCGGCAGGGCGTAATTGCCGAGCGGCTGCGTTTCTCCGTTGACCATCAGAGACACATAGCGGTCCGCCCGCTGGTCGATGACCAGTTTGACGTGATGCCACGTCTCCCAGTCCAGTCCCTGCCCGACGGACAGCGGAACGGGGACGTTGTTGTCAATGCCATTGAAGCAGGCAAGGCCGACATTGACCTTGCGGATGTTTTTGGGTATTCCGTTGCCGCTGGAAAGAGAAAATCCGGTAATCAGGAAGCCGGGATGCGGCCCGCCGAAGATGTCCAAATGGGCGGCGTATTCGTTGACGGCCTCCTGGTCGCTGGTGACCGCGTAAAAATCAGCTTCCAGCGTCACCATCGGCGTTTGCGACAAGTCCGGCGGCGTCAGTTCCCGCTTGACGCTGGTTTGATCGCCGTCGTTGTCATCGAGGCTGATGGATAATCGCAGCGCCCGGCCGTCAACGACGATAGCGTCCTGAATTTCATCATGGTCGGAGCGGTCGCCGTAATACCAGCCGTCCTGGGCCTCGTCGCCGGGATGGTGCTGCGTCGGCCCCGGCGCCAGTTCATCGAAGTCGGTCGCATAAAAAACCGACACCTCTGCATGGACACAACAAAACTGAAACACCACCACACTCATTACTGCCAAACACCGCGTCATACGACACCTCCGAAAAAATAATGTATTCTTCAACAAACGTTATCCGTCATACACGTTTGCATTTACTCGTAACAGCCGGCCAGCCAGCGTTCGGACAGCGCCGCGAAATCATCCAAATCGACGTCGCCGTCCAGGTCACAATCCGTTCCCTGACAATAGGCGTTTTCAATACCGCAAAGGGCGGACATCCACCACGCGGCCAGAAGATGCAACTGCTCGATACCCACGCATGCCGTCGCCGAAGTGATTAAATTCAGCCCGTCGATACGCATCGAATCGCCGATTTCGGTCGGGAGAACAAACACAATATAGTTGGCAAACCACTCGATCCCGGTCAGCGTCGTCAGTATCGTATTGCCGGGTCCGTAGGTGATCCATCCCAACTGGCTGTCTTCCCATCGCCACGTGCCGTCCGCCAGCACGCCGACATAATCGGTCCATTCCAGGGCAGTCGTGTAATGGGTCAGGTCAATGCGTTTGGCCACGATTCCCGCCGCTGCCTCTTCGGGGGTCGGCGTCATATAAATCCGCGGATAGACCGTCCTGTTCGCCCACGACTCTTTATGGGCAAATCGCAGTTGGGTCACCGCAGTCAGCGGTGCGGACTTGACCAGCGAAAACGGCTTGTCCCAGCGCGACTGGATGGCCTGACAGCCGACGCTGAAATCGCCTGTATTGGACTCCGTATAGACCATGATCTGCTGACTCTGTGCGCAGGTGCGCGTCCAGCCGTCGGCGATGGCCGCGGCGGCTGTGCTGTAGTCGCTCCAGGCGTCGCCGTCGGCGGGAATCCGTTCGGCCGGCAGCGCCGCAGCGCATACCAGCCAGCTTGAAAGACACATCCACTTGACTGTATTCATTTTCATGACTCCTTATCATCAGGGTGCATGATGAATCAATTTGAACAGTGCGCCGTTTCGCGGATGCAGGTAGCGAATCGAACCGCTTTTCTGCACCCACTCCCAGTCGGCGTCGGTTGTGGTTTCGGCGCCTTCGTCCAGGTCGCAGGAAAAGGTGCCGCGAATCGCCAAACCGGCGCCGGTTGAGTAAATCAACCCGTTGGCGCTGTAGGTCGTCCAGCCGATGGTCAACCGGTTCGAGGCCGCCGGTTCCCATTTTTCGACGATGAATTTCCCGTAGCGGCCGTTGCTGGTTTTATAAACAAACCATGTACCGGGCATAAATTCCTGTCCGTCCGAGCCGTTAATGTTGGCGGCGGCCAGCTCGCCGTCGAGGGCGGCGATCTCCGTGCGGCTGAGTCCGCCGTAGCCAGTCAGCAGCCAATCGGCCGAAAAGGCCAGCAGGTCACCGGGTCCCACCGCGCCGCTGTAATCCATATCCGTCCCGCCGCACCAGCCGGGCAGGGCGCAATCGGTTCGCAGCCATTGCGCGGCGAAAAAGGCAAAATCGTCCAGGTCGATGACATCATTCTGGACAAAGTCCGCCTGACTGCGGTCGTGGTAGCTGCCGGCCAGCCGGACATTCAAGTCCCCGGTGTAGGTCTGCCAGTTGCTCCAGTTTTCCATATCATACGGAGCGGCGTTGACCAGCGCCCGGAAGCCCTGACTGTCCGGCCAGGGGTTGTCGTTTCGGGCCAGGGCCGAATTATGCAGCTCGTTGATCTGGCCATTTTGCAGATAACAGGTGAAGATATAGGTCTGTTTAGCCCACATATCCATATTGATATTAAAGCACACCCAGCCGCCCGAAAACGCGGCCGGAACATCCGTCGAGACGGTCTTGAGGATCGCGCCGTTGGCGGCGCGGATATTCAGCACCAGCGTGACGGCATGACCGAATCCGGTTGGATTGTCGTGATAATCGAATCTTTGGCCGAATTTAAACCCGGCATAGGCCGCGTATGCGCTGCGCGGCAGCGTGAAGCTTTGCCCGATCCCGACGTTTCGGGTCAACGTTCCGTCATCGCCGCCGAACCAATGCGAGTGGGTGTGGGTGTCTTCGATGTATTCGAATTCGTGAATCTGCATCGCCAGCGGGCCGGCGATGTTGTTGGTCTCATCGGCCTCGGTAATCATATCATTGGTGTCGGCCTTGGCGTAAGCTGTGACGGGGCCGGGTGTTGCGTAGGTATGGGCAAAATCCCAGGTGTACGACGCCCCCGGCGCCAGCCCGTCGGAAATCAGGGTGTACGGGTGTCCGAATTCACCGGGTTGCGGCGGCTGCTCCTGGTTCGGGAAGAAGTTCAGCCAGAACGTGTCCGCGGCGAGCGAGCCGATGTTCTTGACGGTACAGTGGACATTCAGCGGCGTATCCTGAACAGCGGTACTCGGCTGGTCGCAGGTCAGAGACAGAATGGTCAAATCCGGGCCGGGCGGCACGATGCGAAACGGATAGTCGCTTAAATCGTACGGGCTGCCGGCGGCGGCATCGCGGATGCGCAGGATGCAGTTGTCGCTGAGCGTATTGGGAACCGTCCAGAGGTACGAGCCGTCGTTGGGCGTACTTGCCGCAATCGGGGACGTGCGCCATGTGCTGCCGCCGTCGGTGGAATAATCAATTGTAACATTTGAGATGCCCATACCGGTCGACCAAGTGATTTCATAAGTGTTCCCAACCTGCAATACTTCGCTGCCGTTGGGATAGCCGATGTCAATCCAATACAGCATCATCAAAACCAACAGCGATACCTCGTTGGACCAGGCCGAATCGCCATAGCTGTTGGTCGCGCAGACGCGGAACTTGTAATAATAATTGGTTGTCGCTGAATCGTGCTGATAGGAAGTGCAGTTGACTCCCAGCGTCGGTCCGTCCGTCCACGTCGTCGGCTCACCCGTGATGTCATAGCGATACCATCGTTTGTATTGCACCTTGTAGCCCGTCTCGTTATCGGCGTTGTCGCGCCAGGTCAGATGAATCTGCGGCGGGAGGATGGCCGCCTGAAGATTTGTTGGCTCAACGGGCGGAAAGGCCATATCAACGACCAGTTTCTGGCAGTAGTTGCCATAGGTGACCCGCTCGTCGTTCCAGGAAATAATCGCGCCGCGCGGGATCGGGCCGTCGCCGGCAAACAGGATTTTCGGATGGAGCTGCTGCTGGCCGGGTGTGGGCGGATTGTAATCGTCCATGATCACCCATGCGCTCCATCGCAGCGAGCCGTCGGCGGCGTTGATGCGACAGGCGCGGATGTTCTCGCTGAATCCCCAAAAGTCCTGCCACGTTGCGATCGCGCCGCCGACTCGGTCGGAGCAGATTTTGGGATACCGCTGAGCGCCCGCGTCCAGCGTGCTGAGCTTGACGCCGTTGGCTGTCCACACGATATCCCCGTCAGCATCCACGCGCTGGGCGTACACATCGCAGCTTTTGCCGGCCGGGGCGTTTCGCCAGTCCGTCCAGACCACGAACGCGCCGCCCAGTTGGTCGGAGCAGATATCCGCGGCGCTGTACAGCCAGCTTCCGCCGACACCGCCGACCAGATTGACTCCGTCGGGCTCCCACAGCGGCGTTCCGCTGCCGCTGACCCGCTGGGCACGCACAAACGGATTGTCGCCGGTATTGATCGTATCCCAGCAGACGACGATCCCGTCAACCCGGTCATAGGCCGCATTGTACTGACAGGGTCGATTGGGTTTGTAGCCGAGGTATGCCCCATTGGCGCCCCATTGGGCTGTCAGCGTCGAGCCGCTTCGGAGGACGCGCTGAGCGCGGACTTCCAGCGACACGCCCGCCAGGTCCGGCCCGGCCGCGATGACGCCGCCTGCGCCGTCGGCGGCCGCGGCGCCCAGCGCAAAGGGCATGCCGATACCGTTCAGTCCGCCGGTCTGAACCCCGGCGCTGTTGACGTGGGTCACATGGCACACGCCGCCGAGTTGAAGAGCGACAAACGCTCCGCCGAGGCCGTCGGACACGAGGACGGGCCTGGGCAGGGCAGTGCTCTGCGCGGCCGTCAGCGTTACCGCCGGCGACCAGAGCGTCGTGCCGTCATAAGCGACGCGCTGGGCCTTGTACACCCATGACGTCGTGCCTGTTTTTTCCACCCAGGCCGCAATGACGCCGTTGACGCCGTCGGTGGTCAGATTAGGGTTGCCGGCGGACAGGCCGCCGGAAAGAATCACCGCATCCGTCCACGCCGGCCCGGGGACAGGGAACATCCCGCCGGTGTACTGGCCTGAGGTGTCCACCCGCTGGAGCCGGACGTCATAGCCCAGACCGTACTCCCATATGAAGAACATCCCGCCCAGACCGTCGGAGACCTGCTCAAAGGCGGTAGTCGAGGTTCCCATATGCGTGATGCGCAGGCCGTCTTCGTCCCACAGCTTGTCGCCTTCGGCGGCAAAGACCCCGCAGGCAACTGTCAGCGCAATCAAACAAAACGCTTTTCTTTGAAATAGTATTGCGTTCATTTTCAACTCCCTTCACTCGAAACATCACAACAATTTCAATACGTCTTGGTGTAAGACAAGGTGAATATTTTTGAAGCACCAAAAACTCATGGTTCACGATAAATCAACTTGAACAGTGCGCTGTTTTTCGGAACCAAATAGCGAGTTGAGCTTGTTTGGGTATTCCACTGGAAATCGGCGCCGGTTGGCGTTTCTGCGCCTGTATCCAGATCACAATGATACGAACCCTTAATGACAAGCCCCGATCCCGAAGAATAGACCGTCCCGTTTGCGTTGTAGGTTACCCAGGCGATGGTCAGCCGGTAACTCATGGCCGGTTCCCAGTTTTCCACGATGAACTTGCCCAGTCGTCCCTGTGAAGTGCGATAGACACAATAGGTTCCCGGCTTGAATTCGCTGCCGTCCGAGGCGTCGATGCTGGTGCTGCTCAAGTGTCCATACTGGTAAATTTTGGCGATGATATCCCTGTCCAGAGTACTGTAGGCCGGCGGCGAAAAACTCTTTTTCCAGTAGGCCGACAGCACCGCAAAGTCTGTCAATTCGACTTTTTTGCTCCAGTTCATATCGCATCCGTCGCACCAGTCGAGCATCAGGCAGTCGTCCCGCAGCCAGTTGCCGGCCAGAATCGCCGCGTCATTGATGCCGACCGTCCAGTCGCTGTTCAAATCGCCCGGGTACGGCTCGACATACTGACCCGTGATCCGGAAATTAAAGTCCCAGGCACTTGCTCCCCAGTTCGCCCAGCTCGTCATGTCTGCCGGGCTGCTGTCAACGGTACATGTATAACCGCTGCTCAGCGGCCAGGGATCATCGGTCCGTCCATATGCGGAAGATTTCAGTTCAACGATTTCTCCTTTGTAAAGATAACACGTGAAGATGTACTCTTGTTCGGCATTCAGCCAGAGATGGTTGGATCCGAACGGAAACATAACCCAGCCGCCTTCAAAGGAAGCGGGCAAATCCCGATAGACCGTACGCAAAATCGTTCCGGAACTGTTTCGAACATTCAGATACAAACGCACTGCATGGCCGACGCCGTCAGGATTGTTCATATAATCAAACCGGTTTCCGAAATAAAACCCAGCCGATTGAACCCAGGCCTCGCGTGCCAAAATGATGCTTTGTCCGACGCCCACATTGCGCGGCGAGGAAGCGGGGCGGTTGTCGCCGCCAAACCAGTGGGATGCGTTGTGCGACTCTTCCCGCAAGTCAAAATCCAACAGATCGCCGTCAATAACCTTGACGCTCTGCGGCCCCAGGACATTGTTCCCCTCGTTGGTCTCTTCAACCTGCTGGTCCGTATCCGCCTGAGCATACATCGAATACACCCCCGGCGCCGAATAGGTATAGTTTTTGGTCATGGACGTTGTCGTCCCCCCCGCCAGAGAGGAAAACTTCTGAAACTGATCGCCGTATTGATTCACCCCCGGCGCAGAAGCCCGATTCGCATACCAGTCAAGATAGAACGACGATGCCTCTGTCGTCCCCGAGTTGCGTACCGACACCGTCACCGACATCGATTCTCCCGCACGCGGATAATACGGCGTCTTTGTAATCGCTAGGACGCTTAGATCGACATTGGTATATTCCGCCTCATACGCCCCCATATCGGCGCGGGGGGTTCCGTCGTTGTTGCCGTCCTGCGGACGCGATTGTCCGTCCAGGTCGTCGTCGGGAGCGTAGGCGTCGCTGCCGGTATCGATGCACGGGCTGCCCATCTGCAGGCGATAGTTCGTACCGCCTTTGAACAGCGGGTTTTGATTGATGTTGTTGGATCCCGCTCCCGTCCAGCCGCCCTGGATATCGCAGTAGCTGACGTCCAGATAGGTGCTGGCCGTAACGATATTCAGTTCGTCCGGGCTGTTGCCCCAGCAGATGCTGTTGCGGATGCGCGGCGCTTCGGAATTCACATTTCCGTGAAACGCTCCTCCGTTTATGGATGCTTCATTGTCGGCAAACGTACAGTTGGTGATCGTCGGATACACCTGATTGCCTGAGATGGCGCCGCCCCAGCTGTTTGAGACGTTTGCATAAAACAGACAGTTGGTGATGGTTACATATTCCCCGGTCGTACCGTTATGTCCGAATCCGGCTGTTGCACCCCCGCCAAGCGAACCCGGAGGGGTCGTTTCGTTGTTGTAGAAGGTGCACCGCAAAATCTCGGTTCCGCTGTTGTTATAATAGATCGCCCCGCCGCTGCCTCCCGCCGAATTGCCCGAAAACTCACAGTCCAGGATATGTACATCCGCCCCGTCGTCAAAAAGGCCCCCGGCGCTGCCGCTGGACGTGTTGTTCCGGATCCGGCAATTCTGAACGATCGGCGACATATACCCCAAAAAGCCGCAGTCTATCGGGGTTGCGCCTACGGAAATCCCCGCCCCCGTACTGGCGCTGCCGTTCTGAATGGTAAACCCGTCAAGCATCGAATAATGATTCATCGTAACGCACCGAACGCTGTTATTCCCGTCAATGACGGTCGGATACGTTTTCCAGTCGCGATCCGCCCAAACGGGATTGGCGATCGAGGACGGAAATCCGCCGTAAAGCTCGTCCCCGCTGCCCAGGGTCAGCGTCGAGGTCAACACATAAGTCCCCTGTTTGACATAGATAGTGTCCAGCGGCGCATAGCACTGCATCCAAACAGGATTGGCCGCATTGACCGCCGCCTGAAGGGTGTTAAAGGCCGTCGCCCAGGACAACCCGTTGCCCCCGGCCGGCTTGGCCGCGTCAACATAATAGGTAACGCCTGAAGAAATGGTGGATACGATCATGTACATTGCCCCAACAAGCAATGCTCGACAAAATGTGTGCATCTGTGTCTTCATCTGTCTTCTCCCAATGCAAAAGTTTTTCTAGCCGTAGACTACATCAATGCAAAATCTTACGCGTACAACACTGCCGCGCTGATGATAACGTAGACATGAAAACAGCCGTCGGGCGCAGGATGCGCAGACTGACGGCTGATCTATGAGAACAAGAGCAAGGGTTCATACCTCCGGACAGAGTAGGGAATTTTTTTGCCGCCCCCGTGAAAAGCCAACCGAAATGACTCGGCACATTCCATGGCAGAATATCCCCTCATGACAGTTTTACATCCCACAGCCAGTTATCATCTTAGTACGTAATCGACAGTGTGTCAATCGGTATTTGTACTGAATTATTAAATTTTCTGTTGTTTGTCCTATTTTCGACTCCAGAGTGTCTGTTCTGCCCTGCGGTTTTCCACTGCCGTCAACAAGGTCTATGCCGAACTCGAACAGCAAAAGGCGAGGGAGGCGATTGTGCGGGTGGGGCGAGAGGAATCGCTGGAAAGCAAATGGGGAAACAGGTGTTTTAAGTCTGCTTCCCCCGTTTGCTTTCTAATTCAGCGGTTGGGCAAAGCCGTCGAATCCCCTTTTAGCGTTAATAGCCCCTTTTTCAAATAAAAGTTACTGCACGCCTTCCAGCCAGTTTTCGGCCACGATCATGAAGTCGTGCAAATCCACCACACTATCGCGATTGATGTCGCCTGCAGGCCAGGGTTCAAACTCATAGGCTCCCATGTCAACAGTCATCCCCAACACCGTGATACCCGTGTTGGGGGTTGCCGGATCATTGACCGCGCGTGGGTGGCCGTCCCCGTCCAGAAAAATCCCGGCCGGAACGGCAGTCGTATCGGCCGCATCGATGCACGGCGAGCCGGGCAACAGGCGGAAATCGTCCTCGCCGGCATCGACAAACAACGGGTCGACATTGATGTTGCCCGTGCCGGTATAGCCGCCCTGAACGTTGCTGTATGCGACAACCAGCGTCCCTGTTCCCTCCCTGGATATCTGATCAGGCTCATTGCCCCATAGGATGCAGTTTCTGACCGTTGGGCTGCTGTTCCAGGAGCGTATGCCAGCCCCGCCTCCGGCGCTGTTGCCGCTGAAGGTGCAGTGGGTGATAACGGCATTGCTGCCGCCATAGTTGGCCATCCCGCCGCCCTGTGCGCTGGTGTTGCCGCTGTAGACGCAGTTGGTCACGACCGGTCGGCTGTTGTCGTTGAACATGCCGCCGCCATAGTTTGCAGCGGCATTGCCGATGAAGGTGCAGTTGGTCACGATGGCGTGGCTGGTGCTGAAGTTCTTCATCCCGCCGCCGTGGTCTGTCGCCGTGTTTTCCAGGAAGACGCAATGTTCCACCCTCGGCAGGCTGTTGGTGGTGTTGTACATCCCCCCGCCCCACACCGCGGCATTGCCAATAAAGGTGCAATGCGTTATATTCGAGTTGCTGGCAAGGTTGTACATCCCGCCGCCGTACATCGTTGTGGAGGTGTTGTCCACAAATCTGCAGTTCTGTACCGTGGGGCTGCTGGATGCATTATACATCCCTCCACCGCGATCGAACGATGTATTTTCTTCGAACGTGCAGTCGATTACCGTCGGGTTGGCGGTATGGTTAAACATTCCGCCGCCGGAGAACACAGCAATATTGCCGGTGAAGAGGCAGTCGATCACCGTTGGGCTGCTGTTGATGTTATACATCCCGCTGCCGTTTTTGTCGGCGTCTGTTGGGCCGTTGGCGTTTCCGCCGGTGATTGTAAAGCCCTCAAGAATGGTGTCGGGGCCTTCGCCGCTGACACATTGAACGACATGATAGTTTCCGGTCCCGTCGATGGTCGTCGTGTCCGGCCCGTCACTGCTGAAGAGCCGTATGGCCTTGCCGCTGAAATTGATGGCTTCATGGTAGGTCGCCGGACCGACCTGGATTTCGTCGCCGCCAGCGGAATCTTTGATGGCGAACTGGATCGCCTCGTACCAGGTTTCTCGGGCGATATTATAAATCTGTCTGGGCGATAACTCGTAGGCGCCCATATCCACGGTGGGCGTTTCGTCAAAATTACCGTCCACCACGCGGGGGTTGCCTGCAACGTCCGTGGCCGGGAGATTCGGCGCACTGTTATCACCGGTATCGACACAAGGCGAGCCTGAGCATATCAGTCGAAAATCTCCGCCGGGCGCATCGACAAACAGCGGATTGGCATCGATGTTTCCCGTACCGGGATACCCGCCCTGGACGTTGCTGTAGGTAACGACTGCTGTTCCGCCAGTGTTATGAATCGGACCGCCCGTGTTGGCCCAAAGAATACAATTGATGACGGTCGCGGTACTGGCGCCTCCATAACCATAATTGGACATCGCGCCGCCCGAAGAGGCGGTATTGCCGTAGAAGGTGCATTGCATCAAGGTCGGTACGGCGTTGGTCTGATTGAGCAGGCCTCCACCACCAACGGTGGCGACGTTGTTCCTGAAGATGCAATTGATCACCAAGGGAGCGGCGCCGAAGGTATTGTACATCGCTCCGCCGTAAATGGCGTTGTTGCTGCTGAAGATGCAATGGGTAACCGTCGACGTTCCCCCGTTATTATACATCCCGCCGCCGTCTACTGATGCGGTATTGCCGGTAATCGTACAATCGGTGATCGTCGAACTACTGTAGTGGTTGTACACTCCCGCGCCGTGGTTCGCTGCGGTATTGCCGGTCACGATGCAGCGGGTCAGGGTTGGGCTGCCTCCTGATACAAATATCCCGCCGCCGACGTCGGTACATGAGTTAGTGGTCAATGTACAGTCCGTCAGCGTCGGGCTGCCGTTTTCGACAGAAACACCGCCGCCGCTGCGGGCCGAATTTTGGGTCACAATACAATTGATGATCGTCGGGCTGCTGT
>Ga0209723_1001293_pt1 | contig 39697 bp, 23 predicted proteins | sample BiotimSIPDNA_2_FD_185750 | JGI IMG/M metagenome (GOLD analysis project Ga0209723, IMG submission 185750) | Anaerobic biogas reactor microbial communites from Washington, USA - Biogas_R2 time_0 SIP DNA (SPAdes) (version 2) | ecosystem: Engineered > Bioreactor > Anaerobic > Unclassified | place... | reverse complement strand
TCATCTACCGCAAAACCATAAAGCAAATGATGGATAAATGCGAATCATTCGAAGATTTTCTCAAAATGCTAAAAGCTTCTAAAGATGACAAACAGAGCATGTTTGAACCCGGCTACTGGATCATCGGAAGTCCCCAATTTACTAAAGATGCACTGAAAAAAGATGAAGAGAAAAGAATTCGAATGGCCAATTACAAGCGATATGGCTGGGATCATGACCAACTGGCAGAGTTTGTCTTTTCCCGATTTCCTGTCTCGGTTGATAATATAAAAAGAAGAGGAAGGAATAATGCACTATCAGATGCTCGCAAGCTATACTGCTATTTTGCGGTCACTATTCTTGAGATGACAACTCTAAGTACGGCAGCAAAACTGAATATAACCAGTACTGCAGTGTGTAGATTGGCAAAACTTGGGAAGGTTGTTGCAGAAAGGAAGGGGATAGTGCTGCCTGTTCGTTAAGGGAAATAATTATAGTTGCCGTTCTCAATGGTTAAAAAAAATGCGAAAAAGCGAAATGATTTGATTTTTTTTAGAAGATCTTCTTTTGCTAAATATCAGGCCTGATGCTGTGATTTAAGATAAGTTGATGCTGTTTTTGGGGTTAGAAGTCTTGCTTGTCAGGAGTACAGTTTGCTTCGGAAGTGGAAGGAGGAAACTGTATTTCTTCCTTCCATTTTTTTATTCTCCATAGAATAGCCGAAGACCTTTACAATTACTTATGTTCTCCCAGAAAATTCTCCACTTGAGAGATAAATTCCTTAGTTTTGGTTTTGGATGATTATGGATACCCTTTCGAGATTAGAACAGCTCATTTGAGATGGTGACGGGGGAACCATATCGCTTTATCGAAGTGTAACCCCAGGATACAATCAATACATTGATCTACCAATCGATACAATAGTTGTAGCGCAATCTTCATTTAAAGATTAAGTACCAAATATTCCCCCGATTAGTTCATAGGCCAGATTCGGGTGCTTCTTTCCTAAATGGTGACGGAGGAACTAGATAATCTTATCAAAGCGTAACCTCAGGATTCAACTAATGTGCTGATCTATATGCCCATGTAAAAGTTGTGGTGCTGTCTTCCATTTAAAAAAATAAGTACCAAATTTTCCTCCGAGTAACTCAAAAACCAACAACCACAAACCCCAATCCGCAAAATCTTCCCAATTCCACTACTAACCCACAAATGACTTTCTGCCCTCATAAAAATTTTCATCAATACCTGCAGATTAATGTTACAATAATCCGAGAAAACCGATTATAGTCATTGTTGTTTACACATTCTAAAAAATGATGTATTATTTTAACCGGTAACACTATGAATGTAATAGAACTTAGAAATGTATCCAAGTTTTACCGCAAGGATTTCTGGGCTCCCAGGGTATCTGCTGTCACCGAGCTGACTATTTCCGTGAAAAAGGGAGTAATAACCGGTTTTGTTGGTCCAAACGGTGCAGGTAAGACTACCACTATAAAGATGATCATGGGACTGATCAAGCCCTCTGAGGGCAAAGTCACTATTTGTGGAAAAGATGCGTTTCTGCCTGCATCCCGCAATGGAGTCGCTTATCTCTGTGAGCAGCCCTACCTTTATGCTCATCTTACAGTATTTGAGACTCTGAAATTTGCCGCAGATCTTTTGGCATTGCCTCCAAAATCGATTGCAGATGAGATAAAAAGAGTATTATCGATCGTTGAATTATCTGAAAAAAGCAATATGAAGGTAAAAGAGCTTTCAAAAGGAATGCAGCAGCGTCTGACGATGGCCTCTGCGCTGTTAGGTGATCCGCAGATTCTTATTCTGGACGAACCGATGAGTGGCATGGATCCCCCAGGAAGGAGGCTATTCCGCCAATTGTTCAACGATTTGGGTAATAAGGGGAAAACGATCTTTTTTAGCACTCATGTGCTTGATGATATAGAATCGGTCTGTGATGAAGTCATAGTGCTCTCCAAAGGCAAACTTGTTTTTTCTGGTGAGGTGAAAACTCTTCTTGGCAGAGGTTTTTTGGGAACCGAAATGGTGGTTTCTGAGCTTAAGGAGCAGGATATTCCAATTTTAATGCAATATGGATGTGTGATGGGTGATTCGGATGGTGATCAACAGCACCTGTTTCTGCCTGCAACCTGCGATTTGTTGAAGGTGCAGAATTTCCTTTTTGAAAAACAGACGGTGCTTCTTTCAATCAATAGGCGGGCAAAGTCTATGGAAGAGCTTTTATATCACAATTCGGATGCAGGAGTGTTATGATGAGAGCATTTATCACCATAGCAATAAATACTTTCAGGGAAACAATCCGCAACAAAGTCCTTTATAATATTCTTCTTGCAGCTGGTGTGGTTCTCTTTCTTTCGATGTCTTTTGGGGATCTATCAATTTTTTCCAGGGTACAGGTCATGGCAGATTTTGGTTTGACCACCATGTCAATCACCGGTCTTCTGCTGGCAGTCTTTATTGGTGTAGGTATGCTGGGAAAAGAGATCTCTTCAAAAACAATTTATATGGTAGTTACTAAACCGGTTTCCAGAGAAGCATTCATAACCGGAAAGTTCGCAGGCTTATTTGTTATTCTGGTGCTTAATCTGATTCTTGTAGGGTTGGTATTTTTACTCTCGATTCATGTTCTTGGATCAGCAATAAAGTTTAAATTGGGTTGGGCAGTTCTTCTTATTATTATGGAGATGGGGGTGATGGTTTCGGCTTCTCTCTTTTTTTCCACCTTCAGCACACCGACTCTGGCTGCGATTTTTACCATCGGCTTTTATATTTGCGGTCATTTGAATGATCTGGTAGGTATCGGTGCTGAACAGAAAAACAACCTGCTGTGGAGTGGTGCACTCAAGGTAATCTATTATATGCTTCCCAATCTGGAGCATTTCAATATCCGCACGCAGGTGGTTTATAATCTGGGCATTCCACAGGGGTATATTTTTACTGCCGTTTGCTATGGGGTCCTTTACATAGCCTTGTTTTTGATTTTATCTATAATGTTCTTTTCGGAAAAGGACTTATGAACCGGATAACGATATTTGTGCTGCTGGTGACTGTATCAGCCGGAATAATTTTTTTTCAAAACCAGCTGAGTGAATATGGCGGACAGAAAATAAGAGAAGATAGAATTACCATTGTACCCAAAGATGAGCGTATAAAAGCAGGCTTACTGGGTTTTGAGACCACCTTTTCTCATATACTCTGGATTAAGACGGTACTTTATTTTGGAAGCCACTATTCAACCGATAAAAACTATCCCTGGATAGTGAAGATGGTGGATCTGGTAACCCGATTGAATCCTCAATTCTACCCCGCGTATGAATTCGCTGGTGTAATGCTTCCGGAATTGTGCAATAATCCTGATGCAGCAAGAGTTATTCTGGAAAGGGGACTTTTTCACATCGGTGATAAAAAATGGAATGTACCGTTTTATCTTAGTCTGCTCTATTACAAATATTATGATCAGCAGAAAATTGCTGCAGACTATATGGCACTGGCTTCCAGGGTTCAAGGGGCACCTGCAGATAAGCTTGCCGGAATTGCATCTGCCATGTATACCAGGGCCGGATTCAGAAATAGCGCGGAAGAGATTCTGATTTTGACCCATCAGGCTAGTGAGAATCCGGAAGTCCGTTCTCATCTGGCACTAAAAATCAAACAGTTTCATAGCCAGTGGAAAAATGAGCAGAGAAACAATTAATTGATTGGATTGGTAAATATAAAAATGATTCTTATTAAACGCTTGAATTCCAGAGCGCTTTGGCTGTATACTTTTAATTAGAGTACGCATCTGTTAGGTACCTGAGTTGTGAAAGGAGGTATTGCTCCGGCAGGTGTATTTGTAGAAGGCATAGATATTTTTTAAATTAACTTTATAGAGGAGGTTTCGTATGGCCCGTAAAAATAGGGGTTTTACATTAGTTGAGTTGATGGTTGTTATAGTGATCATGGGTGTTCTGGCAGTGCTTGCTATTCCCAAATTAACCGATGTTATCACTAAAGCAAAAATCAGCGAGATTCCCATTGTTATGGGGTCCTGGGAACATGCACAATTGGCATATATAGCAGAAACAGGTACTTGTGCTGATAGTATTGGAAAGTTAGCCTTTGATCCAGACAGCAGCAAGTGGTTTCAATATGAACAGACGGAAGGCGCTGACGATCACGCAACTTACGAGGCATCGGTAATATCCGGGAAAAAAGTCGGAAAATTTGACGAAAACAGCAATGCTGTATCCAGCACCATTAATGATTCATCTAAAATAAACCACGATAAAGGTGATTTTGCAAAATACCTGGTTAATTTCTGAGATCCATTTATTTCTTATAAAAAGGTCTGTGTTGTAAAGCAATACAGACCTTTTTTGCTTTCATCTAAATCTGAGGGAATCTTTTGAACGGTTTAGCTTGCCATCATTATTTGCTGTTCTACTGCTCTTAAACCTTATTACCTCTTATAATTTTAGTATTCGCCAATAAATAGGGATTGTGCTTTATTCATCACCAAGAATCTTTCGCTCAAGATTATAGAGTTTTGAGTACCTGAATAAAAAGGTTTTGACTTTTCCGGTATATGATTCTATTTTCAATAACTACAATAGTTCTGGCAGCGTAGCTCAGTCGGTCAGAGCAGTGGAATCATAATCCACGTGTCGGGGGTTCGATTCCCTCCGCTGCTATCCCCCTTCTTTCAGAACAATTGCCCTATGTCTCCCGCTTCAATAACCGAAAAAATTTGTGGTTTTTGGCGCTCTTATTTATCCCCTGGGAAATCGGTATTAGTTGCGGTGAGTGGGGGGAGCGATTCTGTGGCATTAGTTTTCCTGCTTAATGAATTGCGGGAGAAACTTAAGCTGGGAAAGCTAGCCGTGGCTCACATTAATCATGGACTTAGAGGTGAGGAGTCCGATGAGGATGAGCAGTATGTGCGTAGAATCGCATCTGATCTGAATCTACCATTTTTCCTGAAACGGCTGAGTGGGCGCAGTCTCAGTGACCCCGGAATAGAGCAGTGGGCCAGGCAGGAACGCTACCTTTTTCTTCATTCGGTTTGCCAAAGCAGTGATTTTGATTTGATTGCTACAGGCCACACTGCTGATGATCAGGCTGAGACTTTGCTTTTTAGAATGATGCGAGGGGCAGGTATTAAAGGGATGCGCGGAATACTTCCGGTGAGGGAAGACAGTGTGGTAAGGCCGCTTTTATTCAACACAAAAAAAGAGCTTATCGATTGGCTAAATTCAAAAAAAATTGTATATAGAATCGATTCTTCCAACAGCGATACCTCTTTAAGCCGTAATTTTATCCGTCATGAGCTTCTTTCGGTTATTACTGGTTATCACCCTGATGCGGTTCATCGGTTGACCATGCTCTCGTTGCAGATGCAGGATGCCTGGACAGTTATTGAGAAGAATGTTCATTCCTGGATTGAGCAATTTGTGCTTGAAGATGTTGATGAGAGATTTACAGTAAACACAAAAGGATTTCTGGACAAGGAGATCGCTTCTGAAGCACTGAAATTTCTTTTTGAGAAACATGGCATTCCGGCAAACCGTTTTCATATCAGGAGCGTATTTGAGAATATAAAGCGTTCCAGAACATTTTTATTGCCTGGAAGGTGGCAGTATAATCCTGTCAAAGAGGCTGTTTTTTTTCAGAAAGAAAACGGTGCTTGTGAAGAACTATTCTGCAGAATCCCTATCCCCGGTAAGGTCCGGTGTGAAGAGCGAAACATCGGATTCACCATTACAGAAGTCAGAGATTGGGAGCAAAGGGACAATGAAAATAGCTGGTCGGTTTTTATGGATAGAGATGTTATTGATGGTGATACCCTGATTTATCGAAGGGTTAATAACGATGACGTTTTTTGTCCTTTTGGGCGTTCCGGTCCTACCAGTGTTATTCGGTTTCTGGCAAAACAGGGTTTCCCCAAGGTGATTCGTTCCAGGGCTGGTGTTGTGGTGGATGGCAGCAATAAGGTTTTATGGATACCAGGAGTCCGGCTTAATCAGCTTTGTGCAGTGAGCAAAAACAGCCGCAATATAGTAAAAATCGCTTCGAAAACCCTTGGTAATAATATATAATCCTATGTTGATTTAAAACGTTCAGTATCGGTGGAGAGGGTTTGGAAAATTACCTGATCAGTTTATCTTACTTAGCGATCGATTCAGGTGTTAAAAAACTGTAAAATAGTCCCGGAATAGAACCGTAGTTTAGAACCGTTGATTCTGGAGCAGTATGTCATGGGAGGATCCTGGGGTAAGGCAGACTTTTTTGCTGGTGATCCTGAATATATGCTCAGGAAAAACGAAATGTATACGATGTGCACACTTTTTTCAGGGCACTTTGATTAAATCTGCTGCATTAACAGTATCGGGAAGAAGACAAGTCACTTTTTAGAGGAAATTGCTGTTGCAGGCGGTTAACTGGTATGGTAGTTTTTAACATTTAACAGAAAATCTGGATAATATTTTTTACATTTTTCATATTCGGAGGACTCGTTGACACTGGAAGACAAAAAGCAGAAAGGCGGAGATTCCCGTCAGGCTTCTTCTGCGGGTCGCAGAAAACAGAAAGACAATGACGGTGGAAAAAAGGGCCGCAGGGACCCTGGCAAGACCATTCTGATGTGGCTGGCAATTACGGTTGCAGTGATATTTGCTTTGCGATCTGTCGAAGGATACGGAACCCAGAAAGAGGTAAAGCTTACTTACAGTCAGTTTCAGGAGGTATTGGCAAATCCTGAGATTAAAATTGTCGAAGCTAATATAGTACAGAAAGGACTGAACAGGGCGGTTTTTTATGGCGAGGTTGAAGATCCCTCATCTCTTCTTAAGATCGAGACCTTGAAGAAGAATGTTCCTATAAATAAGAACTTTGTGGTAAATCTTCCGTTTGTTGATTCAGAGATGCTTGCCTCATGGGAAAAGGCTGGATTACAGTATACTTTTGAGCAGGAGAAGATGAACTGGGGAGATATTATGATAAGTATACTTCCCTGGGCCTTGATGATTCTTTTCTGGCTCTTTATGATTCGACAGATGCAGGCCGGGCAGAAGGGTGTTTTTTCCTTTGGCAAGAGTCGGGCGAAACTTCATGCCATGGATCGTCCTCAGATCACCTTTGCCGATGCAGCGGGCGTGGAAGAAGCAAAAATGGAGCTTCAGGAGATTATCGATTTTCTTAAAGATCCAAAAAAGTTCAAACGTTTGGGTGGAAAGATTCCTAAAGGAGTTTTGCTTTTGGGGCCTCCGGGAACCGGTAAAACCCTTCTGGCACGATGTGTTGCCGGTGAAGCCGGGGTACCGTTTCTTTCAATGAGTGGATCGGATTTTGTAGAAATGTTTGTGGGTGTCGGTGCTTCACGGGTTAGAGACCTTTTCGAGACAGCCAAACGCAATTCCCCCTGTATCATTTTCATTGATGAGATTGATGCCGTGGGACGTCAGCGGGGTGCTGGATTGGGAGGCGGTCATGATGAACGTGAACAGACTTTAAACCAGATGCTTGTGGAGATGGATGGCTTTGAGGTGAATTCCGGTGTTATACTTATCGCTGCTACTAACCGTCCCGACGTTTTGGATCCTGCGCTTTTGCGGCCCGGACGTTTTGATCGGCAGATCGTGGTTGATATACCGGATGTGAAGGGGCGCGAGGGAATTCTCAAAGTGCATACTAAAAATATTCCTCTGTCACCTGATGTGGAATTAAATACTATTGCTCGTGGTACTCCAGGTTTTGTAGGTGCCGATCTGGCAAATCTGGTCAATGAGGCGGCACTTATGGCAGCCAGATTTGGTCAGGATGTGGTGACTATGCTTGATTTTGAAGAAGCAAAGGATAAGGTCATGATGGGTGCTGAACGTAAGAGTATGGTTCTTTCGGATAAAGAGAAAACTCTGACCGCCTATCATGAGGCAGGACATGCGATATGCAATATTTATTGTGAAGAGGCTGATCCCTTGCACAAGGTCACTATCATTCCACGGGGACGTGCTTTGGGTGTCACTTTCTCTCTTCCCTGGGAGGACAAGCACAGCTATACAAAGCAATATATTCTGGATAAGATATGTATCATGCTGGGTGGACGGATGGCTGAGGAGATGATCTTTAGTCATCAGACGACCGGCGCTGCCAGCGATATTAAGCAGGCTACCAGTCTGGTAAGGAAACTGATCTGTGACTATGGAATGACCGAGGAACTTGGACCAATTAGCTATGGTGAAAAAGATGAGCAGATTTTTCTGGGAAGAGAAATCTCCCGTCACCGCGATTATTCCGACAAGACAGCAGAAGCAATCGATTCTCTGATGCGAAAGATAATCGAAGAGCAGTTACAGCGTTCCAGGGACATCCTGAGTGCTCACAAGGATCAGCTTGAATGGCTTGCTCAGGCTTTGCTTGAACATGAGCTTCTGGATCGTGAAGAGATAATGAAAGTTATTAATGGTGATACTCTTCAAACTGCCAAAAAGAGCCGAACCTACATTCGGCAAACCAGTGCGGTAACCGCTGAGGCCGAACCTGTGGCCGCACCAGCGCTGGATGGTATGGCTTCAGATGAAGCACCAGAGAAAACCAGTGTATAACTGCTTCTTATAGATACTTCAGATAATTCTTTTAAAGGACTTTGGCCTTCTGATGGGCTGAGGTCCTCATCTGTTTATGGAAACAATATTATGAAAGACCAAAACGAAATCAATTTTACCGGGAAGTCTTTTTCCCTAATGGGGATAGTAAATATTACTCCGGACTCTTTTTATGATGGTGGCCGGCATAATAGTGTTGATGCTGCTGTGGAGCATGCATTACAACTGGTCGATCAGGGAGCGGATATAATAGATATCGGAGGGGCTTCCAGCCGTCCTGGTGCTGCTCAGATAACTCCTTCAGAGGAGTTGCATAGAGTTCTTCCTGTAGTAGAGAAAGTCGTTCATTACTTTAAGGGTCCTGTCAGTGTCGATACTACCTGGTCAGAAGTTGCAGAAGCGGTGATCGATGCAGGGGCATCCTGGATTAACGATATCAGCGCCGGACGTTATGATGAACGACTGATTTCTTTGGTGGCAAGACGTGAATGTACCGTAGTCTTAATGCATAGCAGGGGGACACCCCAGACAATGCAGCAATGTGTGTCCTATAAAGATGTGACTCTGGAAGTTAAAAGTGAACTGTTGGAAGCGGTAACCACTTTTATAAAAACAGGTGTTAAGAGGGATAAAATAGTGATTGACCCGGGGATTGGTTTCGCAAAAACTGCCCGGCAAAATATTAGGTTGCTTCAAGATGTATCGGAGTTTCTCAGCACTGGATATAGGGTTCTTATTGGGACATCACGGAAATCTTTTATCGGCACGATTACCGGAAAAGAGGTTGAACAGAGGCTTTGTGGAACATTGGGGACCGTAGCTTCTGCTTTTATAAGGGGAGTGCGTTTATTCAGGGTACATGATGTGAAGGAAACAGCAGATTTCCTGAAGGTATTTTCAGTTATTGAAAATAGCTTGCCAATAGACCATTTTTGATAGAGTTTTTTCAGGAAATAGTAACTGCGGCGGTATTGTGCAAAAGCGTTTAAATGAAAAATCTGAGAAACCCCGGAAAAATTGGGTTAAATATGTGATTCTGCTATTGCTGCTACTTTTATTATTGTTCTTATTGCTTCGTTTTTTATCCATTCAATCACAGAGGGGAAAGGCTGATTTAACTTCAGTATCGGATTCTTCAAGTTTTGTAACAGATACCATTAATGATACGGTCACAGATACAATAGATTCATTAGCAGTGGATAGTTGCAGACTGCAGGATTCATTAGCTTCTTTGCAAGAACGGCTCGATTCACTGGAAAGGGTCAAGGCAAAGAAAAAAAGCACTATTCCCGCTAAGAAAACCGATACAGTGGTACAACAGGACACAGTAAAGCGGGACAGTACGACTGCGGAGGATAGTTCAGATTCAGTTGTTGTTGATTCTTTGGCAGATTTGTGTGCTAAGGATACAGTGGCTCTCTGGGTTTATCCGGAGCCCTCTGGAGGGCTACACCGAAAAACGATTTCTGTATCTATGATTTCCAACAAGGAATGTAATATTTTTTATCGCTTTATCGGTGATGAGCAGTGGGTGAGCTATTCGGGAGAAAAAATAAGTATTGATTCGACATCTACTTTACAGTATAAGGCAACAGATTCCTGCGGTAATCAGATGCAATTAAGGGAGGAATATTATGAAATTGAGGTTTCTGATAAAGAATCTCCCTGTTTGCCCGGGATGGAGTTGGTGAAGTTTGGGAACTCTGAATTCTGCATAGATCGTTATGAGTGGCCTAACAAGAAAGGTGTTATTCCTGAGTCCTATATATCATTGTATCAGGCCATGGATTCGTGCTATTCGGTCGGGAAGCGGTTATGCACATCTGAAGAGTGGATGTTAGCCTGCAGCGGGCCTCATACCTGGTCTTACCCTTACGGGCAGGTATATGAACGATATGCCTGTGCCACTCATGAAAAGAAAGTCTCCGTTTCCGGGAGCAGGCCCGAATGCAGGAGCTTTTTTGGTGTTTACGACATGTCAGGCAGTCTTCTGGAATGGACCAGCACCAGAGCGGAAGCGAACCGGCATTTTTATTATGTGATGGGGGGGTTCTGGGAGAGCGGACCCCAGAGTGGATGTTCTGAAAAACGGTATAGCTATTTTCCTGAAAACCAGCATAATCCAGTGGGATTTAGATGTTGTTCCGATTTGCCAGATCGATCCGGTGATATAAAAAAGGTCCAGAAAGGGAGCAAGCGCTAAATTGTATAAATATTGCTCTTTACCATTTATACTTTTCTGTGCCTTGTTTTTCTCGGTATCTGGGCAGGGGTTAAAGTATGAGACGCCCAGAATTGAGGGGTTTCATCCTCTTGATGAAGAGCCCTTCGCTCCTTCTGCACTCACTTCAGAAAATCCGGTGATATTGAAACTGGAATTCAACCAGCAAGAGAAAGTATTTAAAGACACGGCAATTATTGATTTTGAGAAACGTCAGATCACTTTCAGACGTTATGATGATCTGGGGTTCAGGCTCTGGGAGTATCATTACAAGGAGTTAAGCGATTATCTTCTGGCCAGAAGAAACTATGCTCTTCTGAAGGGTTGGAAGGCTGGAATTTCGGTTTCCAGAAATGATGCTGCCAGTTCTAAACAATCTGTGATGAAATTTCAGTGGGAGATGCCGGTTCATTATCCTTCATGGGCACAGCGGCTTATTGGTACTGATCCTCCAAGATTAAGCATAAATGGTTCGCTTACTATCAGGATGGGTTTTGATAATTCAACCATCGTGGAATCCTCTGTAGACACAGACCATGAGTCTAACACTGGTTTTGATTTTCAGGTGGACTATCAATTTAGTATCAGTGGAAGTATTGGGCGGTTGATCTCCATTAATATCAGTGCAGACAATCAGAATGAATTTGCCATATCAGATGTTTTTAAAAATTTCAAGATTCATTATAAAGAGTCTACACCAGGAGAACTGGAAGATGAGATTATTCAGGAGGTGGAGGCTGGTTGGACTGGTTTTCAGATGCCGGGAACGGAATTATCCGGATATTCTGAGAGTAATGAGGGCCTTTTTGGTATTAAGGTCCGCTCACAACTGGGTCCGCTTTCGCTTACTTCTGTCATTAGCCACGAACGGGGTGAAGCGGTAAAGTCCACATTTTCTCCTAATCAGGGAAGTGAAGAACGGGTTTTAACAGAAGAGGATTATATCCTCTATAAATATTATTTTCTTGATAACAGGTATCGAAGATTATATAACCGCAAGTATGCCATAAATGGTGCCAGACCCACTTCCATTCCTGAGGTGGATACTCTGATTGTGTGGAGAAGTGTCAAGTCTGGTGATATGTTAATTGATACTGCCACATTGGAGGATGATCCCCAACGACAGGGATTCGTGCGGCTCTACAGAGATCGTCATTATTACCTAAATGAAACCGAGGGATGGATACGCTTTGCGGATACTCCTGACATAAGCAACTGCTTTATTGCCATTTACCTCAGAGCCAGAGATCCTTCTTTTAATAAAGGTAGTATAATTAGTGCTACTGAAAATGATACTATCTGGAATCTTTGGGTCCTCAAACCTAAAGATCCAATCGATTCGGCAGGTGCAGATCTTGACACTTCACGCTTTTATCTGATGTGGAGAAATGTGTATGAGCTGGATGCAATCAATTTGACCGATTCCAAATTCAGAATCGTACAGAAGACCATTGATGATGACAATGAGAGGGAAGAAAACGAAAACAGCGTTAAATTCAGCGATGTTCTGGGGATATCTGTAAACGGTCAGATGTCATTGGACAAACCCTATATCTTCGACAAGAACAATGGTTATCTAATATTCCCCCCTTATGATACTTCATTTTTTGGTAATGAACCTTTCAGAAATCCTGCACTTGGAAATTACGTGGATTCTACCATTTATAAATGCAGTAAGGAGGTGCTGCATCGGAGTCCTTATGACCCTTATTATAGAATTTATACAACCAGCTCAACAAAGCAGACAACCTTTAATCTGGGCTGGGATGTAATGGAGGGAGAGGTTGTTAAGGCAGATGGTACGATACTGCAGAGAAATGTCGATTATATTCTGGATTACAGCTCCGGAGAAATGGAACTGGTGTCTCCATATGCCAAAAATGCAGAGAAAATCACTGTGGAGTATCAGAGATCGGCTATGTTTGTGCCTGAAAAAAAAGTGTTTTTTGGGACCAGAGGAGAATTGAAACTGCCATTTATCAGTGATGGTTCGTTTGCCGGATTGAGTTTCCTTTATCAGAATGTTAAAGTAAATGATAAGATCCCACAACTCGAACAAGAACCATATAATAAGGGTCTGCTTGATTTTAATATCAGAATCGACCTTAATCCGGAATGGATGACCAGTCTGATTAATAAAATTCCTCTGATTAATACTACTGCAGAATCCAAAATGGTTCTGGATATAGAGTATGCCAGATCTTTCATGAATCCAAACCCTGAGGGTGAAGCTTATGTCGATGATTTTGAGGATAGTAAACTGTATTCGACATTGCCAATACATGCAAACGGGTGGTATCAGGCCAGTCCACCTTTTATTGATTCACTTACTCCTGATTCTTTGCATCGTTATCCACCAGCCTGGGATTTTTACTGGTTTACTCCTACCGAGAGGGATCATCAATATCGGATTCTGGTTCGTGATATAAAAGATCTTAATACTAAAGTGGTTACCACTAGTGCAAATGATTATGAGACTCTACTCAGATTGCATTGTGTCCCATCACCCCATCCCAAATATAATCATCGGTACTATAGCACCTGGGCAGGAGTAATGACTCCAGTGTATATAAAGGATAAAACTGAAGAGCAGTATTTTGAGTTTATCATATCTGCGGCCGGGGGGTTTCATGGAAAAGGTAAACTTCTTATACAGATGGGGACCGTGAGGGAGGACATCTCAATAAGGGGTGGGCCGCCTAACAAGGTTGAAGATACTGAAGATCCCACATTAATTAATAATCCTGATAAGGTCGATTCGAAACGGGATAATGGACTTGATACGATCAAAGACAATACTTTGGAATACTACCTCATACCCGGGTTAAATCAGCAATGGGATACTTTACGCTATGGAGATACTTTACTGGGGCTGGATCGGGAAGATCCTGGACGTGACGATTTTAAAAAATACTATGATGATGACGGAAAAGTAGAGCACAGAAGATACTCAAATCGCAGGCAGGGTGATTCCAAACTTACTTCTGAGGATATCAATTATGATTATATCGTTTATACCCATAAAAACGAGAGCTACTTCCAGTTTACAGTAGATTTGGGCGATGAGAGTGCTCCCTTTATTGATACAAGTGCCAATGTAATACATAAAAATGGCTGGAGAAAATATCGCATACCACTCAAAGAGTCAATCAAAGGTTATAATTTTCGTGATTCGGTAGGTAACCCAAGCTGGAAAAATATCGAATTTGTAAGGCTTATATGGACTGGCTTTGACAGTTCTGCTCTTAATGTGGAGCATCAGCTCATTTTCTCTGAAATGCAGTTTGTAGGCAGTCAGTGGTTACCTATGCACGATTCGATAGGTACTATAATTGAGGCAAGCTCAATTAATAACAAGGAAGATAATTTCTACAGGAGAGAGGTTGCTAATGAGCCGCTGGTGCTGGTGGAAAGAGATGATAATGATGATGAGGAGCAGGAATCATCGCTTCGATTGAATTTTAAGAGCGTTGGGCCCGGAGATACTGCACTTGTAACCAGGTCATATAACTATCATCAGTTAGACATTTCCGCTTATGGACAATTAAGTCTTGCACTTTATGGAAGAAAGCCTGATGGCAGTTCAGCAAAAGGACAGCATGCTCCTTTATACGATGGTAAAGTTTATTTCGTTTTCCGATTTGGCTCTGATGATTCCACCTACTATGAATATCTAAGTGAGATTTATTCCGGATGGCAGGAGGTGAAGATTGATTTAAGAAAGATCGCTGAACTCAAGGACAATTTTATAACAGAGAATCCTGACAGTCCTATTGAAACTGAACTAATTAAAGTATCCAAAGATGGCCAACGAAAAGAATATTTGCGGGCAATTTCTAAGGCGGCTCAGCGTCAACCTAACTTTACCAGGATTCAATGGATGGGTATTGGTGTTATTCGTGATAAAGATGATACAAGAGAGGAGAACTCTTCTGGTGAGATCTGGATAAATGAGATGAAGGTAAGGGAGATAAACCGATTGAGTGGAAGGGCTATCAGGGCTAACTTCAATACTCAATGGGCTGATTTTATTAGTATGGCTGGAAACCTGACTTTTACAGATGGCGATTTCAGAAAGATGACCGATAACACGATACAAAGGCAAAACTCTGAACTTTCCACCAGCTTCAGTTCATCAATGAATCTTAATAAGTTCCTTCCCCAGGATTGGGGGGTTTCTCTGCCGATCGGTGGAAGTTATAACAGTTCTATTACCCGTCCGCAAATTAAGAGTAACAGTGACGTTGTACTCACCGATGAAAAAGGTCGATCAGATAACGTGTGGGAACTGCTTACCGATAAAAAATCGTTATCCAGACATTATCAGCAGAAAACTACCAACATTTCTTCTTATATTAATTTTGACAAAGAAAAGAAAAACGATAATCCTTTGCTTAATCTGACATTAGACAGAATTTCGGGAGGTTTCAGATATAATACAAATAACAGTGACAATCGGCAGGGCAAAAAAAGCTCAGTGGACGAAGACTATAAAATTACCAGCAAAACCCAAACTTATTCAGGTAATCTTAAATATGATCTTACTCCTGATGATCCGCCTTCATGGACATCCTGGCGACCCTTTGAATCCAAAGGACCTTCTAAACTAAGTGATTATCAGTTCTCTTTATTGCCCGAAAATTTCATGATCGACTTTATCGATGTCACACAGAGTTCAGCATATAATACCGATACCAAACGAAATACATACAGTACCAGACATACCTTTGATGTTAAGCACGGGTTAAATTTCCTTTATTCTCCCATTGCACCTCTATTGGAGTTTAATTATTCCCTTAATATCTCAAGAGATCTTCAAAAATATGCAGATGGAAGTACACGTGAAATGGCTGATAACATATTTAGCCTCTACAAAGGTAATGCCACATTTGCGCGACATTATCTTATCCTGGAGGGAGAAAAATACCGCGTCCAGAATGCAAGTATAAATCTTTCACCCAATATTTTCGACTGGCTTAGCACATCTGCAGATTATTCCTCCGACTATCATGGTGATATTGTGAGTTACGTTTCTGATTCTACTGGCTATATCAGCGCATCAGTAAGTAACACCTTTTCTTTTGATGCATCTTTTGATTTCGATGTTGCTTTAAAGAATCTGATGGATATTACATCCAAATCCAGATTGAACAAATTCCTTTCTGGTGTTGATTCTTTCTTTAATGCAGTCAATTTAAACAGAATTTCTTTTAGTTACACTGCAAGCCAGGAGCTTATTAATAATTACATGAATCAGGATATAATAGGTTCGGGTTTTGATTTTCTTAAATACCAGTTGGGGCTAAAAGGGAAGGACTTCCGCTCTTTTTTGCGTGGTGACATGGATGACTATGTTCTGGGAGGAATGAGATATCGTGCATTAGCAGGTGATAAAATCGATTTATATCGTCAGGACAGAAGAAATACTGATCAGAGGTACTCAATTTCCAGTGGGCTCTCCATTTCTGTTCCATTTCAACTCTCGATTAGTCCCATAAGTTTAAGCTGGAGCCGAAACTTTGAAGTGATCCCGGATACTAATTTCTATGACACTACAATTACTTTTCCGGACTTTTCTTTGGGCCTGCGTACCTCATCCTTGATAAAACTTCCTCTTATCAAGGACTTCCTTAGTAGTCTGGAATTTAATTCTAATTTGAATTTGAAAAGAATATGTGGAAATAAAAATGATATAGATCCTGACACTACCAAGGAATTCAGTATGTCACCTCTGGTTGGAATACAGGGAGTTATAAAAAAATGGCCTATTAATTTTTCTTATCGCAGCAGAATATCTCGAAGCAAAGTCTATGATAAGAAGATGGTGAGTAATCAGATCAGCTCCGGGGGCCACGAACTGGATATAAGTTATAGAATAGAAAGAAACAGCCGCTTATCTGAGATTAATCTCTTGCGTTGGAAAATTCCTGTCAGGGGAAAGACGACCATGGGGTTAACCGGTAATAGAGAGGTAAGAACAGAACTTAGCAATGATGGGCAGAGTAAAACAAATGAAGTTTCATATTCAATTAAGCCATATTTATCTTATATTTTCACAGACAACATTACCGGGAGTTTCGAATATACTCACGGAAATGAAAAAACTGGTGAACATGAAACAAAAAAACGTGAATTGGCATTGATTGTTAGCATCCAATTCAATTAGAGAAACATATGCAAAAAAAAATATTGTTTAATGCAACCTCGACCGAGAAAAGGGCTGCTTTGCTTGAATCCGACAAAGTGGTTGAACTAGTAGTGGAAAGACCAGATCATTTAAGACTGGTGGGCAATATCTACAGAGGGAAGGTGACTTCCATTTTGCCTGGTATTCAGGCAGCTTTTGTGGATATTGGACTGGAAAAATGCGCATTTCTTCATGCCTCAGATGTCGATCCTTCGCTGCTTCTTGATGTAGATGATTCCTTAATGGAACGATATATGGGACAGGATACCTCCAAAAGAAAGCGAATAGCCAAAATCCCTATTGAAAAAGTTCTGGATGTAGGTCAGGAGATTCTGGTTCAAGTCGCTAAAGAACCGATAGGGTCCAAAGGAGCCAAAGTTACTACACAAATCAGTTTGGCAGGAAGATTCCTGGTGCTTGTACCAGATACCGATTTCATAGGTGTATCCAAAAAAACATCGGATTTGAAAAAACGAGCCAGGTTGAAAAAACTCATAGCACAGATAAAACCGCCCGGTGTAGGTTTTATCGTACGTACTATTGGTTTGAAGGTTTCTGAAACCGAGTTTATTAAGGAAATCCACCTTCTTCTTGATTCCTGGCGTATTACTCAGAATGAAGCGCTGAGCGGAAGTGGACCCAAACTGGTATATCGGGAACTGGGCATAACCACCCGGGTTATCAGAGATCTTTTCTCTGAAGAGGTAACGGAGGTTTATGCAGATCAGGATGACGATTATCAGGAAATTCAGGAATACCTCAAAGCTCTTCATCCAGATTTTTGTAATCGAGTAATCAGGTATAGAGAAAAACAACCATTGTTTGATAAGTTCGATATTGAAAAAGATTTGGAACGGCTCTTGAAAAGAAAGGTTTGGCTGCGTAGTGGTGGCTATATTCTGATTGATAAGACAGAAGCTCTGGTTGCCATAGATGTTAACACCGGCCGAAACATTGGAAAATCCAATCTGGAAGAGACCATTTTTAAAACCAATCTAGATGCTGCTGGTGAGATTTGCCGTCAGCTTCGTTTGCGTGATATTGGTGGACTGATAGTTGTGGATTTTATAGACATGCAAAATCCCGAGAACCGAAAGAAAATTGAGAACGCAATGCGCATGGGATTAGAGGCTGATCCAACTGCCACTTCCTTTACCGGGCTCTCCAAATTCGGACTGATGGAAATTACCAGAAAAAGAGTACGTCCCGAATTGCAGGAGTTTTTTACCGATGTTTGCCATGCCTGTGGTGGTCTGGGATGGGTTTTTTCTGCAGAAACCGTTGCTGCCAGAATCGATAGAGACTTACGGAGAACTACCTTTAATGCACCGGAAATCACTTTGGCTGTACACCCTGCGGTGGCAGCTTATCTGATCAAAGATGGTGCACAGATAAAGAAAATGCTAGAAAAAGAGCACAATTGTCGCTTCACAATTGTTGAAGACGAGCAACTGGATCAAGATGAATACAATTTTACTCCAGTCTACAATGCAATATCATAGGACACTTGATTGCGGCATTGTGAATATATATATTTAAAAATCTTTTCCCTGGGCCGGGGATTTCTGGTCAGTAAGGGACTGCAGGTATCAAACTTGCGCCAGAAAAGATTAACCGACCAGTAAAATAAACAGGAGTTATTCATGTATTCGATTATTGAGCAAGGTGGTGTACAGTTTAAAGCTACACCCGGGGCAAAGTTACGTGTACCTCTTATCGATGCTGAACAGGGGGCAGAAATTACCATAAACAAAGTTCTACTGGCAGCCGATGGTGATAATGTAAAAATTGGAACCCCAGTGGTGGAAGGTGCTTCAGTTACTGCAAAGGTTCTTGAACATGCAAAAGCTAACAAAGTACTGGTGATCAAAAGAAAACGCAGAAAAGATTACCGTCGAAAAAACGGACACCGTCAGCAGTATACTAAAATTGAGATCGTTTCGATCAACATCTGATTGCAGGGAGAAATAGGAAATGGCACATAAGAAGGGTGTTGGAAGTAGCCGTAACGGGCGGGACAGCAATCCAAAAATGCTTGGAGTAAAAAAATTTGGCGGAGAGAAGGTAAGTGCCGGCAGTATTATTGTTCGTCAGAAAGGTACTGTTGTTCATCCGGGCATTAATGTCGGAAAGGGCTCAGATGATACACTGTTTGCCAAAATTGACGGTATTGTCAGGTTCTCAAGATTCACTGGAAACAAAAAGCGAGTCGATATTCTACCTGTCTGATTAGTTTCTGATTTTTACTAAGATAAGTTTCAAAGGCAGCACTTCTTGCTAAGCGCTGCCTTTTTTTATTTCTGAAAACCAATAAAAGACTGTGTTTTATGAAAAGAAAAAGGGTATTGGAAAAAATTCCAATACCCTGTTGTTTTCGGTTGTATTCAGGAAAGAGGATTAAAATTTTCTTGTTTGCACAAAATCACTCAATAGATCAGCATAGATAATATTTCTATCCTGACTTCCATCAGTTATTGCTGAATCGTAAGGAGCATGGGTTTCTTTCTTCCAGATGAGTTTAGTGCCTTCTTTGTGCATTCTTTCGAAATTTTGCCGTACTGCGGTGAAACGATTAACAAACAGATAGATAGTGTCTCCCAGAACTTCCCAGGTTCCTACAGATCTGTATTCATAATCTTCTTTGAGGAAAGGTCCACTCTGTCCTTTTTTATTTTCAACCAGCTTGACACTGCCCTTTCTGTCGAAAGTAAAGATTTTCTTTTCTATAGCATTGATAGCTTTGTTCTCAGTTCCTTTGATATGGTTAGTGCAGACCCATTCTCCGGGAATTTTTTTCATGATCTCATTTGCTTTTTTCTGATCTTCTCTGAACTGAGGAATGCTGCTCACTATTTCCTTAGCGGTATTGTTTGCCTGCAGATAAAATTTAATGTTCACAAAAGAATCAACCACATTCAGCATGCTGTCAATTTTTTTTGCCTGAAGAGCACTGAACTCTTCACGTGCCGACTTGATCTGGGATTTAAGAGACTCAATGGTTGGTAAAAGGTTACTGACGTGATCTTTGTAGTATTTTTCCACTTCGCTAAGTTGTTTTTCCAACTCATCTGCGGCTTTCTTAGCTTCGGGTGCTTTCCCTTTGTCTTTGCTGATTATGGCCTGGGCAAGATAGACCTTAGCCATGGAGAGCATACTGTCCGGGATACCTTGTGTTTTAAGGTTATCAATACGTTTTTGAGCCTGATCAAGATCTTTTTGGCTTACTCCGCCGCAACCAGCCAGGACTACTATAGCGGTTAAACTGATCAAATACAATCCCCATTTCCTCATAAAACCTCCTGGTTATTTAAATGTATGTTTCTGAGCTGATATTCAGTTGAGAAAATATATATTTTGAGCCTTTTGATTAGTCTAAGATACGTTCTATTATAAACAGAGTCAAGAATATTTGCCAAAAGAGAAGAGCTATGAGCATGCTTTAGCGAACCTTGAAGGCTTTATAGAAGGTGTTGTTGTCTCTTTGAAGCAGAAATAGCACAGAGTCACCGGGTTTTACCTTGCCGAGGCAGCGTTTGAAATCATCTGTTGATGAAATAGTTTTTCTGTTAATCTCCAGGATAATATCATTTGGCATGATTCCTTCTTCTGCTGCCTGAGAGTCAGGATTGATATCTATAATTATTACTCCTTCAACTGCAGGATTGACGTTTAAAGTGTTTCTGATTTCTGAGGTAATATTGGAAGCCTTAATTCCCAACTTGGTGGAGATATCTTCTTTTTTATTTTCAGGTGATGGTTTCTCATACTTTTGGGACGAATGGTGGGATTTGTGGTCATTGCTGCGAATTCTGACGTTTATAACGATCCTTTTTTGTTGGCGAATTATTTCGATAGAGGCTTTTTCTCCAGGATGGAGAGAGGCGATTACATTTCGCAACTGATTGGAGTTCAGTATTTCCTTGTTGTTAACCGATGTAATAATATCACCTCGTTTGAGGCCTGCCTTTTCTGCCGGCTGACCCTTAAAAACATCGCAGATCAGTACACCTTTTACCTCTGTGCCTAAATTAAAAGCCTCTCTGGTAGCAGGATCAATGTCCTGGATTGAGATTCCAAGCCATCCTCTGTTTACCTTTCCTTCATAGATCAGATCTTCCATGATCCGTCTGGCCATGTTTATGGGAATAGCGAATCCAATTCCCATGTAGCCACCCGATTGGGTGTATATCATGGTGTTAATCCCGACCAATTCACCTTTTACATTAACAAGAGCACCACCGGAATTACCCGGGTTTATTGCTGCATCGGTTTGAATGAAATTCTGATAGGTATTAAAATCATTGCTCGCGGTGCGGCCTAATGCAGATACTATCCCCAGTGTCACAGATGAGGCAAGACTGTATGGATTTCCAATTGCTACAGCCCAATCACCGGGGCGTAGTTTATCTGAATCTCCCAGATATGCAACAGGAAGGTTGTCCACCTTCTCTTTTATCTTAATGACTGCTACATCAGATAAAGAATCTACACCAATAATTTGCGCCTGAAAGGAACGATTGTCAGAAGTTTTTACCTCGATTTCATCAGCACCGTCTACTACATGGTAATTGGTCAGGATAAATCCTTCCTTGCTAACAATTACACCCGATCCAAGGCCTTGTTGTTTGTATTGACGCTTCTCAACAGGAGGACGGCGTTGAGGACGCTTTGGTTGGCTGAAGAATTCATTGAGCCCAAAAGGATCACCAAAAAACTGATAAAACGGGTTATTGGAAAAAATTACTGTATCGATTTTTGTAGGAATTACTTGAACTACTGTAGGTACTACGTTTTCAGCGATATCCGCAAAAAGGGTTTTAAAGGATTCAAATCTGGGAGGTGTTCTGATCTGAGCAAGTTCTTCTGTAGGACCAAAAGAAACTGAACCCGGCTTTGGTCGCTCGATACTGCTTTGATGGTTGTGGGAATAAATCACCAAAGCACTGGTAATAAGAAAAATTAAAAGTGAGATGGAAATCAGGTGTCTGTGAGATAGAACTCTCAAAATACTCCTCCGAAAAAATCAAAAAAGCAGACCTGAGTAACAGGATATACGAGAGGAGGAAAAGATTATTGCAGACAGACAGTTTATTATCTGCCTGCTACTGTTATTTTCATCAGACCTCTCTAGGAATGTCCTTATCCAGAGAGATGACATTTGATGTACCACCTTCAATAAATGATTGTTCAGAAATTCTGGTAAGAACTGCATTTTCGGAGAATTCCTTAAGGGAAAGAGAACCCATATTGCACATAGTGGATTTTATTTTTGCTACAGTGACATCCAACACTTCTTTCACTGTACCTACAATTGGAACATAGGCATCTACACCTTCTTCGAATTTAAGCCCGTTTTCACCTGCTCCTCCCTGATTGTATCTTTGCCAGTTGCGAGCCCGGTTAGAGCCTTCACCCCAGTATGGTTTATAAATACGACCTCCGATCGAAACTTTAGGAGTGGGACTTTCAGTAGTCATAGCAAAATATCTGCCCATCATTACAAAATCTGCTCCCATAGCTAAGGCTATAATTATCTGGGTATCGTTAGAGAGGCCTCCATCGGAGCAGACTGGAACATAGATGCCGGTTTCAGCATAGTAACGATCCCGCTCTGCCACTACAGCCAGTAATGCGGAGGCTTGCCCCCGTCCAATTCCTTTCTGTTCGCGGGTGATACAGATCGATCCTCCACCGATCCCTACTTTAACAAAATCGACTTGTGCCTGCTCGGCAAGGAATCGGAATGCATCGGCATCTACAACATTACCTCCACCGATTACCACCTTGTCACCGTAGTGATTCCTAGCCCATAAAATGCCGTCTTTTTGAAATTCAGAATAACCATCCGACGAATCAAAACACAATATGTCAGCCCCGGCTTCTACCAACTGAGGAATTCTCTCCTGATAATCATGAGTGTTGACTGCTGCACCTACTACCAATCTTTTATGATTATCAAGCAGCTCGTTTGGATTATTCATGTGATCAAAATAATCCTTTTTAAATACCAGTGAATGAAGCATGCCTTCATTATCAAGAATGGGAAGACACTCTTTTTTGTGCTTCCTTAAAAGTGAGTTCGCTTCATGTAAGGTAATTCCCACTGTACCGAATACAACATGACTTTTGGGAGTCATGAATGATGAGATGGGGGCATTGAGATCGTCTTCATATTCCCAGAAATCTTTATCGGTTATTATACCCAGGAATTTTCCGTTTCCGGTTCCATCTTCGGTAACCGGCATGGTCGAATGCCCGGTTTTTTTACGCAGATTAATAGCATCCAGAAGCGTGCTGTCTGCCCGAAGATTGGAGTCTGAAGGGACAAAACCTGCCTTATGGGATTTAACTTTGGAAACCATAGCAGCTTGTGATTCGATTGGTTGAGAACAGAAGATAAATGCACATCCGCCCTGTCTTGCCAAAGCGATGGCCATTTCGGAGCCTGAGACCGCCTGCATACTTGCTGAGACGAATGGAATATTTAAACTGAAACGGGGCTTGTCACCAGAATAACGGGCTATAGGGGTTTTTAGGCATACGTTTTCGGGAGAATGTATACGTTTGGTGAGCCTGGGAATTAACAGGTATTCTGAGAATGTTCTGGAAACTTCATTAATAATTTTTGCCATGGATTACCTCATATATTGAATCGTGTATTATTGTACTCAGTTAGTGTTGCCAATAAAAATATTGAACCATTCAATATTTTATATTACTAAAATTAGAATATAGTAATATAGTTAATAACGATTATTTGTGGCAGTTTCGATTGATGATCCTTATTTTTCAGAGTCTCTTCTATGCTACAAAAACAGCCGCTCGGACAAGCTGACAAACCAGTTCTGGATCTCTCCTCATTTAAGCGAGTTCGTAACAGGATCATTTTACCGGATGGTTCACATAACGAACCCTTAGGCTCAGGAATCATTACCGGGATATTAGGTGTGGGGGGAATGGCTACTGTTTATGAGATCTGGAATTCCAAACTGGAATTAAACAGAGCTGTAAAACTTCTTCACCCAAATTGCACAGAAGAGACAATACAGCGTTTTGATACCGAAATCAAGATTACTGCTAAGTTACATCATCCAAACATAGTCGAAATCCATGCAGTTGGTTGCTGGAATGATCTTCCATATATTGAGATGGAGCGTATCGATGGTAAGACCATTGAAGCACTTATCTCTGAGCGGGGGGCATTCCCTCCGGAAGTATGTACCGCGATTGGGGTAATGATTGGCAGAGCATTGCGCTATGCCCACAATCAAGAGTATGTCATTTATGGGAAAACTTACTTCGGAATAATCCATAGAGATCTCAAACCTTCAAATATCATGATTTCCAATCGTGGTATTCTCAAACTTATGGATTTTGGTATAGCCAGACCTACTGATACTTCTATTCATACCACTGATGGTTCCATTTTAGGTACTATGCAATATCTTTCTCCCGAGCAACTGGAAGGTAAGGAACCGGATGTGCGAACCGATATCTATTCTTTAGGAGCAGTCTTTTATGAGATGATAGCCGGTCAGAAGGCTTTTCCGGAAAGAAATGCTGCTCAGTTGATGCTTTCCAGGCTTAAAAACGATTTCAAGCCTCTTGCCTGTTATGACTTGAAAATTCCTGCCCGTTTGCGCAACCTTATCCACAAGTGTATGGCAAAGGATCGGGATAAACGTGTTCAGGATGCAACTTCATTTTTATCAGAAATAACACTGATTCACAAAAGCCTTACATCGCTTTCACCTGAACAGGTTTTAAAACAGTTTATAGGCATCAGAAATGTCACAAAGGTTGTATTATCTACCAGAGCCAGAGTCCATTCGAGATTTCTGACATCGGCTATTACTGTCGGGTTTATAATATCTACTGTTTTCCTTTTGGGACCTAAATTAAAAGCCCATTATTTACCAGATACCGTAGTACCTGTTATAAGCACTCCTGCAATAGAGATTGCAAGTACTTCACTGGTAGATACCCTTAAGCCACCACTGATAACAAAGGAAAACAGATTAAAAAGTACAGCTCCAACAGAGAATGTGAAAGTGGAGAAAAAAAATGATTCAAAGGAATCAGAAAAGGTAGTTAAATCGCCCGATATTATAGAACAATTATGTAATTTGTATGGAACTACGGATCTGTTGACTATTTTTGTGCAGGAGGTTACAAATCGTCGTTTCGAAAGTGCTTTAAAAGTTATCGAAAAAATGAGTCCGCAGGAGGTTTCAAGCAGTAAAGCTGTTATTTACAGGATCAGGGCATTAAAAGCTCTTCAGCGCCAGACTGAGCTCAAGGAGCTCTTAATGAATCAGGAGCTGGATGATGCTGAGTTCTATCTTGAAAAAGCCAGATTTTTTTTGGATAATAAAAACACGATCAGAGCACTGGATTATCTTCAGTATACTTCCAAAAGGCCTGCAGCCTTTATTGAAAATAACCTTATCAGACTGGAACGGCTGTATTTGACAGCCCGATGCAAAAGTATGGAATTTGACGCGAAACCAACAGTTGAAATTAAAAACCAGGCATTAGAAAGTTGGTATGAGCTGAAAGCGGAATTGCAGACCTCTAAGGATCATCCATATTTCAGGGAGGCTGATTTGCAAATGCAACGCATCACTGAGAAAATCAGCTATAGCAAAGGTTGATTGTGAAGATCTCCATTTTATCTTCATTCTCACTGATTCTTCTCTTGCTTTGCTTTAATCTGCCAGTTGCCTATACTGAAATTGCAGGTGATTTACCTAAGATAGTAACTGCAGACAAGTCTCCATACCTGGTTATTGCAGATATCTTTGTTCCTGCAGGCAAAGTTGTCCGTGTAGAGGCTGGTACGGTCTTTTTGTTTAAAAACTTCACTGGCGTTCATGTTCAGGGTATTCTGGTGACCAGTGGAACAGAAGATAAACCGGTTTTATTTACCTCGGAAAATGACCGGTTGGCCAATTCTTCCAGTACTCTGAATCCTACACCCTTTGACTGGAATGGAATCTATATACACAAAGACGGGTTAGGATCAGATTTGCAACACATAATAGTGAAATATTCGGTGAAGGGAATCATTTCTGAAACCAGATTCATACGAATTACCAATGGCATTTTTTCGGAAAATGGAAGAAATCATCTCAGCATTGAAGGAGTGGAAAAGAGTGTGGTGGAGTCTTCACCATATTCCTATAGTATTTCGGTCAAAGATGCTATGGTTGATGGGGTTCCGGTAAAAATTCTGCAAGATCCTGAGGCTCGTAAAAGAAACAGCTTTCGATATAGTGGATTAGGTATCTGTGCTGCAGGAGCAATTTCAGGAACAGTGGCCTCACTGGAGTTGAAAGACTCCAAAAAGAAATTCAAAACAATCGATAGTGACTTGACTATAGGTCCTCGTGGTGACCTTGACTGGGAAGCGGCTCGTTCAGAGGTGAACAAAAACGTTATCTGGACCGCTACCAGTTTTCTTTTTTCTACAATAGGTGCCATAGTATTTACCTGGTCTTTTACTTTTTAGCACAATGGCTGTTAGTTTTACAGAATGGCTGAACTATGACCGTGAAGAGAAAGCGAAATATCATATTCGGATTACTATTGCTGCTTGTTCTATGTAATGCTTTCTTTCTTTGTACTACCGATCACAATCCTTTTAGAGATTACAGAAATGCTCAGATCAGTATTGTCGCCCAAACATTTGACAATCTCGATACATTGGAGATTTTTTCCAGAGAAACCCTGCTGATTGTACTCTCAGTACCCAATCTGGTCGATTCTGTCATAGTAAGGAGCCCTTCAAATATTGAGTTTGATAATGGGCAATTATGCATTTTCTCTGCTGATTCAAAGTACACGCCAGGTCAGTATCCTGTCTACTTCAGCTTTTTTGATACTGGGATGCAGACGATAGAATTTCTTACCTATCGAACCAACGGTGAAGTGGTTAAGATGAACCTTCAGTGTTATACTAAATCACCATTAAACCAGCAAACAATCAACGCCAATCTGGGTGATACTATCAGATTGGCTACCCAGCCATTGGAAAATAAGGTTTTATACGAGTGGAATATTGGTGGTAGCATCTTTACAAGTGCTACCTGTTGTACATCCGTTGTGCTCAAGGATATTAAAAGCAGCGGGAAAGGGGTTTTGCGCGCACGTTATAAAACTATCAGTTCACCTGTTGTGGAGTTTGATTACAAATTTATCGATCTGCTGGCACCTGAAATAGCTTTGATGCCAATAACTTATACAGTTTGTGGTGATACAGTAAAAACATCAGAAAAAACTTTCTATTTTACAGTGAGTATAAAAGACAGAGGTGGAGAAAGAATCGATTCGGCAGCAATTAATGGTATGCGGTTTGACAAAATCCAGAATAACTTATATACCAAGATTTTCTATGATTTTGATAAAAATGAAAAGCCTGTGCCAGTATCTTTGTATGCTTCTGACAACTACATTTACCGAAACGTAGCAACTGCAAGATATTATCTGCAATATGATTCTAAAATAAATAATTATGCCGGTGTTCAGATCTCTGTTATCTCTCCATCTGATGATACCTGCAGGGTTTCAACTGATATGAAGGAGATATTCGTTAAGCTTAACAGGTATACTGAGCAGCATAAAGATATAGAAGTGATTATCGAAAGTAATATTAAAGATGCCGCAGTTGAACACGACAGTACCTGGATTGGTAAGGCTTTCTTGTCACTGGGAACCAATCCGATAAAAATCAAGGCAGTATCGGGCAAAAATGTGCTGGATTCCGTTGAGAAAGTTATTGTTTATGATTCTACCAGTTTAGATATTGTGAAGCCGGTAATTTTGGAGGTTAGAGCTGGTGGCGAAATAATAAGAAAGAATGAATATACTCTGTCCGAAAGCATTGTGGAATTTGAGATAATCGCTTTTGATGAAGCCAGCGGCATAGATACTTTTCTGATTAATAAGAATGTGTTGCCAGTATCGCCCGATAAGTTTCTGTGGAAATTTACAGATACCCTCCAACATCAGCCTCAAGGAGACACATTTCTGATAAAAGTGGTGGATAAAAAGGGTAATACCAGTCAAAGAGAACTGGTGGTCTATTTTAACAATAAACCCACAGTGCTCAAAAATCCAAATCCCCCGAAGCTGTTAGTTATAGGAAATACCTACATAGACACTATCAAAGTGCATGATGATGATGGGGATCCTCTCAGTTTGAGCATTTTCAATTCCAGCAAGATGACAATCAGCTCTGAAGGTATTATTCATTATAAACCAGATAGTTCTGAAAAAGGGATCAGAAATTTTTCTATCGAAGCCGATGATGGATATGGTAAGAACCTGATATACACCTTTGATATACTTGTCATGGAGAAGAATGAGGTCCCGAAACCGGTAAGGTTCATTACAACAGATGATCAGCTAAGGAAAAGACTGCGTCGTGACGAAAAAGCCTTATTTAATCTGATTATTGACACCTTGACCGGAATGCCACCTTATCAGATAAACAGTTTTATTCTTAGTGACCATAAAGTCCCTGTTGAAATCGAGAATAATACCATAACAGTTGGTCCCTTTTTAGATGAAATTGTAAAGGGAGAATTTCACTGCATGATAACAGTGCATGATTCGTTGTTAACCGCAGATACGCTTTACCTGGTTCTTGACCTGTTGCAAGAGGAAACATTAGCACTGGAACTGAGTGGGACATATTCCTATTATCAGGAAGGAGTTATTGATTTAAGAGATAGTACTGGACTGATTTTTAAAATAATCGATCCTGACAGAAGCGACTCGCCGAATTATTCGGTATCTGTTAAACGCAAGGATAAAGTAATCTTCGAGTTAAAAAATTTTAATGCAGACAACTTTTCTATAACTTTGAATGACTCTGGTTCATTATTTGGTTATGATACCCTGCTTGTCAGTGTTAATACTGCAAGATGCAGTAGCAGTTACGAACTTGTTGTTTATTATGGGAATAATTTCGAAATGGCTGTACTGTACAAGCCTGAAGACCTGGATACAATCGTTGATACCAATATTGTGTTTTTCTGGAAAGCTTCGAAAAATTCAGATCTTCTCTGGGAGCTTCGATACGGACTGAATCCGGTGATAGATAAGAAAGTCTTTGTAGATACAAATATCTGTACGCTGCAAATTAAGAAATCGGGATTGTATAAATGGATGATTTATGCTTTTTCCGGAGAGATTTTAATTGAGAGTGAAACAAGGTTGGTTCAGGTTCAAAATCCTTTGCATGTGAAGTTCGATCTGGATCAAATAAAGTTCAACACAGAATATGAAGTGAACAGAGATTCCATAATTATCAATCTGCCTGTTAAGAACAGGAATATGCCTGATTCTGCCTATAGATGCTACTTTGATGAAAACCGGCAAACCAATTTACCGGTAATAGGAGGTAAACTGAAATATCTCCCTCTTGATAAGGATTCTGGCTGGCATTGGCTGATAGCTACTGTTACTGATGAAGCCGGCAACAGCGATACTTTCAAACAGGTGATAAACATAACCAAAAGGCCGCATCTGCAATGTGAACTTCTGCCCAGGCCGGGAAGGAAAAAAACTGCAGATGGAGCTTTTGATTTGAGCCATGTTAATACTCCTGATACCTTTGAGTTTTACACAGGAAGAGTTCCAGATTCAGTCAGAATAAAACTTCAGCATTCAGAATCTGTGGTGAAAAATGCGAAAAGTAACAGAATCATGGTAATAATTGATCCTGACAAAATCCTCAGCAATCGCGATACGATGACAATTTTTATAAGAGAAGGAAATGATATTCAAAAATACAATTACACTTTTTATTACGGGACGGCTCCTGTTGTAAGTTCACCCACTTACCCTGATTCCGGTTCTTTTAAGAAAGAGAAACTGGATACACTAAAGTGGTCTTTCACAGATATCGATAATGATACTTTAAGATATGACCTCTATTTCGGGAGTAACCCTGATCCAGAGCTGATTGCTTCTAATTTATTGGAGTCACGCTTTGTTTTTAATCCACCTGTAAATCCGGGTATTTATTACTGGAAAGTCATTGCAAATGATGGAAGGTTCAGGACAGAAAGCCCGGTGTGGATGGTATATGTAAATACTTATGTGGTAAAAATCAACACTTTGGGTGTAGGGTTGACACGCAATCTTACAAATGTGCCGGTATTGGTAAGACTCGATAGTCCCGAATTACCTGCTTCGGTACAATCGATTGTTTTTCGAAAAGGGAAAAGCCCTTCAGATACATTGCCCTTCGAAATTGATTACTGGAAAATTGATGATGGTAAAGGAGCTGCTGTTTGGGTGTTAATGGATACTGTAAGAGCTGACGATAGTACTCAGTTCTTGACAATGCAATTAGGAGGAGACACTGAACTGGCTTCGAATGGGAATGTCGTATTTGACACTGCAAACGGGTACGCCTGTGTCTTGCATCTGCAGGACAGCCTGAATCTTACCAGCGGATTATTTCTGGATGCAACCTTCAATAAAATAAATGGCGACGACCGTTCGAATGGAGACAGGGAAGGTATAATAGGATATGGTAAGGGTTTTGAGCGGCGGGTTGCTCCGATATCAGACCACATAAAATTCGTGAACTATCCCAAATTGGGTACTTATAATGAATACATGTCCTGCGAAACCTGGGTCAAACCCGATGACTTTCATGATGAAGGGATAATTTTTCTTTTGAACGGTGCTGGCGGATACAAATTCAAGATGAGTATGGAATCCGGTTATCTTAGAGTGGCCACCAGGCCTAATTTACCCGTAACAATAGAACTTCGTAGCAGTGGAACAATATCAGATGAAAATTGGCACCATGTAGTATGCGCAGTGAATTTTTCATCAGGCGAATTCTCAATCTTTATAGATGGGGAAAAGGACACATCTGAAACAAAGGTTATAGGCAATATCCCCAACTGGACTATTCCTGAAGCAATACTGGGATCTGAATTAAATGGTATGGATTATTTTCTGGGTCATGTCGATGAATTCAGAATAAATCATAAAGAAAGAAGTCCTGACTGGATAAAATTCTGTTATGAAAATCAGCGCCCCAACAGCACTGTTATAAAGGTGATACCATAGATGGGTATTCGGAACTTTTATAAATATTTGCTGAACTGCAGGATGGCTTTGCTTCAAATCCTGGTTTCAGTTGTCATAGTTGCACTGTTGAGCTGTTCAGATCAAAATCCCTTCAAAGATGAAGCTAATGCAAGAGCCGTCATGATAACTGACATTCAGGATAGTGATACGCTGCAGATTTTTTCCACTAAATCCCTGACTGTTAAATTTCTGGCAAGAAACCTGCTCCAGAAATGCTCCCTTTATGTAGAAGGTAACCGTTTTTTCAATGATACCTGCATCGATTTTAATAGAAATGATTCTTTCAATTGCAGTATTTCCTTTTATGATACGGGGCAGCACCAGATCAGGCTGGTATCTGTCAGAAAAAGTGGCGATGTAATTTATCAGATACTGAATCTCTTTGTAGTAAATCCATTATTTCAACCTGATGTCAAAGCTAAAGTGGGTGATTCAGTTACTCTTTCTGCTTCAGGCGTTGATGATGATGTCTTTTATATCTGGAAATTTGCCGATGGTGAAATTATAATTGCTGAAACTGAAACCGCCAGATTCAGATTAAGAGGATCTTCCGGACCGGAAGCATTCATATCTGTTTCAGACAGAAATGGAAAATGTCATTCTCCATCGGTCCGGTTTTTCTGTGAAATAAATGACAGTGAGGCACCGGTTATAACCTGTCTCAATGAGATATTCAAGGACACGGTGACTGCTAATGGTTACAGTTTCTACTTTATTGTCAAAGTGGAGGATGATGGCGGAGTGAGAGATGCTACCTGTAATGGCACTCCTGCGGACAAGGTTTTTCCACATGATAATTACGGGGAATATGTCTGGTTGATAAAAGAGGTGAATGCCCTATCTCTTCCTGAACAGCTCAATGTAGCTGCGGTAGATAATTTTGGCAATACATCTCATAAACGTTTCTGGCTTGATTTCGATTCGACAAAAAATTCTTCAGGTTCGGTATCCATTACCATTACATCTCCAACTTCACCGACCATAAAGCGGAGACAGTTCTTCCTTAGTGGTGAGGTAAAAAATTTTTTCAATTCAAAGGCTGGTCTTTTACATCTGATAGTCGATAGCATCACTTGTGATACATGGAATTTCAAAGACAAGCTCTCCGGCAAATGGAATTTCAATGCTTCTATTAAAAATGACAGGAATAATTGCAGCATCGGACTTCTTCTGGAAAATACTGATGGAGAGCCATTGGCTGATACGGTATTTCAGATTTTCTATGATCCATCAAGTGCAGATACCAAAAAACCCAATATGGTTGAGCTAACTGTAAATGGACAATCTGTTACAGAACAAGGTGAGCGGAGAATAACGGATAAAAGTCCGGCTCTTTTTCGAATTATTGCATTTGATGAGGGAGATGGTGTCAGTTCAGTATCAATAAATGGCGATAAGATTCACAAGTCTGACTCAGTTGGTTTTATCTGGGAGAAAGAGGTTGCGATTACATCTGCAAGTGAAAGCTTTACGGTTAAAATAACCGATTCAGCAAACCACGACACCAGCATGCTTTTTTTCCTCAAATTAAACCACCGCCCGGAACTTGGCAGTTTTCAGAAAACAATAAAAGCGGTGGTGGGCAAAAAATATTCCGGCAATATTAAAGCAATCGACAGGGATGGTGATGAGATTATATATAAGCCAATAGGAAATCCATCGACTTTTCATCTTGATTCTGTAAGCGGTAAATTTGTATGGATTCCTGAAATTTCAGATACTGCAGTGTCCAGAGTGTTAATCAACTACCGGGACAACTACTGGATGGATATGGTTTGTACGTTGGATGTTATTGTCATGCGTTCTGAAAGGCTTAGCCAGTCTCTGATATTTGATACCAGTAAGACAAAGATACCTCTGGAGCTTATCGCTGACAGCCAGATGCTGGATGTTCATCTGAAGACAATTCCAGTTATAGACAGTAACCAGATAAGATATGATTTCCGTATTGTTCCTGAAGGGACACCCCTGTTATTGGAGGGTGGAAGACTAAGGTGGACACCAGTCGCCTCTGATACAGGTATTCACAGATTGACCATTACAGCAACAGATATCATTAATGACAGCACAGCAACTCTTTTTGCTCCAATCACGGTCATTCCCAAAAAGAGGTCCATAGAACTATCTCTGAAATTTAATGGCAGACATAATGATTCCATCTACGATCTGAGTGATCCGTCTTTAAGTGCATTTCTGGATGTGATTGTTCATGATCCGGATTCTGTGTTGGAGAGCGGTGAAGATTTACTTATCAGGTATGGTGACAAAGTTGAACGCAGGGCTTTGAGCAATAATTCTGCAAGAATATTTCTTGATGCCATGGAGAAGGACAGCGGTTATGATACTATTTACGTGTCGATAAAAAACCGGAATAAAACCTATTTTCAGAAAAAATGCCTTTACTATGGTACAGCTCCGGAAAAACCGGTTATTTCTACGCCAGTAGATGGCCAGATGATTGATACAAACGAATTTGTTTTTCACTGGTCAGGAGCCGATACTGATCCGATCAACAAATTGAATTATTTCTTGTACATAACTGACAGCACAGGCGAATTTAATCTCGCTGGAAATGTTTATATGGATACAAAGTGCACTGTCAGAGTGGAGAGAGTAGGTATATATAGGTGCAAAATAATTGCGTTCGACGGAAAAATCACGGTTGAGAGTAATATCATAAACATCGATGTAAAGCCTAAGAACAGGATAAGATTCAAAAACACCTTGAGTGATTTTCCATTTTCCATCGAAACCGGTGATACCATGTCGCTTCAGTTGAAACGCCAAATCGGTACAGGGATGCCACCATTTTCTTATACCGTGACTTCTTCGGGAAATTCATCTCCTGTCATTATCATGAATAATATGACTCAGGATTCTGCAACTCTTCTATGGACACCCTCTGCAAAAGACACCGGTATTTACACACTTAAGATTGCTATCTGCGATTCTTTCAAGAATGTTGATATCTTAGAACCTGTGATTCGTGTCGTTCCTCCAAACCGTCCTGCGACAATAACATCCTCCTGGGCTGACAGTGTTATGTATATGCAAGCAACTTCAGAACCAGAGACATTGAGTTTTTATGTAGAAGATGAAGATGACCCGCTTGTTGATAATTATGAAATAATTGTTAAGCTGGGTTTGTCCGAACGTCTTTTATCGGTAGGGCAGAACCGTCAGTTTTCTGTTATAATAGAAAATAAAAGCCAATACACCGATGAATTTCTCGAGATAAAGATATTCGATCAGGGTGTCTGGAAATCTGATTACAGATTACATATCTATTATTCCGATTAGTCATCAATAGCTGTTTCACTTCACCCGAATCCCGACTATTTGAGGTTCTGCACTATGGTAACAGTAAAAATGATTTATATTTCCGACTCAATAAACTGGACTTTTCTTTTAAATTTGTTTAACCATTAGTTTTTTGGATCCTATGGCTTTTCTAATCAAATTTATTGCACTTCCGCTATATCCCTTAGGGCTGGTGACAGTATTATTGATAGTTGGAATAGTGGCTTTTTTTACCAGGAAAAGATATTCAATATGGTGCTTTGTAGCTGCAGGTACTCTACTACTGCTGTTTTCATCGAGGATCGTTGCCAATCTGCTGGTAGGGATACTGGAGAACCGGTATTATTCAGAGCAGCAATTAACAGATAGCTGTTCAGCAATTGTTGTACTGGGAGGTAGCGGAAAAGCAACGGAACATGGCACGAACCGTCTTGAGATTAACGAGGCAGGGGACAGAGTCATTCATGGAGCCAGATTGTATAAAAAAGGGATATGCAAGTGGATCATTACCAGCGGAGGACCGGTAGATCCGGCATCAAAGGACGTGCTTCCCGAAGGGTTGCATAATGCGCTGCTTTTAATGGAAATGGGAGTCGATTCCAATAATATCATAGTTGAGAAGAAAGCCAAAAACACTCATGAACACGGTCCCTACATTGCCCAGATTCTGGATTCGCTTGGTTTACCCAGAAAGATCATTCTGGTCACTTCTGCTGCACATATGATTCGATCAGAAGCAGTGTTCAAAAAACATGGTTTCACAGTGTATCCTGCACCAACCGATTTTCAGAAATCAGTCACCAAAAGAACCTTCATTTTTAATTTATTCCCCAATTCTAACTATCTGGATATTTCTACCCAGGCTCTTCATGAATATTATGGCCTTATTGGCTATAAACTGCTTGGGTGGATTTAAGCCTTCCGTCTTATCATTTATGTAGAGTGATGATATTCAAAAGCTGTTTATCTCTTTTGACAGATAAAGAGCAAGTCGGGAGACAGGAAGTTTTCTGATCAACTGAATGTAAGAAAACTTTTGATGGCTTTTTCTGCTGATAAATTGTAAAATTTTTTCTTCATTAGTGTCGTCTGATTTAGTCATTTACCGCTTGAGCTCAGTGGCATTTTGACGGATATAAGCCATCTCTTTAGAAGTTAATGCTGATATGAGAAAAAGGATATTTCTGTCACCCCCCCACATGTCTGGTGAGGAAGAAAAACTGGTTCAGAATGTATTTAAATCCAACTGGATAGCCCCAGCCGGGCCGGATATCGAATCGTTTGAAAAGGAGATCTGTTCATATACCGGCGCTTCTTATGCAGTTGCCCTGTCTTCAGGGACTGCAGCCATTCATCTGGCACTGATCCTCAACGGTGTAAAGGAAAATAATGAGGTACTCTGTAGTACCTTAACTTTTGCAGGTTCCGCATTTCCCATCCTTTACCAGAAAGCACAACCGGTCTTTATCGATTGTGAAAAGAAATCATGGAATATTGATCCTGAACTACTTGAGTTTGCTATAGAGGACAGAATCAAAAAGGGGAAGAAGCCTGCGGCAGTCATTGTCGTTCATCTCTATGGTCAGGCTGCCAATATGGATGAAATAATGAGAATCGCTTCCAGACATGGCATACTTGTCATAGAAGATGCTGCAGAATCCTTTGGCAGTTATCATGGAGAAAAACATACAGGAGTGATAGGGGATGTCGGAATCTTCTCCTTCAATGGAAACAAGATAATTACCTCTTCCGGAGGTGGTGCTCTGATAAGCAATAACAGAGAACTTGCAGAAAAGGCCAGATATCTGTCGACTCAGGCGCGAGGGCCGGTTCCGTACTATCAGCATGAAGATGTGGGATACAATTACCGGTTAAGCAATGTGAGTGCTGCAATCGGAAGAGGGCAGCTAAGAGTAATTGACGATCGAGTGAAAAGACGACGGGAAATATTTGAGTATTACAGGGAATCACTCAAAGACATAGAAGAAATAGGATTCATTCCCTGTGATATTTATGGTAAATCCAATTGTTGGCTTACCTGCATTATGCTTGATGGCAGATCGTTTACTCCGGAGCAGGTCCGGCTGAATCTGGAGAGTGTAAACGTGGAGAGCCGGCAGTTGTGGAAACCGATGCATCTTCAACCGGTGTTTCAGAGGTGCGCTTATTATGGAAACGGTGTATCAGAAAAACTGTTTGACAATGGATTGTGTCTGCCTTCTGGTTCCTCATTGGCTCAGGATGATCTGGATTTTATCGTCGGACATCTGAAGAAGCAATTTGGCAGATAATACAAACCAGCAATCGTTACCAAAAGAATAATTTATCTGAGTTTGACAGATTTGTTAGAAATATGATAACTATATATAAATCACTTTTTAAATACAGGCTTGCAGTGATCATTACTTTACATGCCATTTTTCCTACCCTTTCTCTGCTTATATCGTTTCTTTTAAGGTTTGACTTTACCCTGGGACAGGGCAACTACCCCAGGCTCTTTTTTCTGTCTCTTCCTTTGAATGTAGTAATATTTCTAATAATTTCCGGTATGTTCAATCTTTATCAGGGAATATGGCGTTATGTCAGTGTCGATGATTTGAAGGATATAGTAAAGGCTTCTGCGCTTGCCTCTCTGATATTCATGTTTATGATCACATTTAGCGGTCAATTCATCGGCTATCCCAGATCGGTTTATGTATTGAATTTTGCCTTCTTTATCGTCTTCAACGGTGGAACCAGATTTACCATCCGTCTTTTCAGAGAGTCATTTATACCGGCAAGTGACACTGCAAAAAACGTGCTGATTATCGGTGCTGGAACAGCCGGAAATGAAATAGTCAAGACTATAAAGGCTGCCAAGAAAAAAGAATATATACCGGTAGGATTTATCGATAGAGATAAATCACTGCACAACAAGCGTATCCAGGGACTGAAAGTATTTGGTGGTACATCATTAATAAAATATGTGATAAGAAAATACCGGATCCATGAAGTCTTTATAGCTATACCGGAAGCTACCAATAAAACGGTACAAAATATCATCAATGCTTCTAAAATTCCTGAATGGGACCTGAAGTTTAAAATCGTACCATCCATGCTGGACATTATGAGTGGTAAACTCCGGATTAACCAGATCCGTGATGTTTCCATAGATGATTTACTTTGCAGACCTAATATAAAGCTGGATGACACTAAAGTTCGTAAACAGCTTGCCGCCAGAACGGTTCTGATAACAGGTGCAGGGGGGTCTATCGGCTCTGAAATCTGCAATCAGGTAGCTTCCTATAAGCCTTCACGAATGATTCTGCTGGATTCCAGTGAAGTCAGTGCATATCATGTGGATCTTGAACTCAAGAAAAAATATAAGGACATTGCCATTCATACTATTGTAGGAAACATTCTGGATAATGGTTTTATGGACCTTCTGTTCAGAAAATATCCGCCCGATTACATTTATCATGCTGCTGCCTATAAACATGTGCATCTTATGGAATGGAATCCACTTGCCTGTCTGAAAAACAATGTTCTGGGGAGTGCCGTTCTTGCATCCCTTGCTGAACGATACGGTGTAAAGCAGTTTGTAATGATTTCAACCGACAAAGCGGTTAATCCCAAGGGTATAATGGGTATCTCAAAGAGACTGGCAGAGCGGGTCGTTCTGGAAAGGAATCCATCTGGAACACTGTTTAATGTCGTTCGCTTTGGAAACGTACTCGGTTCAAGTGGAAGTGTTATTCCCATGTTTCAGAAACAGATAAGAGATGGAGGGCCGGTGACGGTCACCAGTCCCGATACCAAACGGTATTTCATGTCTATACCAGAAGCAGTACAGTTGGTTTTGCAGGCTTCAACCCTCAATGAATCCAAAGCGATATTTATGTTGGATATGGGTAATCCGGTCAAAATAGTGGATCTGGCCAAAAACCTCATTGAACTTTCAGGATTACGTGTGGGTGAAGATGTGGAGATCGTTTTTACCGGGATGCGACATGGAGAGAAGATCGAGGAGGTTCTTCTCTGTGAACAAGAGGATGTGGTTCCTACCGGTTTTGACAAAATCAGGGTGCAAAAGAGAAATCATCATGATCCCGACAGAGTTGAAAGGTTTATTCATGATCTTAAAAGCAATGTGGAACTGGGGAACATGCGCCTGATTTATAATGATATAAAAGAACTCATTCCGGAAATGACAGGACCGGATTTTGAAGAGATACAGCAGAGAATGTTCAATTAACCGTAATTATTTTTTCAATGGTAAATTTTTGGGTTAAACGCACCTTTGATATTATCGTAGCCGCTATTGGGATCTTTGCGTTGTGGCCATTAGGGCTTCTTATCGCAGTTGCTGTTGTTTTGAGCTCACCGGGACCTGCATTGTTCTTCCAAAAAAGAATAGGCAGACATGGAAAAATCTTCAATTGCATTAAATTTCGCACCATGTATTCAGGAGCTTCCAAGAGTGGTTCCATAACTGCAGCTTCGGATATACGGATTACCCCGTTGGGAAAATATCTGAGGAAATTCAAACTCGATGAATTGCCACAATTATTGAATGTGATGACAGGGAAGATGTCCTTTGTCGGCCCCCGCCCTGATGTCCCGGGGTATGCAGATAAGCTCGAAGGTGAAGACAGGAAAATTCTTCTGTTGCGTCCGGGAATAACCGGCCCGGCGTCAATTTATTTCCGAAATGAAGAGGAACTGCTGGCTGGTGTTCAGGATCCTCAGGCTTATAACGACAAGATTATCTGGCCACAAAAAGTTCGATTAAATAAAGAATATCTGGAAAATTGGTCATTCTGGAAGGATATCGGATTCATACTGATTACAATAATACCTCCATTGAATAAATGGTTCAGCTTGGTAGAGGAGATCCGATTGGGAAAACCAGAAGAATGAACTCGATAGAAAAACAGGGAAAATCGCTACAGACATCTACCACACTACCCCTTCACCTGAATCGATATGATGCTATTAACCAAAAAATCCCGGTAATACATTGCATGAGTTGTCGCCTGTTGAGAGATGTATCCGAAAAAAAACGATCTGCGACATTCTAAAAACGATCTGCGACATTCTAAAAACGATCTGCGACATTCTAAAAACGATCTGCGTCATTCCAAAAACGATCTGCGACATTCTAAAAACGATCTGCGTCATTCCAAAAACGATCTGCGACATTCTAAAAACGATCTGCGACATTCTAAAAACGATCTGCGACATTCTAAAAACGATCTGCGACATTCTAAAAACGATCTGCGACATTCTAAAAACGATCTGCGTCATTCC
>Ga0209723_1001288_pt1 | contig 39802 bp, 30 predicted proteins | sample BiotimSIPDNA_2_FD_185750 | JGI IMG/M metagenome (GOLD analysis project Ga0209723, IMG submission 185750) | Anaerobic biogas reactor microbial communites from Washington, USA - Biogas_R2 time_0 SIP DNA (SPAdes) (version 2) | ecosystem: Engineered > Bioreactor > Anaerobic > Unclassified | place... | reverse complement strand
CGTCAATCTGCTCGGTTTCGTATGTTCCTTCTCCCCTTAATGGTATGACAACTATTGGGTTTTCACGGTCAGTTACAGATATCTGCAGATTGCATGCATCTGGCCCCTCATCCAATGGCTTGTACTGAGTTTGGAAGCAAAGTGGGTTACCACCACCCAAGATAGCCCTTGGCAATGCAGGCACGTTAACTGACTTGAACTCGGGGGTACAACCCTTAAAGACGATGTCAGTAAGCTTAAGAGGGGCATTACCAGAGTTGTAGATGCAAACAGAGTGTGTTTGCGAACAACAACCGATGGTGTTCACACCAAAATTGACCTCGGCGGGCAATACGCTGACCTTGGCAATACCACCCGCTCCACGAAGGTTGGCCGCACAGGTCGACCCAGCAGGGCACGCAGGGATAATAGTGGGCTGGCGAGTCGTAGCGTCATCAGCCTTAATCCCAAGCAATCCATAGTAGTTAGAGAGCAGACCAGCAAACAAACCACCTTGTTTTGGCGGGTTAAAGGTAACGGTCATTGAAACCCTCTGTCCAGGAGTTAAAACGGTGCCAGGGGCAGGAATTCCCTGAACGCTGAAGGCCTGTGACGCGTTACCAGTTAGAGGCTGAGGACAACTATTTGCCCCACCACCAAAAATACCGCCACCACAGTCAGAGATTCTGAGCTCTCTGAAGATACAGTCACCACTACCATCATTCGCTAGGAACAACCTTTGACTTTCCGGGAAGCCGTAGGCAACCGTTCCAAAGTTCATCGTCGCTGGAAGAATGCCGATTCTGCATACTGGAGAGCTAACCCTCTGGGCTACAATCGGGATCTCAATAGTTTCCTTGCCCTTGACGTTGGTGGTCATTCTCAAGGTTGCAGTTACTTTACCAGTGTCAGGACCTTTATTCGTGAAGAAAATCGTTACGCTCTTTTGTTCGAAGCCTGGGATCAGTCCTTCGCCTTGACCCTGCAGAACCGGGAATGTGGAGTCATGTCCAAAGGTGAACTCCTCTCCGTAGATGTTCGGGCTGGCATCCACTATTTCCATGGTGTATATCTTAGCCAAGCCATGCCCTTCGTTGATAAGGGTGAGCTGCCTTTGAACCGGGACGTTTTTGGCTCCGTATCCCATGTTGATCATGTCGTTCGGAACAGTTATGAGTAGCGGCGCTTCAACCTTACCATAAATTGGAATCATCGTTGGCGAATGGGCAGCATCGTTACTGGCGACAGAAACATGCCCAATAGGAGCTCCATCGTCAGGTCTCGGGGTTTTTGCCGTCCACTGAACCTTGAAAGACACCGAAGCATCGCTTTCATCAGGAATAATAATTGGCTCGGTTGGAACGTTAGACACCGCAAGATTTTCAACTTCCAAACTACCCGGGAAGATTTGAATATCATCAGGCTGAATCTCAAGGGGAGCGTTACCTGCATTGCTTATGTGCAGAGTTCCTTCCGCGGTTTCATCCAACGATACCCAATCAAAATCAATCACGCCGGGGGTGATAACAATTCTTGGACCAACTTGGCAACCCTCTATACTGAAATTCCAATAGGATTTGGCCCCCTTCTTGTCCCCAACCACCTGTAAAACACTTGTCTCACAAAGATCGCCGGCTGGTGTGTAGTTGATTACAAGTCCCATCTCTTCGCTTGGCATCAGTTCGACAGGCAGTTTGTCGCCATTTTTATGTGATATTGCAGTTATTTCAAAGTCAGGACTGCCGTCAATGCGAAGCCCAATGTTGGTGATATTAACCGCATCCGAGCCGACGTTTTTTAAGATGACATCCAAGTCCTTGCTGTCGCCGACGTGGACATGTCCAAAATCAATTGGATGAGGATTCGCAATCAGTTCTGCAACCTGACCAAGTGCGCTGATTGGGATTCTGGTTACGTTGTTAAGCTGAACTACGTTGTGCCTAATGACCAGATGACCATTGTCTGCATCAGAATCGACAGGCGAATAGATCACCGTCAACGTAGTGGAGTCGCCTGGTTCCAATGTCATCGACCTAGGACCCTCAAAGGAAAACTCATCAGTGCTAAGTCCCTCGAAGGAGATCGTGGCAAACTCGATGGTTCCCGAAGTGCCAACGTGGGTCAGCGTAACGGTCTGTCTGCTAGTGTTACCAATTGGAACACGCGCAAAGCTCAGGGTCATTGGATTGAAGGAGAGGTTCCTGTCCTCCACTACTGAGGCGCTCTTACAGCTACATCCTTGAGTTGTCATTACAAACAAGGCGGCTATGGTCAGTCCAAACGTTACAGCTCTTAAGCGATTCATCTAAACCTCCAACACTAGGAAGGAATCCTGCGCACTCGCAGGCGAACCATTGTACATTATTTTTCCATGTGGAACAGTAAAATTTTCCATATGGAACAGTAAAAGGTGAGTCTAGGAAAAAAGGGGGTGGGGACAAGGACGGGGACAAGGACGGGGGCAGGGACAGGGACGGGGACGGGGACAGGGAGTGCGATTACGAGAAATTGGTTTTTAAGAAAGGATGGCGGGAATTCTAGGGCAGGATTTTACAGTTGTTTGCTTCGCCGTTTACAGCTGCTGGGCCTTGGGCGTGGCCTTGAGACGTGCCTGCGGCGCCACCGTTGCCGGCTCCACCTACGTGTGCAAATGTATTGGCTGCTGGCGGATTACAGTAGTTTGGCACCACAGCTGAGCCGTCAGCAGACAAAATGCCATATGAGTTACCACCACAGCCTCCGCCACCAGCTCCACCTGCGCCAGCCCAACCACCGTTACCACCGAAGCCACCGCTGCCGATGGCATAAACGTAGTAAAGAGCTGGGGAAACATTGATTAGGCCACCTCGAACTCCTTGACCGCCAATGCCTCCCATTCCGCCATTACCTCCAGATCCACCATTACCACCGGCATTTCGGCTGATGTAGTTGTTGGAAATTACAGGTACCGAGCCGCCATTTGAGCCCACAATGAAGATCCCGATTGAAGCCCCACCAGAGCGTCCTATGGTACCTGCTTGACCTGCGCAGCCTCCAGCGCCACCACCACCGCCAGCACTACCTAGAGTGTCTCCGGCAATGCAGGTACTTTTCTGGACGTCCACGCCGCCACCAGCACCACCGCCACCACCTCCAGCACCATTTGTTCCGTTCGTGCCGGCTGTTGCCACGTTGCCAACCCAGTGGTCGCCAACAATTTGACCAGCAGCATTCGAGCAGGAATTCCCGGGAGAACCGTGTGTGCCATTTGTTCCGCTAGCTCCAAGGCCCCCTTCTGCAGAGCCACTTGCCTGGGCAGAAGTGCAGTTGGTTGTGTAGCGGTCGTAGCCACCGGCACCACCAGTTCCTGCGCCAGTCCCTAGGCCGTTCGCACCGCTAGCTCGTTGACTGTTATTGTAAGGACATGCTGTGTTACCACCTTTACCTCCACCAACTCCGCAAGTACTAGTTCCGCCAGCTCCTCCTGCTCCTGAACTTCCTGACGGGCAGTACTGCTGACCAGTGTCAAAGGCATTGGCTCCCACTCCGCCGTCTCCCCCGTTTGCGCCCTGGGCACCAGCAGTTCCGTTGGCTCCAGACGACGCTTGACCACCATAGATGACGTTATCTTTGATCACCAACGCAGATGAGCAGTTTTTCACCCAAATCGCGTACGAGTTGCCTCCAGTGTCGCCAGTGGCTTGGTAGAAGTTGGTTTCACCGTAGATTGTGAAGCCTGAAAATTCAGTTGCGCTGGTAATATTTTGAGCTATTACAGCACGTTTGTGCTTCACTGATGCTGGTGAAGGTGTCGTTCCGTAAAGAACGGTCACGTTTGTTTCAGGCGAGTAACGCCATGTAGCTGAGTACCCACCCTTCACGCTGATTCCGTTTACCAAAGTGATGTTTTCAGCGTAGATTCCTTCCGAAACCAGGACCCTTGGTCTGCCTAAACCGTTGGCACGACCAATCCCGTAGGTGATGGTTTCGCATGGGGCGTCCCAAGCTCCACAACTTGCATTGTCAGTTCCACCGTTGTATGGCGTGGAGACGTAGACAGCGCCCACGTCAATCTGCATCTCACAACCGTTATCGGGGTTTGAGTCCGCATCAACCCAGCCAGATTCACACACGAATGTGCAAGTTGGAACGGTTGGAGTCGAGTTGCAAACGCCGTTTGCGTGGTGTACTGCTGGGACCCAGATGGTTGTACAGTCGGTGAAGCAGTTGGCACACGCGGTGTCCGAGGTATAACGTCCGTCTGCAGCCTTGAATCCATTGTCAACGGCTCCGTCGCAGTCGTTATCAAGGTAGTCACAGACCTCTGGCGACCAGGGACCTGCAACAGCATCACACTCAAGCCCCGAACCGTCTGCCTTGCACCTATAGGTTCCAGAAGCCTGACATTGTCCTTGCCCAACTAGGCAGACTTTGCCCTTATCCGGCCAGTCTTCGTCGGTATACCCATCACAGTTGTTGTCCAAGCCATCACAAAGCTCATTTGCCACCTGCCCCGCTACTGCATTACACACAGTGCCGTCACCATCTGCATTACAGACATGGGTTCCAGCTCTTTGGCATTCACCCACACCGGCGTAGCAGACCTGACCCAAGGTTGGGAAGCCATTATCAATAACGCCATTACAGTCGTTGTCCTTTCCGTCGCAGGTTTCCTGCTCAGGTGGAATGTCCTCTGCATTACACTCGGTACCAGTGCCGTTGGCTTTACAGATGTAGACGCCAGTTGCAAAACATTCGCCTTGCCCCTTGCTGCAGGCCTTGCCCTTGTTTGTATGACCCTCGTCGATACTTCCATCGCAGTCATTGTCTAGTCCATCGCAGCGAGTCTCTGTTGCCTGGTAATGTACCCCATAATTACTGGCGTCGCACGGTAACCATCCATTGGCGCCCCCACAAACCTTGGTCGAGCCTGCGCAAACGCCTTGCTGGTTTTCACACAGCGGGGCTGTAACCTCATCAACTTGGCCATCACAGTCGTTGTCTAGGCCATCACAAGAATGTTCTGTTTGCTCATATTCTGAGCTGTGGGCCACATAGGTGGCCGTTGTGCAAGGTTGCCATCCAAGGGCTCCAGCACATGTTTGGCGAGCACCAGCACAAACGCCTTTTTGATTTTCGCATGGCGGGGCATTTTCCGAGGCTATGTTGTCAATTTCGCCATCACAGTTATTGTCGATACCATCGCAGATTTCTGCCGAAGATGGTCCGGGCTGGGCATTACATACCGTTCCTTGACCATCGGTAGAGCAAACATAAACGCCAGTTCTGGCACAGGCCCCCTTGCCCACAGTACAAGGCATACCTAAGTCTGGGAAACCATCGTCAATTACGCCATCGCAGTTGTTGTCCTTTCCGTCGCAGGTTTCCTGCTTAGGCGAAATGTCCTCTGCATTACACTCGGTGCCGGAGCCGTCGGTCTTGCAGATGTAGACGCCAGTTGCAAAACATTCGCCTTGCCCCTTGCTGCAGGCCTTGCCCTTGTTTGTATGACCCTCGTCAATGCTTCCATCGCAGTCGTTGTCAAGCCCGTCGCAGCTAGTCTCTGTTGCCTGGTAATGTTCTCCATAATTACTGGCATCGCACGGTAACCATCCATTGGCGCCCCCACAAACCTTGGTCGAGCCAGCACAGACGCCTTGCTGGTTTTCACACAGCGGGGCTGTAACCTCATCAACTTGGCCATCACAGTCGTTGTCTAGGCCATCACAAGAATGTTCTGTTTGCTCATATTCTGAGCTGTGGGCCACATAGGTGGCCGTTGTGCAAGGTTGCCATCCAAGGGCTCCAGCACATGTTTGGCGAGCACCAGCACAAACGCCTTTTTGATTTTCGCATGGCGGGGCATTTTCCGAGGCTATGTTGTCAATTTCGCCATCACAGTTATTGTCGATACCATCGCAGATTTCTGCCGAAGATGGTCCGGGCTGGGCATCACATACCGTTCCATGACCATCGGTAGAGCAAATATAAACACCAGTTCTGGCACAGGCCCCCTTGCCCACAGTGCAAGGTTTGCCTAAGTCTGGGAAACCATCGTCAATTACGCCATCGCAGTTGTTGTCCTTTCCGTCGCAGGTTTCCTGATCAGGTGGAATGTCCTCTGCATTACACTCGGTGCCGGTGCCGTCGACTTTGCAGACGTAGACACCAGTTCTAAAACACTCGCCCTTGCCCTTACTACAAGGTTTGCCTAGGTCCGGGAAACCATCGTCAATAACGCCATCACAGTTGTTGTCCTTTCCGTCGCACATTTCCTGCTTGGGCTCAATTTCCTCTGCATTACACTCGGTGCCGGTGCCGTCGGTCTTGCAGATGTAGACGCCAGTTCTAAAACACTCGCCCTTGCCCTTGCTACAGGGTTTACCTAAGTCCGGGAAACCATCGTCAATAACACCATTACAGTCGTTATCGATACCGTCACAGATTTCATCAGTTCCATCGCCAGCAACTACGCTGCATTCAAGGCCATTCTTGGCGGCATTACATTGCAACACACCGGTTACTAGGCATGGGCCGGCACCGTCAGTGCATGGCTGACCCTTGGTTGGCCAAAGTTCGTCAGTAAAACCATCGCAGTTGTTGTCCAAACCATCACAAATCTCATCTGCCACTGGGCCAGCTGTCGCGCTGCACTCAACGCCCAATCCATTGCTAGAACAGACGTTGGTGCCGATTCTCATGCATTCGCCCTTACCTACAAAGCAGATCTGCCCTAAGGTTGGGAAGTTTTCGTCAACCTCGCCATCGCAGTTGTTGTCCTTTCCGTCACAAATCTCGGTGCCCGGTGGAATAGTCGGGGCATTACAAGCCACGTCACTGCCGTCGGCCTTGCACTCCCATACGCCAGTGGAATGGCACTCGCCAAGCCCAATGCTGCATGCCTTGCCTTTGTTTGGCCAAGGATCATCTACATGGCCATTACAGTCGTTATCCAGTCCGTCGCAGATTTCATCTTCTTCCTCGCCTGGGATTGCATCACAAACCGTGCTGTACCCATCATTAGAGCAGACTTGTACACCCACAGCCATACATTCCCCAATTCCAACGGAGCACAGACGACCAAGTGTCGGCCAGTCTTCATCGATTTGACCATCACAGTCGTTGTCCGCTCCGTCACATATTTCTTCGTCTGGCTCGATGATAGCGGCCGAACACTCAGTGCCACTACCATCGGCCTTACACTCGTAGACTCCCTGGCTCAAGCATTCTCCAGTTCCTACCGAACAGAACTTGCCAAGGTTCGGGAAAATTTCGTCAATTTGACCATTGCAGTTGTTGTCCAACCCATCGCACAGCTCTGGCGAACCAGTCAGGACTGGGGCGTTACACACAATGTCAGACTTGTCATCAGAACAGACCCAAATTCCAGTTGCGTAGCAAAGTCCCTGACCAATAGCACAAGCACTGCCCTTAAGTGGCCACAATTCGTCGACCAAACCATCACAGTCATTATCGAGACCGTCGCAAATTTCAGGATCACCAGCACTGGGAGTGGCGCTACACTCCAAGTCGGTCCCGTCGGCGTTACACTCCAGTTGTCCTTCGGCACGGCATGCCCCGATTCCTTCACTGCACACGGCGCCTTTAGTGGGCCACAATTCATCGACATAACCGTTGCAGTTGTCATCAATGTCGTTGCAGGTTTCCTGAGCAGGCACCAAGGCGTCACACCCAATCCATCCATGCTCAGGATCACATGTTTCAACGCCTTGGCATCTTCCGTAGGCGTTTTGGTTGTAACAAAGCCTTTCAGCCCCTGCATCAGGTGCTAGACAGTCACAGCTGCCGGAATCTGGCACACAATAAAATCCTGGAATCAGTGCGGCCATGTGCTCAACACATGTATAGCCATCTGGGCAATAGTTTCCAGGGGTTAACTCAGGGTGGATAGTTGTTTCAGGGTCACAGCTCCACAGGCAATAAGTCCTGCCCGCGGAGTCTGCTGGCTCACACTTATCACCCGGCACCTGACAGGCCCGGTCTGAAGAGCACCGCTGGCACAGCGTATCTGGGAACGGTTGGCATGACAGGCTTGAAGCCTTCCAAAAGCCGGGCTCACACGAGACAACTTCACACGCAGGCTTTGGCAGGTCGGTATTGCAGCGCATTTCGGTTGCGCCTTCAACCAAGCCAATACATGAAACTCCACAAGCTCCGCAATGTTCCAAAGTGCCGTACTTACCGTTGACTTTGAAGTCTTCGTCCACCTGACCATCACAGTTGTCATCAAGACCGTTACAAACCTCAGGTTCTGGGCTTGGGGCATCGCACACCCAATCATTTACCCCACCACCAACAGATACACAGTGCCAGTTTGCCGTGCAGGTGTACTCGATTGAAGTCACCGGGTCGGTCCAGGATTTTGCACATGGCTCGTTAGGTAGCACTGGGTTGTCATCAATTATGCCGTTGCAGTCATTGTCGATACCGTCACAAACTTCCCTTTCTGGGGTGGCGGCAGAACAAGGGCCCCATCCGACGAGCCCGTCACAGATTTCGGCCCCGATACAAGTGCCAAATTCATTGCTCTTTTCACATGGGCGCTTCACACCATTGTTGGACAAGGTGCACTGGCAGGTTCCAGATGTGGGGATACATTGAGCACCACCTCCAGTCATGGCAGTACATGTAAATCCATCGGGGCAGTCAGTTCCTTGGGGTGCTCCAGGAGCACAGTCGCGGCCACAATAACCTTCCCCATCAAGTTCAACACACTTGTCATTACCATAACCGCAGTCGCTGTCTGTATTACATGGCAAACAAAGATTGGACAGAGGTGGAACGCAGGAGTTGTTAAACAAAACCCACCCATCTTGGCATTTATCTACCTGGCAGGTCGGCAGCTCATCAGGGTCGTCAGGAACTTCACATACAATTATTTCGGCATAGGGAATTCGCCCTATACAGCTGTTATTACATTGACCACAGTGCTCCAAGGTGAAATAGCGACCGCTGGTATCTCTAAAACCCTCGTCTATCTGGCCGTCACAGTTGTCGTCTTTGTAGTTGCACTCTTCAGCCGCTGGAGTTGGGCCAATGCACAGCCATCCGTCCTCACCTCCGCAAGACCACGTGCCCTTACATCTGCCCTCAACTCCTGGGGTTTCGTTATAGCATTCCTCTGATGGCATCCGCGGATTATCGTCGGCCACGCCGTTGCAGTCGTTGTCGATGCCGTCACAGATTTCGACTGATGGTTCAAGAGCGGTGCATCCCACCCAACCCAGTCTGGGGTCGCATGTTTCAAAGCCCTGACACACCCCAACGTCGTTTCTTTGTTCGCAAGGACGCTCCTCTTCAGCGTTTTTCTCGCTGCATGTACAGCTACCACTGACGGGAAGACATTCTTTGCTCTGACGTCCTCCATGAGTAATTTCCTTACACTCGTACCCCTTGGAACAACCGTATTTTTCGCAGTTTCTGGTGCAGAACTTACCTTCGGCGGTTTCAAGGCAAACTCCATCGCCGCATTGAGTGTCAACACTACAAGGTTTGCACAGGTTGGCACCTTCCGGGATACAGATGAACACGACGTCCTGCCCAATGCTCATGCCACGACAATACCAGTGTTCAGGGCATCCCTCACTTTGGCAGTATTGTGTGCAAACACCCCCCTCTGAACCCTCAACGCATAGGTTGGAATCGCACTCACTGTTGTTATAACAAGGCGCTCCAGGCTTACCCGGTTCTATTTCCGAGCTTTCTTCGTCCTCCGGCGTATCGTCTTCGCCGTCTGGGCGCTCACCATCGTGCGGCCCAGTTGAATCCTCGGGCTTTACGAGATCTCTCTTGTCGGCATCTGCCCCTGAGTCTCCAGGCCCAGTATCCAGGACAGGAGTACTGCCACCTCCACATCCCAAGAGGAAAGCTAGCGCGATAGCTAAGGTTGTGGTTCTCAAGAAGTGCATGACAAAACTCCTGCTTTTGAGCCCCCCTCGTAACGACCATCAGCATGTGGGGTGGTTAATTCTAAGCCTTAGCAACGGTGGGTGCAAACAAATAACGACTAATGAGTAAATTAGTCCTCATTTGACCTGTTTGGTTCAATTTGTTCTAAAGTTTATTTCACACTGTGGACTGCAAAACTAAAGAAAAAACGATTGACACTAATGTTGTATCTCAACTAGAATGCGCGTCCCCGTGCGTGATGGCCGGGAGAATGCCCGCAGTGGACGGTGGGAAGCTTATAGTGGGGCGGGCCGAGCTATTAGGAGGCTTATGTCTGATACTTTGAACCCGAATCTGCCGGAAGATGTGCAGAACGACGACGAACTGGACTTTGCTGCGTTGGTCGAACAGTACGACCAAGCGGAAGTCAGAGATGGCGAGATTGTCATGGGCACCGTCTTGAAGATTGAAAAAGACTGGGTGCTGATTGACATCGGCTACAAATCGGAAGGGCACGTCCCACTACACGAGTTCCAGGATGCTGACGGCAACCTGACAGTAGAGGTCGGTGACAAGACCGAAGTTTACGTCGAGGCTCGTGAAAATCGCGAAGGTCTGGTCGAACTGTCCAAGGATAAGGCTGAAAAGCTGAAAATCTGGGACGAAATTTCCGCAGCCGCCGAACGAGATGGCGTTGTGGAAGGTGTGGTGCTTTCCCGCGTTAAGGGCGGTCTGACGGTCGATATTGGCGTCAAGGCATTCCTGCCAGGCTCCCAGATCGACTTGCGCCCGGTTCGTGGTCTTGATCGCTACATTGGCCAGAAACTGCGGTTCAAAGTTATCAAGTTTAACCGCCGCAGAGGCAACATTGTTCTTTCACGTCGCGTACTGCTGGAAAAGGAACGTGAAGAACTGAAATCCAAGACTCTTGCTACTTTGGAAGTCGGCCAGATCGTGGAAGGCATCGTCATGAACATCACCGACTACGGCAGCTTTGTCGACCTTGGTGGTATCGATGGCTTGCTGCACATCACCGACATGTCTTGGGGCAGAGTCAACCATCCTTCCGAAATGGTTCAGGTTGGGGATCGCGTTCGGGTCAAGGTTTTGAAGTTCGATCCCCAGAGCGAGCGCGTTTCATTGGGCATGAAACAGACCACCGAGGACCCATGGCTGCGGGCTGGTGACCGTTACTTCGTGGAAGATCGTGTTCGTGGCAAGGTCGTATCCCTGGCTGATTATGGCGCTTTTGTCGAGCTGGAAGCTGGTATTGAAGGCTTGATTCACGTTTCCGAAATGTCTTGGACCAAGAAGGTCAAGCATCCTTCCAAGGTGCTGAACGTTGGTGACGAAGTCGAGACCGTCGTCCTGCAAGTCGATGCCCGCAATAAGCGAATCGCCCTTGGTCTTAAGCAGACTGAGATCAACCCCTGGAACCTGCTTCGTGACAAGTATCCTGTGAATACCATTGTGACCGGTAAGGTTCGTTCGGTGACATCGTTTGGTATCTTTGTTGGTATCGAAGACGGTATTGATGGCTTGATTCACATGCAGGATATTTCTTGGTCTCGTAAGATTAAGAATCCTGCTGAAACCTACAAAAAGGGTGATGAAGTCGAGGCAATCGTTCTTCACATCGACCCAGACAAGGAGCGCTTTGCCCTTGGTATCAAGCAGTTGACTACGGATCCGTGGGAAAAGGTTCATGATCGCTATCCAATCGGTTCAGTGGTGACCGGTACTGTTTCCAAGCTTCTTGATTTTGGCGCGATTGTCGAGCTGGAAGATGAAGTTGAGGGACTGGTCCACGCCTCTGAGATTCGGGTCGAAAAGGTTGAAAACGTTTCCAAGGTCTTGAAGGTTGGTGAAGAAGTTACAGCGATGGTCATCAATCTGATCCCCGAGGAGCGCAAGCTTGGTCTTTCAGTCCGCAGATATCAGGAAGCCCAGGAAAGTGGCGACTATCAGGAATATCTGAAGGTTCAGAAGGCTGCTCCGACAACGATCGGTGACCTGATTCGCGAGAAGCTTGATGTTTCAAGCCTGCCAACCGCTGGTCAGGAAGCAGCAGCGCCTAAGGCTGCAGCCAAGGCCGCTCCCAAGGTTGAGGAGCCAGAGGCAGAAGTGGCCGAGGAGCCAAAGGCAGAAGAAGCAAAGGTAGAAGTTGCTGAGGAGCCAAAGGCAGAAGTGGCTGCTGAGGCTACAGAAGTCGCAGACGAAGAAAAACCCGCTGAATAGTTGTTTCAGAATCTACTTATAATATTCATTACTTAGTATGCTCAGGCGCAGGGACAGGGTCCGGGGCTGGGTCAGGAGCCTTGGATGAAGATTGGGATTTTCATGATCTGGCTGGCTCCAGCAAATGGTGGCACTTTGATGCCTGAAGTTCTGGATTTTATGCAGCTTACAAGGTCAGAAGAGGCGCTTGGCGTTGTTTGAACACCACTGACCACCACGGTGCCTTTATTGATCACGTGAATCCTGACGACTCCGCCCTCAAATCCTGGGGTGCGATTTACCTCGCTTCTGAAACAGTGCACAAGACCGGGTGTTACCGCTTGTTGGATTCTGCCCAAATCTTCGTGTGTTAGCGTTCTGCCACCTGATGCCGCCGCAGCGTCATAACTTAAGTCCAATTCAGGGGCTTCAAGCTTGGCTGCAACTTGGTTGTTTCTGCCCGTACCACCACGCCTTTTCTTAGTTACCGCCTTTGGAGCCTCCTCCTCCTCGGCCTGAATCTGAATGGCCTCGGCCTTTAATTCCAGAACCGGCAACAATGTTTCAAAAGATATGTCTCTGTAGTAGTGCGATGGGTAGCTTGCGAGCACTGGCGGCGGTGGCTTTATCAAAAAGAAAGCGGCAATCCCACCAGCAACAGCAAGTATCCCACCAATAATAAACGGAAGTTGGTGGCTACGTTTTGACTGCCGTTCAACCGTCGCGTTATCTTCAGCCATCTCGGCCAGTCGCCTTGCCTCCGCCTCCTTTCGCATGGCCTCGGTCAGGTATTCAACAAACCTTGGAACTGTATCGACTTTGAACCACTGACGCTTTCTTTGAGCATACAACTCTGTGTCAGCCCAAATCTCACGTTTTTCAATTAATCCCTGAATTTCCTTAGATGTAAACGGCCCAAAGTCCATCCCATCTTTTCGGTACATCCAGCGTTCCAATGCATCGTCAGGTTTAATTTTTGACATATCGCTCTTTCACAAAAGTGAACCTAATAAGCTTTTAACCTCTACTGGGTTTAGGATCAAGGGGTAGTTTGGCAACTCCTGTGTTGTTAACCAAAAGAGCACTTCGTACAAAAACTGCCAAGTCATTACATACCTCGTCAGAGTCTGGAAGTTGCCCGGTTAAATCCTGAATTGAGGTGATTGGCTGGTCAGGCATCTTGCACGGTGCTATGAGTTTGAACCCATCCAAAGCATTACCAATGTTAAGTGCTATACCATGAGAGGTCAGCCCTTTTACAAGGTGAAAGCCCACTGAGGCAATTTTTTTGCCTTCAACATAAACACCGGGCCTGTCTTCATCCCATACACCGTTGATAACACCGTATTTTTCAAGGGTCTGTTGCAAAGCCAGCGCAACTTTTTGCAGTAGATCTGGAACTGAAAGTCTCATCTTATGAATGTTAAGTATCGGATATACCACGGCTTGTTCTGGATAGTGGAATGTTGCGCCTCCTCCTCGATTAACTGAGATCAGCTCAATGCCTTTACTTTTAATCAAATCTGGACTGGCCAGCACTTCCTCAGGAGCTGTGCGCCGGCCAAGAGTTAGAGTAGGAGGATGCCTTAACGCCAGTAAAATCCCATCTGAGCCCATTTCAAGCTCGTTTAATGCCTGTTGTTGTAATTCGAGGCCACGTTCATAAGGGGTTAGACCATAGAACCTTATTTGCATATTAAGCTTTCCCTAGTTTAAGACAGGTGGCAAATTGGGTTTGCATGCTATTCTTCATCTATATCAACTGGTTTGCGCAGTTCCTTAACTTCGGAGCGGATCTTTTTGTCCCTAAGCATCTTTTCCTTGGCTCTGGCGCTTCTTTTCCTTTTCTGACGTCTAATCTTTTCAATCGCCTGCCGTTGAGTGCTGGCGTCGCCCAAAATTTTCTGTTCGATTTTGTCAACCAATCGTTTCCGCGCAAGGTATCTGTTTAATCCTTGGGAGCGCTCTTGTTCGCATCTGACCAAAGTACCAGTTGGACGGTGCAGTAAAATCACACAAGTGGCGACTTTGTTGACATTTTGGCCACCTTTCCCGCCTGACCTAGTAAATGTCTCTTCAAGGTCTTCTTCCTTGATTTCAAAGGCAGCCATTCGCTCTTGAAGGGCTTTTGCCTTTTCTGGAGACACTGGAAAATCGACCATTTAAAAGCCTCGGGAAGCCCAAAATCAAACCATGGTAACGATACAGAATTTAAAGTTGCAATCAAGCCAAAATCAACGTTTCCGGTCCCGGCAACTCCCGATAGCGCCCTCCAGGATTGCCCCCGGACCATGTTGCAGGGTGCCCTCTCGACGTTCTTTTAGCTCTAAATCCTGCTTAACAGCACAATCTTCTCCCTGTCCCTGCCCCTGGACCCTGCCCCAAAAACGCTGTAAAGTCCCAGCAGTTTTGTTGCCTGTTTGCGGCCAGGAGATCCTTTATGCTCAATCACATACGTGTTGGTTTGGGGATGGACGTGCATCCTTTGATTCCGGGCGGGCCGCTGTGTTTGGGATGCTGCGAAATCCCCTTTGATTATCACCTCAAAGGGCACTCGGATGGCGATGTAGTTGCTCATGCCATTGCAGATGCGTTGCTTTCTGCTGGTGGCATTAGTGACCTTGGGACCTTTTTGCCTGCTTCTGATGATTCAATCAAGGGAATTTCGGGGGAGGATGTGCTAAAGAGGGTAGCAAGCGTTTTAGCGCAGGCTGGCGTCATGATAATCAATGTCGATTGCACTGTGATGTGTGACCGGCCTTCACTTGCTGGTTATGTACCTTCCATGATTAAGGCAATTGCTGCTGCATTAGAAATTAGCCCATCACAAGTGTCAATAAAACCCAGACACGCCGAAGGTTTGGGCTTTGCAGGCACAGGCCAGGGCATCTTCTCCCAGGCAGTCGTTTTGGTTCAGATTGATCCCAAAATCCCCGCTTGACCTCCGGCCGACTTACCGTTGATGCGGCGCATCCGTCGCTCAAAACCAGCTAAAATTAATTCTTTTATCCAGATTGACGCGTCCGTCCGTTTCGAGTTATGCTGTAAACACCTAGTGTTGGGGTTGAAAAAAATGATTACTCCTACTTCAGCGCAACCAACCGCTTTTCATCCTACGTCGTCGGTGCTTAACAAAACCAGACCCAGTGGAAAGGACAAGCAGAAATCTGCAACTGGATTTAGAACCGCGCCGTCGCTACTGGACGAACGTACATTGTCAGTGCTCCAAATCCAGCACACCTGCGTCCATGATGGGCCTGGAATTAGGACAACTGTGTTTTTTCGTGGCTGTCCTTTGAGATGTCGTTGGTGTCACAACCCTGAAGCTCAAGCCTTCGTACGTCTTGACGAGCACCTTGGGCATACCCCTAATGACATCATTGCCCAAGTAACTAAGGACCATGAATACTACGAACTAACCAATGGGGGTGTCACGCTTAGTGGTGGGGAGCCTTTGGCCCAGCATTTGCCAAGCCTGTTGGCATTACTTAGGCTAGCCAAAGAACAAGGTCTGCATGTAACTGTTGAGACAGCTGGCGACGTCCCATGGCGAGTATTCCAGGCTGTTGCTTCTTACGTCGACCTGTTCATGTTTGACCTAAAGTTGGTTGGGTCCCCCAAGCGCCACCGTGAGCTTACCGGGCGCGATGGCCGCAGGATCGAGGCCAATTTCCGCCGTCTCATGGCGACTGGCGCCAGCGTTAAAGTGCGGCAATGCATCGTTCCTGGCTTAAACGATTCTCCTGACGACATCAAAGCGTTGGCCGACCTGCTGAAGTCGACAGGTCAATCAGAAATTGAATTGCTACGCTACCACGACCTTTACGAAAAAAAGAATAATAGTCTTTCGACCAAAACGTCGACTGATGGTTCTGTGAAATCCCTTGGAATTTGTGCTAATGACAGCTTGAAGGCACTGCAGTATGCGATTGAAAACCTAGCCTTCAACGGCATAAACGCCCGCACAACAGCCTTTGCAGAGCCCAAACAGCCAGCCACTTTTACCCAACGTGTCAAGGACATAAAGCAGGCTATTCGTGAGGCGGGCTACTCAGTTTGTATCGAATCAGCACAACTAAAGACCGATTTTTTGAAAAAGCCCAGCAATGCGCCAGTTGCGATCTGGCGGGCAAATCTGCTCAGGCACCTGCTCAACCACAAGACGATCCGGATTTATCCAAACGAGCTAATAGTAGGCAACTTCACCAGCAAACGCGTTGGGGGCCATGTTTGGGTCGACTATATGGGCATTGCTGCAATTGCAAACGTGTGGGGGATTGATCGGCAAACGCCAGTTCCATTCGCCTGTTCCAGGGCAGACATGATTCGCTTTTACACCAAAATCGCACCATATTGGCTTGTTAACTCCTTGCAATCACGGGTGTTTCCACGTCTGCAAGACTTTGGGAAATTTGCACTGCGAGCCGCGGAAAAATGTACAGGTTTCAACAACAATATGGCCTCAATAGCCCACTTTTTGGTGAACAATGATCGCTTGTTAAGACTGGGCACCTCAGGCATTGCCACCCAGGCACGCCAACTACACACCCCTGCAAATCCCTTTTATGACAGTGTGTTACTTGCCCTAAAAGCACTTGATGAGTTTGCTGAGCGCTACGTCGAGTTGCTAAACAAAATGGCTGCAAAAGAACGCGACCCTCGGCGGCAAGCTGAACTGCTGCACATGGCTGAAGTGTGCGCATGGGTACCCAAGAATCCGGCGCGGACCTTTCATGAAGCGCTCCAAGCGATCATGTTCCTACAAATTGCGCTTTGCACGGAATCCTTTGAGAACGCCATTTCTCCTGGGCGATTGGACCAAATCTTATATCCATACTACAAGGCCGACGTTGAGGCCGGCAGGGTGGACTACGAAAGCGCCAAGGAACTGATGGCGTGCTTTATATTGAAAATGGACGAGATTGTCTTTCTTAATGATGGCGACAGGTTATTACAGTTTGGAAAGCTGTTTGAAAGCTTGTCTCCAGTTGAAACAGTCACTGTGGGTGGTACTGACGGCCAAGGTAACGATGCTACCAACGACGTCACTTACATGATTTTAGATGTTTGCGAATTGCGGCCCATCTCGGTCAATATGGCCGCACGCATTCACAAAAACAGTCCACCTGAATATGTTGAACGAATCGCGCAAGTCTATCTAAACGGATCGCCGATGCCTGCTCTTTACAATGACGAAGTCTACGTCCAGGCCCTTTGTCGTGAGTACGGTGTCTCAGATGAGGACGCCAGGGGCTACGGCATTGTTGGGTGTGTCGAGCCGGTTGCATCAGATGACCACTTTGCAAATACCGACAGTGCAAATGTAAATGTCGTTCTACCTTTCATTCAGGCACTCACAGGGGACACCAGCCGCCTTTGGCATCTCGGGGATTTGGGCCGGTTAAATCGCCGGTTCCAAAGCATTTTGTTGGGTAACAGACCACCGGCGTCGATGGACGAGTTGATTCAGCGTTTTCGTCAGCGTCTGCAGGCCATAGTCAGGGATATCTTGGCTGAACAGCAGCTGATCGAGACCACACTAGCCAGCAGCATGCTGACACCGTTGGCTTCGTCGCTATATCAAGGCTGTATGACGTCTGGGCGCGATGTTTATGAAGGCGGTACAAAGATCAACAGCAGCGGCATCCAAGCTGTAGGAATCACGGATGTTGCAGACTCGCTTTTGGCTATTGACCATCTTGTGTTTAAAGAGGGCCGCTACACGATGCACGAGCTATTGCAAGCGCTGGAAGCCGATTTTCTGGGCTGGCAACGGCTTCACCAAGACCTTCTTAGTTGTCCAAAATTCGGAAACGACTCGTCTGATGAGCCAACCAGATGGATGCATCAAGTTATGCAGGCTTGGGTAGATGCTCTAGGCAAATCGCCACATCCCGGCCGCAACGGCAAATATGTCGCTGGATACTACGGTTTGAACGTGAATCGCGTGTACGGGAAAAAGACGCCGTCACTACCTTCTGGGCGTCGACGTGGTGAGCCCCTGGCAAATAGCTTGTGCCCACATTTTGGAATGCAAATGGTGGATTTGACATCATCCCTGAACGCCGTTGCACGCCTGGATTTTGCCAAGTTCGCCCCAAACGGGACGACCTTGACTCCAACTATTGACACAGGCATGTTCCCAGGTCATGAGGGGGTGCGCAACCTTGCGGGTTTAATTTGCGGATTTTTCAACCAAGGCGGCATGCAGCTTCAACCCAATTTAGTCAGCCGTGCCCTGTTACAGGACGCTTATGACAACCCAGGTAAGCACAAGGATTTGGTAGTTCGTATAGCTGGTTACTGCGCGTATTTTGATGACCTATCTGACGAGTTGAAGCGAGAGATGTTGGCAAGAACTTACTACTCTTGATTTTAGGCCGGGACTCCTTACATTAAAGGGCTGGGGTGCCAGATGAGAGGCGACCAATCGGAGCAGAGCATGCTTTCTGAACTTAGAAAAACCCGTAACCAGCAGCGCACCGAGCGAAGGCGCCAAGCCCTGCTGGATGCAGCGGGAAAGGTGTTCACCCGCCAAGGATTTCACCGCACTCTGGTTTCAGACATAGTAGCTGAAGCCCACGTTGGACAAGGGACTTTTACCGTTATTTCCCGGATAAAAGAGCGATTTTTGAAGCCTTGCTAGATCGCTTTTTGGCCAACGTGTTTGAGGCCTTTGCTGGAATGACTGCGAATCCTCCCCAAGATCAAGATGAATATCGCGAAGCTTCGATTGTGGCGATTCGACAAGCTACGGAAATCTTGGATCGTGATAGGGATTTGGCACTTTTGTTGCTGCGAGAAGCCCCAACCGTTGACAGCGAGCTTGAAGACAAGGTGAGCTCTGTTTACTCAGCCTTGGTGACCATTGCTCGCTCGTTTCTGGACCGAGCGATTAAAGAAGGCTTTGCTCGTCCTTGCAACACTGAATTAGTTTCAGAGGCAATCGTTGGGATAGGGGCATGGATGGCCAACGCATGGTGGGCTGGGCGTTTGCCGGACTTTTCAAAGGATCAGGTGATAGAACAGCTGGTGGACTTTGCCTTCTTTGGAATTGGAAGTGCCAATAATAGTTAGATATTTGGCTGCTGGATTCGATTCGTTTGGAAGAAGTTCGTAACTTAAATCTGGTACTGGAACCGGAAGTCCGTTAAACTCTCTCGGTTTTGTAAGCTTAGCCCAGGTGGGCTGGCATGGGGGTGCTAATGAAATTAAGATTGTTCAGCCTTTTGGCAGTGACTGCTTTTATTGTGGCTTGTTCAGACGATCCTGAACCTGGAAAAGATACCTTTACTGGTGATCCGGATACCACGGATACTGATACTGGTGATGTAGCTGCAGATGACAGTGTAGATACTGACACCAAGCCAGCTGAAGACATCATTGGCGACGAGGATGTGGTCGACGATGAGGACGTGGTCGACGCTGAAGACGTGGTCGACGATGAGGGGGTAGCCGAAGATAAGGTGGAGCCCACTGATCCGGCTAGCGCACGTCCTGATGCCGACTGGTCGACGCTGCCGACTTTGCCACAGGATAAAAACTTCGCAACCCGCTACGCCGCCGGGGTGGCCAGAGTCGATATTTCTCCCACAAAGCCTATAAATCTATCTGGTTATGGTAATTGCACGGGTAATGCCGATATATGCCGTTTTGCGCTTGGCGTCCATGACCCGCTTTATGCGACTGCGGTGGCTTTTGCAGACCCGCAAAATGAGGAAGTAGTCGTATTTGTTGGCTTTGATGGCGTTGGCATATTCCCATTTGATGCGGACGTAATCCAAGCTAGGGTGCAGACTCGTATGTATGAAGAAAAGGGCCTGTATTTTCAAGGTGAACGGTTGATTCCAGTAGCCACTCACTCTCATGCTGGTCCGGATACCACAGGTCTGTGGGGTGATATGATGGACCCGGATAACATTCGCGACGAGGAATACATGAGCATCCTTCGAGAAGGCATCGTTGAAGCTGCAATCCAGGCCATTGATGACTTAGGGGATGTCGAGATTGCCTGGACAAAGACCTCGCTGGAAAACAGAACCAATGACTATTTCAACACCGATTACGATATGTACATCATCCAAGGAAAGCGACCTGACACAGATACCCTGTTCACCATGGTTCGATGGGCCGCCCATCCAACAGTCTATGGCTCTGATAATATTGCTGTTTCTGCTGATTGGGTCGGCCCTTTCCGCAAGAAGATCGACGAGGCCACCGGTGCGTTATCCGTGTATCTCCAGGGCCCCATTGGCGGTGTTTATCCCATAAACCGTCCTGAAGAATGTGGCTTGGAAGAAGAAGCTTTTCCTGATGGCTATAAGTACGAAAATCCAAAGGAGCCTGGCAATATGGACGTTCAGCGGATGAAGGTTACTTGTACAGGCTATCTGATTGCTCAATCGGTTTTGGATGCTCTTGAAGGTGAATTGACACCGGTGGCGGACACTGGCATCGAGTTTAATTACAAGGATTTTGAATTCCATGCCGAGAACGAACTGTTCTCAATGGTGCTTCAGATTGCACCGACTATTCCCCTCCCACCAATTAACTCTGCCGACCCAGATGCCAAGATTTGGGAAGAAGTCGAATGGGTGAAGTTGGGAGACCTCAATTTCTTGACGAGCCCAGGTGAGTCCTTCCCCACGTTTGCAAAGAAGGGGGCTGATATTCTTGTGGAGGCTGGATATACCAATCCCATCGTCATGGGGATGTCTCCAAACTGGCTAGGATACCTGCTGGTCAAGGAGCACTGGGAACTGGATAAAGAGGTGATCGACGCCAATAAGCTGGACTACAACATGACCCTCTCCCCAGGTAAATATCTGGACGAGGCCTACACCGCAGCAATCCAAGCCATGGTCGATGAACGCGCCCGGTAATCCCTGCCCTTTGATGCCCTTGTAATCTGCAGTAAAACCCCAAATTTGTTGACGCTTACTTTGTTACCAGTAGAATGCTGTTCGTGAGAATTGTAGTTGGCGGCACACCATCTTCTGGAAAATCTAAAGTCGTTCTGGCGTTGGCCCAAAGCGATGGATTTGGCCGCCTTGGGGTCGCCAAGCTGGATTGTGTATCGTCGGTCGATGAAAAGATGTTTTTGGATCAGGGCCTTGTGGTGAAGCTGTTGCTGGCTGGCCGCTATTGTCCTGACCATCTGTTGATGGAGAGCCTGCCCGAGATAGATGAATGGGCGCACAATTTAGATACGCTGGTGATTGAAACGGCTGGGCTGTGTGGCAGGTGCGCGCCATATCTGTGCAATTCAGTCGCGATTTGTGTGATCGACTGCACGGCTGGTTCAAGGACCCCATACAAGCTGGGGCCGCTTCTGACGGATGCTGATATTGTGGTTTTGTCCAAGGGGGATTTGGTTTCCCAGCCAGAGCGTGAGATTTTCGCTGGCGCTGTGCGAGGCAAAAATCCAGGGGCAACACTGGTGTGGTTCAATGGGTTGACAGGGGAGGGTGCCTGGGATTTGGTCAAGTCCGTTCAGGGTGTGATCGCTGGTATGGTAGATGGTGAGCAGGCCTTGAAAACGCCTCTGCCTCAGTTGTACTGTTCCTACTGTCTTGGTAAAGCCGAGGTTGGCATTTACTGAGTTTTCAGGGGGTAAACTTTGGAATTTCAATGCATTCCAGATGCTTTAGGCCTTAATCCAGAACAATGGTCTTTGGTGGCTGGCTTTTTAGGATTTCGCGAAGAGCCTGAGTCCAGGGTTGGTTATCTTGCCAGGATGCCACAGGAACGGGTGGCCGTGCTGTTGCCACAGCTGGTTGGGCTTGGAATTGTCAGGCGGCGTGAAACCGCGCAGGGACCTTGGTACGGTTTGATTCCAGTTGAAGAGCTGCTTGCAAAGGCCGCTTTGGCTGCTGAAGACCCAGATGTTTTCGAGATGGAAGCCAATCTGCTGCGGCGCGTGGTTGAGGGCTTTGGTACGCCTGGCCTGACTGTGATTAGCTCATCCGAGGATCGAGACCCAGCAAGGCGAATTCCAGAGATCACCAAATACGCTGACACCTTGATGCCATATATTGATTTGCGCCTTGGAACCAGGTGCAACCTGAATTGTACATACTGCCTTTTGGGTCATGAAAATCGTACAACCAGGACAACTGCCGAGATTGTTTCAGACCTGATGCTGGGCCGTCGTCGAAATCTGCAAAAGGTCGCCCTGACTGGTGGTGAGCCAACCCTGCATCCTGAAGTGCTGAAGATTATTACAGTTGCCAGGACTTTGGGTTATCGCCAGGTCATCTTGGTTACAAACGGGGTAACGCTGTCAATTCCTGGGGTTTTAGACCGGCTTGTTGAAGCGGGCATAACTGCTGTGGGCATATCGTTTGATACGCCTGATAAAGAAATCGCGCACGAGTTGTGGCAAAGTCCAGTGTTCGACAAAGTTTCTCAGGCGTTTGATGCAGTTGCCAGGCATCCACAGCTTCTTTTGGGTAGCATCGCAGTTATAACCAAGAAAAATGCTTCGCAATTACCAGATCTTGCAAATTGGTGGGCTGATCGCAACGACGCCATGGAAAACTTGTTTGTTCCAAACATCGACTTTGTGATGCCTGAAGAAAATGCTTGGTTAAATCGGGAAGAGCTGTTGCCAAAACTGACGGATGTAATGGAGCCGGTTTTAAAGGCCTTGGAGATAGCTCATGGTAGGGGGTTACCTCTGACTTTCCGTGGCTTTCCGCTTTGTTTGCTGCCAGGCTTGGAGCGATATTCATACGACCGCTACATGTCCATATTCAGGCTTACCAGCAGCGCAGAAGGTGATGTTTTTGACAAAACGTCGGTCGACTTGCTGCGCACGAAGGGGCCCCAGTGCCGTAAGTGTAAGCTGCGCAGGGAATGTAACGGTGTTTCCAGAGGTTATGCGAATCTGTATGGGTATGGGGAACTAGTGCCGGTAAGGGGCGCTTGAGGGCGGGACAGGGGCGGGGGCAGGGACCGGGACAGTAGCAGGGACAGGGGCGGGGGTGGAGTCTGGATCAGGGGCTTGTTATGAAAGTTGTGATCGTTGCAGGTGGGCAAGGGGTTGGAAAGACTGCGGTTTTGTTGCACCTTTTGCGTCACGCTCAAAAGGCTGGGCTAAAAGCTGGCGTGTTCAAGATTGACGCGCTTGATGCTGGTGATGAACTGGTTTTCATCCAAGCCGGTTTTGCAGCCAAAGGTCACAGCGCCAAGGATGTCTGCCCAGATCACGAGGCCATGGTGTCTCTTGGTCGAGCTTGGGACTGGGCCGAGGACCTGGATCTTGACCTGCTGTGCATTGAAACAGCCGGCCTTTGCCACAGATGTTCACCATTTTTGAAGCGAGCCCTTGCCATCTGCGTTGTCAGCGGTCTTGCCCACCTTGGCACTCCTGAAAGCATGCGCCCCATTGTCGAGGCCTCCGACCTGATAGTTTTGACCAAAACCTCGCTGATAAGCCCAACCGAGCGGCACATCTTTACCGCCAAACTAAGGGCCATCCAACCCCAAGGACGAGTTTTCACCGTCGACGGATTAACCGGCGAAGGCGTTGGCGACTTGGCCGCTATGGTGCTTGATTCCAGGGACATCAGATTCATGGATATCGAGCCTTTAAGGGTGACTTTACCCATGGGTTACTGCCATTTTTGCCAGGGCATTGGCTCAGGGCACGAAAGATAAATTGCAGGAGGGATAATGCCCAAAATGACCACTATGAAGATTGAGGCTGGCACCGACAAAAGCGGCGCGGCCGAGTCATACGGGGCATTGTCATTTCATGGCGGCCAGGTGGTAGCCATCTGTGGCCCCACAGGCTCTGGAAAAACGCGGCTCCTGTCGGACATGGAGCGCTTGTCACAAGGGGATTCCCCCACTCGCCGCAAGGTTTCCCTTACTGGCGTTGATGAAAAGCTGGTTGAATCTGGTTTCGCGGTCGGTCGAATCAGCCAAACGATGCAGTTCTTCCTTGACCTCTCAGTCGATCAATTCATCGAAATGCACGTGGCCGCCCGCAGCGCCAATACTGACAAAAGTGCGGTTATAAACGCCGCCAACAACCTTGCAGGTGAGCCGATGTCAGGCTCGCAGCCTCTGGCCACACTATCCGGAGGCCAAGCCAGGGCCTTGATGGTCGCGGATTTGGTTCTGGTGGCCAACGCCCCAGTGCTTCTGATCGACGAGATCGAGAACGCTGGAATTGATCGCCATGCAGCGCTTGAGTTTTTGGTCAAAGAAAACAGGCTAGTTTTTTTGGCCACCCACGACCCATTAATCGCGTTAAGGGCTCATAAACGTTTGATTTTGGGTGAAGGCGCCATCAAGCAAGTCATTGAAACCAGCCCAGGTGAACTGCAGACCGCCGCCAAACTAGAGGCCACCGAGCGCGAAGTCAAAGAGCTACGTCGGCGCCTGCGCTACGGCGAATCGCTTGGTTAACGCCAGCTAGTGCTGAGGGACTTTCCACAACAAATCTTCCAGCGATTTTCGCTTCTTGGCACTGGCCTCATCCGCGGGATAGCCCAATGGGGTAAACGCCACAGGATCAATTTCAGGCGGCAGATTAAGCAGTTGCCTTGTGGCCTCATCATCAAAATTGCAAATCCAACAGGTACCAAGCCCAAGCTCGGCTGCCTGCAACACAATGTGGTCCATCACTATTGCGCCGTCAATATTGGCGTGGTTTTTACCATCTTTACGCACCCAGGCCTTGTCTGTTTCCGCCAAAACTCCCAACACATACGGTCCCTCGACGAACCAAGGGCGGTGATAAATTCGCGCCAGCGCCTCTTCATGCCCTTTTGTTTCCAGCACCACAATCTTAAACGCCTGTTTATTTGCTGCAGTAGGGGCCAACCTAGCCGCCTCCAAAATCAGCTCCAGGTCTTCCTGCTTCACCGCGTCTGGCTTATAACCACGGACACTCCTGCGATTTTTAACCAACTCCTGAAAACTCACATTACCTCCTTACACAAACAACCTGGCCCCGATTGTAGCCCAATGCAAAGCCCCTGTCCCTGTTGACGCAACTTTAGATACCCCAAAACTAGGCACCAAAAAGCAAATTTGCCCATGTCACGAAGACTAGGCGGGGATTATTGAACGCCGAGCATCACCAGGATGCCAACTCGTTTATTACTTCCTGTATTATAAGACTGGCGGGTGTCCGTAGGAGGTTGAGCACATGAGAAGGACATCTTTTTTTCCTGCATCTATCTTGGCTTTCGTTTGTATCTTTATCGCTGTATCCGGTTGCTCAAACACTGAAACGGTGGAAAAGGAGTTGCCTTTGGAGACGGGCGAGCCGTCAGGCGACCTGTCTGAAGTCGAGTTGCCTTTGGATATGAACGAACCTACAGATGACCTGTCTGAAGCCGAGTTGCCTTTGGATACGAACGAACCTACAGATGACCTGTCTGAAGCCGAGTTGCCTTTGGATACTAGTGAACCTACAGATGACTCCGTTGATGACACCTGCCAACCAGATAAGCAAGGCTACGGTTGCTCATGCGTTTCCAGTGTGCGCAGCTGTACCAATGCAAGATGCGTGTCTTCGGAAGGACGAATGGGATACCGCTGTGCCGAACCTTGTGGATTATACGCTGGTTGTCGAAGCTTTGAGGAGTGCATCAACCTGTCTATAGGGGAGCCAGCATACTACTGCTGGGATGTCCGTGATCGGTTGTGTTTGCCGTGCTCATCCGACTTTGGGTGTTTTGGCGGTGCAAGGTCTCTCTGCACCTCTCTTCCTCAGGGTGGAGACGAAGATGTGTGCTTAATCACCTGCGACTCCACCAGCGACTGCCCCGAGGACTACGACTGCATGATGCATCCTGAATTACGCAAGAACGTCTGCTCTCCGTCGTCTGGTCAATGCCCTCCCCTAAACTGATCAGCGTTCGGCGTCAGGAAGGTAAGCACGTTAAGCTCATAAAACAGATTTAACGCCTCGGTCCAAGACTAGGCGGGGATTGCCAGCGCAAAAAAGTCCCTTGTTACAATGACCTCAAATATGCTAAAAGGCTCTTTCCATTCGCCGGGGTGGTGGAATGGTAGACACAGGAGACTTAAAATCTCCAGATCTTTATGGTCGTGCGGGTTCGAGTCCCGCTCCCGGCACTTTTGGTTCGCTTTTTGTCAATAATTTCCAATGGTTGCCTTTGAGGGCTGTGAATGTTGATTGGTGGAAAAGGTTGCAGTGAGCCTCGTTTATTGCCAGATGGCTGGGTTTTGGAAAAGGCCCAGCTAAAGGACCTAGACACGATAATTTCCTTTAACCGATCCATGGCCAAAGAAACAGAAGGCAAGGACTTGGACCTTCAGACTGCCACCAGCGGAGTCAAGGCCGTCTTATCCGACCCAAATCGCGGTTTCTATCTCATCGTTCGAGATGAATTAGACAATCTAGTTGGCCAGCTCATGGTCACCTTCGAATGGAGCGACTGGCGTTCCGGCTGGTTTTGGTGGATTCAAAGCGTTTACGTACGCCTAGATTCTCGCAACCGCGGAGTTTACGCAGCCCTCCACTGCAAAGTCCTTGAAATGGCAAAGGAACAGAAAGATGTCGTAGGCCTCAGACTGTATGTAGACAGCGACAACCACGTAGCCCAAGCCGCCTACCAGGCCCTGGAAATGGAACAAACCAGGTACCTCTTGTTCGAGTACCCAATTCATATCAAGTAAGAATCCCGGGGGATACAAAGGTCCGAGTCAGACTGGCAATTGATGCCACTTGCACTTATGGCTAGTTTGCTTCTGAAGCTTCCAAATGGTTTGGATATGGATAGCGCAAATGATACTTTAGACGCTTCCCGTCATTGACATCATTACTATGAACGAATACTTTCAGCGTGTCTGCGCTTGATGTTAGCCAGGTTGGCTTGTCCAGATGTAGGTTTGGATGTGTTTTAGTCCGGGCGTACGTTTTGGCCGCTTGTGGATGGTGGAGCGCAAGGAGGGGTGATCCTTTCTTGGGTAGTTTTGATCGTGCTGGTGGTGGTTGGGTTGCTTGTTGGGCTTAACTTTTGGGAACGGCAGGAACTGAAGATCTCTGACGAGGAGTTCGACGACGAACTGCATATGACGGATGAGGCGTTTGAGATCAAGTATGGGCACCCAAGCGTCCCAAGTTCCGGGGTAGGGTGAAATCGAGATCGTGCTCGTAACGTTCGGACAGCAAATAGGCGTCCGATGTAATCTCTCAAAAACACGGATGAGTTGCGTCCATTGGTGTATAACCTGTGGAATTTGTTATTGACTTTGGTCGGATGGCTTGACATCCCGGATGCCCAAGACGCTGACGTCCTGGGTTGATGGTGGTGTAAAGTTGATGTGTTGTCTGTTATAGGAGGTAACCATATGGGTGATCCAACGTACGAATTTGATTTGTTGAAAGCTGCAGTCGCTGGCAATGTAGAGCTCGTCAGGAGTATGGGACCTAACCGCGTGGATAACGACGGTTGGTCTCCTTTAATGACTCTGATTTCGATGGCTAAACTCCCGATGATAGACGGCGACACTGGGGACGTGACCTGGCTTAAGCTTGATGAAAACATGGTCAGGAGAGGGGTAGTGTCACTCCTAGCTGCTGGCGCAGACGTGCGGTTTAGAGATAGCGGGATAACTGCGCTGAGTCTTGCTCAGGACAAGGGGTTCCAAACTGTTATCCCGTTATTAGTCGAGGCTGAAAGAGATCAGGCGGATAAGCCAATGCCGACGCCACCATCTTCCGGGGGGTGTGTGATTGCGACCGCTTGTCTAGGTGCAGACTCGGATGAGATTGCAGCCCTTCGCAAGCTCAGAGATGACGCCATTTTGGCGGATCCCATTGCTCGTGATTTCTTTCACGTCTTCTGGAGTCGATACTACGAGTGGTCGCCTGGGGTTGCTCGTATTGCTTCGCAGGATGGTGCGGTCAGAGAGAGTATTCGTTGGTCGTTCCTGGATCCATGGCTTGCGTGGATGGAATTCGCTACTTTGGTTGGACGCAGAGACGTTAGTGCTCTTACCGATGTTGAGAAGGATGAGATTCTTCTGCGGTTGAATAGACGACTGACTGCATGGCTGGATGAACTTCCCAATCATCTGGAATCGAAGTGCCCCTCAGATAAATCGGAAGTTTTCGAGGCCTTTGACCGATTTCGCATGTCTGCATTGAAGGTCTTCGGAAAATGAACGGTTACTCGGAAGGTAGTTAAGTAGGCAGAGGTCAAGCGTACACTATTTGTCCATCATTTGTATGTGCAGAAATCTTTGTTCAACCAGCTAGCTAAAACTAGGTGGTGATTTTTTGGGAGAATCTGTAAAACATTGGGCTTGCTCTAACACAAAGTTTGGCTGTATAATCCGGCGACCAAGAGGTTTTTGATGTACGCTCCTCTTTTTGTGAACGATTCGTCTTTGCATCCGGAAAACAGCAGTCGTGCGCTGCTGGTGAGTCTAAATACCCCCCCCCAATATCTGGCTTAAGTGCTTAAAACAACAGCGTATATTTGGTGTTGAGTCGAGGTCGTCTTCGCAGAACTTGTGTGTCAGTAGTCTTCAGGTTCGGACCGACCACAAGAAACTGGTGCCTGGCCAAAAGAATGTTTTAACCCCTGAAATTCGTGAACGCATAGCCACAATCTCAATTAACAAGGAGGGTAAGATGAAGTCGGTTTTCAGGACGTTACTTGTAGCATTGGTAGCCGTTTCAATTACGACCACCGCATCAATAGCTTCTGCCGAAGAGAGTGGTGATTACTGGTGGTTGACTCAGGGTGCGGAAGTCTTACCAAAGGGGACTTATGCATTGGACGTCCGGCTTGGTTGGCCATCAACCGATTTTGGTATTCACATCCCGCTTGGGGCCAAGTTTGAGCTCACGCCGTTTATTACTATTGACTATGGTTATTACGAAGCTCGGATAGAAGAACTCACCATTGGAAACACGGTTGGCGTCCAGTTGAAGGGGCTACTTTGGAAAAGCGGCGGGAACGCAATCTCGCTTGGTGCTGACATTGGTTTTGCTATGAACTATGTTGGCTACCTTAACCTTTTCTGCGTAGAATTCATGGATCAGAACTTGGATCGGTACCTTTTCTGCGAAAGGATGGGTTTTGAGGCGGCATTCCAGATTGGAGGCCCCGAATTAAGGTACAGTCATCGCTGGGATAATCCACGCGTCGCGATTGTGACGGGACTCAGAATGCCGATTCGTGTTTGGTTCACTACACAAGTAGCTGAAATTCCAATTCTGTACATCATCGGTGTCGAATTTAACGTGGTTAAGAGCTTTAACATGCACTTCAATTGGGAAGTAGGTCCCCTTGTCTTGGCCGATTGGGAGGTGACCTTTGTTGGTCTCTATACTGGCGGCCAGTTTGGCATCTCATACCTTTGGTAAATTCGGCGGCTGAATCCAATCCAGTGCCTCGATTTCAATGACGAACGTGACTTGTGTTTTAAAGGTTTACCCCGTCTTAGTGTTAAGAGTTGGTGTATTGCCTATCATCGCACCTCCTAGTAAGCCGCTTTTGCCGCTGTTTTGAACAATATCTCAAGACTTTTACCACTCATCTGGGGTATAGTAGTGCGTCGTTGTTTTGGCTCTTGGCAAAACTTAGGTCCAACCGTTGTTGACTGGAGGTGTGCTGTGAAATTGTCTGATCGTGGAAATGCGATGCCTGCGTCCCCTATTCGACGGCTGACTCCTTTGGCGGATGCCGCTAAGGCAAAGGGAATCAAGGTGTTTCACCTTAATATTGGCCAGCCTGATATTACAACTCCGCCGGAAATGCTGGAGGCGGTTAAGGCCTTTTCTGACCCGGTTCTGTCATATGGGCCTTCTGCTGGTTTGAATGAGACCAGAGAGGCTATGGCAAAGTACCTAAGGGGCATTGGCGTTGATGTGTCTGCTAATCATGTGCTGGTGACTCAGGGCGGTAGCGAGGCCATTTTGTTTGCAATGGCGGCCATCTGCGATCCAGGTGATGAAATCATCGTTTTTGAGCCCTTTTACACCAACTACAGTGGCTTTGCCTGCATGTTGGGCGTGAACCTGCGTGCGGTTCAAACGAAGGTTGAAGACGGCTATCACCTGCCACCAGTAGCCCAGATCGAGGCCAAGATTACCCCCAAGACAAAGGCCATCTTGTGGTCGTCTCCTGGTAATCCAACTGGTGCCGTGTTTACAAGGCAGGAAGTCACCGCTTTGGTCGAACTGGCCAAGAAACATGGTCTGTATGCCATCAGCGATGAGGCTTATCGCGAATTTTGCTATGACGGGCATGTGGCGACCTGCGTCCTTGATGTTGCGGCTGAACTGGGTTGCTCAGACCGAGCCATCCTGATCGACAGCATCAGCAAGCGATTTTCCGCTTGTGGTGCCAGAATTGGCTTCTTGGTTACCAAGAACGAAGAACTGCTGGCCGCGATTCTGCGTTTTGGACAGGCCCGCCTTTGCCCACCAACCCTGGAACAGTACGCCGCCACCGTTGGCTATTCTGTGATTGACAAGTACGTTCCCCCGACAATTGATGAATATCGCCGGCGTCGGGACCGCGTTATGGAAGGCCTGGCAAAGATTCCTGGCGCAACCTGTGCAGTCCCAGAAGGTGCGTTTTATGTGCAGCCTCGCCTGCCGGTTGGCGACGCGGACGCCTTTGCCCAGTGGCTTTTGACCGACTTCCAAAAAGACGGCAAAACGGTAATGGTTGCCCCAGGTAACGGCTTTTATGCCACTGAAGGCGCGGGCGCAGAAGAAGTCAGAATTGCCTACGTTTTGAAGGAAGAAGACCTGCAGATTGCCATGGACCTGCTGGTTGAGGCAATCAAGCAGTGGAATCAGCGCTAGGCGCTGCTAGGAACAGCTATTTCAGGATAAAATCCCAACATGTTGACTAACAATCCACAAGTTAGGCGTATTGTCAGATTTGCCTTGGATGAGGACATCGGAACTGGGGACATCACCACCATGACCGTGGTGCCGCCTGATGTGGTCGTTGATGCGCACATAGAGGCCAAGGCCCAGGGAGTTTTGGCTGGCCTGCCCGTGGCGCAGGTGGTGCTTGAAGAGGTCGACCCAACCATAACTTGGGAGGTGTTGCACCCAGATGGGACGGTGGTTGAACCAGGCATGCAGGTGATGAAGATCCGCGGTCGGGCGGCCTCGCTTTTGACCGCCGAGCGCACCTTGCTGAACTTTGTGATGCGCCTGTCAGGTGTGGCTACCGCAACCCGCCGCTTTGTCGATGCCATGGCTAAAGGCAGAGTAGTCCTGCTGGATACCAGGAAAACCACGCCAGGCTTAAGGGTCTTGGAAAAGTACGCCGTCAGGATTGGTGGCGCCAGAAATCATCGAATGGGCTTGGATGGTGGGGTGTTGATAAAAAACAACCACATAGCTATCAGAAGTGGTGACTTGCGCTCGGCAATCTTGGAGGCGCGTGCCAAAGCTCCAGCTTTGACGGGCATTGAGGTCGAGGTCAGGACCATCGAAGAGGCTTGTCAAGCAATCGACGCCGGGGCAGATATGTTGCTGCTGGACCACATGACCCATGAACAAGTGGTCGCGGTTCGCGAACGTGCCAGGGCGGCAAACGCCCAAAACATCAAGCTTGAACTGTCTGGCAACGTGACCATTGATAGGGCCCACGAGATAGCGCAGATGGACGTCGATTTCGTGTCTTCCGGCGCCTTGACTCATCAAGCTCCATGGCTCGATTTTTCGATGTATATCAAGGTCCCGGCCTCCAAAAGTTCAGCCTCACAAGAGGGCCATGTTCAAGACCATTGATTCTAGCGCGAACGAGGTGACAGATGCTGGCAGCCATTGATATTGGCAACACCAACATTGTGATTGGAATATTTGACGGGGATAGGCTGGTCAGCAGCTTCAGGATTGCCTCCAGAGCCGAGACAACTGCCGACGAATATGCGGCCACCCTGGACGGATTGCTTAGGATGGCCAACTTGGCCCCAAAGCAGGTACATCACGTGTGTTTGGCAAGCGTTGTCCCAAGGTTACAGGCCGTTTTTGTTGAACTTTCCAAACGCTTTTTTGGACAACAACCTCTAATTGTGGGCCCAGGGGTCAAAACCGGAATCTCGATTTCCTATGAAACTCCAAGGGATGTGGGCGCAGACAGAATTGTAAACGCAGTGGCGGCGCGTGGATTGTATAAAACCGACCTGATAGTCGTGGATTTTGGGACCGCGACCACCTTTGACGCTATAACTGCAGGCGGCGAATATCTTGGCGGCGTAATCGTGGCAGGTGTCACGGTCAGCTTGGATGCCTTGTTTTTGCGGACCGCGAAACTGCCCAGGGTAGACGTTGCGCGTCCCCAGTCGGTCATTGGTCGAAATACCATCCACAGCATCCAATCAGGTGCTTTTTATGGCTATCTATCAATGGTCGAGGGGATTGTCACCAGAATGAAACTGGAAATGAAGGACCCAGTCCATGTTATCGCGACTGGAGGCATGGCCTCGCTGGTGTGCTTAGAGTGTGCGGTCGTTGATCGAATTGAGCCAGACCTGACCATGATGGGTTTGAAATTGATCCACAACATGAACCGTTAGGCATGTGAGTGTAGTTTGGGTGACTAGCCCGGACCCAAAGCAATTTTCGCTTGGAACATTCATTTTGGCCAAAGGTTCAGGTAGGATGCGTGAAGCTTTTCGAAGCTTGGGAGCATCGAAATGAGGATAATGAGGGTTTTACGTAATTTATTTTTTATAGCGCTGGTTTTGGCGGCCGCCCTGTGGATTTTGGAGTTTAAATTCGACTCCAGCGGGGCCCTGTACAAAGTAATAAGCGGTCATGAAGTTCTGGCCAACGATAACTCACCGCAAACTTTGAAGAAATTAAAGTACCTGACCAGAAGCACCGGTTTGATTCAGGCAAACTATGTGGTGCCAGATCGCCTGAAACCGTTGCCAATGCTGCTTGGGGCCCTGCGTGGTGCAGAAGGGTTGATCCCTGACATGATGATTATTCCGGACGCAGACGAGCCTGAAGACGTGAAGCTTATTGAAGTCAGAATGGGCGTAAAAACCAAGAGTTTTGCGGTCGAAGACGTTGATACCTTGTTTAAGGTTAATTGGCGCCTGAAAGACATATTTGAGTTTGTTGCCGATAATCTGTCGAACGACGTGAAAACTGATGAAGTCGAGTATGCCGCAATCAACGGAATGCTGCTGCCTCTCGATGAACATTCGTCATTTTTGTCGCCAAGGGCGTACGCCGACATGATGATGGATACTGAAGGCAGGTTTGGTGGCCTGGGTATAGTGATTTCAAGCCGCAATGGCGTTGTGACCATTGTGTCTGTCATGGAGGAGACTCCAGCCGAAAAGGCAGGGCTTCGTAGCGGAGACCAGATAGTTGAAATTGGGGACGAATCCGCCATGAACATGTCTTTGACAACGGCGGTGTCCAAAATGCGCGGGGAACCTGGAACAGAAGTAACCATAACCATCGAGCGCAAAGGATGGGACGAGCCAAGGCAAATGACTTTGGTGCGCGAGGAAATCAGGGTTAAGAGCGTCACCCATCAAAACCTGAAAGACGGTATTGGCTATATCAAAGTTCGCAATTTCCAGGAAGACACCGTCGAACAGGTTGAAAACGCCATAAAGCTGCTGGGTCGCGAAGGTGCCAGTCGTGGTTTTGTGCTGGACCTGCGGCAAAATTCGGGCGGGTTGTTGGCCCAAGCTGTTGAACTTTCAAACCTTTTTATTCCACAGGGAACGCTGGTCATTACTGAAGGCGACGGAAAGAAGATGCACCAGGAGTATGAGGCCGATGGTAGTGCCGCTCAAAAGAAGACGCCGGTGGTGGTTTTGATTGATGGTGGAAGCGCCAGCGCGGCTGAAATCGTTGCAGGTGCCTTGAAAAACAATGACCGCGCTGTGGTGATAGGTAACACATCCTTTGGCAAGGGTACGGTTCAGGTTTTGTATGACATTGAGGATGCGGCCCTGAAACTGACTGTTGCCCAGTATCTTATCCCAGGAAAGTTTTCGATTCAGGGGGTTGGGGTTGTTCCAGATGTGGAAACGATGTCGGTGACTGTTGGAAAGCGCTTTATTACTATGGGGTTGCTTGATGACAGACGCCCGCGTGACCCAAAGCGTCGGCTGGAGCCTTTTGGCGAGGTGTCAGATGTGCCCCCGGCGCACCGCTTTTTCTGGCTCGATAGTGACGCCATTGAGTACGATGATGACGACGATGAGCTGCCGCCTCTTGAAGACACAGATAAATTCAAGCAAGACGAGGTCATAACCCTTGGAGAGGCCATTGTAGGGGCTATCAAGGGGCCTTATGGACGCTCCAAACTTGAGCAAGCTAACGAGGCCATTGCCAAGTGGAATGAAGTCCAAGACGCTAGGATTTCGCAATTGTTTGCCGAGCGTGGGGTGAATTGGAGTGCGGGTCCGGCCCCTTCAGATACGAATGTCAGGGTTGATTGGTCGGCTGAGCCTGCTGGCCCGCTGGTTGGCGGCACCGAGGTGAAGTTGAAGGCCACAGCGGTTAATTTGGGTGCTCAGCCCTTGCATCGTGTTCACTGTATGACGGAATCGGAAAATGGCCTTTTGGATGGCCGTGAGTTCGTGTTTGGGCTGCTGGAGCCTTCAATTCCTGTTGAAAGGGAAATCGACCTAAAGATTCCGCTTGATTCCTATAACAGGTTGGATCAGCTTAGGTTCAGGCTGTTTCAACAAGAGACTGAGCTGCCAAGTCCATCTCCAGTTGCTGTGGAAGTGGCCGGTGTGCAGCGTCCTCGCTTTGCCTTTACAGCTCAGATTCAAGATTCTGGCGGGGACGGCCTGCTAAACGATGGTGAGGCTGCTGATGTTTTGGTGGATGTGTTTAATCTGGGCCCTGGTCCAGCCAGTAAGGTGCTGGTAACTATCCGAAATAGCAATGATTCTCCAATAAACATCAGGACGGGTAGGGTGAAATTTGACCAACCAATCCCACCTGGTGGTCACGCACAAGCGACCTTTAAGATAGACGTCCGCAAGGTTTTAGGCGTAGTGCCCGCTGAACTAGAAGTGTTGGTGCTGGACCTTAAATACACTGAATTTATGTCGGAAAAGGTCAAGTTCGAGCTTTACCAGACAGCCATCCCTGGCCAGATCCTGGATTCACAGCACTGGTCAATAACAACAGATGGGGCCAAGGTTTTAGCCGCAGCTGATACCAGTGCCTTTACTTTGTTTAATCTGCCCTCAGGCTTTGTGTTAAAGGCCATTAAAGACCTTGGCGATTTCGTCGCAGTCAAGATTGGTCCGAAACGCTTTGGTTTTGTTGCTAAGGGAGACGGGCAATTTGTGGGGGGTGAAACCAGACTTTCGACGCTCCCAACAATTGTGCAACCGTCACATGTACAGCCAGAATTGGATGTCTCCTTTGAGCCCATCTATGGTGCCACAGGCGAAAGGCCAATGCTAAAGATTTCGGGTAAGGCTGGGTTTTTTGGCCATGATGGCGAGGCTAGGCGCAAGGTTTTGGTTTATCGAGGGATGGACAAGGTGCACTTCTGGACGAGGTTTGGGGCTACAACTGAGGCTGTAATCGATCTGGATACGACCGTTCCTTTGATTGAAGGGCAAAACGACATATCGGTGCTTGCGGTTGAGGGTAAGGACCGTTCGATTGTCAGGCGCTTTTCAATATATGTGAAACCATGGTCTGATTCTAAATAGTGTGGCCCGTGAGGGGAGTTTTAAATATGTTGGCAGGAAATGTTGTTGAGGCAGGCTGGGTCAGGGTTGGCCCTACTGGGCGGCTCGTTCGAGTGGCTTCACAAGAGGGTAGGTTTTGGCGTTATGAAATCCTGATGATTCGCACAGAACGGGGCGAGCTTTTGGGAAAGGCGATTACTGACTCGAAGAGGGAGACTTTGCTGCCCGACAGTTATGACCGGGTAGTCAGGATTGTTTCTGGCCATGAGGCTGATGCGCTTTATGCCAGGGAATATGCGCGCCAACGAGAGGCCAAAAGGGTGTTTGTGGACCTAGCCAGGGCTCATAAGCTTGATATGCACCTGTCAGAGGTGGAGACTTATCATAACGAGCCGAAAATATTGTTCTTTTTTACGGCGCCTGGCAGGGTTGATTTTAGGGGGATGGTCCGAGATCTAGCCTCCCAGCTTAGGGCTCGCATCGAGCTGCGCCAGATTGGCGTGCGTGATGAAGCTAGGTGCACCGGTGGGCTTGGGCCATGTGGTCAGCCCTTGTGTTGCGCGACTTTCTTGCGCGAATTTACAACCGTGTCGATCAGAATGGCAAAGCTGCAGGGTTTGGTTCCAAATCCTCAAAAAGTTTCAGGTTTGTGCGGGCGTTTAATGTGTTGCCTGGCCTACGAGCAGGATGTTTATGTCGAGAAGCTAAGGACTTTTCCAAAGGTTGGAGCAGTGGTTCAAACTCCTGAAGGTGAAGGTAAAGTACGTGAAATCATGATCATGCGTGGGATCGTAAAGGTGACGTTGGATTCCGGGGATTTGGTTGATTTTCCTTTAAGCGAATTGACGGTGGTTTCGCCTGGTGATTACGAGGATGACGACGTTGATGGCGACGACGTTGATTTTGACGGTTAGTCTGGAGGCCGTTGATGTTTTTTGACTCTCACGCTCATCTTGAGGCACACCGCCACGAAGATTCCATCGACGATATCATTGCAAGGGCGGTCGCCGCGAAAGTGACCAAGATAGCCCACGTTGGAAGCGGCTACGAGCCTGCGGTTTTTCATGAAGCGGTCGAGCTGGCGGATAAAAACCCTCATGTGTACGCGGTCATAGGTTGTCATCCACACGAAGCCGACAGTGCCAATCAGGAAACATACGCTGCAGTCAAGAAGTTGTTGGTTCACCCAAAAGTTGTGGCTGTTGGCGAGATTGGGCTTGATTACTACTACAACTATTCATCCAAGGAAGGGCAGCGGGCGGCCTTTGTTCATCAGTTGGAAATAGCCAAACGGGCCGAGCTTCCGGTTGTGATTCATTGCAGGGAGGCTCATGACGACTGCCTGGCCATCTTGGGTGAAGCTGGGCTTTCAAGCAATCCGGGGATTATCCATTGTTACACTGGCGACATTGAAACGGCCCGTAAATACATGGAATTGGGCTTTTTCATATCAATACCAGGGGTTGTCACCTTTCCAAAAGCTGTAGAGCTAGTTCAAACAGTCGCACAACTACCACTAGACCGCATGTTGATCGAGACCGACGCACCATTTTTGGCACCTGTCCCAAAGCGAGGCCGCCGAAACGAGCCCGCCTTCTTGCCCCACACAGCCGAGGCAGTAGCAAAAATCAAGGGCCTACCAGTCGAAGAGATAGCCAAGCTCACCACGGCCAACACAATGCGCGTTTTTGGCATACAAGCTGATTAATCAACCCAGCAAATGTCACTCTGGCTAGTCGTTGCAAAAGCAGTACGACGCGAATGACGCGAATAATTTTGCGCGTCAAATACGCTTCATTTATGGCACGAATAAATCGAATAATCGTTTCAAAACTGACACGCAAATGACGCGAATATCTAATCGTTGCATGTTTGGCGTGTTTGTGACATGATTCGTTGCGGGAGGATTCGAACATGTTTTATGATCAGCTTGCTTGTGGGGAAAGCGACCTCGGCTTTACTTATCTTGAAAAGAAGCTTCAAAATGTCCTTAAAATTAGTGCCTTAGACAACGACATACTGCGTTCTTTGGGTTTCTATACAAAAGATATGAAGTACAACAACGCAGCCGCTATCTTTGCGGATCGAAACAGTTTTTTTGGTGTCGATATTGTTCGATTTGGCGAAACGATAAACGAGATACTAGACAGAGAGACCCTTAGCAACAATTCACTGCTCGAACAGTACGATAAGGCGTTGGAGATATACAGCAAACATTATCAATACGAAGTAATCGATGGGGTAGTGCGAATCAAACGCGAGCTGGTACCTGAGGCCGCATTTCGAGAGGCACTTGCAAACGCCCTGGTCCATCGAGACTTTGATGTGAATGCCCATATTCGAATCGCGATGTTCAAACACAAGATCGAAATATCTTCGCCAGGCGGACTCCCCCTAGGAGTCACACAAGATGAATATTTAAACGGCACTATTTCAGTATTGAAGAATCCCATCATTGGTAATTTGTTTTTCAGACTGGGTTTGATAGAGGCGCTTGGAACTGGAATCAGGCGCATAAACGAAGCCTACAGAGGTTATGACATAAAGCCGAATTACCAAATATTTGATAACAGCATAACAATTGAACTTCCAACAACTACCGCGGCATATGAAGTAACCAGCGATGAGTCTGAAATACTAAATGTGTTAAAAGGTGGAGCAATTCTATCCAGCAGTGAAATAGCGGTCAGGACAAGCTTCAGCAAAAGCAAAGTATTGAGGCTAATAAAGGATTTAACAGACAAAAACTATGTATCTGCTTTAGGCAAAGGCAGAAGCACAAAGTACAAGCTAAGATAGAGATTGTGGCTCTGCCCCTGCTCCTGATCCTGCTCCTGTTTCTGTTCCTGACCCTGCCAATTTACCTGTTTTGATTCCCAATTGTTTGTTCTTTTTTGCGTTTGATCTCTTCGTTACAGTTTTAAAACATGTCCGTGGGCATCCTTCCGGACCCAAAATCTCCCGTAGCCACCCCGACTGTCTCTTGGTGACATCGTCCGGGCGAAATATACGATTGCTAACGTATACGTTCATCCTTTTGGCCCGGACGGGCCGCTGCGCGGCCTTCATGTCAACCAAAAGACGTCGGGTCCCGGCAACTCCCGATAGCGCCCTCCAGGATTGCCCCCGGACCATGTTGCAGGGGTGTCCTCTCGACCTTCTTTTAGCTCCAGATCCTGCAGATCAGTACAAACGTCTTCCTGTCCCTGCCCCTGCCGCTCCAGTTTGTGCGTTGGACTGTTTAGAACATCAGTTGGACATGTCCAACCATTTCATCAACTGTTCGGGCTAGTAACCAAAAATTAACTGCATCATATCAAGATGTTACCTTCCAGTCATCCGAGTCCATTAAAAGGCATGGATATTGTAATTAGTGTCAGCGGCCTTGACTGGAGAATTAAATGACAGCATCAGCATTATTGGTTGCAACCCTTTCGATCATATCGTTCGTTGGAGGAGTACGAGAAACGTCGGAAAAAGGCGACTTTCCAGCCTGCGAACAATGTCAGGTGGAATCACAGGCAAAGCCACCATCCAAGGAGACCAAAACCAAAAAAGGCACAGTTATAGTAGCAATCAACACAGCATCACAAGCCGAGCTATGCGCCCTACCAGGGGTTGGCCCAGCCAGAGCCCAGCAGATAATCAAGGCAAGACAGCGCCGCCCCTTCAACAAACCAGCAGACCTAAAACGCGTCAAAGGAATAGGGGCCAAGCGAATAAAGCAACTAGAAGGCCTCCTTGACTTCAGTAGATAGAGCAGCGGGGGCAGGGGCTGGGACAGGGACGGGAGGCGGGGACAGGGACGGGAGGCGGGGACAGGTATACGATTGTGCTGTTTAGCAGGACTTGGAGCTAAAAAGTGGTCGAGAGGGCACCCTGCAACATGGTCCGGGGGCAATCCTGGAGGAGTGGCCAGTCGACGCTGCCGGGACCCGACGGTCACTTTTGCGACCATGCGCCGGCTCGGGCGTTGCTAAAGTGACCGTTGGGATGGCACGGCGAGCTGGCTCCCGGAAGGATGCCCCCGGACATGTTTTAAAACTGTAACGAAGAGATAAAACGC